>JAABUK010006992.1_pt1 | contig 16507 bp, 19 predicted proteins | sample 5559141 | NCBI WGS metagenome assembly JAABUK01 (sample SAMN10711869, study PRJNA513367) | rock metagenome | isolation source: Antarctica rocks | place: Antarctica: Victoria Land, Pudding Butte nord | collected 2016-01-03
GGCAGCGCGGACAGCAAGGAAGAGGGCACGAGGGAGACCGCCATGGACGTGAATCCACCGTCTCTCCGATTCGCCATCCAGGTACAAGGGGCAAACAGCACGCAAAGTGCGGGAGAACCTCGAATGCGGCCCTAAAGCGCTGCATGAATTCGCCCAGGTGGGTGGGGGCGATGGCGAGCTGGCGGTCTTCGACGGGACCGACCAAGCTTCCGCTGAACGCAGCCTCCCACTCTGGGGAGAGGGTGACAAGGGGTATGTAACCAGCCGGCCCGGTGTGGCTGTCGCTGATTTGCCGAGCGAGGCGGCTGCGGACGTGGCCGGCGATGGCCGGTATGGCCCGCATGCCGCCGCCACAGGCCTCCTGGATTCCCTCCAGAATGGTTGGCAGATCGCGCAGCGACACACGTTCGGTCAGCAAAATTTGAAGCACTCGCTGCACACCGCCGGCGGAGATTTGCGACGGGATGAGGTCGGACACAAGCTTCTGCTGTTCCCGCGGCAGATCGTCCAGAAGCTTCATAGTCTCTGCATAGGACAGCAGCTCGGCCATCGAGTCGCGTACGATTTCGGTGAGATGGGTGGTCAGGACGCTGGCCGGGTCCACGACGGTCAGGTTGCGAAGCAGCGCAAGTTCTCGCTGGTCCGTGTTGATCCATAGAGCCGGCAGGCCAAAGGCGGGCTCGGTCGTGCGCTCGCCGGGTAGGTCCGGCAGGCTCCCCGATGGACCCATGGTTTGCAGCATCGTGGGGCGGAGCTCGCCGCGTGCGGCTTCGATCTCCTTGACGCGGATTGCATACGTGTCGGCCGGCAATTCCAGATTATCCTGGATGCGGACGGGCGGCAGGACGAAACCCATCTCGGCTGCGATCGAGCGACGAAGGCCCTTGATTTGCTCCGTCAGCCGCGGCGCGTCCCCACCAGCCATGGCTAGCAACCCGTATCCGAGTTCCAGCCGGATGGTATCGGCGCGCAGCGAGTCGGAGATCGGTGGCTCGGTCGGGGTACCGGCTCGTCCGTCGTTGCTTGCGCGGGATTGCGGAAACGGAGCCATGCGCCGCCGCCAGCCAGGGCTGCAAGCGCCAAGAAAGGCAGCGTGGGCAGGCCAGGCATCAACGCGAGCGCGGCTGCGGCGCCGCCCGCCAAAGCAAGCGGCTTGGGGCTGCCACCCAACTGGCGCATCAATGCGGCGTCGGCCGGCCCTTCCACGCCACCTTTAGTGACCACAATGCCAGCTGCGGTCGAGACCAGGAGGGCGGGTATTTGCGAGACCAGGCCGTCGCCAACCGTCAGGGTCGTGAAGGTGGCTGCCGCATCCGCAAACGGCATCCCATGGCGCAGCAGGCCGATTGCCAAGCCGCCGAAGATGTTGATAACAGTGATCAGCAGCCCGGCAATCGCGTCGCCCCGAACAAATTTGGCTGCGCCGTCCATTGCTCCGTAGAAGGCGCTTTCCTCTTCCAGCTCACGACGGCGCACCCGGGCGGTGCGTTCATCGATCGTGCCGGAGGAGAGGTCTGCGTCGATTGCCATTTGCTTGCCGGGCATCGCATCGAGGCTGAACCTTGCGGCCACCTCGGCAATGCGCCCTGAACCTTTCGTGATGACCAAAAACTCACGACGAGGAGGATGGCAAACAGGATGACCCCGATCACCACGTCGCCACCCATCAAAAAGCCGCCGAAGGCTTGAACCACGTGCCCGGCCGCGGCGGAGCCTTCGTGCCCCTGGCTGAGGATGAGCCGTGTGGTGGCGACATTGAGCGACAAGCGAAGCAGCGTCGTCAGCAGCAGCAGCGTGGGAAAGCTGGTGAAGTCCGAGCGGCCGGCTTAAGAACATCGCCACCATGAGCACCAGCACCGACGCGGTGATCGAGATGGCGAGGCCGAGGTCCAGCAACGTCGTTGGTAGCGGTACTACCAGCACGGCCAGACGCGCGATGACGCCGAGCGCCAGGCCCACATCGGTGCCGGGCACCAACCGACGGGCCCGGGTGCCGAATCCTAGCATGGACAGTTGCAACGCTTGCATTGTCTAGGCTGCGCAGGCAGGAGGTGGCACTGCCAGGCCTGACTGTGCGTAGTCTCGAAGCTGGTTGCGGAGCGCACGGATGGAGATGCCGAGAATCGTTGCCGCGTGGGTGCGAATCCCAAGAGTATGTCCCAGCGTTTCGAGGATGAGGTCGCGCTCCACCTCGTCCATCGTGCGGCCGACCAGGCCGGTGACGCCGGAGACCATTGGCCTGGACAATGTGCTTCCCCCAGAAGCCAGTTCGATCGCATCGGGACCAATGGCGTCGCCGGAAGCCAGAAGTACCGCACGATGGACCGTGTTCTCCAACTCGCGAACGTTGCCGCGCCACCCATGGCTCGCGAGCCGCTGATGCGCTGCGGTGGACAGGGGGCGGTAAGGCACTCCGTTCACCTCGGCATAGCGGCGCGCGTAATGGTCGGAAAGCGCTGCGATGTCGCCCGGCCGTTCCCGCAAGGCCGGCAGGCGTAAGCTGACAACGTTGAGGCGAAAAGAAGAGGTCTTCGCGAAAACGTCCTGCCCCGACTTCTGCGAGGAGGTCGCGGTTGCTTGTCGCCAAGATGCGGACATTCACCTTCACCGGAGCGGTGCCGCCCACGCGATCGATCTCCCGCTCTTGAATCACCCGGAGCAGTTTGGCCTGTAGCCGGACGTCCATCTCGCTGATTTCGTCCAGGAGCAGGCTTCCACCGTCGGCCGCCTCGAACTTGCCTGCCCGACAAGCGATGGCGCCGCTAAAGGCGCCGCGCTCGTGGCCGAACATCTCGGATTCCAGCAAGTTTTCGGGGATCGCCGCGCAATTTAGGGCCACGAACGCGCCGTTGGCCCGGCGCGAGCGCCGGTGGATGTGCCGGGCCATCACCTCCTTGCCGGTGCCGGATTCGCCGGTGATCAGAATGCTTGCCTCGGATCCGGCGACCTGCTCTGCCCGGCGCACCGCCTCGAGCATCACAGGATCCCGCGCAACCATCGTGTGGCTCTCGCCGGAGGCGGCCTGAAGGATGGCTGCGATCAGGTCGGGGTTTGGCGGAAGGGGCATCAACTCGCGGGCGCCGTCCTGGATCGCACGGATAGCCTGCGGCGCCTCTGCATCCGTGCCGCACGCGACCACGGGGTTGGGATGCGTTCGGCGGTCATCGCGCGGATGAGCGCGCCGACGTCGTGCGGCAACTCGACGAGCACTAAGTCCACGCGAGCGTCGGCGCGAAGCCGGGCGAGAGCTGTTCGGTCGTCATCGGCCTGCTGGAGCTTCGCACCGCGTGCCGTGGCGATCCGCGCGGCTTGGCCCAGCTCACCGCCGAGAGAGCCAATGATGAGCACGTTCATCGCTGTTCCCCTAGGACCGGTCGGCTTTGACGATCTCGGTCATGGTCACGCCAAGGCGGGTTTCGTCCACCATGACCACCTCGCCGCGGGCGACAAGGCGGTTGTTGACGTATATGTCGATCGACCCGCCCAACTTGCGGTCAAGCTCGACCACTGCGCCGCGTCCGAGCTTCAGCAGCTGGCTCACCTGCATGGTGGATTTGCCCAACACTGCGCTGACAGTGACAGGGATGTCGTAGACGGCTTCCAGGTCGCGCAGGGCCCGAGTGGGTTCGGGCGGTACGACGTCGGCCAGATCGGCAAGGTCCATGCTATTGGGCAAGCGCCATCCTCCTTTGCAATGATTGGTCCGCAAGTCCGAGCTGCGCCAGCACGTCCTGCATTGCGGTCAGTATTTTGGCGCTGTCCCGAGTAAACGATCCATCCGTCCAGGTCACGCGGACGTCTCCCAAAGGCAGAGCGCTTGGGGTAACTGTGACGGTATCAGCCAAGTCCTCATCCAAAAGCGCAATATCCTGCGCGATTATGGGTGCGAGAGCGGGATGGACACGCACCACCACGCGTTTCTCACGCCGCAGGGTCGGCAGAAGGTGTTTCACAATGCTTTGGACTTCGGCGTCGCCATGCGCCGCGCAAAGCCCGGGGAGGGCGCTCGCGAGCATGGCGAGGATGGTAACAACGGTCGCTTCGGTCACCAGAGCGGTCTCCTGCTCCGCTTCCTTGCGAGCGCTCGTGATTGCCCCAGCGACCTCGACGAGCGCCTCGGTGCGAGAGTGCAGCTGGGCCTCCCGCCACGCGGTTTACGCTTGCGACACAGCGGCTGCGCAAGCCTGGTCCACATCGGCTTGGTTCATCGCTCGCGGCGCCGGCTCGGGCGCAGGCGGTTCTGGTGTGGCCGGCTCGTCGAGATCCTCGGCGTAAAGTATGCCCAAAAGAGGTGCGGGATCGACGCTCGTGGCGGGTGAGCTATCGGGATGCAACATGCCTCCGATCGCTAGTACACCAACTCGTCGCTGGCGCCTTCGCTGATTTCGATCTGGCCTTGTGCGGTAAGGTCCTTGGCCAGGGTCACGATCGCGCTCTGTGCCTCGTCCACATCGCGGAGCTTCACCGGGCCGAGCGCCTCGATGTCATCGCGCATCATCTTGCCTGCACGCTCTGACAGGTTCCGGAAGAACAGTTCCCGCAGTCCGTCCGAGGCGCCCTTGAGGGCCAGAGGCAACTTATCCTTCTCGACAGCGCGCAACAGGATCTGCACATGCGTGGGCGAGAGCCGCTGCAGGTCGTCGAAAGTGAACATCAGGGCTTTGATTCGCTCGGCCGCCTCGCGGTTCCGCTCTTCCAGCGCTGCCACGAAGCGTGCTTCGCTTTGGCGATCAAGGCTGTTGAAAATCTCGGCCATCATCTCGTGGCTATCACGCCGGCTGGTGCGCGAGAGGTTGGACATGAACTCGGAGCGCCGGATCTGTTCGACGCCGTCCAGCACGTCTCGCGGCACGGTCTCCATGCGGAGCATGCGCATCACCACCTCGATCGCGAAGCTATCGGGCAGCAGGGACAGGACCCGGCCGGCATGATCCGGCTTCACCTTAGACAGCACGACGGCGACGGTCTGCGGGTATTCGTTCTTGAGATAGTTCGCCAGCACCGCCTCGTTCACGTTGCCAAGTTTGTCCCACATGGTGGGCCCGGCCGGACCGCGGATCTCCTCCATAATCTGTGAGGCGCGCGCCTTCGGCAGGGCCTGCAGCAGCAGTTGCTCGGTTGCTTCGAAGCTGCCCGTCAGGTTGCCCTGGTGGCCGATACCGTCGGCGAACTTGTTGCAGAGCTGTTCCACCACGCTGGCGCGTACGGTGCCGAGCAACGACATGACGGTCGAGACTTCCTCGATCTCGTCCTCATGCATCATGCCGAGCAGCTTGGCGCTTTGTTGCTGGCCCAAAGCAAGCATGAGGATCGCGGCTTTTTGCCGGCCATTCAGTTTCACCATTTCGGAGATCATGGCCATCTACTCACCCTCGGGTGCGATCCAGCCGCGCAGAAGCGCCAGGCTGTCTTCGGGTCGGCTGTCTTCGGGTCGGCTGTCCACGAGCGCGGCCACCCGGCGCAGGGAGGACATCCGCATCGCGCCCTCGACATTGGCCATCTGCACCATCTCCTCCTCCGGCACGGTTCCGGCTGCGACGCCGGCAAGCGCCACTGCTTCGGGCCCGCCCAGGGCTGCCTTCGGCGGCATCGAGAGCCGCAAGACGAGCGGGCGGAGTACGAACAGCAGGCAGAACAGCACGGCCAGGGCGCTGAGCCCGGTTTCCGCGAGACGAAGCAGGTCCGCCTTGTCCAGCCTCGCCCAGACCGGAACGGCGGCGGCTTCGGGCGATTCCTCTGCTGCGGTGAGGCGCATCGTCACGACGTCCACGCGGTCCCCGCGCTGCTCGTTGAAGCCGATTGCGCCGCGAACCAGGGTGGCGATCCGGGCCAACTCGTCGGCGGGGCGCTCGGCCCAGGCGATTGCGCCATCGGCGTTGCGGGTGGCAATGCCATCGACCATGACGGCCAGGCTGATGCGGCGGAGTTGCGCCTGCTCGCGCATCAGGGTCCGCACGGTCTTGCTGATCTCGTAGTTCGTCGTCTCGTCCTGCTTCTGCTCCTGCGAGCCCGTCGGCTGGGCGCCGGCATCGGCATTCGGAAGATTGTTCTGCACGGAGACGGGGGCGGCAGCTTCGGTACTGCGGGTATTGTTGGAGCTGCTCTGCTGGCTGCGGACGACCTGACCATCGGGGTCGAACCGCTCCTGCGTTTCACGCCTGATCGAAGTCGAGATCGACGGCAGCCTCGGCACGCGCCCGGCCCGGGCCGAGGCTGCGTTCCAGCATTTCCTCGACAGCGCGCGAGAGGTGCAGCTCCGTCGCGCGCTTCAGTTCCTCGCCGGACTGGGCGCTGGCGGCGGGCCCGGTTGGCTGGCCGGCGCGGGCCAGCAGGTTGCCGCGGCTATCCACCATGGCGATGTTCTGCGGGCGCAAGCCGGAAATCGCGGCCGAGATCAGGTTTAGGATCGATTGCACGCCTTCGCGGTCCAGCCGCGCCGCCCCAGCCATGGTCAGCACGACGCTGGCCTGCGCCTCCTGCCGGTCTCGGGCGAACGGTTCCCGCCGGGGCAGGACGAGATGGACCCGGGCGGAGCGGACGCCCTGGATGCTGCGAATGGTGCGGGAGAGTTCACCTTCCATTGCGCGGGTCTGGTTGATGCCCTGCTGGAAGCTGTTGGCGGTCAATCCGTCAGACCGGTCGAAAATCTCGTAACCGATTGAGCCCCCCGAGGGCAGGCCCTCTTCGGCCAGCAACAGCCGGGCGCGGGCGACCTGGTCTGCCGGCACCAGAACTCGGCTCCCGCCTGCTTCGATATGCTTGGGAATGCGGGCCCGGTCGAGCTGTTCCACGACTTGCCCCGCCTCCCGCAAGTCGAGATCGGCGTAGAGCAGCGCCATCGGTCCCTCGCCGCCGCGCATCGTCAGCGCCCCGATCAGCGCTAGGGAGACCAGCGCCACTGCGGCCATTGCAGCAAGGCGTAGAGGGCCGAGAGCCCTTAGACTGGAGAGCACCGCCATCATCGCCCGTTTCCGTTTTGCCCACGTGCCATGCCCTAAGCTCGGCGGATGAACCTTCGGAAACGTAACGACCTGGCAAAAAAATGCCGACTTAGAAAAACATCCAGCGGCCACCAAAGACGATGCCGGCCCATAGCGCGCTCGATATTGCAACGCCCACGGCGACCCCCCGCATGCCACGCAGCTGATCAGGGTCGCCGTAAGTCGGGGAGACAGTCTTTTCGACTGGAGGTTCGGGTTCACCACGCAGGAGGGGCACCAGCTCGGGGTTGATATGGCGGGGCCGCCCTGGCCGCCGCCGATCGCTTGGTGCGGCGTCCTGCGCGGCCGGGGGCGCCAGTTCGGTCTCGGACAGGTTCATGATATCGACCCTATTCGCGTTGAAGAGAACGCTTACGCACAAGCGCACCGGCGCCTGCACGATCGGGCAATGTTAGCCGGCAAAGGTTAACGACTCGTGAGGCCTGGGTGTCCGACGTCGCAGCCGGGCTATAGCCTGCCTGCGCCGACCGCCTGGACGTTGCTGAGGCTCGTCTTGAGGGCTCCCAGCTCGACGTTGAGCGTGTCGCCGCTGCGTTGCATGCCGGTGGCGGTCCCAGTGATGGTGAACGGTATGGCCGTGCCAGAGGCTGCGGCAGCGACCACGGCCCGGTACGATCCGTCGGGCAGCATGGTCCCGTTGCTGTCCCGGCCATCCCAGGCCCAGCTATTGCTGCCAGCACCCGCGCTGACCGTGACCTCTTGCAGCTTTGCACCCTTGTCCGAGTAGATACCGATGTTCACCGGTTGTGGAGCAGCGGTGTTGAAGTCGAGCTCCACCTTGCCACCCTGTAACGCCAGCTGGTCGGAAGCCACTTGCACTTGCTTGCCGACCAGCGCGGCCGATTGCAGCACCGCGTTACCCTGGGTCGCTTCGATCAGCTTGGTCAAACTGCCGTTGGTGTTGATCTGTTGCTCGACGTCGGCGAACTGAACGAGTTGGTTGGTGAATTGGTTGGTGCCCATCGGACTGGTCGGGTCCTGGTTTTGCAGCTGGGTCATCAGCAGCTTGAGGAAGTCCTGGAAGTTGCCGGCAAGGGAGCCCAAGGCCTTGGTGGCGGCAGGCTGGACGGCGCTGATGGCGGCGGTTGCGGCTGCGATAGTCATGTTCGCTTCTCCTATGCTGTGATATCGAGGCCGGCGCGGCCGCAGCCTGCGCGGGGCCGCCGCGCCGAGGGTTGCTCTGGCGTCTCCGGGTCGTTGCCGCCGGCGGGATGCCCATAGCCGTGGCCAGGCCGGTGCTCGCTGCCGCCGGAGCCGGAGCCAGGGGCAAACGATACGCTGGTATCCGCGGAGGGACGGTCGCGGCCAGGCTGAGATGTACTGTCCGGCTCTCGGGCGGCACGCCGGCCAGGTCCAGGGCTTGTTGCAGTTGCGGCTGGTCGCGCTGCAACAGCAGCAACGTGCCCGGCCGCTCGACCGCGAGCTCGACCTTCACCGGGCCGCCGGGCGGCATGAGAGGGAGCGGGCCGGCGAGAGCTGCATCGGCTGGCGCAACGATGGGCAGGGCAGGCACTGGCCCGGAGTCCTGCGGCCGAGGGGCATCTGCGCCCTGCTCCAGCACCTGCGCAAGCTGCCCGGCGAAATCACCGGCCGACGTGGCCGCGACCGCAGACGTCGGCGACAAGCGTGTGGGGCCGCCGCGCAGGGCGGGCGTGGGGTCGGCGGCTTGCAGGGTATCCATTGGGGGCATGGGCGGGACACAGCAAGGGGCGGGCCACCGCGCGGCGCCCGGAAACCTGGGGTCGGCTGAGCCCACCCGGCATTTACTGCCGGGCCACCTGGGCGGAGACGGGCGTTTCTGCCGGGTCCGCGCGGTCAAAGCCCCGCAAAGCCGCATGAACGGCGCTGGCACGGTTCCTGCTGTGGGGAGAGCAGGCATCATCAGGAGCAACCCCATGTCGCTGTTCGGCGCCATGACCACCGCCATCAGCGGGCTAACCGCCCAGTCCGCCGCCTTCGGCAACATCGGCGACAACGTGGCCAACAGCCAGACCGTCGGCTTCAAGCGGATCGATACGAGTTTCGAGGATTACCTTACCACGAGCACGCCGGAGGTGAACCAGTCCGGCGCCGTGGTGGCCCGGCCGGACTACGTGAACACCGTGCAGGGTGCGATCACTCAAACCGACAATCTGCTGGACTTGGCCATCGCCGGGCAGGGCTTCTTCACCGTCAGCCGGCAGATCGGCGAGAGCAGGGGCGTGCCGGTGTTCAAGGCGCAGACGGAATACACCCGGGCCGGCGACTTCTCGCTCAACCGGGACGGCTATCTGGCCAACAGCTCCGGCCATTTCCTCAACGGCTGGATTGCGGACGCGGCGGGGCCCCTGAACAAGACGGTGGTCGCGCCGGTGCAGGTGGGCCAGTCCGGATACAGCCCCGTCGCGACCAGCACCGTGTCCCTGGCCGCCAATCTTCCAGCCACGCCGACCGGTGCGCCGTTTGCCACGACGGTGCCGGTATTCGACGCGCTGGGCGCCTCGCGCAACCTGCACCGTGTCCCTGGCCGCCAATCTTCCAGCCACGCCGAACACCTGGACGGTGTTCGTGTCGCCGCCGGGCGCGGCCGCGCCGCTGGGCAGCGCCACCGTCGCCTTCGGTCCGGCCGGCAACGCCGCCGCGCCAGAGGGCACCGTCGGGTTCATCGCCAGCAGACGATCGACATGAAGCGGCAAGCCATGACCCTCGATGGCGCACTGGCCAGCGCCGCATCCGGCCTGGACAGCATCACCAAGCGGCTCGCGCTGATCTCGCAGAACGTGGCCAACGCGGGCACGCCGGACTACGTGCGGCAGTCTGTCGCGGTGACCAGCGCCGCGGCGGGCGACCAGGCTTTCGGCGTGCGGACGGGGGTCGCCACCCGCGCCATGGACGAACACCTGCAGGGCGACCTGCTTTCGGCGGTGGCGTCCGAAACGGGCGAGCAGGTCACGCATCGGCCCTGGCGGGGATCGACCAGGCGTCGGGGTTGCCGGGAAGCGGGCAAGATCTGCCGGGCCTGCTCGGCCAGCTGCGGGACGCGTTCTCGCAAGTGGCGACCGATCCTGCTGACGGCACGCAGCAGCGCCAAGTGGTGAACCGCGCTTCGAGCCTGGTCGAGGGGGTGCATGCCCTGGCCGGGTCGCTCCTGAATGCGCGGCAGTCGGCGCACGATGCCCTGGTGCTGGATGTGGCGACGGTCAACACGGCCCTGCGGGGTCTGGGTGAGCTGTCGGACCAGGTGATCCGCGCGAAGTCCCGCGGCGAGAGCACGGCCGATCTGGAAGACCAACGAGACACCCAGATGAAGACGCTGGCGGGGCTGACCGGGGCGCGGTTCCTGCACCAAGCCAATGGCGACCTGCTTGCGGTCTCAAGGGGCACAGTGTTGCCGTTGCGCGCGACCACCGGGCCGTTCTCGATCGGCGAGGCCACCCTGGCCCGGGACACACCCGCGGCCGCGGTGCCGCAACTGAAGCTGGACGGGGCGCCCATGAGCGGCCTCGGCGGACAAATGGGCGCGCATCTGACGCTGCGGGACGCGACGCTGCCCGGCCTGCAAGCCGGCCTGGATGACTACGCGCAGGCGCTCGCGGCGGGGTTCGACGCACAGGGCCTCACCCTGTTCACAGACCCCGCGGGCGCGGTGCCTTCGGCGGGGTCGGCCGGCTTCTCACAGACGATACAGGTGGCGGTGGCAATACGAGCGACGCCCAGCATGGTCCGGGACGGCGCCGGCCCGGCGGGTGCCGCGGGTGGGGCAACCTTGATCGACCGCGTGCTGGACGGGGTGTTCGCCAGCGGCGCCAACACGCTTACGGGCCGGGCCACGTCCTTGGTGGCCGGGCACGCCTCGATGGCGGCGGAGTCCGCCACCCGGGCCGAGACGGACGCGGCCGTGCGGTCCAGCCTGCAGGCGAAGCTGGCCGCAAGCACGGGCGTGTCCGTTGATGGGGAGCTGGCGTCGATGGTGCAGTTGCAGAATGCTTACGGCGCCAATGCCAAGGTGGTGGCCGCCGTGCAGGCCATGTGGAACCAACTGCTGGAGACCGTGCGATGATCTCGAGCGACTACGCCCTGCTGTCCCGGCTGGCCGAGGATGGCGGCAGCATCCGCAAGCAACTGGCGCAGGTGCAGGAACAAGTCTCCACCGGACGCATCGCCACCAGTTACGCCGGCCTGGGCGCGGGCGCGCGCACCTCCCTCGACCTGCGCCCGGCGCTCGCGCATCAGGCGGTGTGGCAATCGAACATCGATGCCGCGGCATCCCGGCTCGATGTGACGCAAAGCTCGCTCAAGGCCATCAGCGGCATCGCCGCCGACTTCTATGCGCGGACCAACACCCTCAACCAGCTCGGCGTGTCCGAGGTGGCTGACATCGCCGGGGCCGCACGGTCGGCGCTGCAGCAGGTGGCGCAGTTGCTGAACAGCAAGTCGGGCGACGTCTATGTGTTGGCCGGGCAAGACACCGGCAACCCGCCGCTGCCGAGCACCGACCCCACCGTGCTCGGCACGGCGCTGCTGGCGAGCGACACCGCCACGGCGCCATTCTCCACAACAATCGGCACGGCGCTGCCGCAAGTCGAGGTGGCCGAGGGCCAGCCCATGGCCACCGGCGTACCGCGCTCGAAGAGACCAGCACCGCGTTGACCAAGCAGATTTCGTCCGTGGAGGATGTGGATGTGGCGGCAGCCCTGACCCGTGCGTCCACGCTGCAGACGCAGCTGCAGGCGTCATACCAGGTCATGGCCGGGTCGCGGGAGCTGTCGCTGGCGAAGTTCCTGTAGCGCCCGCGACCGTCTCGATCACCAGTTCCACCGTGATGCAGACCGGGTTGCGGCCGCGCACGAAGCGCCCGGCATAAATCCGCCCATCCGGGTCGCCCACCGACCCATGCAGGACCGCCCGGCCTTCGCGGATTTCGCCCAGCATGGTCAGGATTTCGGCGGCCGGCCCGGGCGTCATCACGGGCGGTCCGCCGGCCTCGAGACAGGCCTGCATCAGGCTGCCGGGGCCGCTGTGAACCACGGCGTGCCGTATCCCGTGCTCCCGCGCCACGGCCTCGATCCCCTCGACCAGATCGGAGCCCGCGCCAAGGCGGACCAGCAACAGGCGGCTCATGCCGGGGTGAGCAGGTCGAAGCCGCTGGCAAGGTCACGCCGCACCTGGAACCCGGCCGCTTCCGCCGAGGTTGCGTGCGCGACCAGGCCGTCGGGGCCCAGCACGCAGAGATGCGGCGAGAGGTGGCCGCCGACTGGGCTGCCGACTGGGCCGCCGACTGGGCCGCCGACTGGGCCGCCGCCGCCGGTCAGCATGGCGTGGCAATGCAAGGCGGCGCTCCCGTCCAGGCCCGGACCGAAGGTGGCGCTGCCCATGACCAGCCACGGTGCGGGCACGACGTCCTGCGGCGGCCCGTAGTCGATCCAGCGCGGGCCGCGGGGCGTCAGCATGGAGGTGTGATAGACCGCCCGCGCCATCGGCCCGCCCAGCAGCAGCAGGGTGGCCGACGCCCAGCCCAGCCCGGCCATGACATCGGAGATGGCCTCGATGAGGGTGGCGCCGGGAGCGAGCACCACGCGGGCGTGCCGCGCCGGGCCGGCCAGCGCCGCCGTCATGCGGCCAGCACCACGCCCGCTGCTTCGAGCCGGCGGCGGATGTCGGCCTTGGCCACTTTGCCGTAGCCGGATTTCGGCAAGTCCGGCCAGAACAGCAACTCGGCCGGCCACTTGTAGCGGGCGAGGCGGCCGTCCAAGTGGGCCAATAGCTCGGCCGGGGTGGCGGTGACGCCGGCGCGCAGCACCAGCACGGCCACGCCGCTCTCGCCCCATTTCGGGTGTGGCATGCCGACCACGCAGGCCTCGGCCACGGCCGGGTGCAGCAGCAAGGCCTCCTCGATCTCCCGGGGGTATACGTTGCTGCCGCCCGAGATGTACATGTCGCTCGCGCGGCCGGTGATCCACAGGAAGCCGCGCGGATCGAGGTGGCCCAGGTCGCCGGTGTGGAACCAGCCGTGCTGGAAGGCCTTCGCGGTGGCGTCCGGATTGTTCCAATAGCCGGCGAATACGGCCGGACCGCGCACGCAGATCTCCCCGGTCTGGCCGGCCGGCTGGCGTCGGCCATGGGAGTCCAGAATGGCGATGTCCATGCCGGTGCGCGCCGTGCCGCAACTGCCGATCGGCAGCGCCGGGTCGTCTTCGGCGCTGTGCAGATGCGGCGGCAGCACGGTTATGTTGCCGGTCACTTCGCCCAGGCCGAAATACTGCACCAGCACCCGGCCGAGCTTGCGGAGCGCGTGCTGCTGGTCGGCCCGGTACATCGGCGCGCCGGCGTAGATGACGTAGCGGAGCGAAGCATGATCGTGACGGTCGACCGCCTCGTGCCGGGTCAGCATGGTTAGGATGGTGGGCACGGTGAACATGTTGGTCACGCGGTGCCGGGCCACGAGGCGCCAGGCCTCGTCCGGGTCCAGCCTGTCCCCGGACAGCAGGACGCTGGCCGCGCCGCGTGCCGCCTGCGCCAGCGCATGGACGCCGGCGCCGTGCGACAGCGGCGCCACGACGAGGCTGACATCCTGTTCGGTGGTGCCGGGCATGAGGTCGCCGAGGTGGTTGTTGACCACGAAGCCCATTTGGCCGTGGGTCAGCACGCCTCCCTTAGGCCGGCCGGTGGTGCCCGAGGTATAGAACAACCAGCAGGGATGATCCCGGTCCACATCGACCGGGTGTTCCAGTGCGCCGTGCGCTTGCAGCGCCTCCCAGTGCGGGCCGAAGTCGAGGTGCAGGCGCGCGGCCGGATTAGCGGCGCGGGCGGCCTCGGCGTGGGCTTCGAACCCTGCATCGAAGATGTGCGCCGCGGCGCCGGAGGACTGCGCGAGGTATGCGACCTCGGGCGGGGTGAGCCGCATGTTGGTCGGCACCCAGACGGCCCCGATCATCCAGCTGGCCCACATGGATTCCAGCAAAGCCGGGCCGTTGCGGCCATGTACCAGCACCCGGTCGCCGTGCCGCACGCCGTGGGCAGCGAGGCCCGCGGCGGCGGCGCGGACCCGGGCGGCGATGGCGGACCAGTGCCAAGTCTGGCCGCCGCGGATCAGGCCGGCCCGGTCCGGAAACCGGGATGCGGCCTGCAGCAGCAGGGTGGCGAGATTGGTCGTCGGGATCGGCGCGCCCATCCTGAGAAGCGGGTCGCTCGGGATCAGCGCAGCGGCTCCAGGATGCTGACGTAGTTGGCCACCCCCGCGCCGCCCATGTTGAACACGCCCGCAACGTCGGCCCGCTTGAGCTGCATGGCGCCGGCCTGGCCGGTGAGCTGCATGGCCGCGATGGCGTGCATGGAAACGCCGGTGGCGCCGACCGGATGGCCCTTCGCCTTCAGCCCGCCGCTGCGGTTGATCGGCAGGCGGCCGTCCGGACCCGTGACGCCATCCAGGATGGCGCGGGCGCCCTGGCCCGGCGCGGCCAGACCCATGGACTCGTAGGCCAGCAGCTCGGCGATGGTGAAGCAGTCGTGCACCTCGGCAAACGACAGGTCGTCGAGGGCGAGACCTGCCTGGTCCAGCGCCTGCGACCAGGCCAGCGAGGCGCCGTCGAACCGCGTGGGGTCGCGGCGGGAGAGCGGCAGGTAGTCGTTCACGTGCACGGCGGCGCGGAAGCGGACGGCCTTGCCCATGGCGCGCGCGGTGTCCTCGTCGGTGATGATCAGCGCGGCCGCGCCGTCGGAGACCAGCGAGCAGTCGGTGCGCTTCAGCGGCGGGGCGACGTAGGGGTTGCGGTCGCTGACGGTGCGGCAGAAGTCGTAGCCGAGGTCCTTGCGCATCTGGGCATAGGGATTGTCCACGCCGTTGCGGTGGTTCTTGGCGGCGATGGCGGCCAAAGCGTCGGACTGGTCGCCGTAGCGCTGGAAGTAGCGCTCGGCGATGCGCCCGAACACGCCGGCGAACCCGGCCGGGATGTCGCCTTCCTCGCGGCGGTAGCTGGCGCCGAGAAGGTTGTCGCCGATCTGCGGACCGGGGGTCGCGGTCATCTTCTCCGCGCCGATCACCAGCGTGAAGCGGCCGCGGCCGGCGGCCAGGAAGTCGCGCGCGCCGTGGATGGCGGCAGAGCCGGAGGCGCAGGCGTTCTCGTAGCGGGTCGCGGGCTTGAAGCGCAGCGCCTCGATCTCCTGGATCGGGAGCGAGCTGGGGAAATCTTGCTTGGAGAAGCCGTTGTTGAACATGCCCACGAAAACGCCGTCGATCTCGGCCGGCTGGAGGCCGGCGTCTGCGATGGCGGCGCCGGCCACGCGGGCGATCAGGCCCTCGATGTCCAGGTCTTCGAGCTTGCCGAACGGGGTGTGGGCCCAGCCCACGATGCAGGCGTCGGTCATGCGGCTCTCCTCAGGGGTCAGATGCGCTGGTGCAGCACGCAAACCAGCGTGAACAGCCGGCGCGCGGTCTCGTGGTCGATGGCGGCCTTGTTCTCGAGGCGCTCGCGCAGCAGGGTGGCGCCCTCGTTGTGCAGGCCGCGGCGGCCCATGTCGATGGCCTGGATTTTCTGCTCGCGGCCTTCCTCGACCGCCAGCATGTGGCTGTCCACCAGCAGCTGGTAGTCCTTGATCAGGCCGCGGAACGGCCCGAGAGCCAGCACCAGCGCGGTCAGCGGCGTATCGGCCGCATCGCGAACGTCGAAGACCAGGCGGCCTTCCTGGACCGAGAGGTGCAGGATGTAGGGGCCGGGCTGGGCCGGGCGCTGCTCGGTGGGGCAGAGCTTGAAGCTGTTCTCGACCTCCAGGTCGGCGACGGCCTGGGCGCGGTCGGCCTCGAGCAGCGGCGAAAGCCGGGTCAGGGCCTCGCCGTCAAGGATCACGCGGAGCAGGCCGGGGACCGATGTCACTCGTCGTCCGCTTTGACCATGCCGAGCCTCAGCATGAGGCCGAGAGTGGCGCCCTTGATGGGCCGCAGCAGCACGAGCGCCAGCACCAGGCTGACCGGCAGCCAGATGGCGGCATGGACCCAGAGGGGCGGGTGCAGCGCGGTCTCCATCCAGAACAGCAGCGGGACCACGATATGGCCGACGGCGAACACCACGAAGTAGGGCGGCGCGTCGTCCGCCCGCACCTTGCCCAACGGCGCGCCGCAGACCAGGCATTCCGGGACCACCTGCAGGTAACCGTCGAAGGCGTGCGTCTGCCCGCAGGCCGGACAGCGGCCGAGCAGGCCGCGGCCAAGCGCCGTGAACAAGGGCGGGACCGGCCAGGGGGGAGCGGCCGACGTGCGATCCGGTTGCCACCGGACGGGGGGTGTTTGATCTGGCAAAATGGACGCCTTCCGAGCCGTGGGTCACGGCATAGCTTGATCCAAGCAACGCGCGGGTCAACAGTCAGATGATGGCGCGCGTTCTCGTGATCAACCCGAATGCCTCGACCGCCTGCACCGCTGGCATCGACCAGGCGGTGGCGTCGTTCCGGTTTCCCGGTGGCCCGGCACTCGATGTCGTCGGCCTGGCAGAGGGGCCGCCCGCAATCCTGTCATGGCGGGACTGGCATGCGGT
>JAABUK010006993.1_pt1 | contig 16506 bp, 21 predicted proteins | sample 5559141 | NCBI WGS metagenome assembly JAABUK01 (sample SAMN10711869, study PRJNA513367) | rock metagenome | isolation source: Antarctica rocks | place: Antarctica: Victoria Land, Pudding Butte nord | collected 2016-01-03
CCCGGCGGCGAAGATGAGGGTCATCCCCACGATCTGGGTACGCCGCGCGAAGGTGGAGGCGAAGTATGCCGGCAGCATCACCGATACGCAGCACGGGGCAAGCAGCGCGACGAAGCCCCCCAGGAAGGAGGCGAAGAGCGTGGTGCCGAGCAGCAGGTCCATCCGGGGTCACTCCTGGGGTGGGGTCGTCAGCGGCGCGACGACGTCGAATGGGCAATACTATCGATCATAGTACGTTGTAAGTCGCCAACTAGTGGCCGGTCCTTGGCACCACGGAGGGAATGTGCGGGAAGAGCAGCTTCGTGCGGAGCCGTCCAGGCGCCGGTCGTGGGCGGTGATTGCGGCATGGGCGAGCCTGCCCGCGCTCATGGCCGCCCTGTCCGTGGGTGTCCTGCTGGGCGGTGGGGCCAGCGAAAGGTCGGCTCCGGTCCCCGTTCAAACGGTCGGTGGACCAGCTGCCGAGGGGAGCGGGTTGGCCACGGGGCCGTTCGTGGTGCCCGCGCTGCCCCGGTGCCCTGGTCCAGCTCCAACGCCGTCGACCTCAACCATTCCGACTGAGCTGGGGCGGCTGCCGACCCTGACCTTGGCCTGTCTCGGGCCCGGCCCGGCAGTGTCGCTGAACGCCGGACGCGGGGTGCCGTCGGTGGTGAACCTGTGGGCGTCCTGGTGTGACCCGTGCCGGCGGGAGATGCCGCGGCTGCGGGCGGCCGCGGACCGGCTGGGGTCAGGGGCAGTGCTTCTGGGCGTCAACGTGAAGGACCACCGTGAGGACGCCCTGCGTTTCCTCACCAAGACCGGCGTCCGGTATCCGCAGGTGGTCGACGCCGAGGGCGAGGCTCTTGCCGCTCTGCACCTTCCGGGTATCCCATCAACCTATGTCCTGAACTCGTCCGGGGACGTGGTCTACCGCCACATCGGCGAGTTGCACGACTCCGATGTCGCTGATGTGGAAGCAGCCGTGCTCAACGCTTCCTGAGCGCGTTGCCGCACCGGTTGGGGTCACAGTGCGTCCGGCGCCCAGCATCCCTAAAGGCTGGGGACTCACCCCGCCTGCAGGCGGGTCGGGCCGATAAACCCGAACTGTGCCGATCTGGAGCGGCCTGAGCCGCGCGCCGAACTCCGGATGGGACGGGGTTGGTCTGTCGCAGGTATCCGGGTCCCCGGCTACGTTCGGCCCTGACACGGTCGTCGCGTCCGTCTCCGCGATCGCTGGCCACAGCCAGCGCAGCCTCCCCGAGCCGGATTCCTCGCCAGCCGGACCATGGCCAGGAGTCTGTCGGCGCCAAACCAGCAATACGAGCACCACCGGTTGGCGGGCCGGCTCGCGTTCGAATGCCGCCACTTCGCTGTTGACGTTGTTGGGACGCGGCCGCCACTGAAGGGGTCAGCTCGGTCTCGAAATGGGTCAGCTCGGTGCCGGAAGAACGACCAACGTGGCGCCCTGCATCGTCGTGACGAGCAGCTGCTGGATTCGGTCGGGCGACAGGCTGGCGCTGCCTTGGACTTGCGCCCGCCCGGTATAGCTGGCGACCCAGCTGGCCGCGATCTCCCGGCTCCCGTCTTGGCCAATCACGATCAGGCGGCACCGTTGTCCCGGCGCCACTAACGGCGAAGGTAAGACCGCCGGTTAGTAGGACCAAGATGGGGGCACCAGCTGCGAGTGAGCGGCGGCGGGCGATGTCTCGTCGCGTCGCGGCCAACGCCCGCGCCAGCAACTCCGCGGGTGACTCGGCCCCTCCCGTGACCGTCCCTGGTGGCGTTGATCGCGACAGCTGGTCCGGTATGTCGGCCAGCTGAGCGACGGTTTCGCGGCACTGGCGACACCGGCTGAGATGGCGTTGCACCTGGGCGCGTTCGGTCGTACTCAGCGCGCCGAGCACGAACGCACCGATCGCCATCTGGTGCGGACAGCTCACCTCGGCAAACCTGGATGTCGATGGTCCGGACTCACGACCAACCGGCTAATCTCGGGCTTCTCTTCCCAGCGTTTCCTCGTCTCCGCTCGACCGCGGCTGCATGACACCTGGCGGGGCGCCCTCTCCCTAGTCTAAGTACTAAGAATCATAGTAGGCTATCGGAGGTGACCACCCGAGGCTGCGCCACACGGCGTGACGGTTCTCGGCACGCTCAAGCGCGACGGGCCCGCCAGTCCGGGCGGACCCGACCGGGGCTGGACTGGGTCGCGGCCGGGAACACCAGACCGACAATCCCGGGTTGAGAATGTGAGCAGCGACATGAACCACTGGGTCGGGCGAACCGCCGCCGTGCTTGCGACCGCTCCCGCATGGTCTCCGGAGGTGCGCTGCCTGGACCTGACCGAGGAGGTCGGTGAGCTCGCGCGGACGGTCCTCGTCGTCGAAGGCCACAAGACTGCCGATTGTGAGGAGCCCATGGGGACGGCCCTGTGCGGTGTGCTTTTCGACGTGTTCGCCCTGGCCGAGTGCTACGGCATCGACCTGGACACTCGCTACGGCGAGCAGCTCGAGCAGTTGGCGAACCGACTCAGCAGGACGGGCAGGTGACCCCGCGATGATCGGCAATGCTCACCCCCACCGGGACATCTCTGGCCATCACTGCGCCGCGGCCTTTCTGACCAAGCCGCCGCCCCGAGGTGTGCTCTTCGCCCCGGGGTCGGCTACCGGTCCGCGAGCCGGGACAACTGCCGCTGGAACTGCGACTCGTCTATCTCCCCGGCCGCGTACCGCCGCCGCAGGATGTCGGTTGCCGGATCACTGTCCGCAGCTGCGGAGCCCGTCGGCCCGGTGCTTCGGGCGGTGAGGACCACCGCGACGCCGAGGCCGACCGCCACCGCCAGCAGGGTCAGGGTGAGCGCCATCCACAAGGAGGCCCCGCCCGTGGTGTCGCCCATCATGTTGCCCATCATGTCGGGCTCCTTCTTCTGCCGACCGGGGCGCCGATACTTCAGGGTACTACCGTTCTTAGTAGGAGGGAGGGGGCTTGGGGGCGCGGCGGGGGGGCGGCGAGGGGCCGCCTTATCGGTCGAAGGGAGCACGCTCGTGGTAGACCGGACGGCCGGGCACGTTGTGCGGGCGCCGCTTCCCCGGCCGCGCCGTGACCTCACGCTGGTCGGCGGACGCCGCATCCCAGCCATGCTGCTCGCAGCGTTGATCGCGATCGTGGCGCTGGCCTCCGCGGGCCAAGCCCACGCGACGCTGCTCTTCGCGAGCCCGGTCATTAACGGCTCCACCCCCACCGCGCCGGCCGAGTTGACGCTGGTGTTCGACGAACCGGTCAGCCTGGCGGGGGAACCGGTGCACCTGCGCGACGCCGACGGCCGGCCTGTGACGCTGGACGCCGCCCGCGTCGGCGGCGGCGGGCGTGTCGTCAGCGCCCCCGTGCCCGCGCCTCTGGCCCGCGGACTCTTCACCGTCCGTTGGCAGGTGGTGGCTAGCGACGGCGACCCGGTCGGGGGTAGCTACCGGTTCGTCGTGGGCCAGCCGTCGCTGCGGCTCTGGCCGGACTGGGCGACCAGCTGACCGACTCGCCGGCGCTGCTGGCCTCCTCGCTACTGCGGTGGGTGATGTTCGTGGCGCTCTGCCTGGGGTTGGGCGGCCTGGCCGGTGACCGGATCGCCCGGGCCCGGCTGGCGCCCCGGCGCTCCAGACCGCACCCGCTGATCGCAGCCGCTGGGGTGCTGGGTCTGCTGGCCTCCACCGGTCTGGCGCTACTGGTGGCCGGGAACGGCAGCCTGACCCAAGGCGTGACCTAGCAACCCCTTCCCGGTACTGGCCAGCGGCCGGGCGGGACAGCTGACCCTCATGCAGGTTGCCGCGTTCGCCCTGGTCATCACCGCGGCGGCGGCTAGGGCGCGCCGGTGGGCGGTGCCGCCGCTGTTGGCCGTGGTGGCCGCCGAGGCGGTACGCGCGCACCCGGCCCAGCAGGCTCCCGGCTGGGGGGCCGTGCTGACCGGGGTACACCTGCTCGCCGCCGCCGTCTGGGCGGGCGCCCTGGTCCAGGTGGTCCGCACTGCCCTGCGCTGGCGGGGCCACCGCCGCCAGGCCTGGGCACTGGTCGGGGCGTATGCCCGGCTGGCGGGCTGGCTGTTCGCCGTGGTAGTCGCCACCGGGACCGTCGCCGCGCTGCTGCTCGTGCCCTGGGCGGACTGGACCGGCACCGCCTACGGGCGCACCCTGCTGGTCACGATCGCCCTGGTCAGCACGACCGCGGTTCTGGCCCTGCTGGCGGCGGCGGCGGCTACGGCGAGCGGCCACCGCGGTGCTGGTGTCCCTGCCCGCACCGGGCGCCGTGGGGTCCTCGGCGGCGCTGCCGTTGCCGCCGTCGCCGGACGGTGTGGCCGTGCCGCTCGGCGCCCGCGCCGGCCAGATCGGGGTCAGCGCGACCGCGAGCCGCGGCCAGCTGGTGGTGCACCTGAGCACGCCGGGGGTGAGTAACCTCATCGACGATGTGGACCGCAACCGGTACCGGCTCAGTGGAGCCGTCGCCGTAGGAGGCGGACCGTCGCAGGCGTTGACCTGGCGAGGCTGCGAGCCCGGCTGCTTCGTCGCCGCGACCGGCTGGGGAGTCGGGGTGAACCAGATCAGCCTGTTCGCCGACGCGGACGGGTGGGCCTGCGGCCCGGTAAGCCTGGCGCTTCCGTGGCCGGTCCAACCTGGCGACAGCGAGCTGCGCCGCACCGTGGCGGCGATGCGCCGTGTCCGCGCGTTCGCCCTGTACTAGCAGGTCACCAGCGACACCCGCACCGGCGGACTTAGGGGTGCTGCGGCCGCTGCGCATGTCGGGAATCACGTTCCTGGCGGCCGAGCCATACGGCGCCGGAGCAGCGAGCCAGGGCGCGGCCACCGGCCGCCAGGACGGGCAGGTCACGATAGCCGTCGGGTTCCCCGCCGACCTGACCCAGGCGCAGCTGGTCATCGACGACCAGGGCCGCATCGTGCGGAAGGTACTGACCGCGCGAACCACCTCATTCACCCGGGCCTTCGTCTACCCCGAACCGGCGGCCCTGACCGCGGCTCGGGCACGATGCTTGCCCCAAGTGACGGTCAGGCGTTACCGGAGGGCGAGGTAATGGGGCAGTACTCCATCTGTGCAGCGGCCAGTGCTGGGGCGGCCGCGATAGCGATCGGCAGCGCCGCCGTTACCAGGATCGCGGCAGTGATGGCGACCCGGCGGGCCACCCCGAGCCGGGGTGCTGGCGCCAGCAGCCGTTGCACGCGGGCGACGGCGGCGATGTCGGCGGCGCCCAGGGCTGCGGCCGGGACGGAGCCCTCGGCGAGGTGGACTAGGGCCCGGGCCACGGTCAGGCGGGTGCCGTGGTCCGCGGCCTGGTCATCGGCGATCATCTCCAACAGTCGGGACTGCTCCTGCCGGGCCCAGTCGAAGACCGGCAGGAAAGGGACTGCGCGGGCCAGCACCAAAGCGGCTGCGGCCACCAGATGGTGCCGTCCGCGCAGGTGGGCCCGCTCATGGACCAGGACGGCGGCCAGCTCCGCCGGGGCGAGCGCAGCGACCGCGGCCGTGGTGAGCACGACCGTGTTGGCGCGGCCAGGTAGGCAGTAGGCCGCAGCCATCGGGTGCTCGAGGATCATCGCGTCCAGCTCGAGGTCTCGACGGGCGGCCAGACGCAAATGGGTCAGGTGCTGGTCGCGGTCCTGGCGGGCCCGCCGCAGACCGGTAACCAGCAGGACGGTGACGCGAACCGTCAGCGCGAGGGTTGCGGTGGCGGCGAGGGCGTGACCCAAAGCGCCGCCAGGGGTGGCGTACTGGGCACGCAACGCCATGACGCAGGTCCGCAGGAACTCGGCCAGGTTCATGCCCACCACGGTGGCGGGCATGAACACGGACAGCCCGGCCAGCAGCAGAGCGATCAAGACCGAGCCGGACAAGGCCTGCCACGCGGCCACCCCCAGACGCGGCACCCGATGAGGCCACCGCGCGTGCCGCAGTGCCGCCGCGCCGCCGGTGCCGGCGCCGACCGCGTAGACAAGCAGCGCCAGGGCCCCGATCACTGCCGTGAGCCCCTGCGGGCGCGTGCCGGTCCCTTTTTGTCTGCGGCGGCGGACTCCAGATCGTCAAGCGCAACCCACAGGCGCGTTACCTCTTCGGGCGTCATCTGCTCGACGAACCGCAGCAGCGGCGCGGCACGGTCCTCGTCCTTGGCCAGGACTCCCGCGATCAGCTCAGCGCTGTAGTCCGCCCGAGAGTGCGTCGGCGTGTACCGGTAGGCCCGCCCATCGACCTCGCGGGTCAGGACACCCTTACGGCGCAGGTTGTCCATCACCGTCATCACGGTGGTGTAGGCCAGCTTGCGGTCCTGGAGGAGGTCGTCGAGGACCTCACGCACCGTTGCCGGGTAGTCCCAGGCCCACAGCCGGTCCATCACCACGGCCTCCAGATCTCCGAACTGCCGCACGAATGCCCTCCCCTACACGTTGCTTCTTCCGTTGTCGACTATCGCACATCGTAGCGGCCAGTCCGCGATGCGGCAGCCGTCGGGGAGCAGCCGACAAGCGGCTACTATCGATCTTCGTAGTTCGTCGTCAGGAGGTGACATGTCGATCGGAGACACCACACAGCAGCTGGTCCTGAACGGACCCCTGCTGCTCGCCGCGCCGGTCGCCCTGGCCGCGGGAGCGCTGTCCTTCTTCTCACCCTGTTGCCTGCCCCTGGTCCCCGGCTACCTCTCGTTCGTGACCGGCAGCCTCGGCGCCCAGCAGGTCCGGGCGGCCGCCCCGGACCACACGGCGCAGCCCCCGGTCATCGCGGTCGCCAGTACAGGCGAGCGTGCCCGTACCCCGAGAGTAGCCACCGGCACACTCCCACAGTCGGCGACGGTGAGTTCCAAACCGCCCAGGCCGCCCGCAGGTCGGGGTCGCACGATCGCGGGCGCGGGGTTGTTCGTACTCGGGTTTGCGGCGGTGTTCACCAGCTACGGCGCCGCCTTCGGTGGCCTCGGCAGTCTCTTGCTGTCCCACCAGCGCGCCCTGACCCAGGTCCTGGGCGCGGTCACCATCATCCTGGGTCTGGCCTTCGCCGGCGCGCTAGGCCGGATACCGTGGTCGAGTCGCCAACTGAAGCTGCGCTACCGACCGCCGACGGGCTTGGCTGGGGCTCCGCTGCTCGGGGTGCTATTCGGCCTGGGCTGGACCCCGTGCATCGGCCCGACCCTGGCCGCCGTGCTCACCCTGGCGACCACCACCGCCGGCGCCTGGCGCGGCGCCGCACTAGCGTTCGTCTACAGCCTTGGACTCGGCCTGCCGTTCGTGCTCGCGGCCACATCGGCGAGCCGGGCGATGAGCGTCTTCGCCTGGCCCCGACGGCACGCGCGCACCATCATGCGCGCGGGCGGGGTGATGCTGGTACTGGTCGGCCTACTGCAGGTCTCCGGCGCCTGGACCGCGCTGATCGCCCGCATGCAGGGGCTGATCAGCGGCTTCCAACTGCCCCTCTGACCCGCCGCCCCCGACCCGACACCCCGACCCGACACCCCTCTGACCGGGGTGCCGGCGAGCCATCCAGGGCAGCCGGGATGAGGTGCTGCGCGTCAGCCATCGGGGGTACCGATTCCGCCTGTGCACGAAGCCCCCGGTTCGAGGGTCTGCGGGCCCTGCCGGTACTTCTTGACGAAGGTCGCCAGCCGCGGGTCCTCGGCGCCGGTCAGCCGCAACTGCTGGCCCCACGCGGAGACCACCACCGGGGCCGGAAGCCCCGGGTAAGGGGAGAGGTCCAGGTATGTCTGACCCTGGGCAAAGCCGGTTAGCGTCGCGACCGCTGCCATCCCCAGGTCGGGCCGGTAGGTGATCCAGACCGCACCATGCTCGAGGTCGTGAACCGCGTTCTCATTCGGCACCGGGGCGCGGTAGATCCCGCAGTTGAGCAGCACCGAACTATGGTTCCCGCCGGCGGGCGGGGTCTGCGGGTAGACGACCTTCCCGGTGACGTGGCTGCGCTCCTTGGTGAAACTCTGAACGCCCGAAAGCGTTGCCCCGGCCCCGCCGCCTGCGTCGTTGCGGACAGCGGCGAACACCCCCGCTGCGACGACCGCGACGGCAACAACGACGCCGGCGGCAATTCCCGCGTTCCTCCGGCGTTCTGCAGTGGCCTGCTGTCGGCGCAGCTGCGCCAGCTTCTCGGCGCGGTCGGCGCCGCGGTTGCTGCGGGCATTCGTCATAGCGGTCAGATTTCCTCGGTCGAGGGATGGCAGGGCAGAGCGGGGGCCTGGAGTGTTGACGCTCTACAACCCGCTGAGAGCCACGGCAAGGGCGGCGGCAATCCCCCGGAGGGTCCGACGTGGGCCTGAACCAGCGACAAAGCTCGGCAGCGGAACTTGCGTGAATATTGGCGATCCAGCAACGGACGGTTTGCGTGGCGTGGCGAAGACTGCGGAAACGGGGCGTGCCGCCGGCCCGATGCGTGCCCGCGAAATGCCGCGCGGTGAAGGAACCACCCGCTTACCCTCGCTCTGCGCCACCCCTTCTCTGACGGCGCCGGTCAACACCTCACGAGGAGACGCCGCTTCCTGCTAGCCCGGCGCTCCACTGAGCTCGGTCATTCGTGCCTGGGGTGATCCTTTCCCCGGTTACTGGGTTTGGCTCGACTCCGGCTCTTCGGCATGGGTTGCCCATTTCTCCTAGTGTTCCTAACACTAAGCACCATAGTAGCTGGTCTGAGCGGACCCCAAGCTCGAGTGGCAGCCGCTGTGACCGGCGCCTGCCTGGTCCGTGTCGGGACTCGATCGAGCGCGACGGCACGACGACCTACTCTCGTTGAGTCCGAGGGGGCGGGTCGCTGCACTGCCACGTCGAGGTCGATGAGGGCGCGCAGGACCGCGTGCAACCCGACGGCGGGCCTGTCCTCGTGACTCAGGGCTTCATTGATGAGTTCCAGATCGAAGTTGGTCGGCTCGAAGACCGGGAACGACACTTTCTTCGGCGGGTCGGTTTTCGCGCTCCCGCACGAATCGGGCCATGGCGTCTCCGCGGAGAGGCTGACAGTCGCTGCCGACCCGGCGCAGCAATCGCCCGTCGGTGGTGACGATCCGCTCCCGGATCTCGGGCACCGCGACCACGGTCAGATGGATGGAGCCCACCTTGGTCGCCTTCAGCTGCACGTCGACCTCGCAGTTCGCCGCGGCTCGCTTGACTGTGTCCAGCACCTTCTGGGTCATCTGGCAGCCCGCGAGGCGACGCTTGTCGTCGATCCCGAGCACGATGAAGCCACCATCGGTCATTGCCATGGCTGGGATGGCGTTCCCGACGTGGCTCGCCGAGCTTTTCAGCTCGGTCTGCTCGTCCTCAAGGCGTCCGAGCAACTTCCAGAAGGCTGCCTCGTCAGGGAACTCCTCGGGCCAGTCAGACAGGCGAAGGGGAGCGACCATGGCGCAACATGAACGAATCTTCGACGCCAAGACCAGTCGTGCGGTTACTTGGTGGCCAAGATATGTAAATCACTCATAGACCCATAACCGATCAGAGGCACCCGCACGACTCGCCGGCACCCGTCTCCGGGGACACGGCCCAACCGAGCTCATGAAGGCTTTGGCTGACCGGATCTTGGCACTGATTGGTCACGAACTCCGACGTCGTCGTTAGTCGCGACGTCCCTCCGATCACGTCCCCCCAGCGTTTGGCGTGCACAGGATAGTCCGGACGTGGCCCGTCCTCGCCTCACGAGTCTGGCCGTTCGCCAACTGAAAATCGGAAGGTCGGCGGTTCGACCCCGCCCCTGGCCACACCCTGAAACCGCAAGTCAAAGCACTGCTGACCTGCGGTTTTGTCATTGCCGGCAGCGGCGGCCCCAGCTGGTGCCAACCCGAGCCCCGATAGGAGCACTCCCAGGCCCCAACCCGCCGCGCGGCGGGAAGACGCAACCGTTGAAAGAAGGCGGCTGGAGATGACCCAACGTGACCGCCTGACCAGTCGACCAGCGACCAGCGACCAGCGACCAGCGACCAGCGACCAGCGACCAGCGACCAGCGACCAGCGACCAGCGACCGATAGTGACCCTGGCGGGACCCCGAGAACTGATCCACTCGTTGTGAGAGTCGTTCATTGGTGGGTGCAGGCCGCAGCGTAGACCGCGGGGGCCTGGTAGCCGAGCGAGCTGTGTCGTCGGCGGTGGTTGTAGTCGTCCTTCCAGTCGGTGATCACGACGCGGGCGTGGGTCAGGGACCAGAAGAGGTTGATGTTGAGGCACTCGTCGCGGACCCGGGAGTTGAAGGACTCGACGTACCCGTTGCGCCAGGGCTGCCCTGGTGGGATGAACGAGAGCCCGACGCGTTCGCCGGCCCAGTCGGCCATCGCGGCGCAAGCGAGCTCTGGGCCGTTGTCGCAGCGCAGCACTGCTGGGTAGCCCCGCTGCGAAGCGAGCCGGTCCAGTTCGTTGATGAGCACCTCCGCGGTGACCGACCGTTCGACCAGGCCGCCGAGGCATTCGCGGGTGTGCTCATCGACGATGGAGACGATCTTGACCGGTCGGCCGTCGGTGGTGGCGTCGAACTGGAAGTCGACTGCCCATACCCGGTTCGGGGCGTCCGCGGTCGGGGTGTCGGCTGCGGTGGAGGTGCCCAGGCGTTTGCGTCGGCGCCGTTGCGGCACCCGCAGCCCCTCCTGGGCCCAGAGCCGCTGGACCTTCTTGTGGTTGACCGCCCAGCCCTGCCCGCGGGCGTCGGCGTAGGCGTTGCGGAACCCGCGCCGTGGGTGAGCCTTCGCCCACGCGCGCAGCCACGCCCGCAGCGCGGCGTCGGGATCGGCCGGCGTCGTCAACGCTGGCTCCCGGCGCTGGGTTGCACGGTGCTGACCGGTGACCCGGCACGCGAACCTCTGCGACAGGCCCATCGTGGCCATGAGGTGGTGCACGGCAGCCCGGCGTTGCTCCGGGCTCAGAAGTTTCCCCGGGCGATCTCCTTCAACGCCGCCTTCTCCAGCTCCGCGTCCGCGAGCAGCCGCTTGAGCGTCGAGTTCTCCCGCTCGAGCTCTCTGAGCCGCTTCGCGTCGTCGGCCTTCAGACCGCCGAACTGGTTGCGCCAACGGTGATAGGTCTGCTCCGAGACGGCCAGCTCGCGGCAGACCGCCGCGACGTCCATTCCCTCGGCGAGCAACCGATCCGCGGTCGTCAACTTCCGAACCACCTGCTCGGGGCTGTGCCGCTTCCTCGTCACCATGATCATCGAGCCTTCCTGCCCGCATCGGGGCACTCAGACTCTCACTCAACGTGGACCGACAAACTGGGGTCAGGCCAACCCCGGGCTTGCGTCATGCCATCGTGACAACCACAGGCCCAAGCCCGTAGAACTACTTCCGCGTGACTTCCGCGCGCGGGATGTGCCGTCTACCACCGACGACGGTGAAGCAGCCGCACCGGCGTTTCCGCTGGTCAGGGGCCCTTCGAACACTTGGTGGCAGGTGAAGGATTCGAACCTTCGAAGCTCTCGCGACGGATTTACAGACCGCACCACCCAAGCCGTTGACCAGCGCGAACGTCGATTGGCTGCAGACTTCGGCGCGTATTCCGCGCGGACAACCGGAGCCAGCCGACGATGACCGGACAGTCAACCACTCGCGCTCCGACCAGGCGCTAAGCACCTTTGACAGCGTCAAGCCAGCGACGGGTGACCTCGTGAGTTTTTGCTACCTGCAGTGTCAGCTCAGCACGTAGGGGCGAACCCTTAAGGATGGCGCGGCAGACGGGTAATCGGCCCCTTTGGGTAACGAAGTCAACGACGGCGACGAGCTTGTCGGACATCGCCTTTGGTAAGGACGCCGACGCGCTGACCGCCGAGCCGCACCACAACGGCCCGGTACGGGATCGCACTTCAAGTAGCCAACCAATGACGAGACACACCACTAGCTGGTGGCGGCGCGCCGCACTGCTGCGATGGCCTCGTCGACGTCCCTGTCGTCAGTGGACCAGTTGCTGACCGAGATCCGCAGCACGTCTTGACCGTGTTCCGGTTACGGGGCGCTGGTCAGCGGGCCCAGGGTGGTGCGATCTTCGTACCGTCGATCATGACCGCCTCCAGCCCCGGCGTGGTAGTCACCCAGGCGGTGGCACCATCGGGGCCTGCATCGACGCGCAGTTCGCTCCCCACAGGTACCAGCACAACGTCGCCTCGCTGTAGGCCCGTAGCCAGCCCGTCCAGCGTCACGCGGAGCTCGCCGGACAGGACGAGCAGGACCTCCTCGCGGGAGGGCCGGTGCGCGACACCCTGAAGGCCGGCTGGGACGGCGAGCTGCCACGCGCACAACTGGTTGCTGCCGCGTGAGGGGCTGACATAGGACAGGAATCGACTGCCGTGCGTCTCGAACGGCACCGCGTCGGCGGGGTGGATGACGGGCATGCTCAACCTCCGAACAATGGACAAGCGAACTGACTATATGGTCAGGGTACTTGTCTTGCCTGTCAACATGGACGGATGAGCGCTGACGGCCCGATGACAGCTGCGGCGGTGCTGCGCATCGCAAGCCAGCTCGTCGACGGAATCCAGGAGGGGCTCGAGCGTCGCGGGTTCGACGACGTGCGGCCCGCGCACGGCTTCGCGTTCGCACGGATCAGCGGAACACGGGCTACGACCGCGGACCTCGCCGTGCACCTCGGCGTCACCAAACAGGCGGCGGCCCAGTTGGTCGACCACCTGGTCGGGCACGGCTACCTCACGCGGGAGGCCGATCCCAGGGACGGCCGGGCCAAGCTGCTCGTGCTCACTGAACGTGGGCGCGCCTGCACTTCCGCCGCCGAGCAAGCCGCCACCGACGTGGTTCACCGATGGAAGGCACAACTATCGCCGCAGCAGTTCGCCGAGATGCGAGATGCGCTGCACCAGATCGCGGTGCCCGGCCGACTACGCCCGGCCTGGTAAGCACCCGAACGACGATCGGGTTATCGGACACTGGAAAGAACCGGTTGGGGCGATCGTTACAAGCTAGCGGTGGGGTGCTCGGTGATGTCGGTGACCCATACGCGGTTCGGCTCGGCCGCGGTGAAGTCCCGTTGGACGTGGTCGTCGAAGACCGCCGGCCCGGGTCGCTTGCCCGAGCCTCGTCGGCCCTTGCGCACCGTGGTAGGCCAGATCCGCTGCTGCGAGCACAGCCGCCAGACCCGTCGCTCCCCGACGGTGATGCCGGCCTTTTCGAGCTCGTCGGCCAGGAACCGGTAGCCGAACGCCGGATCGTCACGGTGAACCTCGAGCAGCGCGTTGGTCAGGTAGGCATCTTCCAGGTCCCGTGCGCTGACCGGGCTGGCCGGCCACGCGTAGTACCCCTGAGCCGAGAAGCCGAGAACCCCGCAGGTCAACCGCATCGGGAAACCCTCGGCGGCCAGGTCACGGACCAGCGGGAACATCATTTTGGGAGCGTCGAAGACGCGAAATAGGCCGCGGCGCAGGATCTCGTTCTCCATCTGCAGCCGGCGCTTGTCTCTGCGCAGCTGAATCAGCTCGGTGTGATCGGTGCTGCTCTGACCATCCTCGATGCCAGCGTCAATTCGCCCTGGCGCACCCAACGCCGCACCGACTCCTCCGAGACACCGAAATCGACCGCGACCTCAGGAACGCTCAGCTCACCACGACGAGCGACCGTGACCAGGTCCCGCTTGAACTCCGGGGACGCTCCTATAGATCGTCAAGTGGTGGTGGCGGCGTAGTCGGCGCGTAGTGCGGTGAACACTTCGCGTGCGAGGTAGCGCTTTTGGCAGCGGATGATCGCGGGCATCGTTTTGCCTTGAGCGGTGCGCCGGTCGGCGTAGTCGCGGCTGCGTTGGTCGTAGCGCAAGCGGACGACGACGGCGATATGCAGGGCGCGGTTCCCGGAGCGGTCACCGCCTCGGTGCAGCCGATGCCTGGTGGTTTTGGCCGAGGAGGCGGGGATCGGTGCCACGCCGCAGAGGTGGGCGAAGGCCGCCTCGTTGCGCAACCGGTCGGGGTTGTCGCCGATGGCGACCAGCAGCGCTGAGACGGTGTCCGGTCCGAGGCCGAAGATCGCGGTTGTCGCGGGTGCTGCACGGACCGTCAGTTGGGTGAGCTGCTTCTTCAACTCCCGCGCCTCGAGGTCTAAGGCCCGTGCTCGAGCGGCGACGGAGCGCAGCGAGAACTTGGCCGCCTGGACGGGGTCGTGAAGGTTGTCGGTGTCGGGTCGGAACCTCAGGCAGGCGTCGATGAGCTTGGTCGTGGACAGGCTTGCATCGATGAGCTTGGTCGTGGACAGGCTCGCAGCTGGCTGCGCAAGGGCTCCGGTGCGGTCACGACGACGGCCAGCAAGGTGTTCGCGGCGGCGGTCTTCGCTTTGATGGCACCGGTTCTGGCGACGCGGAGCATCCGGATCGCCTCGATGGGGCCGGTGGCCAGCTTGGGGGTGCCGCTGGCGTTACCGGCCAGGACGGTGCGGGCGGCGGCCTCGGCGTCGATCGGGTCGCTCTTGCCGCGCTGGCGACGTAACCGCCGGTCCGGGCGCGGCACCTCGAGCACGGTCACGTCGTGCTCATGCAGGTGCCGGGCGAAGCCAGCGCCGTAGGACCCGGTGCCCTCGATGCCCACCGACTTCAGCTGACCTCGCGTCCGCATCCAGGTCAGCATGGACGCGTACCCGGCCGGCGAGGCCGGGAACTCGGCGTCGGTGAGCAGCTGGCCGTTCAGGTCTATCAACACTTCGTGGTGCGTGGCGGCGTGGGTGTCGACGCCACCAATGATCCATCGTCTGCTGGGCATTCTGGGTTTGTCCTGTCCTCTGGGTGAGCGTCACCGACAGGTGGACAGGCCAGTGATGGGCTGCGGGCGAACACGCTCCTATGAGGTCACACCGCCCGGCGAAGCTCACGATGGAAGTGGGCCACGATGCTGGCCGGCGAGGCCGACAGTTCCCACGAAAGGCACGTGAGGTTGGCCAGGAAACTTACGGGTCAGACCACGCCGGCCGACACCGCCACCATCATCACTGGAAACTTCTTCGGCATAGCGACATCCTTCCCGAGGGATCTCGTCCCCCGTAAGAGATGTCAACTCAACCTGTAGCAAACCCGGATTGGTGGCGGAGGCTGTGGGTGACGGGGTCTCAGGCAGGGCTCCGGCGTGTCTGCCCGGCGCCACGCCGCATCAACGACTTTGTCTGAGCCCTGGTGCTCACCCCACACTCAGCGGCGAAGGGCCACATGTCCACACGGGCAGATCATGTGCTCTGTCTGTTGCTGATGGCATCCTCAGTCAGAAGGACGCCGGTCTGGCGGCCTAAATGGAGGTAGCGTCGGCGAGGTGCAGCGTGGTCTCGGCGTAGACCCCGGTGGCTGCGAGGATCGGCCCCCAGGGCGAGTATTCGTCTTCGCAGTGCGAACGGCCGGCTCGAGTGGGCGTGAACAACATTGCGGTAGGCCCCATCTGGGCCAGATGTAGAGAGTCGTGGCCGATGGTGCCGCGCATTTCAGTGTGACTCGCCCCATGGGCATCCGCCGTTGCCGCCAGCAGAGATCGAATCTCAGCGCTGAACCCGGCGCTGCGCATTGTCCAATCGACGGTCAGGTCGACTTCGGTCCCTTCCTCCTCGGCGATGTCTGCGAACAGGTCACGAAGCTCTTCGATGCGTGCGTCGACCCGGTCGTCTGTAGCGCTGCGAACGTCGAGATTGAAGACGGCTCGGTGCGGAATCACGTTGTTCGAACCTGGCTCGATCGAGAACCTGCCCACGGTGGTCTTGAAATCGTTGTCTCGCAGGGCCTTCTCACGGGAGGCCACCACCATCCGGGCGGCTGCGACCATGGCGTCCTTACGGCCTGCTGGGCCGGGGCCACCAGCGTGCCCTCCGCGACCGGTGACCGTCACGCTGCACCAGCGAACCGGCTGGATAACGGTGACAATGCCCAAGTCGAGGCCGGCGTCCTCGAGAACCGAGCCCTGCTCGATATGCATTTCCAGAGCGGCGAAGAAACCCCGCAGCCGGTTCGTTACATCCCCATGGTAGCCGATCTTGTCCAACTCTGACCCCAGACTAATGCCGTCGGCATCGGTACGTGACAACGCGAAATCGATGCTGTAGGCACCGGTGACCACCCCTGAGCCGACCATCGCCGGGGCAAACCGGGCGCCCTCTTCTCCTGTCCAGTTCACAATCTCAATGGGTCGTCGCGTCCTCGCATGCGCGTCGTTGATCAACGCTACGGTCTCCAGCGCGGCGCACACACCCAGAATGCCGTCGAACCGGCCGCCAGGAACTACGGTGTCCAGGTGCGAACCGATGACCACCGGTAGTGCAAACGGGTCAGCTCCCTCTCGCCGCGCATACATGTTTCCGGCGTCGTCGACCCGCACAACCGTGCCCAACTCCTCAGCGGTGTCTTGGAACCGATCACGGGCTGCCTTGTCGAATTCCGAAGCGGCGGGACGCGAGACGCCTCCGCCGGGGGTCCCCCCGACATCTGCTGACGAGAATCGGTCAAGATAGGACTGCAGCCGGTCGGCGTCGGGAATGAGGGTGGTCATTGCACGTCACGTCGCGGCGCTCTTCAATGGCATCGCGATGCACCTGATTGGAGAAGCTGATGCCCCTC
>JAABUK010006994.1_pt1 | contig 16503 bp, 20 predicted proteins | sample 5559141 | NCBI WGS metagenome assembly JAABUK01 (sample SAMN10711869, study PRJNA513367) | rock metagenome | isolation source: Antarctica rocks | place: Antarctica: Victoria Land, Pudding Butte nord | collected 2016-01-03
ACTTGAAGCACTTTGTCACCAGATGCCGGCTGCTTCGATGGGGCTACCAGTGTAGCCCAGCCTGTCACAAACCTCCTGAAGTAACTAGCCATCGCCAAGAATGACCGCAACTGAGCCACCCCAGCAGGAAGAAGCCAGTCCTGCACAATGGCAACCTTTTTTGATATGTGTTGTTCCACGTGACTCATGCAAGGTGTGTCTCAGGAACAGGTTTTGCGCTGGGGCTTTTGTCAAAAAGCTGTCCTGTGCTCTGCATTGTGCGGAGTGACTGCATCAGTTTGTGCTCAAGCAGAAGCCCCCAGATCTGACATCAGAGCTTACTCACGTCAGCTTTGCAATGAGTGCACAGCCTCCGCGCATTGTAACTTCTTGTTGCTCATCTAAACAGATGTGATTCGATGCTGTTCATGTGACATTGCATAGGCACAGTGTCTGCTCTCACTTGACATTGCATAGGCACAGTGTCTGCTCTCACTTGACATTGCATAGGCACAGTGCCTGCTCTCACCGTTGGGGGGCAAATTGTGCAGTGTTGGCAATGATGAGGGCTGAGCCCATGCGTGCACCAGGCTGCCCTGAGGGCGCTGCCACAGGCCCCGCCAGCATCTGGCGCACCTCTTCTACACTGCAGTGCTGTGCAAATGCGCCCAGCCCAGCAGCAATCTTCTCCCTGATCTCCTCGTTCTCTCCTATGCACAAGCAACACCAAATGCCATCAGTCGTGCACACCACTGCTTTGATTTCACCACACAGTGACAAATGCCATACATGAGTGCAGTAACTAAGTTTTCAAGCACACGTCTACACCAGCTTTCTGGTCAGGACAGCAAATTGTGCTAGCCGTTCACATGTGCGCAACAGCATACACGAATGACCTCCAGCATGCTGCAGTTACAACAATCAACGTATCTGGCTTCTCATTGAATCGACGCCGAAAGCTGTATTCTAGTCTGTTCTTTCCTTTTCTGACGGTTATCAACAGCATGCTTGAGGGTGTACCTGCTCCAGCCATCATGCTCTGCAAGGTCTCCCCAGCTTTGGAGAGCACAGCTGGGCTGAGGCGCTGCCCAGTGGAGAGCAGCATGCCCCTCAAGGCCGTCAGGTACGCCTCTTGAATGGCGGGGTCGGCAAGCTTAGCATTGTTGATGAGGTCTGTGGCCAGCTGGTCCACTCGCATGCTCATGCGAGTCAGCTCACCCAGGTTCTCGGCTGCACTCTGCCGTACTTGCCGAGCCTACAGCATCAAACGCATGTCAGGCGCTTGTTTGCAGTTAGCAGGGGCCAGATATGGTTCACTCTGCATGCAGTAAGCTGCTGTAGTAGCAATGAACCGACGCTGATCACAATGTGCCAGAGGCTGCAGATGCAAGGATCAACAACATAATAACAATACTGGTAATAATGATGATAATGATAATAATATTAATACTGGCACCAACACTAATACTAATGAAAAACTTACAGGCGTTCCAGATTATCGTTCTTGCCAGGTACCTACTGCGTGTGCCTAATCCACAACATCAGTGCACGTAAGTGGCGCGTGAAGCCTTGATGTATGTATGATTGTCCATGCAGCACACCTGGTCTCCCAGGCATTTGAGGAAGGTAGTTTGGAGCTGGGGGACGAATGGCTTGAGGCCTGGGCCTGCCTTGGCAATGAGTAAGCCAATGGTGTGCAGCAAGGCTGCCTTGATCTCCCAAGACAAGCGGTCTCCAATGATCCTGATCATGGGGCCTGCAAACACATTTGGTCTCTCATCAAGAGCTCTTTACAATCCCAAAACGTCTATTCATAAATGTCATCCCTAGACTGGAAATTTAAACAGAGAAACGTCTGGGGACAGTAATAAAGCGTTTCTACATTGTGAATATGTTTTAGCTTTCCTTATTGAAGGACTGGTCCTGACAGGCGTAATACACAATGCAAACCTGACAGGCGTAATACGTGATGCAATACAAACAATTGCCTTGAGCCACAGGCAAGCATTGTTGCAGCACACAAGAGTAACAAAGAAATAAGCTGGGTCACTGTCGGTCAGTGCTTGGGGTATCCTGGATCACTGACAGATGTGAGGAAGCGTGGGCAGACCTGTGATCTGAACAACAAATGGCTTCAAGGTTTCTTCACTGGTGATGTCCACCAGCTCACCCAGCCCTTCTGCTGCTGACTCACGCAGCTCTGCTGAGGCAGCCTGCACATACACCATGACAAAATCAACAATATGTTATTGATTTGATGAATCTACAGGATACACTGTGAAACACAGCATGATGTAACGTCCCTCCCAGGCTGTACCAGTAGCCATGATGCAACAGAGCATGTTAGCAGGGTCGATTTGGAACCAGGTACACATGTCCCTATCATCAGGCAGTCCAACGACCTGGTGTCTGACTAGGACGCAGGCGATGCTGAGTTCTGTTTTGATGCTTTCAAAGCACTACACGCCAGACTTCTACAGGCAGGTTGGACACAAAACATTCACCAACAAGCACAGTGCTAATCCCAAGCAGAATCACAAGAGCCGATGCCCCCTCATGGGGTAGGGCCTCAGCCTCAGCAGGATTTGTAGATCAATGCTGGCAACCATCAGGTGCTACCTTGTACAATAGTCCTATCACGACTAAAATATATACCAAGCAGAAGCAATCTGTGGAATCTTTGATACACCATTTCAAACTATATACCGAAGCGCAAAAAAAGGTGGGCATACCTGCAGGACACCCTGGAGGAATATAGGCAGCACAGGCTGAAGGGCCTTGGGCAGGCAGAAGCCAGCCACCCTCAAGGGCAGGGGCCGCCTCTTGCGCCTCTCCTTCTCCCTTGCAGTGCTGACAGCCTCCTTCAGGGTGCGCACATAAGAAGGCATCATCTCCTTGGGAATGCTGCCTGCCACTGCTGCCAAGGCTTGCCAGCAGGTCACTAGCACCTCCTGATTGCTATCCTCTGCCATGAGTACAACCAGACTCTGCATATGAGGCATCCAGTCAATCAACAAGTGCACAAAGATAAACATGAAGAGTATCTCATCAGAAATGTTATTGACACATGCATACTTCTGTGTTCTCACTAGATCATGGCTCATCTATTGACGCTTATCAAGCGACCTGTGCTGATTGTGCACAAGAAGCACAAGCATCATTTGGACGTGTTTTGTTGGGAGTGTGTCAAGACTGCGCTGAGCCATGCTTTGAACTTGCACAGTTATGCTGATGGCTGCAATGCATGATCAGCATTGCCTGAATGTAGGCCCAACCTGTCCAATGCACATGTAACACTGTTGCTGTTGGTGCCACGAGAATGCTGTCAAGTGTCAAGAGAATGTCAGATGAAGTGCATGCATACTGCAGCAAAGCAATACCAAGGGACAGCTACCAGGAGGTGCAAGAAGCAGTGCAAGAGGGGCAAGGCTTATAAAACAATGGCATATCAAGAGCAGTGAAGGCACGTCTTCAACACAAATGGATAGCTGCCAGGAGGTGCAAGACACTGTGCAAGAGAGACAAGGTTTGTGAGACAATGGCACACCGTGAGCAGTGAAGAAACATCCTTGACACAAAAGGATAGCTGCCAAGAGGCGCAAGAACCAGTGCAAGAGAGGCAAGGCTTGTGAGGCAATGACACACCGTGAGCAGTGAAGGCACATTCTCAACACAAATGGATAGCTGCCAGGAGGTGCAAGACACAGTGCAAGTCCTTAACACAAATGGCAAGGTGCCAGGAGGTGCATGCAAGACACAGTGCAAGAGAGGCAAGGCTTGTGAGGCAATGGCATACCGTGAGCAGTGAAGGCACGTGCTCCTGGTAGTCCAGCTTGCTGGTGGCGCAGAAGTGAGTGAGCACAGCTGCTGCAGCAGGGCGGCGCACAGGGTCCTCCAGCCCCTTCTCCAGCTCAGCAAACAGCAGGTATAGAGCGTCCTCACTCACTGAGGCAGCAACCTGCGTGCCATGCACATTTAAGATTCCGACCGACCGATACTTGCACTGTGTGACACAGGTGACTAAGGGAGCAGGGTTCGCTAGCAGCAGGAGCCAGAATGCAGCTTTGTGGCAGAACTTGTGGCATAGCTAAGTGATGAAACAGAAACATGGTGTGCAGCACTGCATTGTTTAACGGGAGGTGGGACATGATGAGAGGCAGAATCAGGTGAAACTGCACTTTAATCTCTCACTCCAACTTTACGCAGCGAGAATGACAATGTGACAGCAGCTGGGAAAGCTGCCACACATGCACAAGAAGCCACACTGCAGCTCAGGTGAACGGCATCACATGCGGAAGGTTGCAGTGCCAAGTGTACCTTGATCAGAGCATCTTTGGCTGCAGCTGCCGCTGCAGAAGAGCCATTGGGCTGACTGGCAAGGCGCAGCAGCGGCGGGAAGATGTTGGACAGGTGTGGTGCAATGGCAGGGCCTGCCACTTCTGCCAGTGAGCCCAGGGCCTTGCAGTTGGTGGAGGTCAAGGTGCCCCGTAGCAGCTTGGGTACCATAGTGGCCAGAGTCTGGGGGCGCACCCCCAGAATGACCCTCAGACCTTCAAGTGCCTAAACATACAGCGGGATGCATTCAAGGCGAAGCGCTGCTGTGCATTATCTTGTCCAAGCAAGTTTGTATGGGCACTCTGGCGTCTCATTGTATGGATGTGCAGTCGCATATATGCTGGAACAGCACGAGGGAGGCATGAAGAGACTGCAAAAATGGCAGCAGGAAACTTTGAACTGCTTGCTAGGGGTCAAGTTGCATGGATGTCCCATACTGCTTGCACAGCAACACCAACAGCAGTCCCAATACAGAGTTCAAGATGCACATGTATACACATGTTCTGTGTGTCATGTACAAATGTACAAGGATGGAATCATGGGTTGACCTGGGCGGATTGCTTGGCATTGCCATCAAGGCCATGCAGCAGGGTGGGGATGATGCTGTCCACAGCTCCTCCTGTGCCACCCTTGAACAAGATGCTGAATGCTCCTCCAGCAGCCTGCATATCAATCGACATGTCGTCGGAACGAGCTGCTGACAACATGACTTGACAAGCTATGCTGTCATCAGATGACAAGTGCCACAGCCGACACAAACAGGAAAGCGTCAAACATAGATAAAACATGTCCTGCTGTAGTGGTCATGCTAGTCTCAGTGATGCATAACCCTATGGTGATGATACAGCAGAAGGTTTTGAAAGCTGACTGGACAAAGCACCAGGATGAAAAGTGGTGTTGCAGCAGGCCTGGCAAAGACTGCTGTATGGCCTTCTGAATCGGGGTGAGGCATACCTGATACCTATCTGGCTGATGCAAGAGCAAAGGCTGGCACAGGTAAAACTCAATCAATCAATCAATCAATCAATCAACCAACCAACCAACCAACCAACCAACAATCAATCGATCCATCAAGCAAGCAAGCAAGCAAGCAAGCAAGCAAGCAAGCAAGCAATCAAGCAAGCACGCACCAATCCATCAATGGCAGAGACAGGGCAGAAGGCATGCCTGTCTGACAGTGGTGTCCTCGTCACAAAGGGCAGCTTGCACAGTGGGCAGCAGCTGTGCCAGGTACTCCTGCAGCTGCTCCCTGCTGATGTTGTCCAGCACCTCCTTCAGGCCGGTGCACACCCCCTGCCGGGTGGACGCCTCGGGGTCCTGCATGCCCCTCACCAGAATGGGGATGATCTGCTGCAGCACTCTGTCACCCATCTTGCGTACCAGCTCGCCTAGACATCGGCCCGCCATCTGCTGCCTTTCCTCACCTGCGCGGCAAGAAGAAGCTAAAAAGGGCTGTCACAAAGTTGGAAGAGGCTGCTTGCCAGTCATCAACCACTGCATCAGAAAGACAAGAAAAGAAAAGCTAAGACTACGCCTTACGGCGTCAATTTAATGAGAAGCCCAGTATTATATCGGGCTGCCCAGGGTCCACTGCATCACCTCAACAGTGTGATGAGACTCATAACAAGCAGTAAGACCAAAGGAAACAGCATGAGATGGCTGTCTTGTGCAGAGAAATATATGCAAGTAAGTGCAGCATTGGCTATAGTACATCCAGGAGAATATCTTGCTTGCAGCTTTCACAGATGAGTTGGCATCTGCTGCCCTCCAGAGAACATTACAAAGCCTCGCTCAACAATCGAAACAGCTTTGTGGTGCACTACCAGGCATGGTGAAGCAGTACATGGCAGCAGGGTTACCTCTCGATACGTAACACTCAATACGTAATACTCCATACGTAATATGTAGTATTTTACAGTATTGGCAAAACAGTGGCAGTATAATAATAACAATAATAGTAAATAATAATAATGATGATGATAATAATAACGCCTTCCAGCTCATGATGAGCTTAGGTACGTGCAGGACAAGTCTTGTCTTTCCAGAGCAGTATAGTGACCAAAAATGATGGCAGGTGAGCAGTGTACTTACTGAAGTGACCCAGGGAGGTGATGATCTGCTCCATCAGGGTCTTCAGGATCTCGCCAGTTGTCTTGGGTGTGTTGGTCACAATGGTCTTCCACACATGGACAGCTGCTTGGCGCACAGTGTAGCCAACATCAGCTCTGGCCATGAACAGCAGTGCCAGCACCTGGACACCATCACAATCATTTCAGCTAGGCTGGCACTCACCTGGGAACGGGTTAAGCATAGGCATACATGTAGAAAACACACATGATATGCCAGGCAAGATCAATAAGACCTGACACTGTGGAAGATACTGCCTCCCATAGTGGCAACATGTGCAACTCGTCAAATGACACCACTAAGACACAAGGATGTCTCCTCCTGTTGAGGTGGCAGCATGTCAAGTTGACAGCACATGCTGAGAATGACTACCAGAACACAATGTGACGCACTGGCAGGCAGATGTGATGCATGAAGCTGCACCTCATTTCTCCTCTCAATGGTGAGGGCCTCTGTGGTGGCAACATGTGACATTGACAGCACATGCTGGGAATGCCTACTAGAACATGATGTGACACACGGACAGGCAGACGTAATGCATGAAGGCGCACCTCATTTCTCCTCTCAACGCCGAGGGCCTCTGTGATGGCTGCACCATGTGCGTCAGAAGAGATGCCCTCAGCATCCTCGTCTGCAGTCTGCTGCACCTTGCCAGATGTACCAGCAACCTGCACCACAACACCTTGCTGTCATACACACCAATCACCTAAAACATCTCCCCAATGTAGAAACGCGTTTTGACTGTCCCCAAGCGTTTCTGAGTTTAGATTTCCAGTGTAGGGGTGACATTTCTGAATTAAAATAGACGTTTCGGGATTGAAAAGAGCTTGCTGTCATACACAGCAATCACACCCACGGCAAGCCCCATGTACCCCACATGCAGGCGTTTCTTTCAGCAATGCTGAAAGGCACAGTCTTTTCTTTTCTTTCCATGTAGAGGGATCACGAGTGCTGGCTGCTTTGCACAGCTTCCGGAATGAGGTGACGTTTTCAGCATGAAGCTTTGCTGGCAGAAACATGTTGACAAAGGGAAAACCTTGAGGGCAACTAACATGTGCCAAGCCTGCAGCTGATCTTGTCATCTAGGGATGTTTGCGGGCCCTAGATATCAATGATGCACTGATACAGATGCAGGCATGTCCCTTGTGTGATTGCAGCATGATCATGTGTTTGCAGGCCTGAAGGTGGGAGCATGGGGCAGTACCTTGAACAGAAGCTGACCCAGCAGCTCAACAGAGGACTGCCTGATGCGCCAGTTGTCATTCAGAATGCCATCCTCCACAGCTGGCAGCAGCAGCGGCAGGGCTGTCTCAGCGTACAGGTCCACAAAGGTGCGCCCAGCTGCTAGGGCGGCATCACGCACCCCCTCTGCCTCATCAGCCAACCCATCCAGGATGGATGGGAGCACATCTGTCAAATGCTCCTGCACAAACACACAAAACATGCAGGCAATTGCTGTAGCTCAGTCGAAGTGCTACTGTTGCCAGGCGATGTCCAAGGCAAAAGTGGTGCCAAGACCCTCTGTAGTTGGACAACTCATCTACGCTCGGTCCAAGTGATCTTCTACTCTGGTCTTATTCTGACAACGGTGGTATTCGTTGTCGTGGCAAGGCAGGGCAGAAGGCACTGAGCCTTTTTTCTCTTGGACCATTGGAACAGTCACTTGCACTGTGCTCTCTCAACATGTAACAAAATTGCAGTAAACCATGCCATGACCTAGTGCATTACTCTTGTACGTGCACCTGTATCCAGCAATGTTCCACACTGGTAGTACTGCACGGACTTGCTGGTGCTGAGTTTGCTGTAGTGCCAAACTTGAAGAACGAACTTTGAGTGCATAGGCTGCACAGTGCAAAGCCTGACTGACTGCATGACGGCAAGAGTGAGACTTAGAGTCAGGTGCTCACATGCACACTTGTCAGCAAGAGCATGGAACAATGGCACTTTTCAACTATCAGCAGGGCCATCTGTTGAAAAGTGCCATTGTTCCATGCTCTTGCTGGCAAGTGTGCATGTGATCACCTGACTCTAAGTCTCACTCTTTCCGTCATGCAGTCAGTCAGGCTTTGCACTGTGCAGCCTATGCACTGAAGATTCGTTCTTCAAGTTTGGCACTGAAGCCAGCTCAACACCAGCCAGTCTCTGCCTGCTTCGATCCTGGAACCAAAACCCCAAGCTCACCTTATGAATCCCCGGGAGCAGATGAGGCGTCCCAATCATGTTTGATAGTCATTTGTGCATGACAACAACAATGACCATGTCCTTAACCTAATGCGAGTTGTGCTAGGTCAAGGACATTGTCATTGTTGTTATCATATACAAATGATTATTATGATTGGGACGCCTCATCCGCTCCTGGGGACTCGCATTGCATCATCTGCATGAATGGCAGCCAAGCTGACAAGGCATGCATGCAGATTGACCACTCAGGAGACTGGTCTGCAGGTTGCTTGCACTCCTCTCAGCAGGCAGTCACACCTCTTTTCAATCCCAAAACATCTATTAATTCAGAAACGTCATCCCTAAATTGAACATCTAAAATCAGAAAGGCCTGAGAACAGTGATAACGCATTTCTGCATGGTGAACATGTTTCAGGTCAGTTCATTACCTGGAATGTTTTGGGAATGGCCAGAGGCAGGAACTTGAACAGCGTCAAGTGCCCCTCACGCACAAACGGCGACTTGGATTTGGTGCCATCCACAATCTCCGGCAGCAGCGCCTCGACGTGAGCAGGACCCAACACAGCCAGCACCTCTGCAAGACCTTGAGCAGCACCACTGCGCTCAACACTGGAGCCCTCAGACTTGAGAGTCTCGAGCAGCCAGGGCAGCACGTCCTCAAAGTAGTGCTGGCCCATGCCCTTGAGGAGGGATCCCAGGGCCTTGGCAGCTGTTGCTCGAACCTCGGGTAGGGGGTCTATCAGGGCGGCCTTCAGCTCGGGCATCAACAATGGTACATACGGCGCCATGTCCTGTCATTAAAGTACATACCAAATGAGTTGAGGGACGCAGAGAGCAGTAAAGACCATGTCAAGAGCTGATGTTGCTTGCCCCCTAAGTTGCAAGTCTGTTGCAATTTGGAGGATCACTCCTGGCAGCAGTGGTTGCAAGACTACATTTGAGGCAGCAGACTGTGAACTCAAGCATGCAGAGCTCCAAAGACTTCAATCTGGTTTCACAAGCAGAACCCATGCACAAAATGTGACAAGGCCAAGCTTTATCAAAAACGGGGAACAAAAGGCAACACAAAATGCAATCTTCACTGGCAGAAAGCTGCATCAGTGCCAACACTGACACCACCTACATGTCGTCACCATGCAAGTGCTTCAGCCGTGAAGGTCCTGCTATTGACTATGCGTATTCTGCACAGCTTTGGGTGCAAGCCGAGAAGTATGCAAAGCCTATTGCTAAGGTCATATCCCTAAGGTATACAAAGCTTGTTGCAGAAGGGGATAACATATGTGCATGATATACGTCATCACTTTGGCAACAGGCTTTGTATAGCGCTCAGCTTGCACCCAAAGCTGTGCAGACTACATGCAATCACTAGCAGGTTGACCCAACTGATCAGCCTTGCCAAGACGATTCAGCAGGCGGCTGACCGCCTCTCTTTTGGCAAGGATTGCTCACCTGGGCTGTGCTCTGCTCCCTCACAACCACAAGCTATGTCAGTACAAGCTTTCACGGCAAGGTATTGACAAAGCTTGTGGGTGTGAGGGAGCAGAGCACACCTCAGGCGCTTTCACCTTGTCAGGAAAGAGGTGGTCAGCCTCCTGCCAAATTCTCATAGCAAGGCTGATCAGTTGGCGTCAACCTGCTGTTGATTATTCTATACCTCTTGCAGCAACATAGTGATGAGATGGTTGACAGTCAGTGAGCTCATGAACGGTAGAGGGAGTCAGCTTGAGTACCTTAGGTTCATTGATGAGGGCACACATATTGCCCACGATCCTGGCAGCCTTCTTCTTGGCATCACCAGACCTGTCACGAAGGCCTCTGTGCACGACAGGCACAATGAGAGCCAGACTGGGGGCGTCCACAGTGTTGATGAAGACAGTTTGAAGCAGGATGTCCAAGGCAGCTTTGGCATGCTTGTTGGGGTTGGCAATGGCCAGAAGAAGAGGCTTGACCAGCTTCTGAACCTCGGGGTTGCGGATCACACCACCAATCTGTAGATCATCACTAGATCAATCATTACAGCATTGTCCACGGATGAAGTAAAGTATCATAAGGCATCAATTTAGGTGCATTGATGAAGCGAAAGCACGGCAGTGAGAATCTCCCATTGGTCTATCTTTTGACCAAGGATGACAATCCAATGTTGTGGTTTACAGCCTGTCTTTTGCAATAGCCTTGGTGGCATATTGCCAGCACAGAAGTGCTCGGCTGAGGCCCTGCCTGCTGAAATGTCAGGCAAGATACTGCTTGTGTTGAAGCATGAAATGTATTGGAGCAAGGGTTGGAGAGTGTGACCCCCTGTGAAGTACACAGGTCTGACAAATTTCAGACAAGTGTCAGAATGAAGGGCCGGCAAGCTTTTATGTGGCAATCTTTTTCAATCAGTCCAGCCACATGAAGGCCAGGTGACTTAACAAATTGCCTAAATCTTGTTTTGCGAAGCATGTTTGATCACAAAATTGCCCTTGGGAAAGTCATCTCACAGGGGGATTTGCAGCTGCTGCCATAACAGAAGCATACACCAAAAAAAGTAAGGAAGGTAGAAGACCACAAGACCATAACAATATTGCAGATACACACAATTGTAACACTGGCAAACAACGCCAACATTTCTGGCCACAACAGAGGCGTGTGATGCCACAAACTGCCCAAACAGCACTGCCCCAAAATGACCAATACAGCACTACCTGCTAGGCATGCACATACTAAGGATCATACATAGAGCTACTCAGGACACGACGTATTTAACCCTTGAGAAGAAGCGTATTTGATAAACAAACAAATTCTGACGGATTGACAGCGTACCTCTTCTAAAGCCTTCTTGGCAGAGGCCTGGACCTTGGGATGGGGGTCAGACAGGGTCTTGCCCAAAATGGGCACAACAGTGGGCAAGCTGGTGGAGAGCTGCTTGGGGGCCAGGTAGGCCATGGTGCCCAGCAGCTCAATGCTGCCCTGCTTTGTCCTCCAAGCACTGTCGTCCACGCCTTGTAGAATTGCAGGCAGAACTAGCTTCACGCCTGCCACCACACAGCCAGACTGTCAGCACAATCAGTTGGTCCAATCGCTGCGTTGAGTGTATGCTGTCATCACAACAGCGGCTAGAGGGTTGCTGGCAGACAATGGTGTCTGGCAGCATCAGTTTGCACAACTGCAGTAGAATGAAGTGCAGGCATGGCTTGTGCTAAATCATCCTTGACATGCTGTAGTGTGACAAACGCTTGGCCAATTGTGCAGTATGAGTTGGAGCTTCACATGAGCACATTAAAGATGTGAGTGACCTAGGATGGATGCATCTTGCATGAGCTCCTTGGCATGATGTTGAAGGAAATTTCCAATCTAACATGAAAGCATGTAGATGCAGCCCTGAAACATCATCAAGGGGATTCATGTTGGAATGTAGTACATGCATATGTCACTGACCTTGTCCTGACAGGTTGCCCATGATGGCTCTGGCTGCTGCATGAGCTCCTTCACGAACCAGCCGGGCTGAGTCACTGTAGCAGTTTAGCAGCTTGCCAATGACATGGATGACATATGGCTCAAACAACCTGCAAATCACCACAAGGTGTATGCATAGGTGGTGCATGAAAACCCAAGCGCTCTGCACGAGCAGCCAAGGAGTGTCGAAGCTGCTATGCATCTGACCCTGCAGAGCGTCTGCTAATCTCTTGGCAGTAAAGGCAGAGTTTGATATCTACAAAGGCTGTTGAAATGGTGTGTGCCCGCCAGGGATACATGCGAAGTAGCTTGTGATGCGCACAGCAAAGCATTCCAGAACAGGTTCAGATACTGCTGCCATGGGTGATTTTGCACACAGTAACAATGCTGACCTGCCAAGCTTGTATGTGAGACACTCCACTGCTGACAAGGCGCCTTCTCGTGCATCCACTGACTTCTGCATCACAGCATCAAAGTCTGAGCCACAAGACCAGCAATGCATCTACAGCAACAGTGCAGACGCCTGCTGCAGGCAGGGTACAACACAGCTCCAAGACAGCTCTTGTCAATCCCGGAGCGTCTATTTTATTTCAGAAACGTCGTCCCTACGCTGGAAATCTAAACTTAGAAATGCCTGGGGACAGTACAAATGCGTTTCTACATTGGGGAAATGTTTTAGAAAACTTTGTGCTAGAGATAGGATATCCATCAGGGCAAAAGCACTGAAATTGTCAATTGCAACAGATGATCAGAATAGTGCTAATGTGTAAGCTGACCTGATCCTCAGTGGCATCCTTGATGCGCTCCAGGATCCCAAAGTTCTTGAGGGAGCCAATTCCCAGACCCTTCACCAGCCCAGCCAGGCCCCAAGCTGACCCTCGCCTGAATGATGCAGCCTTACTTGGGCCTTGTAGCAAAGCAACATCCATGTGTAGGTGCACTTAGACCACTTCAGCAAAAAAGGACTGCTCACATCACATGCAGGAAGAAGTGAAGGAGTAATGAGCTTTCTCAAGGATCACCCTTAGGATACCTGCCCTGCTGGCTAGGCAGACAAGCATGTACACACACACACACTGAACAAGACAAACACAGTGTGTGGTAGCTTCACCACGTGGCTCACCTAATCCTGACAGGTTTGATATCAGATACTTATTGCACAATCTGAAAGCAATGAAGCTGGCATCCTTTCAAGTCACAAGTGGTTGCAAATGTCCAGAGAAGCTGCTGATTGTAAGTGATGACCCAATCAGAAGTGAAAATCGTTACACACCACCGTCATCTGCTGAAAGCTGTACTGCTGTAGAGTGTACGCTTGAAGCTCAGCAATCAACAAGGCAACTGGCAGAAGCTATGCAGTACCTGTGAGGGTAATCTGGACCTGACAGGGTGGCATCTAGCAGGCGCTGGGCAAGTGACTGGACATAGCTTTTGTCAGTGGCTAAGCCTGACATGAGAGGCGCCAGGCAGTCTGACACAGCCTCTTGCACGGAGTAGGAGGGGGTAGGCAGAGCCTCTAGGAGGGTACCCACTATGGACTGGACCTGCACAGTCCAGTCAGACACGTCTTCAGCAACCAGTGAACTGCCAAGGCAAATGGAAAGCGGTGGTAGAAGGTTCGCGCTGCACAGATTGCACAGCACAGATCCCCACTTCCACACTTAGGAGATCATCGTTCACACGCAAGCAGCAATTGAACAATTGTTGCCAGTAAGCATGTGAGTTCTACTGTACTTTGCCATGCTCCCAAGTACCGTAGAACATGTGTTACTGTACTTGACACACGTCCTTGACACATGTCCTTGACACATGGTCGGAAATGACCTGCCAGCATCAGTTTACCTTGGAGTCAGAGGGATCAAGGTGGCGGGCGAGGGTGCCCAGAAACACAATAGCCCCCTCGCGCACTTTGTCGTAGCGCGCCTCGTCTGCCACATCCTTCTTGTCCAGGTACCCCTCAAACAGCTGCAGCATGGGCTGGAACTGGCTCTTGCCATGAGCATTCACCAGAGCAGCACCTGCATCACACTTCTGCTCTTCGCGCTGCAGGGACTGGGGACAGATGTCCCCTCATGGGGTAGGGCATGAGCCTCAATGAGAATGTAATGTATGCTGGCAAACAACAGGGTATGCCATGTACAATAGGCCAATCACGACAAACATTAATACATACGCATTGTATGCGGTGTCACACAGCAAACAGTCTGTGCTGCCCCGTGATTGCTATGCAGGCAAGAAGCTTGTCTGAATGGTCTGCATAACGAAGCTCAAACGAGCGGTATTGGACATTGCAGACCATTTTACTGACTGGAAAGCCCAGTGAGTGACCCCAGATCCATTAGACTTGACGCTGGGCAAATGATGAGAAACACTTCTATCTCTCAGTAATGCAGCATCAGCTGTGAAGAACAATGGCATTTGCAGCCAGTAAGCTGGAAAGCAAGGTGTTGCATCCTGCTCGTGCAACAACAAGTCAAGAGTTGGGAATCTGTCAGCAAACCAGCTGGCGTGTGGCACACACTACAAAAGCATGTTGACTTGCCTGCTTGCATCATCTGCTCACTGACTGTTGCTTTCTGGTCCTGCACATGGGCCATGTCGGCCAGGCCATGCTCCAGCAGAAAGTGCAGCGCTGTCATCAGCATGTCACCGTCAAAGTGACTGGCACAAGCTTTGACAGCTAGCGCTGACCCGCTGCGTGCACGCGGCTTTGCAGAGTCGTAGTCTGCGACTATGAGCTGCAGAGCAGCTTCTGCTGCTGTGGGGTGCTTCTGCAAGTCAACAGACAGCAGATTTGGTGTTTGGGGCTATGCAACAACAGTGCAGTCCGGACAGGCTGCAAGACGAAAGTAGGTGCATACTTGTGCAGCAATGTTTGATAATACAACAGCACCTAAGCCTCCAGCTATGCAAGCTCATGCCTTGTTAAGGACTGTCTGAACTTAGCGATGTCAGCAAGAATTTGCTCGTGCAAACGTGGCTGAGTTTACACAGTCCTTCAACAAGTGTGGCAGGATGCTGGATGCAAGGGCGGGAAGAAGGGGGAGGGGGGTTGTGGAGTTCGGCAAGACTTGTCTACTACTCAACCAGCCCGCCTGACCCTGGGGGGTAATGTCAGATAGGCAACAAAGGCAGCATTTTCGATTTATGCGCTTTCAGAAATCAGCTTTCATGGGCAGTGCCTCTGCTGACTGTACATAAGCTGACACGCATCAACACTTCAGGCCAGACTGGTGATGACTGTATGCATGGTAATGCAAAAGAACAGCATGCATGACAGACTTCAAGATGCTGACTGCGTATGCTGACATGAGAAGAAAGACAGCAGTGCAGCGTACAAGGATGTAAAGTCACTCTGGAGGACTCTCAACACGTACAGAACATACCTCAAGACCTGCTGCCAGAGCAGTGGCAGCAGCAGAGCGCACATCAGCATTGGCATGCCCCAGATAGTGAATTAGGGGCTGCACAAAGCTAGCAGCCAGGTGTGCCCCACTGTATTCCCACAGATCAGCTGCCGCCTCTGCATTGTCCTCAAAAGGATCGTGGCAGGCTAGCCATAGGATGACTACAACGTTGTCATCATTTGGACAAGCGCCTGCAACAGAAGCAGCAAGTACTGTCAGTGAGAATGTTGACAGCATGCTTATCCAGCCTGTCATGCTTGCCTGACAAAGAAGTACAAATGCCAGCACTAAGTTCAACATTTTGGATCTGTCACATGTGGATGGTTTGGCATAACCTTGATCGTAGTTGTTTAATCCCTGGGCAGCCCAGTATGATACTTGGCTTCTCACTAGATTAACGCCAAAAAGGTGCATGCTTTTCTTTTCTTCTTCTCTGTCACACGTGCTGCAGGTTGCCAAATAACACAATGCACCCTGATGACTCTTATAGCTGCCTGAGCTGATTGAAGTGGCTGCTGCCAAATGCAGCAGCTATGACAGGATGTTGATTCATAGACCTTGACATGTGCAGTTGCAAGAACGGAGAGTACCTTCAGCAAAGACAGGCACATCCAGCAGGGCCACTATAGCAGCAGCTCTGACATGTGCAGCTGCAGCTAGCAAGCCCTGCAGAGCAGCTGCCACTTCCTCTGTGCCTACTCCACTGCACACTTGACTCAGCAGCTCGCCAATCTTCTCCCTGCACTCAGACATAGCTATAGCCGCAAGACATGTGCACATAGTGTTGCTGCCATTGGGTTTTTTTTATACTACTGGATTTTGGTAGGACACAGGCAGACTTCAAAGCTGTGTGACTCAACTGATGAGTGAGTGCAGCTAATGCAGCAAACCGAATAGCGTTCAGGCCTACCGTGGACTTTTTTTACAGCATCATTAGAGGTCAGCACTTTTCGTTATTTGGCCCAAACTACCAACAGCGGGACATTAGGCTCTTTTTCGAACAGAACTCCCACCAGCTTGGTTTTGTTGCACACCACAT
>JAABUK010006996.1_pt1 | contig 16499 bp, 20 predicted proteins | sample 5559141 | NCBI WGS metagenome assembly JAABUK01 (sample SAMN10711869, study PRJNA513367) | rock metagenome | isolation source: Antarctica rocks | place: Antarctica: Victoria Land, Pudding Butte nord | collected 2016-01-03
CCTGCTCCTGCCAAGCTTCCTACTCCTGCTGAGGACACTGCTGGAGCGCATGTCCTGACTGCCAGGGAGCAACGGCAGAAGGTATGTAATCTGCTGTTTGCAAGCAGCACAACTCGGTTTTGCAAAGCTTGAGCTGCATGTGTGTTTGCAAGTTCCAACCTGGATCTCCAATGAAAGAGCAGGATCCCTGCAAGCTCATTTATGCATGTTTGCAATGACCTTGTGTGCATCTGTGTGGGTTGTATGTTTGAACCTGGTCCCAAACTGGGCTAGCCATCTTTTGATGGTGTTGTTGACAGGCGTTGTTTGCTGTTTTGGTCTGCCTGAACAAGGCAGAATCACAAAGCAACCTTTCTGGTTTTCTCACTGACAAGACTGGTTCTCTCACTGACAAGACTGTGCGAATTCAGGGCAAGAAGCAGAGGAGAGCTGACAGGAAGGCGGCTGCTGCAGCAGGATTGGCAGCTGCTCAAGGTGACCTGCAGCAGGTATGAATGCAACATCACACTGGTCATCCCGGTCTCGTAGAACGAGCATCATGGAGCATGATGATTGGCTCTTGAAAAGGACACGCCTAATATTTGTATGGTGTCGTCTCAGTGGCAGTGCGACCTTTGCTCTGTCCATTTGTTATTACGGTCCTGCCATGCCCCTTCTGCCTCGCTCCTCCAGGTGCAGATGCTAAACAAAGAGTCATTCACTTCCAGCCATTTAGTGTTGAGATGGTGTAGGGCAAAGACAGCAAGCACAATGCTGCCAGCCCTCAAGACTTCCTTGCTATCTCTGCCATACATCATTGCATCAGTCTGAGAGCAAAATTGCCCTACACCATTGCAACAGAGCAAACCTGTGTGTAGTGAAATCTGTTGCTCAGCAACTTTAGAAGCTGCTTGTGGCGCAAGTTCTACGTTGCTGAGCATTTGACTCACGTTCGTGTAGAATCCACCGGCCATGACAATGACTATTCATGTGGTACTTTTGAAAGTGAAGTAACCACCCAGATGACTCAACCCCAAACCTGTGCTTTATGACAAATGCTGACTTGACCATGCACTGACTATCGGTGTTTTGTACTCATGATTGGGCTTTCGCATAGTTTGTGTGCGGACACAGCATATTGTAATTTATAATAATCATAATGATAACAATAAGTTTCCTTTCATGATGAGCTAAGTACGTGCGGGACATGTCTTGTCTCACCAAAGCAGTCTGTTTTACGCATCTCTGTATCAACCTTACGCATATCAGCACCTCAAAATGTCAATCGCTTGATTAGTAGGCACATGCCTCTGAGCATGCTGTTGTCATTGTTGGTGCAATCTGCCAACTGTTGCAGACAATGAATGAATACACATGCTTCTTTGCAGGCTTCCAGCTCCTTCACCACCGGTGCCCCTGTCCCCATTGAGCGTCCCGCCACTGCTGAGCCTGCTGCTTTCCGGGCAGGCCAAGAGCCTTCTCCTGCTGCTCCCTCAGACGCCACATCCATTGGAGACGCCCAACGCCCTTCAACGCCCAAGGCTCAGGCCAGCGGTGAGTCACCGGCCAGTGGCAACAGGACTTCATCTGGTGCTGGCGCAGCCGAGACCACGCCCAATGGCAAAGGGGTTGCGCCAGGTGTCCCTGTGTCCAGTGGCAAGGCAAAGGCCACAAAGGTAGGCTTTTCTTCTGTCTATACGGTTGCTTGTGCCCATTTGATGTCTGTCCCCAAACTGAACTCAGCTGCTGCGCAAACATGCCTTGTGTAACTGCTTACAACCAGCTTGGGCCTTCTGTCATCCAAGAGACAGAGCCGGTCGTGATGAACTTCAGAGTTCATGTATGAGGACACCTTCTGTGTGAAGGTTTTGTTTCACTCAACAGCCAGAGCCAATCGTGATGAACTTCTGAGCTCGTGTATGAGGACACCTCCGTCATAAGGTTTTCTTTTGCAGCCTGCATGATTTTACTGTGCAGCATGCGTCAAGCTCAATGAGCTACATCTGCTGCGTCGCTTTTCCTGTGCAGATGGTCAGACAAACAATCATTCAGACAAACAACCAGTGTGCCTGAACTCACACTGCTGTGCTGATGTAGGGCACAGGTGGCAAGAAGGATATGGTTGGCAGCAAGCAGGGCCCCACAGCTGGTGGAGGTGGAAGTGGAGGTGGAGGTGCCACTTCCAACAAGACCCACCACCCCCGTCAGGTTTGTCCGCTTGCTGCTGTTCATGACATCGAGTGCTGCTGTGTTGATGTCCACTTGCTGCTGTTCATGACATCGAGTGCTGTTGTGTTGGTGACGCCACTGGCAAGACTCACCCTCAAACACGTCCTGACCCCCAAACATGTTCTGACCCCCAAACAAGTTTTTTGGTAGAAGCAGTTTTCAAAATGACTATGGGTGTGGCCCCAAACATAAGCGTGCCACACACAGGCAGCTTTGAATGTGTTTTGATGCATTTGATGACTTGCACACGGGAGCTGTTTGTGCGATTGTACAGAAGCACATTTGCTCATAATATCTTCTCAAGCTTTGACGCCCATTGCGACTAATGTTGCAGTAAATTTGCCGAAGTGCAGGTTCAACTGTATCCACCTCTGTTTACTCAAATGAACATGCATCCTGCTTTGCAGCTTGACCCTTCCAGCTCTGAGCCTCAGCTGGATAGCGGTGTTGATGGCCCCCAAGTGCCTGCTGTGCTTGCTGCCCCTGCTGTGACTCCCTCTGTGCCTGCTGTGCCTGATGCCCCTGCTGTGACTCCCTCTGTGCCTGCTGTGCCTGCCGACCCTGCTATGCCTCCCTCTGTGCCTGCTGCGCCTGATGCCCTCAATGTGCCTGCTGATGCTGGTGGTATTGCTGGAGGAGGTGTGCAGACTACCAGGGAAGAGAAGCACAAGGTGTGTCATCTGTTCTATGCAAGCAGTACACTTCAAGTTCGCAAGTATCAAGCTGCATGCATAAGTATCTTACACGCCCATGTCATGCTGTCAAGCAGGCAGCAGTATGTCAATCAGCCCCCCATCTCCAGTTATATTATATGCAGCACTCTTGGCGTTAGGCTGATGCCACTATGCTAGCTGCCATCTCAGGGCAAGGGACATTATGCTGACTGAACTGCAGTCCATGCGGTGTTTTGTACATTCCAACCAGCTGTTCAGATGCAGCCATTTGGCTTTGCTGATTGTTGCTCTTGCTTTCTCAGGAGAAGAAGAGGAGGAACAGGAAGAAGGTTGCAGCCGCCAAGAAAGCTGCTGCTGACTTGGCAGCTGCTGACAGCACCACTGCCAGCTCAGCAGAGCAGCCAGGCCAGGTAGGCAACACCTACATCCTTTATTTTGTGCACGATGCGTCATTGTTGCCTTCATCAGCTGAGTGATGACCTGTCATGTGGCAATGCCTGCCTGAGATCTCTGCTCACCTGCTGCTATCATCAGCAGCAATGACCTTGAGCTGTGACTGTTTGCAACAACTTTTTGCAAGCTCCTGCTCTATGTTGTTACTTTGCAACCAGATTTGTCACGCAGTGTTCTACCTGAGAATTTGTTGCATCGCGCTTTGTTTGCATGATTGGGCTTTGAGAAAGTTTGTGTTCAAATATAGCATATGAGCACCTTCAAAAGCATTGCTTGTTTTGTGTTGACAAGCTCAGGGATATGCTGCTGTCATTGTAAGTGTGCCAAGGTGTGCAGGCTCATCTGCTGTCTATATATGTTCAAATGTCAAACAACATGCATGCTTCTTTGCAGGCTGATGCTTTCAACCCTGCGCCTCAGTATGACGGAGCTGCCCCTGCACCTGCCGCGCCTACTGCCCCTTCCCCAGCTGCGCCGGCCCCTGTTTCTCTTGCTGATCCAGCTGACGCTGGGGACATCACTGGAGGACCTGTCGTGCCGGCCAGGCAGCAAAAGCAGAAGGTACATCATCTGCTGTTTGCAAGCAGCATAACTCACTTTTGCAAAGTTCCAGCTGCATTCACGGTACTAGTCCTTGTCATGTCGTCAAGCAAACGGCAGACTGCAGCATGTCTCATAAAGCTTCTTGCCAATGTCTGGTTGTTCATAAACCATTTGGTTCAGGGAGTACTAGCCTGTTTTCCCCTTCCCCTGTAAGGGTTCATTATTGGGTCAAGACATGCGCAGCACTTCTTCCAATAAGCTGATGCCACTACGCCAGCTGCTGCTTCATCACCTGTGCTTGAACGACCAAACTGCAGTCAGTGCAATGAGCTGTGCATTCAAGCCTGCTGACGCAAATCCAGCCTGCCTCGCTGGGCTGTTAGTTCCTCTGCCACTCTGGAAAAAGAGGCTGTTCTCAATCCCAAAACGTCTTCTGAACATCTAAATGCAGAATCATTCGGGCACAGTAAATTACGTTTCTATGCTATGGAGACTATATAGAGAATCACAACAGCATTTCTGACGGCTGCAGCCTTCTCCATGTTAATTTTCTTTCTTTTGCTCAAGTATCAAGAGGAATGGCTTGGCAGGAAAGCTGCTGACCTGGCCGCTTGCTGGTAGCATCACTGTCACCTCAGCACATGAACCCCTAGGTAGACAAAAGCCTGGTTGTGTTAATTGCAAACAGCTGGTGAGCAGACATGATAAACAAGCATTGTGACATGACAGGTCAGCACCCAGCTGATGACTGTGGCAATGAGAAGCTGATGTGTTGTCTTGCAGCAGCTTAGTGATGAGGATGTTGCCCACCTGGCTTGGCTGCTCTGCTGAGTTGGCAGTGATGCTACGGGTAGCTGCCAAGTCAGCAGCAGCTTTCCTGGCGGCTGCAGCCTTTGCCCTGTTGACCCTCTTCTTGTTCTGTGATTGACAAGAAGAGGATCAACAGGGAGAAGGCAGCCGCCAGGGAAGCTGCTGCTGACTTGGCAGCTCACTGCCAACTCAGCAGAGCAGCCAGGCCAAATAAGCAACACCCTCATCACTGAGCTGCTGCACAGTGCAAGACAGACATCAGCTTTTCATTGCCACAGTCACCAGCAAGGTGCTGTCCTGTCTTGACACAATGCCTGGTTCATAAGTCTGCTCACCTGCTGCTGCTGTCACCAGATGCATTTGAGCTGTGTCTAACTGACAAAGTCTTTGCAACTTCCTGCCATCTTTTCTGATATGTAGTCAAGCCAGTCATGCACCTTATCAGATCAGGTGGTTTTGCAGCATCCTTTGCAGCCACATCTTTCATCTGAGCTTGGATGTCCCTGATGCCTGCAGGCAAGTGGTGCTGGGTCATCCACTGTTAACCACATTTCCCTTGAGGTTGACAAAGGATGATCCAGCACCACTTGCCTGCAAGCATCAGAGACATGCAAGCTCAGACAGAAGACTAGGCCACCCATGACGACCCTGTCCAGCTGGGCTCACAGAAGGTCAACCCTCCGGTGTTTCTTTTTAGTACGAATCAACAGGAACGTTTCTTTGCAGGCTGGTGCCCTCAACCCCGCGCCTCAGTTTGATGCAACTTCCCCTGTTGAGCCTGCAGCCAATGCTGAATGCTGACCTGCCATATGGCAATGCCTGTTTTGGATGTCTGCTCACCTGCTGCTGCTGTCACTGTTGTGTCTGATTGACATAGTTTCTGCCACTTCCTGCCATGTTCTCTGAAGTGTACCAGGCCAGTCATGTGCCTTTTCTGGTCAGGTCGCGTTGCCTCCTCTGTTGCAGCCACGTCTTCATCTGAGCTTGTGTTTCTCTGATGCCTGCAGACCAATGGTGCTGGGGGGTCCATTGTCAACCCCAGTGGCAATGTGAAGGTCATCCACCAAGGCTTCATCCAGCCCGGTTCACCCAGTGTTCCTGCAGCTGCTCCCAACAGCAACATGGCTGCACCTAGTCCTGCCAGGTCCTCTTTGGCACAGAAGCAGTCGACACCTGGTCTCAAGAGCGGCAAGCTGAAGGTGCCTGCCATCAAAGCTCCTGATGACAGTGTCCCCATTCACAGCCAGCAGTCAGCCAACGCCAACAGGACCAGTGCGCCTGCTGTGCAAGCTGATGCCAAGGCCTCTACTCAGCAGCAGCACTCTGCTACCGGTAAGAACAGCAGAGTTGCTGCTCCTGGCTCTAATCGTAGACGGCAGCCTGGCGGTGGCAACAAGGGTAGGGCACCTGCTGCAAACAGGGGCAGCCCCCTGCCTAGCCCCTCTCAGCAGCAGCATACAGCCGCCAGCAACAGAAACTCAGCTCCTGGTGTCAGCAAGGCTGCAGCACAGCACACATCAGCGCCTCCAGCTTCTAGGCACAGCCAGAGCAAGGCTGGGGTGCAGTTTTCTCGTACGCAAACCAGGAGCAAGACGCACTCTGCAGCAAAGCCTGCAGCCCAGAAGCAGCCCCCTGCTGCTGCCTGGAAGACCCAAAGCCAGACCGCTGCCCAGCGTTCCAATTCCACCACCACCAGGAGGCAGCAAAGCAGTCTTGGAGGTGGAATGCTCCCGTCTGGTGGCCCAAGTTCCATTGCACAGCCTTCAAAGCCTGGTCAGGGACCCTCTGGGCCCATGTCCTATGTCAAGGCTGCATGCAATGGGGTACCTCAGGAGCAGGACCCCCTGCTGGTCATGAACCGGGTCCTCATGGACGACTTAGTCGGTCCCTACGTGGCCAGGGAGCACGACTCTGCTGAGCAACAGCGAGCCAAGCAGAAGGTGTATGACAGTTTGACAGACTTGGCGACGGGGCAGCATAAGATCAGGAGCTGCCGGCGCATTGCCGGTAAGCTTCACTGGTCTTGCTGTCTGCTCTGCAGTGCGTTTTAGGTTGTGTTTGATGCCCACATCTATTCTTGTCCACATTGGCAATAGGTATGTCCCATTGATGTACTGCCAACGTATTGCTTCACAGTTGACAGCATGAGCATCTGCTTGTGATATGGCCACCCTAGGCCTATGTGACACACCCAAGTGCCATGGCAGCAGCTTGCACTGTCCAGCCAACATGCATGCATGCCCTTGATGATGTCTTCTTTGCAGTGACAGTCTTGAATCTTGCTGCAGGTGATGGCAACTGTGGCTACAGAGCCACAATGATTGGGCTGATTGAGGGGGCACATGCCAATGCCACCTTCAAGCAGTGGATGCTGAAAACTCTGCCCAAGGCTTTGGGGGACATCAGGCGGCATGGCTTTGCCAAGGGGAGGGAGGGGGCTGAAACATGCCCCATCAACCAGGGCTGCCGTCAGCTGATGGTATGTTCCCATTGCTGTCACTGCTTGTTTAATGATGGTGATGTGCAAGGTGTGTCTGACCAGGCACCAGGTGACATCATATGCATTGTATGATGTAGTACGGCTTGCAGCGGTCTTTTGTGGAGAAGATATTCAGGGCTCTGTTGACTGTTGTTGGCTCAGACATGTCTTTTACATGCATCTTCCATCATGGGCAAGGCCTGATCGTGGAGTCTTCATGCAGCAATTGCATTGGAAACAATGTTCCCTCTGACGCACTCACCACTGCTGCACTATGGAGCATGAAATAAAGGCCTGTTCAAAAGGATTAGTGGTCTGTTGCCTATGCACTCATGTCAGATTGCTTTGCACAAGCGTGTGTGAAGGTATGGGTGTGTTGCCAAACCATGCCCATCATCATAGAATCGCGGTGGCAGCAGCAGAGCATGGGTTCCAGGTTTACTCACCCCACTGCATCATCTGTTGCCTCCTTTCCCTGCATTGCCCAGAGCTGTCGACGCTTGGCGTCTATGACTCATGTCTGACATGGCTCACTGCTGCTCTTCTGCTATGATGTAGGGCCCGTACAGTATAGCCCTCTGCAGTGGGCTTGTGCAAGGCAGTCCAGCCTGTAGGCACTGCAACCATCACCATTGTATTCTCATGTCCTGTCATGCTGATCATGTCATCTTGGTGCATGTGGGTAGGCATGTCAGCTGCGCTTGTCCACCCCAAACATGGCTCTTGTCTATGTAGGCGCTGGTGGCCAACACCAACAACCTCAGCATGGAGGCCTTGTTGAGAGGGTGCCAGCATGGGCAGGGAGCTGACAGCAAGCTGCTCTTTGTGCGTGCAGCCACAGCAGCAGGGCTCATGCAGAGTCAGCAGGACCTCTGGCCGCAGATTCAGGCTGCTGTTGAGGGGGCAGATGAAAGGTAGGGGTCAAGCAACTAAGCTGGCTTCTGGCACCGCTCATACTTCTAAGCACCATCATTCTGATTGATTGTCCTGTGGCTTGGAGGTACTGATGCCACGCGTATTCACATTGCGGCCCCCATTGTATACCTGATGTCGCATTGCGACGTCCGTTTTATTTGCACCACTGAGCTATGAACATACTACGTTTGTGTGCAGCCGGTGCGCTGGGCTCACCGTCGGCCAGTTCTGTAGCTGCTACATTCTGCCGATGGTGAACTGGGGGGATGGCGAGACCGCTGGGCTGCGCCAGTTTGATGAATGGTGTGCTGCTGCTCTGGCAGCAGCCTTGGATGTCACTGTATTTGTACATGACATTCAGGCTGCGCAGCACGTCTGTCAGTACAATGCTGGGCCTGCTGACAGGCCAGTGGTGCGGCTGCTGAAAAGGGGGTGCCACTACGATGTGGCGTTTACCTGAGCCGAACGCGTTGCCTTCCCAGTGATGCAGCAGAGCAGCCATCGAGCTGATCCTGGAGGTCATGGTGTACATGCAAGTTGTGGGTTTCAGCTAGCAGACTGTACGCGCTAGTGACCTTCAGGATCTGCACATGGGTGCAGCCTAGTGATTAGACTTAAACCTTGTTGTATGCTGTTGTGATGGTGCTTTTTGACAATAAATCCAACTCAGCTATGGACTTTTTGTTTTGTGGTACTATCTCCGACTTGCAAACTTATCCAAACATTTGTTAGTTATGCTCTTGGCTAAATTGCCTCCAATGGATATGTATACAAGTGGAAGCATGCATTGCTGACAGCTCAGAGGTTGGTTGCCTGATTCTGCTCATCAGCTCACGAGGACCTGAGCAAAAGTGTCGTAGCCTTGCACTCAATCAGACCCGCCATTGCAATTCAGTGAACGGGCGCGGCAAGACTGTCTTCCTATTGCTGATTGGCCCAGTATACCTCCGGGTCACACTCCACAAGAGAGCTCCTGTGGAAGCGGCAAGGTGTGTAGTACGTTCCGACGAATAACCGCGCGGTAGCATGCCAACTCTTGCCCAGCTTGCTCGACCTGTCAAGGGCCTCACGCACATAGCACAAGGCTCTCAGCTCATCTTTAGCTGTCTCGTGTGCAGTGCTCGCGACAACGGAGCATCCTTGAGCGGCACCTTGTCTGCGAGTGGACAAAATCAAAACTGTCCTTTTGTGTATTGCTTCTTACCTTCGTAACATTAGACCCAGTGCTCCATTGTTTTCACTCATCAAGTTCAGGTTAGGTGCTCACTCACTGAGGGATGAGACTGACAGATGGTTGAGACCCAAACCACCTAGAGAACAATGTGTTTGTCGCCACTGCTCTATGCAAGCGCTTGAAGATGAGCAACATCTGCTTTTTGACTGTCCTTTTTACAGCATCATTAGAGGTCAGCACTTTTCGTTATTTGGCCCAGACTACCAACAACGGGACATTAGGCTCTTTTACGAACAGAACTCCCACCAGGTTTTGTTGCACACCACATACACCTATGCTTTCAAGCCAGGGTGTCTGATGAGTCATTACTGGCTCCACACCCCAGACTGTAAGTTATGAAATAAAAAAATAATAAAAAATATTGCGAGATTTGGTGATCTCACAGGCGGTCACTTTGATAGACAAGCAAAAGTGAAGATCTCACAGTTCATCAATAAAAGGTATGACCTTTGCCACTTGCAGAAACTGTGCTGCTGCCTGGGTGCTCAGGTGATGCATGCCCAAACAATTTGGGCATCCTCCTGAGAGCTTCCTTGAGGACTCCATCACGCTCAGCGACACGGCGCGGCTAGTGTCACTCGTGGCGTTAAGGACTGCTCTGTATAAGCTGCTTTGCATCACGGTTAGCACAACTTCATCACTCTGAGATGCCTCTGTTGTTGTGTATGCAGATGCAATAAGCTCATTAACTGCCTGTGGATTTGCATCTGAAAGCCAAGGCAGAGCTGCTGCCCACAATATAACATGCTCTGAAGATCTACATTACCATCAGCATCATGATATGAGCACAGAGCATGTCTGCACTGACTGATGAGCCTGCACATTGCTGTGCACAGTGGCATGATGATGGTCATGACAATGGGATTGTTTGACAATGTGTGTAGGCATGTCAGCTGCACTTGTTTACCCTAAATCTGGGTTTGTCTATGCAGGCGCTGTTTGCCAATCAAGCGGATCCAAGCTCAGAAAGTTTATTGACTGAGAGCCAGGAGCTGACTGCAAGGCTCTGTTCATCCAAGCAGCCACAACAACATGAACACAAACGATCCTGCTGTGCTGCAGCATTATTGGGGTACTTTGAGCATACTTTCTCTTGTATGCAAGCGATGCCATGGCCTTAACATGCATGACTTCCTGTTTTCCCTACATGCTTCTAAAGAGCAACTGGGGAGATGCCAATGCCATAGGGCCAGGCCAGTTTGATCACTGCTGCAGATCTGGCAAAAGCTCTGAATGTGACAATCATTGCAGATCTTGAACAGGCTTCTGCCAGAGCGGCAGCACACCAGTCATCAAACTGGCACAGCCCTGTGGTCTCGCCATTATCCCAGTTAACCAGAAGAACAACAAAGTGGCGGCAAAACTGTTTTGCTGTGAGGCCATGGCACCGCCTGCACATGAACAAAATACGCTCAGAGCACCACACTGTTGCTGCATCACAACAAAGCATTTTGTGTGCAGGCTGGTGATTTGGGTCTTGGGGAAATGCTGCCGCTATGATGTAGTCTATTGTGCACCGTTATGAGCTTTAGATTTTGCACATTGGTGGAGTCATCAGTCTGGATGATCACAGTCCAATGCTGCTGTTGCATGTTGCCATGATCTGACGGTGTCTTTGTACAGATCTCATGTCAGTCACAGGACAGACTGCAATTCATGGAGCATTTGATTTGTCTGTTTTGTTACAGATCAGTATAGACAGCTTGCTGAAACAGACTATTGAACGCACATGGTATATTACATAGCCAATTGTTGCAACCGACTATCACAGTGATTGCCCTGCGCATGTATCATAAGCAAAACAGCCTTGAAGGGAATCTTAGTTAAATAGAACGATGCCACAGTGATCAGCATTGTCGGCATTGTGTTTTTGGCATCACAGTATGCTGCGCTGTAAGCTAATAAATACAGATACTTTCAGATAGTGCTCGACCGTGGGAGCTTCGCTAGGCTTGTCGCAGCTGCTGGAACCTATAGACATAGGCTGACACCGTGAATGTCTTTGCCATGTCTACTTTACACCAACACCTATTAGTAAAGGATTGAAAGAGCTACATGTACATAGTGTAGCCAGAAGGTGACACAAGCCAGAATGCATCAAAGTTTGTTTGTGCATGCTAGATACAGCTGCTGGCGTTGTGGTACAGAATTACCTGCACGAAAGCTACAGGGTATGCAAGCAAGCCCAGCAGCAGTGGAGGTGACATTACACTACTTGGTTTATGTGGTGGTCATCTTATGAGCACTTGCTTTGTGAAATTATCGTCATCTCACAATAGTGCATTTGCAGACGAGGAGTCATGGAGTGCACACTGTCCTTAGCTCCTCAAAGACACTGTCGTAGTTGGAATCCTCAGCAAACTGCAAGGCACGCTGAAGTGTTCTGCCCATGCCAGTGTCAGCAGGTTGTCCTGCCCGAAAATCTCTGATTCCCTGCAAAAAGACAACATCATCTGTGGTGGGGCTGCAAGACATAACAATATATGCTGATTGTATTACATAATTCACTCATGGTTCACAGCGCAAGCGCAGCACGGCATCACTGTAGACACTACTACACGGCACAGTTTGTCATACGACCAATCGATCAAGGTCATATTCACACAATGGGCAAATATTGGCTGCAGATTACCTCAACATTTGAAGCATGAATCTGATTCAGCAGGTCAGCCTGCTCCCACTGTATAGCCCAAAAGCTTTTGACAAAAGCAACCATGTCATGCTTTGCTTCCCGCTGCATCCGCACCTGGCCAGATTCTGCCATGCGAGACAAGGCAGACAAAATGTCATTGCTTGCATACCTCACAGTGCCTGCAGCTATTTTCCTATATGCAGCCTTGTCAAGAACACCATCACAACATACAACTGTTGCATGCCTCCACAGTGTTTCAGTTCACAGCAGTGCTCAGCCTTTGAGCTGATCCTGGAGGTCATGGTGCAGAGTGCACAGCCATGGTGTATATGCAAGCTGTGGGTTTTAGCCAGCAGACTGTACATATTAGTGACGCCAAGGATCTGCCCATTGGTGGAGCCTAGTCCGAGTGATTACACATGTATCACTCAGACTAGGGTCCACCAATGTGCAGATCCTGAAGGTCACTAGCGTGTACAGTCTGCTTGCTAAAACCCACAGCTTGCATGTACATTATGGCTGTGCACTCTGCACCATGACCTCCAGGATCAGCTCAAAGGCTGAGCACTGCTGCACACTGGAGAAGCGACTGCTGTGCCTCAGGTGTACATCACATCGTAATGACAGCACCTCCCCAGCAATCGGTATCGGTCAGTGTAAACGACATTCAGTAGAACAATCTGCACAACCCAGGGCACCGGCCTGTCAGCGTGCCCTGGGTTGTGCGGATTGTTCTACTGAATGTCGTTTACAAAAATCAAGACATTGAACGCTTTTACCAGAGCGGCAGCACACCAGTCATCATAGGCAGGATGTAGCGGCAGCACTATTGGTTGACACTGAGGACTTGGCATCGGCTGCACACAAACACAGCATGTTCACAGTTCAGTGGTGCAAATCAAACGGAAATTGCAATGCGACATCAGGTATACAATCAGGGGTGCAATGTGGGTATGCAGTACCTCCAAGCCAGAGGAAAAGCAAAGTAAACTATGGTGTTTAGCAGTATTAGCAGTGCCAGAAGACAGTCTTGTTACTTGACGCTTTTCTGTGGGCAGCAGCTCTGCCTTGGCTTTCAGCAGAACCAGGACATCCACATCTGGATGGTAAGCACTTGGAGTATCACACACAAAGGAGCCAGTCAAATATGTTTTGCAGTGAGATCAGAAAGCAATTTGACAGCGTCATACGACTTGGCATGCCTGTAAACGTCACGCCATCACCCAGACTGAATGTATGCTTGATGCCCACCTGGCTGGCCTTGTTTGTAGTTGTGTCAAGGGGCTGTCCTGCAACGCTGCCCTCCCTTGAGGCAGTGGGTCCAGACAGACCAGCATCATCAGAGCAGTGGAGTAGCAGGCCACAACAGCCATGAACACCACCGACTCATGGTAGCCGGCATGCTGAATGCAGGTCCAGTCTGGATCGTCTGCAAGCACAACCAACCCATTCAATGCACCCTGTTAAGATGCTTGCAGAGGAGTGCCAACCTTTGCCTCACAACAAACACACATGCCATTTGCATAAACAGTGGCCTTGTAGACAAACTGTGTGGATGAGACATTGCACGTCCAACACGAGTGCATTGACCTCGAGCTACATAGGTAGGCCTTCGCATGACAACTGCACACAACAAAAGCTAGCATCAGGCAAAGACTAAGCTCCTTAATAGCTCTATAAGGTCAGCATGACGCTCTGCCACCGCATCTGTATCATGTGCCTTGTGGAAAACAAGCAGTGTGCATCATGCATACAATGTGAAAGCGCTGCAAATATCATTGAAAGCATGCACCACAAGTTTCGCGGCAGACGTTGACCAAACACAAGAGTGGACGTCCACAACATACTTGCAAAGTGAGGCTCTCACCCAAACGCAGGCAACAATGAGATCATTGCACATTGGTATGGAGAACTGCCATCAACCTTTGGAGCCAAGCTTTAGACTTCTGGCAGTTCAAGGAGTGGGATGAAGATTTGAAGATCGAGGAGGCCCGTCTGCCAATTGAAGCTTCTGGAACCTGCAATGGATGATGATACACAAAAGTCACTGGTATGCTGATGTTGAGAACCTGTCGCAGGCAGGGACTTGCCAAAAGAAGAAGAAATGAGGCAGGAGCAGTACCAGGAGTCCTTTCAGGGTGTACGGGGCCCACCAGCAGAGTTGGTTATGGCAAATGTCAGCACATCACTGGCAAGACAAAAGCCACATCAAACACTTCAGATGGCAAGCTACAAGCTATGATGCAAATTTAGAGACAATTAGTGAGCTTATCGCATCTGCATACATAACAGAAGCATCTCAGGGTGATGAAGTTGTGCTGACCTTGATGCAGAGCAGCATGGAAAGCCTTAAACGCCACGAATGATGGCAGCCGTGCTGTGTTGCCGAGCGTGACGAAGTCCTCATGAAAGCTGTCAGAAGGATGCCCTCACGCATGCATAATGCATGCCTGATGAGCCGTGAGGGCACCGGAGCGTCCGGGCAGCAGCATAAATTCTGCGAGTGGTCAAGGTCATATCGTGCGAGATCTGCACTTCTGCTTAGTTCACAGAGTGATCACCTGTGCGAATTGCAGATCTCACAGTTCACAAAAGGACAATTTTGATCTTGTCCATTCGCAGACATTGTGCCGCTGATCGGTGCTCCGTTGTCGCAAATACCGCACACGACACAGCTACTGATGCACTGAGAACCTTATGCTAGGCCCTGCTGAACTGGAGCAAGCTGGCCGTGGGCACGAGTCGGCATGCTGCCGCGCAGCTGTTTGTCGAGCGTGCAACATATACTTTGCAGCTGCCACAGGAGCTCTCTTTGTGGGGTTCGACACGGAGGTATACTGGGCCATTCAGCATTGGGAAAACAGTCTTGCCGTGTACATTCACTGATGCACAGCGTCCCAGATTGGTCTCGCTCTTGCACTCGTTACAATACCACCGAGTGTCATATTGCCAGCAGCAATGCTGATGCGTGCCGAGCAGGGCGTACTACTAGTCTAGAGCTGTCTGAAGTGCATGCTTCCACTTGTATACATATACGTTTGGCGTATTTCAGCCAAGGAAAGTATAACTAGCAATGGATGAGCCGTGTTTTGCAAATCGGAATTAGTACCACAAAACAAAAGGTCCCTAGTTGAGTGTACCAAAACACCATCACAACAAAATACAAGTAGTACGGGCGTAGATGAGGCGTCCAACCAATCATGGCAAAAGCAGAGCTTAAGTGTAATCACTCACACTGGGCTGCATCAATGTACAGATCCTGAAGGTCACTGGCCTGTACATTCTGCTTGCTAAAATGCAAAGCTTGCATGTACACTATGGCTGTGCACTGTTCACCATGACCTCCAGGATCAGCTCAAGGGCTGAGCACTGCTGCACACTGAACCACTGGAGAGGCAACTCGTATGGCTCAGGTATAAACCACATCATAGTGGTAGTGCCTCCTCAGCAGCTGCACCACTGGCCTGTCAGCAGGCCCAGCATTGTACTGACTGGCGTGCTCCCGGATGTCATGTACAAATACAGTGATATTTAAGGCTTCTGCCACAGCGGCAGCACACCAGTCTTCAAACTGGCGCAGCCCAGCAGTCTCGCCATCCCCCCAGTTCACCATAGGAAGTATGTAGCGGCTGCAGAACTGGCTGACACTGAGGCCTTGGCAGCGGCTGCACACAAACACAAGATGTTCATAGTATAGTGGTGCAAATCAAGTATGAATGCAATCAAATCGTCAGGTATACAATCGGGGGTGCAGTGCAGGTATGCATGGCACCAGTACCTCCAAGCCAGAGGACAAGCAATAAAAATGATGGTGTTCAACAGTTGAGCAGTGCCAGAAGACAGCCATTATGCTTGACCCTTACCCTTGGTCTGCCCCCTCAAGAGCAGCCTGAACCTTTGGCCAGAGGTCCTGCTGACTCTGCATCAGCCCTGCTGCTGTGGCTGCACGGACAAACAGCAGCTTGCTGTCAGCCCCCTGCCCATGCCGGCACCCTCTCAACAGAGTGTCCATGCTAAGGTTGTCCTTGTTGGCCACCAGCGTCTGCACAGACAAAACTCATGTTTGGGGTGAACAAGTGCATCCACATGCCTACACACATGCATCAGGGCACTATGATCAGCATGCTGGGACAGGACAGGACATGCAAACAGTTGCTGTTGTCAGTGACCTGCAGGCTGAGCTCTCTTGCGCAGAGGGCTGTACTGTACAGGCCCTACAGCATGAAGCAGAAGAGCAGCAGTGAGCCATGTCAGACATCAGCCATAGATGCCAGGCCTTGACAGCTCTGGGTGTCAATGAATGCAGGGTAGTGAAGCAATAGATGATGGGGTGAGTAATCCTGGAACCCATGCTCTGCTGCTGCCGCCATGATTCTATGATGATGGGCATGATTTGGCAACACACCCATACCTTCACATGCGTTTGTGCAAAGCAGTTCTGACATGAGCTGACATGTGCTTAGGCATCATATCACCAATCCTTTTGGACCTTTCCTTCATGCTCCACAGTGCAGCAGTGGTAGCTTTGTTAGAGTAACCTTCATTGTTGCA
>JAABUK010006997.1_pt1 | contig 16497 bp, 20 predicted proteins | sample 5559141 | NCBI WGS metagenome assembly JAABUK01 (sample SAMN10711869, study PRJNA513367) | rock metagenome | isolation source: Antarctica rocks | place: Antarctica: Victoria Land, Pudding Butte nord | collected 2016-01-03
TACTGTATTCACACCAATTGGTCTTGGCTGGCCCCAAGGCCTTTGGTCATGCATGTCACTGATGACCATGTCATCCGTGACTGAATGACTGACTGAATGGCAGCACCAGGCTGGCTGGTGGCACCGAGAAGGTTCAATTCAGCTGCCTGAGAAATTTCATGCAGCAGATGGCGCCTGATGCAAGAGTAGCTGCAGCTGAATGTCTCAGGCAGCTGAATTTCTCAAGCAGCTGCAAAGACGCAAGCACCGACAACTTCAATCGTCCTGTGATGCAGAGCATGCTGCACTTCACCTGAGCATATGCCCAGAACCAGAAAAACTCATGCATGGTGGTATCCAAGTATGTGTGATGCTTATTTGCAGAACCACATGCACCAAATGAACCATCTTCCCACTTCCAGAGGGCCAGATTGCATGTTTTGATAGACACAGGCATCCAGCTTTCAGTGTCAGCTTGGTTGGAGGAGCAAAGCTAGCCAGTATGTTGCCATCCTGCTGCTATTTTCGATCATTTTTGAAATGTTTGGGCAAGCTGTCCCCAAGCTCTAGCCAAGGTTGCTTGCTCTTCAGCCAATAATGTTCGCTTGGTACCAAGACACTGGGGGTATCAAGGGTGGCCACACAAATCTCAATTTCTGGTGCCTGACACCCATAGTCACAGCTGTCTTTAGACAAGAGTCAGTCAGAAGAGATCAGCTGTGTCAAATTCATACCAAATCTAGACCAAGGCAGTGGTAGTCATACGATCTCTGCGGCTTGAACACGCAAGCAGGCAAAATTACCTCTTGTTTCAACATGCCTCTATTGGCATAGTCGCCTTGCAATTGATACACTAACGGCATGCCGCATTCAGTGCAGAATTTCCGCACAGCTGTCTTGCTAGACTGATATGTGCCCAGCTTGCCTTCAAAATGAACCTGTGTCTGCAATGTTCCAAGCTTGATGCGAGCTTGAACACCCAAAGAACAAGGTGAAATATACTGAGGAGCGGGTTTGATGATTACCTGTAGGACAGTGAAGAAGGCAGCGACAGGTGAGCCGGTGGCTAACTGGCACATGCGACAGTGGCAAAAGTGGCTAGGCGGGCTTCCTCCATCGACCGTGTAGCGGACTTGCCTACACGCACATCCGCCCTGCAGAACCATTCGCTGAACATTCGGATGGAACAGTCACAATGGCGTGCACAAGCAAGTTCCAAGTTTGTTAGGTTGGCTCTGAAACCATCATGGCCATATCTGAGGAAAGCTCGTGCAAAACTGTCGGAGGTGTCACATCGTCAAGTCAGCCGGCATGCGAGGCTCATGTCGAGCCGTGATGTTGCCATCCATTCCTCCCGTGATGCGATGAAACACGTCACTCATGGGGCTAATTCGATCTGTTTGCCTTCTAGTCGAGTCACTCTGACCTCTTGTATAGGCCCTCGTGTTGATATTCAACGGTCTTTGCTGATAGGCAGTAACTCGGCCGCTCTTTTCCGCAAAGGAGCGCGACAGAGATCGCAGAATCACCATTGTAAGGCTTTGGCGAGACGCCTTAGGTCACGTAGACGAGAGGTCACAGTCTCGCATGCTGGACTGCAAGCCGCTGCCCAGCCTTGGGTCGCCCACGATGTGACAGCAACTGTACTAGCAGCAGCTGGTGCATATGTATGGGTCAAACTGTTTGACTGGATGGCGACAAGGGGGCTGCTCGAGCAGGTTTAACTTCAGGGTCTTGCGTGCTCTGCAACCCACAGATCTGTACCCGTAATCCTTGCTGACTGTAGATTCGTTCTGCAGCACAGACATTGAGTCGAAAGCTGGTCCACATCACGTCTGGACCCCTTTTTGTGCTGACCTGGCCATTCTTCAGGTGGGTGCTGTTTGAGAGCAGACTACTGCCTATCAGGGCTGCACAAGAGTAATCAATGCTGATGAACTTGGTCTGACTTACAGTGCAGGCAGCTCTGCCCGCTACTTTGCTGCTGTAGTCCCACTGTTGAATGCCTTGAGGTAAGCTGCTGCTACATCACCTCCTGTATGCAGTTTTGCTTAGTGCTTTCTGTCTGATTATTGATACACATGCATTGGTCCTGCAGGCTCATTCTTGTTGGGACTGGCGTAGTCAAAGGTGAGGGCACAGTGAAGGCAGTCAGCCGTGGCGGTGACAGGTGAGCTACAGTTTGTTGTTGCTAGATTTATTATTCAGAGCTTGTTCAAGATGTCATGCTCCAGCCTTTGCACTCAGCCTGTTGCTTTGAGCCTGTCTGCTGCAAAATTGCATGCATAGGCATGCATGCTGAAAAGCTTGCATTTGGTGCCAGACAGGAACTGCTCAGAGGCCCACTGTTCTACGTACTCATCATGACAGCTGTCACAGTGGTCTTCTGGAGGGAAAGTCCTGTGGGGATGATGGTCCTGTCCCTCATGTGTGGCGGGGATGGTCTTGCAGATATCATTGGCAGGAAGTTTGGCACTGCCAAGCTGCCTTTCAACACAAGCAAAAGCTGGGCTGGCAGTGCAGCTATGTTTGCAGGCAAGTTGCACTCTGGACTGCTCGCTCCACTAGCTTGTCAGCCTCTTGTACCTCAGTACAAATAGTAGTCTGTGTCAATGTGTTGATTCGTGGGGATAGCAGGACCTACATCACGGGTCTGATGCAATCGGTATTTCAGTGTAACCTACAATGTCTTAGTGAATTTGTCCGTGGCCTAGAGCTAGACTGCATATTTGACTTTGTGTTGGTCAATTTCCTCTGCATTTGCTTTAGGGCATCAGCTTTCCTACCCCGCCATGACACACCCTGGCAAATGACATGCCCATCTGAATCTTTGTTGTTGACATGTTGTGTCTGACCTGCAGGTGGTGCTGGGATGTCATTGGCGTTCATAGCGCTGTTCCATGCCCTGGGATTCTTCCCATATACTGTACAGATCCTTTTGCCCTCTGTGCTATGCACCGCTTTGGCAGCTTCTGCTGTGGAGTCATTGCCCATCAACCAAACATTGGATGACAACTTTTCTGTTCCAGCAATCACTGCTGTCATGGGACATTTCTTGGTGAATGCAATACACCAAGCCGCGACGTTTTAGTTGGTCATCATGCAGCAAGGACCATGCTGAGCACACCATATCAGCTTGCTCCTGGTCTGTGCGCCTTGCGTAATTAAGCTGTTACACAGGCAGCAGATGATGATCGTGAAATTGATTTAAGTGCCGTCTACATGCCTGACTGTACTTCCTGCATTCTGCTACAATTTGTTATTTGCCCAATGTTGCAAATTGGAATGGCCAGATGATTTGCTGCAGTGTACTACAGCAAGACTGTCTGCTAAAGTGACATTATGCAAAAGATCTGACGTCGTGCACAGTCCATCGTGCAATATGCAGTCTCCTTTGCCGGAAGTTGTGATTGACTTGTGAGTCACTTGTCAACCAATCTGCGACACATGATATCTTTAAAGCCAAATCGAACAGCACTCATGTATACTACGCATCTAAGCCGTTGAAGGTCGTGAATTCAACGAATCCAAGCAAGTGCAAGGGCGTGCCTATGTGAAAGAATTAACAGGAAGATGAAATAACAGACCACACTGCCTCAAGTGATGCTACTCGAACTGCTGCCAATGCGCTTCAAGTCTTGTGTAACCAGCTCCCCAAATGGGTCATGCATGTGTGACGACCAGCTAGGAGGTTTTGGGGAAGCCCTTCCACCCAGAGCAGGGCTTCCAGCTCGCATGGGCATCTGCCCTGATGACCTGCCTTCCAAGCCTTCTACAGGCATTGTCAGGCTGCCTGTTGAGTCACTAGAGCGTAAGACAGGCTGGCTGTGCAGACACGCCTGTCCAGAGACCAATGGCCCAGCACTGCCCTGAGCAGCCTGATAAAAGCCCTGATCCCTGTGCTTGAACTTGGCTCCAGCCACTGTCAGCTGAAGGTGAGAGAGAAGCAGGTGAAGTGCCTGTTGGTGCTCTGGCTGCTCCCGAGCTCTGAGCATCTGAGTCGCCTCTGTGCATTGTCAGCTGTGTGTTTGTCGCAATGCTGCGTCTGCTGTCATTGCCTCCTAGAGGCGGTCGTGGTCTAAGCTCCAATGGCTTCTGTGACAGCTGCTGTGGCAACTGCTGTTGAAGCTGCTGCTGCTGTGATGGTGGGTGAATGGAAGGACTGAAACTCGATGAGCCGTATGCTGCTGCCAGATCATCATGCGAAGCAGCTGGTGCTGATGCATTTGCCATCTGAGCTGTCTGAGTGGGTGCACCAAAAGATGTTGATGTGTCCAGCTGTGGACTTGGCCTGTCAGCAGGTGTCCATATTGCAGGCGAGATGATACTCACATTCACGTTCTGAGCAGATGAAGCCTGAGGCTGCTCAGACCGATAGCCTGTTGCGCCGCTTGTCAATCTCTGTTGATCAGTGATAAGCTGAGCTGGTGGGTGCTGCAGTTGTGACTGGAAAGGCAGTGAAAAGCTAGAGTGAGGCAATGACTGCGGCATTTGCTGTTGAGCTAATGACTGCACCTGTGACTGCTGCTGCATCTGATAAGGCGGCTGTGTTTGGGATTGAGCTTGGGATTGAGCTTGGAACTGAGCTTGAGAAGGAAGCTGCTGAGCTTGGGACTGCAGCGGAAGCTGCTCCTGCTGCTGCAGCAATGACTGATGCAGATGCAGAGAGGCAGAAGGGTCCCAAGACTGACTACCCACACTGCTGACCCCAGACACCTGTGGGGCCAGACCGCCCACGTTACCCCCTGGGACGTCAAGCAGTTGCGCCATGGAGGTGCTCAGTTGTGCCATGGGTTGTGCCATGGGTTGTGCCATGGGTTGTGCCACAGACTGTGCGGCAGAGCCCTGAGAGGGTAACTGCAGGTGATACACGCTGTTACCCCAGTGCCCAAACTGCTTCTGAAGCTGCTGCTGGCTGATGCATGTCTGCATGCTGCGTAGCATGGGGGCGAGGACCAGCTCCATGAGACGGCACAGGTTCTGCTGATACATAGTGGCATGCTGAATGGCGGCTAGAGGGTTTATGTTGCCATCGCTGCATTGCACAAGAGCGATGTCAGGCGCGCGACTTACAAAGAGTTTGATGACGCACGTCTTTCAGTTGGTGCAACTGATCTGGAGGGCAATCTGCAGTGAGCTCTATGCAATAGCAACAAGGCATGCCCTTGATGGTCTCCCATGATGCAGCAGTAAAAGCAATGATGATGCTGAGTGTGATTTGCAGCATGCATTGCAGTGCACGCATGCAACAGGCTGTGCCCTTTGCGACTAGTGTGTATAGATATAAACATGTGTGTAAGAAACTGGCTAGCAGTTTTGCCACACCTGTCAGCAGACTCAGCCATGGCTGCATGGAAAGCCTTCTGCTCTTCTTGATACAGCACCTTTGCCAGAGCAACTATGTCCGTGAGTGTGCGCTCCATGGGGCCTTGAGACTGTACTGTGTGCAAAGGCACCCCCTTGCGCTGCCACTGGACTGAGTCTGCTGATGCATGGTTGCGTGCTTCTGCATTATAACCAGCCAAGTATTTGTTTGTCCATTCAGACTGGAAGAAACACCTCACTTAATCCTGAATAGCTGCCTGTTTGAGCTCGTGCCTTGATAGACAATGGTGCATTGATGTGATTCAAATCAGAGCCAGGTATGCATTGGTGGTGAACACAAAGAATGTGGGTCCTGCTGCACTGAGTGTGCACATGCATGACTGCATGCTCTTCAAAAGCAATTACATGGCAGGCAGGTTTGAAAGAGATGCTCAGCAGTCAATCCAACATAGAAAACAATCAAGAGTCAGACAGCTGCATACAATTGCACTGCAAACATACGTGGCGGTGTTGCGTGCATGTTGTGATGCTGGCTGATGCTGTTGCAAACCTTGCATCAACATGCATGCAGGTCCTTGCACTACAACAAGAATACACCTTACAGCTGCAAAGCAACTTATGGCCCACTGCATACATGCGTTTGGGTACATGGCCACATTGCGCTGTGCACGCTAGGTAGCATGCACAGCAATCCCCATACACAGTGCACATTTACAGGTCAATTCCAAGGCAAGTCCACAGCCAATGGGAGACGCAAGAAGCTTGATCAGAGGCAAGGTGCAAAGACAGCATTGACCTGCTAAGGAGAGCTGTATGGCTTGTGCCATCTCTGCGTCCATGCTGGGCAGGCGTCCAGCCGAGAAGCTAGGAGCAGGGCTGAGACCCTCATTGGCTGCAACTGACTGAAAAGCTGTCACAGAGATGCTCTGCGACTTATTCTTGGGATCCTGCATGCACAGTGGACTAAAGGCGTGCAAGCATCAACGGTGCGAAGATTCTCAGTACCCTTGCTGTACAACAGGCTCATGCACACATTTCACAACAGGCAAGCGAGCAGTCGGAGCAACAGCCTCAGCAATGTAGCCCTATGCAAGATTGCCATGAGTGTAGAATGCCTGCTGCTGATGGGTGGTTCTGCTTGAACTGCCTCGCTTTGCATGCAGAGTGACGGAAGAGGCTTGTTGTAACTCAGCACTTTACTAAGGCTCAATATTCAAAGTGTGAGTTCAGGGGCTTCTAGATGTTCTAGATGTCCAGGGCAGACTGCACTCAATATTGCGTTGATGAGCCCTGACACCTGGAGCCAAGGGAAGCCAGCTTGCTGGTAACAGCTGCCAACCATACCAGCGCAACTCCGGACTCGTGTTAAGAACAAAGTGGCCCTGGAGCTTGCCTGATTGAAGGTGGAAAAGATGAGACCCACAAAGCCATCATCCAGCATCTGATATGTGGCTTGAGTCTTGATGTCTACATGGGACGGCAAGACAGTGATGTGAGGATGTGAGTGGTACCAGCCAATGACTCTGGTGCGCACACCGCCCTGTTGAGTAAACTGCTCTGCTGCTGCTGCACACCTGGAGAGTTGCTCTGGGCTTGCCTCCACACGGTCCTGATGTCATGAAACTTGATTACTTGATAACAGGCTCAGCCAACAGGCATAAGGTACGTGCAATGCAAGTCAGGGGTCCTGGTGTGAACAATCACTCGGTTTGTTGGCTAAGCATAGCAGGCAACCAGATGCTTAGGTTTGCAGCTAAACACTTGCTGGTGATGACTTTTGACACAGAGCATGTGGGGACATTTGTGTCCTAGCGTGTTATTATTTGGTGACACTGTTGTTCCTCACAGTCATAAAAGATCAAGGGATCAAGCAGCTTGCACACCAACATTGCAGATACCAGCATCCTGGACAAGACTATAATTTCGTACCTTACGCCTGTCACTACGTATCTGGGGCATGGCAATCCAGATGCGCGCAACATTCTCACCACTAGGCCTCTCCTGCAAAAGAGGTCATACATCTTGAACAAAGGTGCTCTCTTGATCAGGCCTAGGTCCAGTTTTCCGGACACACATCATAAGTGCTCACCGTGATGTCACCCAGGAGCAGCCCCATGATTTCCTCGGCCTCCGTGCTGAGAGCGTGGCTTGCACATGTCCAGAACACCTCTGCAAGAAGCGCATCAGCAGAGGTTTTTGAAGGCTACGTGTCTCACATCCAAGCAACATCACTGAAATATGATGCAAAAACCCAACCTGAGGTAACCTCGACACTTGTTAACGACATCCGAGTTGTGACGTCAGATCAGTAGAGCGATCTTCGGTGGCTATTGCACTCTTCCGCACACAGCGCATCAGCCACAACATCAGCCTGCCATGCAGCGTGAGGGGCGAGACAGGAACTCTATGTGGTGCAGATTGGAGGTCTGCGATGCGGTCTCGCTGATCAACAGCTTGGACATGCAGGTGAAACCTGAAATTTTGCATGTTATTGCAAGATGATGCTTCTTGACTCTCAGCACGAAGCCCAAGCCATATCATGCTATGAAAGGCTCCTGAGCACCAGGAAGAATGTTGTAAACCTTTGCATGATCATGACATGTGTGCAGACAAGGTATGTTGATGCGCATAAGACAGCTTGCTTGATTAAGGCACTATGCATAAAGAACAGTTGATGAAGACGGCAAGAAACATTTGTTTGCAGATGTGCTGTCAAGTTCACAAAAGCTGAGTCACCCATGTACATCGTGGCAATTGTCATGTGCCTTGTAAGTGTTATCCAGATTGAAGGTATACTCATTTATGCTTAGTATTATGGACCTAAACACAAAACATCAACATGACTTCATTTGTTTTGAACACCCTGTTTCATGCATTGATCTGATGCACTTGATCCCTGACATCAAATTTGATAAATCATCAGATATTTGTGGTATACACAGCACATCACAACTATACATCACATCCAGCCTAAACAATTTGGTCCAGAAAGACATCTATTTCTTGGCTGCTGCCTTCTTCTTTCGCTCAGTCTGAGCCTTTGTCTTGACATGCTGATTTGTAGGAGGGGCCTGCTTCTTGACCTTCTTAGCTTTTGGCTTTGCAGCCCCCTTTTTGCCCTTTGACTTTGTGTCAGAATCCTCCTCTTCCTCACTCACGTCCTTATTGTCAACCTCATCCTCCTTTTCATCACGCTCATGCTTTTTGCCAGCTGCTGATTTCTTGGCCCTGGGCTTTGCCTCTTCTTTCTTGTCAGCTGCCTTCTTATCTGACTGCCTGGTTGACCTGCCTTTACCGGCATCCTTGCTTTGCTTTGCTGTTGTTGACTTGTCTGCAGCAGCCTCCTCCTCTTCCTCATCCTTGTTGTCGTCCTGTTCCTCACCCTTGCTGTCCAACAGCTCCAGCTCAGAGGCTTTCTTGACAACTGGATTACCTGCAACGCAAGCAAGTGACGTGAAATCACCACAGCAACCATGTAGATTCTTGTAGTTCTGCAATGCAGCAAGCCCAAAGTGTATGTATTATGCTTGTTAGTCAAAAGAAAGGATTTCTGGCGATTTCTGGCGATACCTTTCTTCTGTGTTTGCTTTACAAAGTAAGCTGGGTTGCCCTTCTCTCCATTTTTGGTGATTGGCTTGCCTTTGATCTGCTTTGTGATCTTTTTGTCAGTCTTCTCGACAACTTCGCCTTCAATGTGAGAGCTTCCCCAGTTCCACGCAACCTCGTCACCGACTTTGGGTTCCGGGTCAGACATGCTGCTGCAGATGTACAAGATCACTCACGACTCTGAGTTGTGCGTGCAGCAGCAATGCAACACAGCTACGTAACAGGGCACTCAAGCTTAGTGCACATACGACCGTTGGCGAAATCTGCACATCATAGGACGTTCAAACCAACATGTCGTGGCAAAACTGCAGACCTTGGCGAGCGTTATGTTCGCGTAACGGCCCGTTCCGGCAACCCCCGAGCCCTGCTTTGCGAGCATTGGGAATGAATATCATCTTTGAGTGTCCAGATTCTGTCCAAAATATATCACACCCTTTCCAATACCCTCTTCATTGCTCTCCTTTGATGATACCGTACATTGTTTGCCCAGAAGCATCTTATCAATTTGTTTCAGACAGTTGAGCTAGGATTCACTTGGTACTGATGCTTTCGACTAGGTCAGTGACAACCCTGGCACATCTGTACAACCTAGTTGATTTGCTGATGATGTAAAATCCTCCTCCTCCTGCGAAAATGACTGCTAGCCTAGCATCAAGGTATACTGTAGTGGCTATGTCTGTGATCAAATACTGACTTTGTTTCAGACAGATCTGGAAGATTGCGTTCTGCCTTGCCTCATGCCTCTTGCTGTTTCAATGATTGTTTGCACAAGTGAAGCTGAGTACAGGATTGTCCACCTTGGACCAGATGTTGAACGATTTCCCAAAATTGTGTGATGAGGTTCTAGGACACAATTGACAAGAGTCTCGTCAAAGCAAGCAGGTAGAGCTGGTGAACAAGAGAGCACAGTGTTCTAGTCTTTGTTCAAGCTCAGAGAGAACTTGACAGTGCATCGACGGACATCCCAATCTATGAAGATGGTGATTGAAACAGTTTAGATGCTGTACTGCACTGTCACAGACCTGCACCATCCTACAACTCAAAGTTGCTCAAAACCTTGCCCTCTAAATGACTGCCGTATCGGACTGGTGTATGCTGCTGCAACCTGTATCAGCAACACATCCCGTGTTTGCACAGCATAGCTGACTACGAACACTCACATTTCCAGCAGACATGTGCATCACTTGCAGCATCATGATAGCAGCTTTGCTTTGGACACATATACCACAGGTATACATTCTGAAACTTACAAATAACCAAAAAAAAAGGATGTCACCTTGTACCAAGCTTGTTCACCAAAGCAATAGGTGGCTCAACTATTGCCTCATAGCATGGCTCATAAAAGAATGGTATTGAAACCCGAGACTCTGATGGGTCTGCATTAATGACTCTGTGAGGGGTCGGCTTGTACAAGCCATTTGACCAAACCTGCAGCGCAATCAACCCTTCCTTTGAGCACCTGAAAGCATGTGATATGTCACTTCTTGTTATTTGATGTTTATCAATCTGCAGACTCAGCGTGCAGACCCAGCAGCAGTATTGCCGGCTGCCAGGACGACTAAACGTGATCAAGTGCAATATGGCATGAGTCCTGCCTCTGTCACAGCAAGAGGACTTGTACTGCACCTTCAGCATGTCTCCTATGTTGCAAACGAATGTACCAGGAATGGGGTCTGCGCTGATCCACTGCCCTTGCTGGTTCTTGACCTGCATACAGCATCACTGCTGTTGGCCAACAGCCAACAAATCTTAGCGAATTCAGCAAGCTAGGGCCTCACTGCAGAAGGCTTTGATGGGGGCAGAGACTCAGCAGCTGCAACAGGCAACACAAGCAGGGCGCAGTCAGCATATGCACAGCACAAGATGCACAGGTGCTGTATGTGACTGTGACAGCAGCTGACCTGGAGAGCGCTGACATGGGGGTCCTGATTGACCAGCGTCAGCAGGCCATAGTCAGTGTGCTCCCCACAGCTCAGCTGCACTGACCTCTCTACCTCTGCTCCTTGCACTGCTGCTGCTGCAGCCTCTCTGATGCCACCCTCACGCTTCCTGCACAAGATCGCAGAGATGATCACAGCCCTAACATTGCTGCTGTTCTCTGGGCATCAACCTGCCCTGTGCATAGGATGAGGTCAAGAATAGACCAACACAAATGTTTCAGTAATGTTTAAGTTCAACATTAGTTCTGCGCAGGATATGAAAGGCTACCGATGTAGATCGTACAATTTTACCGTTTTTCTGAATAGATACTTTGAGACTTTATGCAGCTCTATTATTTTGGCCCATGAAACACCGGAACATACTCACATCCACATAACAGCTGCTTGACTGTATTGGTAAGCAGGCAACAGCAGACAATTTGCAAGTGGCACACATACTCACAGCAGCACAAAAGATGATTCATGACACAGTCAGTGAGCAGGTGACCAGACTCCCTAATAAGCTTGTCAAGCTGATAGCAAATCAGATTGCACCTGTGCCTCTTCACAAACGGCACACATCAAATGCTGACCTGTGTGATGTGCCCTCGGCCAGGGGGGGATAGTGTATAACCCTGGTGCACCAGTATGACTGATCTTGTCCAGAACGCTGGCCCTCAAAGAAGCTCTGTGGCAGACCAAGACCCATGGCTATGCCTGCATTCCCAGGCATTTCACGTGTATGCTGCCCATGCACACAACAGTCTGTGTTACTTTGCATGATGGAGAAGATGTGAATTATTGCTTTGCCTTCACGAGTGATCCATGATGGGACTTTGTTGAGTCAGCAGCTCAGATATGGCGTCATGAGGATCAAGAGGCGTAGCCTGCTGCTCGGCATGACTCATGCGGCATGATAGGGAAGCTATGGAAATGCTGTGGGAAAGAAAAGCTGACACCAAGCCGGCTTTGAGCAGACCATACCACCATGCAATTAAACCCCAAGTGCATGCCAACAGGTGTTGGCATGTCAGCAAAAAGCAGCACGACATGATGTCACAGCGTGCCTGTCATAGCCTGGGGACTTGGCTCATCAACAGGCTGAGACTGGTACGCTGTGACATCATGTCATGCAGCTTTTTGTTGACATGCCAAATCTGTGGACTCGGCTCATCAACAGGCTGTCAGCCTGCAGAATGGGCTTAGTCTGATCTTGAGTCTTACCGCGCATGAGATGTTGGCCTAGGTGCAGCATACTGTCAATATACTCTCGTAGGGCTGTATCAAATGTTGGCCTCTGGGTTGGCCATTGGTTTGGCCCATGAATGGGGCTTGCTGGAGAAACCTGCAGCCATCAGGACATGCGCTGAGGCAACAGGCACCTTGTAGCTTGCATGGCATTACAGCACAGGCAAGGTGCCTCTGCCATCTCAGTTGCAAAGCGACTGGTGACAACGACAGACAACATGACCTGTGCTGTTGTGTGACTTGGTCCTCGTATTCATGGCGCTGCAAGCTGTCTGAAACAATGTGTGCTATATGTGAAGTATGACGCAGGGTGCTGCTGAGGAAAGAAATGCATCACCTGGGGGCTCCGCTCTCTGTACAAGTCGATTGCCTCATGCCAGTCACGCTGATACCCATCCTCATAGCGTGTGACATTAGCACCTAGCTGCTGATAGCCTCTGTAATGAGTGTCTGGACGTATCAAAATCTGCCTTTTGGTATGCTCCTGCAGGGAGAGGCTGTGTGACAGCTGCTTTTGAAGGATCAGTCTGCCAGCAGTAAGGGCAGACAATACACCATTGCTGAGCAGCAGAAAGCACTGCTCTGACAATCAATGCTGTCTCAATGTGCACTAGAAAAGACAGTGGCTGAGAACAAATTGCCAGCACGTTGTTGCACTCACTGGACGCGCAAACCAAGCGCGCGCCTCTTGCAGCACTTTCTGACATGTCTGTGCAGGCACGCCATGGTTGGAAACCTGTGCAAGTGAGACCTGCATTCTTAGTGGTTACACAAAACGTGCATATGAGGGCAGAAAGACCACTGCCAAGGGTTGTCTGGCAGCCAGCCTGGCTGCCTGGGACACTGCCAAGGGCGTCTTACTTACATAAAAGAAGCCAACTTCATGGCAGGCCTTGTGAAGCTGCTGAGCAACGTTCGACGCTGCCTATGAACCAACAGAAAACGTGTCTTTTGCTGCAGAGATACATAGGGAGTAAAGGGGTAGCTACAGTGTACACTGCTTCCTGCCTGACCTGTTCTTCTCTGACTAACGATCCAACATCCACAACCGGGATGCTCTGGAACCAGCGCTTGGTGTCTTGACAGTGATGCTGTCGGTGCATCTGTGCAACTATTGATGCGCAGCGAGCACGTGCCACAGCTGCCGCGCTCATCCTGAAGCGACGAACAGCGTTTTACTATATAAGCAAAGTCCTGGGAGGCTTGTGCCTGTATGTCAGTGGGACTCGACCTACACAGCGGTAAGAGCAAGTGATATTTTGCCTTTCGTCAGTCTGACGCCGAGCAAAACACAAGGTGACTAAGGTTTGACTCTACCAAAGCAGGTCAAAGCACAACGAAGAACCTCAGATAGGCTGTCCTTTGTGAACCGCCGGACACTAGTCATTGGGTCGCTCTATACCAGTGATGGGCTTGAGTGTCGGGGCCGCTGAGGCGACGTCACGCAATGCAGGGGCGTCGCATGCATCGCATGGCTTACAACGTTGGGAGCTTCCCTTCAGCCCAGGACCTTTATCTGCTGATGAGTTTGCCGCATATTGGCAAGAGGGGTATCTTGTAAAGTCAGGCTTGCTGAGCGAGGCTCTCCTGCGGCGTGCTCGTGAGGCAGTTGAAGCCGAGGTTGATCTTGTTGCGGAAGCCCTCTTGAAAGCCGGCAAGATACACAGTGCCTGCCGAAACGAAGGCTTTGAGACGCGGCTCGCTTGCATCGAGCGACAGTATCCATCCGCCAGCGTACTCCTGCACAAGCGGGGGGTGCTGCCTGAGGCATTCTCAGAGCTCTGGGGCAGTTGTCAGCTAACTGCTGCTGTCCAGTAAGCATTGCAAAGCACTACTAGCATGTTGTCCAGCGCCACATTGAGCTTGCCACAAATATTGTCTGCTGCTCAAATCTTTTGTTGCACTCTCGGGCAGATCGCTCATTTTGTGAAAAGCCCTGCCTGCACCATTTTCAGCAACCTCAGGTAGCAACTGACTGCCTGTGCATGCATGCAGGCAGCTGCTTGGGCCAGATATAGCTGGTCACCCAGTCTGGAACCTACGATCCAAAGCACCCCAGCAAGCAGAGATGAATGTCCCTTGGCATCAAGACAACGCATACATGTCAGAGGAGGCATGGAACAACCTAACAGTGGTAGCATGGATTCCCCTAGTTGATGCCAACGAGAACAATGGCTGCATGCAAGTACTTAAGCAGGGCCACAGGTGGGATCAGACAATCTTCTGCGTCCTTGTGACGGACCTGTGCCTAATGTGGTATCAGTGCACCAACATTACAATAAATCTGAGAGTGGCCATGCAAATGTTTCACATCATTTTTACAGTCATATGCACAGGGAATGCAGTGATACATACTGTCATCAGCTGCCATCTGGGACGCATGTCTTGCTGATATTGACAAGTATTGCGTCGAGCACTGACACACATTTGATGTGAAACAACCCTGGCTATTTGTATTTGCTTACAAAGACAGTCCAATGCATGAAACAGGTCTGGTCAGACAGCAAAGCATACATGTTGCCAAGGTGGCACTTGGTATGTGGAGATGGATGAACAGGATGCAGCACAGAAGCTGCATGTGGACATGCAGCAAGATGTGATCACCTGCCCTATGCCTGCAGGCAGTGTACTTCTGATGAATGCCCACAGTAAGCTACTAATTCTGTTCTTGCATCCTACTGAATGTGTCCTATTTGCCCCCCTGGTCCTTCTCCTGCAACCTAGTCCACCCAAGTACTCAGAGTCCCCATAGGAATGACAAGACATGTACACGCCATCAACAACAGAGTTATGACGTCAGGTCACTCTGCTGCCTATGTCACAACACAAGGTGTCTTAAAACTCTCAACGGTCAGTCTATCAGCAGTTTTGTTACCTGCCATCTCTTGCTCCAGGATATGGGGGCATAGATGTCATGCATGCACACACCTGAGTGCTTGCATTGTTGTATACATTGCCTGTTGTTGCTATGCAGTCCCCCACCGGTCCTTGCCAAATTTGAGCTCAGGTGTGAGATGGTCCATAGATCTGCGATGGCAGCGTCCAGACTTGCCAAATGGCTTTTACGGCTTGAAAGAGTGCATTGTCTTGACCAAAAAGGGTGATCCCAATTTCACTCCTGACTGGAAAAGTTGGGCTGCAGTAGACAGGGGTCAGCTCCAGCAAAGGAACATGGGCAATGAAAGCAAAGATGCCATGTCACAGTACTATGGTGATAACACTGATGAGGATTTTGACGCAACTGTGCATGGTCCATGGATGGATCAGTGGGAGATTGTGAACCACAATAAGCATACTGCTGCACATGACTTAAAGCCAGACATAAAAGGCAAGGCATGAAGCTTTGCTTGGGAAACTTTCTTGTACAACCTGTATCAATTTTCTCTCTGTTATTTAACCTGATGCCTGACACTGCATCACAAGAAGCGTGTGCATCCTCGCTGAAATCCGGTCTCACACTTATTGACACATGTTGCTGTAGCTCAACGGAACAATAGGTAGACAACATTTTGCCTGTGAACATCATGACCATATGGTAGTTTTGAACATCTCAATGCTTTGTATGCTGATGCAAGTTTTGGATGATTATGAAACCAGCCTGTTCCCAGTTCAGTGCTGTACATGTACAAATCTTCAAACTCGATTTCTGAAGTGCAGTCAGCTGGCCAACACTCAGCTGTTGACATGAATGCAAGGGCACTGACCAGTCATGACCCAGAGGTACGGAGAACAGGGGCATTTTGGTGTCCTACTGCAAAGATTCTGACCAGCAAACAACAATCCGACTAAACAGGTTGCTTTGTTCTTCAAACTGTTGCTACTGAGTCCCATGTGCAATCACATAGCTGCTGCCTACTGATTATTTCAAGGCTTGCCACAACACACATGAAGCAGCAGCAACACCTGCATGGCTGGCATGTGTATAAAGCATATAGAAACCATACTGTTTGTGTAAAGCTTATGCATCATTCTGTGCTGAATTTTTGCTCAGCAGATGACATTGCTTGCTGAGACTGTTTTACACTCCTTCCAGCTGACTGGTTGTCCATATCATTGATCAAAGCATGGAGGCCATTGCAGTTGCAGCCATGCATTGCTTGATGAACCAGCAACAGTGCATTATGGGACGTCCATGCTGTATCTGCTGCACAAGCGGCATGCATGCACATGCCCTAACACTCTACGCTTGCAAATCGCCAGGGTCAATATTTGCTAGATTCCATTCTTCAAAGAAATTGCTGCCGACAAGTTTGCCTTGTCCTGCAGACATTGCTCATGAATGATTGCTCATGAATCGGATGCTGCGCAAGGCCTATCATCAGAGCAGCTGCCCAAGGCTGACCTACTGAAAATGCTGAGATCCAAGCCAGCAGTAGGACTGTGATCAGGCCAAAGCCTATAGCAGACCACCTTGCATCTG
>JAABUK010006998.1_pt1 | contig 16497 bp, 22 predicted proteins | sample 5559141 | NCBI WGS metagenome assembly JAABUK01 (sample SAMN10711869, study PRJNA513367) | rock metagenome | isolation source: Antarctica rocks | place: Antarctica: Victoria Land, Pudding Butte nord | collected 2016-01-03
GCTGGACCCACCGCCTCCCCCCCCCCCCTCCTCCCCCCCCCCCCCCCCCCCCCCGCGCTTTGCAAAGGCACCACTCAGTCTCCGCTTCAGTCAAAAGCGCAGCCCTGATCCTTTTTCAAAGCTTTTCATTTACTTTACTGAGTCAGTGTTCGTTCCCAAAGACAGTGCGAAAGAGCACTGCAGTGCATGCTGCACTCGGCAATGTCTAACACAATACTTGTTTTCATTCAAATGAGTATCTGTTTTCATTCATAACCTCCATTGGTTGTCAATTGATGATACTACCATATTTGTGCAGTTTGGCAGCCGCTCTGCCTGATCAGTTCCTGCTATCTTGCAGGGGATGATGACATGCCTCACAGGGTGGTGAGGCGCATGAAGGCCATGCTGCTAGAGGCTCAAGCTCTCAGCTCCAAGGCACAAGCGGATCTCCGCATAGTTGCTGCTGAGGCTGCAGCGCTATCCTGCAGACTCAGGCAAGGCTGGCAGTATGCGGCGCTGCGTTACCTGTGTGTCAGCATCAAGTGGTACACCACAAGCAGACAGTGCAGATGCCACTAACATAGGAAGCTTCTCACAAACTTGCCTGAAGCTGCATGTAGCTCAATCTAAACACTTTTGCATCAGGACAACAAAGAGATCATGGGAGATCTTGTCCCAGACTTGCCTGAGGAAACACATGGCATCAAAGCTCAATCACAGTCTCATGTGATCTGCATGCTTTGCCTTGGCAAGAGAATGGCTGTTTAGCCTCCTTGTTTTGATGGCCTGTAGGCCCCTGGAAGCAGCGCTGGAGTGGAGGACTGTTGAAAAGGAGGCTGCTGTTGCAGAGCTGCAAGCTGCAGCTGCCATCAATGCCACCCGTCAAGCTCAGGTATGCCTGATGCGCTGCACCTCTGCAGCACATTCTGCAGCAACTTTTGCATGCGAATAGCTCTGCAGATCGGCTCACGAACCAAGCACACTTTGATGCATTTCCAGGTTGCATTTGTCTAGCCAGAACACTTCAGGGTTCTGCTTGGCTGACATGGTCAAGCACGTTGATAGCTGTTGTCAGAGAGACCACTCAGGCAGCATGGCATTCTCAGTGGCTTCCCCCATACTAATGCAAGCATCACTGCCAGCAGATGGGACAAACCCTGACATGCACACCCTTCTTCATGCCCAGGGCTGATCATGCTGACCAGAAGCTTGCGTGTGCATACAGGCAGGTACACACGCAGACCAGCATGCCAGCCTGCAAGCACGCAGGCTGGCAGCTCTGTCAGACCAGCTGGACCAGGCCAACGCCCAGGTCATCCAGCTCAGCATCAGCTTGAAGCATGCTCATGGCCAGGAGAGTAGGCACAAGTGGCAGCGGGATGCTCTGCAGCGCAAGCTGACTGTCTGCGAAGCTGATGTGCAGTCTCTAGAAGCCAAGCTGTCAGCAGCTCACATGGAGTCTGCAGGCATGGGTCTCAGGCAGCCTGTCTGTCTGTTTATCTCTTTGTGTCTTGCATATCTGTATGCATATGTGTGTGTCTTGCAAGCATGTAATCTTGCCTGAACGTGTGTGTGTCTGGGTGTCTGCCCACCTATCCGAGATGTGATGATGACACACAGGCATAATTTCTTCTTTCTGTTGGAGTCAGACCACACACTTGAAAACATTGGGTTTGGAATGCTGGCAACATGCTTTGAGGCTTGCTACATGTGACTTGTTGGGCGGCCCAGCTGCTCTTGACTCATTTTACGCTATGCATTGCTACTAGATATCATTCATCATTGCCATCATGGACAGGCTTCACCAAGAACGACATTAGTCACAGGATGCTGCTGGCTGGCAAAGTTTGCATACATACCATGGAGTATGACATGCAAGTCGCCCTTTCCATCTGTTGTAGAAAGTATCTGCAAAGGTCCACAGCATCCACACCAAACATTTTCACACGAGAGTCTTTCACGTGAGGACTCTTCTTTGAGGCTTGCTCTTCTTGGTTGGTTTTCACATGAGGAGTGCTAACTCATATGGAAAAAAACACCTGGGCAGCCCGGAACATTACATGGCTTCTCATCAAGTTGATGCCGAAAGGTGTAGTCTTTTTCGTTTCTTTTTTTATGGAAAAAACACACATGTCAGTGCTACAGGCACAGCAGATGCCAGCAGGTCTCAGACTGTGGAGGCAGCAATACAGCAGCGGGACAGCGACATCAGGGCGTACTTTGACACCCACGTCCTGAAGCATGTGCTGAACCCTGATCACCAGAAGCGCTCCCTGGCACTGACAAGAGAGATCTGTGGCCTTAAGGTGGCGCACCAGCAGCTCATTGCTGCACATGCTGCTGCAAAGAAGCTGGCTGGTGCTGCATCGCTGCAGGGAGCAACACTGAGGCAGCAGCTACAGGTCAGCTGGTCTTTCTTTAGCATCAGCTGAAGCTATGCTGGCTCATTTAGCCATGTTCCAGTATTTGGCAAAGTAATGCGCAGTTACGGGGCTAGCTGAACAAGATGTCCAACACATAGTAATGTCCAGATGCTCAACTCACTACATTGCCATGTGCAACATGTTACCACACCTGCAACCATTGTGCTCATGATCACCTGGGCTTCCTGAACATTGTCACGCTTGCAGGCTCTGGAGGAACGACAGAGTGCATTGCATGAAGCCAGGAGCACTGGCCAAGACAATGAGCAACCTGCGGCCGATGCCAGTGCTCAGCTGGCCAGCAAGGCGCATGAGATCTACCGCCTCCAGGAGGACCTGCTGCAGCACAGGCAGAAGCTGGCCACCCAGGAAATCAGCGTCCAGGAGCTGCATGCTGCCGTGCAAAGTGCCAAAAATAAAGCCCGTCAGGCTGAGGATGACAGCCACAGGTAGGCCTGGTGTATCTGCTGGTAGCTGTTGGGTAGGCCTAGTGGGTCCGCTGGTAGCTGATGGATGGGCCTGGTGTATCTGCTGGTAGCTGATGGGTAGGCCTGATGCTGGTAGTTGATGGGTAGGCCTGGTGTATCTGCTGGTAGCTGATGGGTAGGCGTGGTAGCTGATGGGTAGGCCTGGTGAATCTGCTGGTAGCTGATGAGTAGGCTTGGTGTGTCTGCTGGTAGCTGATGGGTAGGCCTGGTTCGTCTGCTGGTAGCTGATGGGTAGGCCTGGTGTATCTACTGGAACCTGATGGAACTCACGCCACACTTTGTGATGTAGAGTCGATGCTGCAGATGGGTACAGTTTTGCATGACTCAGATTTCATTCATGCCACGTTCGTGGGAAGGCCACTGGCATTGGATCAGGCACAGTTGATGGATGTTGGGCAGAGTTGCTAAGGCTCTGCCACAAGCTATTCGACTTGTCAGCTAGTCAAAGCTTGCACTGCCTCTCTCTGCCGGTGGGACAGATCACATGCAGGGGATGTGAGTGGACCAGACTATCAAGGCCAATGCTCATCACACCACAGCAGCATGACAGAGTGTACACTTTTCAGCCTACCATTGCCCGACATAGATACACGCCATGTGCTCAATGACATCAGCCACTAGTGTGTTTTGGTTCCCCAGTGATTGTCTGTTGACTCCCCTGAAGAGTCCCAAAAACAGGAAGTGTAGAATGATTGATTGACTGACTGGAGATTGATTGACTGATTGATTGATTGATTGATGGATTGATTGATTGATTGATTGATTGATTGATTGATTGATTGATTGCTTGATTGATTGATGGGCAAGTGAGCAGCGACAGAGTCTGTGGTGCAACAGGGCACTGGAGCAGGCAAGGCAGCAGCTGACAAGCGAGTTTGCAGTGGAGCGTGAGGCTCTGCTGAAGGAGGTGCAGCTGACAAAGCAGCAGCAGCAAGAAGCCCTGGCTCAAGCTCACAAAGGTACCCCTTGCTCTTCTGCATTGCTGCCAACATACTGTGACTAGATCCTGCTGAAAAGCAGATCATGAGCCATTCAACAGTCACTGGGCAAAGGTCGCATTGGTGGTCTTGACCTACGATAGAGAAAAACATCAAAGTAACCTGGGTACAAATGCACGTCAAGTAGTAGTGACAGCACTGCTCCTAAGTGTCGTATGTTGATGAGCTGTGCATCGTCAAATGAGCTGGGCAGACACTCCGTCCATGAGTTGACCAAGGCAAATAAACACTTTTCCATTTTGGGTTTTGTAACAAGTAACTCAGCAAGAAAAGGATTTGTTTCTCGATGATTCTTTGCAGCTTGTATGGCGCTGGGTCTCAAATTGTCAGCTGGCAAAGCTGATAGACACAAGCGCAAGCAACTGCCACCTAACGCCATTTACATGACTGCGGCTTCACATCATTGTTGGTCCCTTGTGCTGCAGATGCTGTCACATCCCAGCAGGACTTTGCTGAGCAGCTCAAAGCGCTGACTCAACGATCGGAGCTTGCCATGAATGCTCGGCCTGCCGCTGATCAGTACAATCAGGTCAGCTGCAGCTTGCACCATGACCATGCTTAGTGATTTCAAAACATTGTTGTGGCAAGCACAGACTGTCTGCATGGTTGCAACACCATGCGAGACATGCTGGTGACTTCCTTGCAAAGCTGTCAGAGCGCAGCAGTCTACATGAGCTTGGTCAATCTCTGAGATGTAGCATGCTTGGACACATGTTTTGCTGCACCTCGTAAAGACCAAAGCTAGGCGCAGGCACTGCTGCAAATCTTCAAAACAAGCAAGCCTTGTCTCAGGAGCCATGCATGCATGCCAAGCTGCTATGTACATCTGTGACTCCAGCTGAGTCTGTCAACGCATGCTGCTTGGACACATACAAGAAGCGCGTCTGGTCCATAGGTGGTGGATGCAGCAAATGCTGCGCATGACCGCAGCCAGGAAATGGAAGCAGAGTGCTACGCCTTGCAAGAGGAGAACCGACGGCTTCAGTCTGTGGTGCGAAGCCTTGAGGTGCAAGTGAGCGAGCTCCAAGCGGATGCTGAGACGCGAGGCAGCGCCCTTGAGAGCCTGGAGCAGACTCTGGGCAAAATTGAGCGCTCTGCAGACTCTGGCAGAGATAGATCTCCCTTGACAGGTACTGCCTCATGAACATTCAGTGACCTTATGCTGATTGCCCTGCAGGTTGCCTTCACCAAAAGAAATGCCCTTGATGTCTGGCTGGCTTGTTGAAAACCATCACCAAGCTATGCACACTAATCCATAAGAGCAGTAATTGCGTGTGCCACATCTTGCATTGCATATACTGCTGAAGCTGTCACAGATACTGAGAGACAGCTTTTGCATGGGTCCTTGCTGTCACAAGGTGAAAGCGCAAGGCCAGCAAACATCTGACAACTGGGGCAATCTGTCAACTGAAATTGTGCTGCAAGTGCTTCTATACCAGACCAAGCACAACAAACACAAGACTTTGGTGCAAAGCAAAGTCTTGTCATAAGCTGTCAAGAGGAGCTCGCCTCAAAGCTTCCATCAGCCCATCACAAGCACTCAATGCAGACATCACTCCACAGTCACCATGCATGTTTCACCTTAAAACCCAATCTTCCTGCAACCAGTAAGAAAGGTGTCATGGCCCAGCAGGAGTTCGAAGAGCGGCAGGGAGCAAGGGAGTGACCGGTGGTTTGCGGCCTGGCACTGCAAGTGGCTTGGGCAGAAGCAATGTGAGTCATGCAGATGGAGCCATGGCTGCGCTTTCTCGCCAGCTGGTTCAGGCCAAGATGGCCGAAGCAGATGCACAGCGCAAGCACAGGTACACATTTGTTCCACCTCCTCTGTTGAGCAGCATGTGAGGTTCCACAGCACCTGAGCAGCCTAGTATAGTACTTGGCTCCTCATTAAATTGACGCCAAAAGGCATAGTCTTTTCTTTTCTTCCACGGCAGCTCATGAGCTGTAGTCTGCACAGTTGGCTCAGCGCCAAATCATGGGCCAGTGCTGCCACAGGAGATCACTGCACCTCGTGAGCTGTTGTCTGTCCTCTTTGCTTGCTTGTCCAGCCTGCAAAGCGGTACATGAAGAAATGCTGGTATATTGTGCCAACTTGCAAAAGCCTACCTTGACGTCTTCACATGAAGTGTGTCCTGAACTTCTGGCTCTCACACAAGTGAAGCTTGGACCTCAAACATTGAGTACTTGCATCCTGGCATCAATGTGCCAATAGTAGTAAACCGCCAGTAGGTAATTGTGAAATTATTAGAGCAACCCATACCTGCTTGTGACATGCAGGGTCTCAGCCAGAGCTGAGCTGAGTCTCAGGCAGCGCCTCAGCCAGAGAGAGGACCGCATCTCTGAGCTGAAAGACGCCCTTGCTGCCGCCAGATCACACCACCATGGCACCCACACAAACCACTCACGGCAGCCGTCACCATCACCACAGCACTACCTCGATCAAGTGCATCAGCCTCGAGACAGGCACTACAGCGGTGCTGCTATGCACACACAGTCGGAGGCACAATCCCCTCGGGGGCAGTTCCAGCAGAGGCCTAGAAGGCAGCCAGAGCACCAGCAAGACAGTGCACTCAGTCTGGAGACTTCCGACACTCAGCAGGAAGAAGAGGAGGAAGTCAGACAGACAGCTTCACCCAGGGGCAGATCACACCGTGGGGTTAGCGCTTACAGGGCTCACAGGGAAGAAGGAGAGCAAGATGGTGCCAGAGTATCACCTAGGGCAAGATCATACCAAGCGCCTAGGGCGGTTGGAAGCCCTAGGGAGGAAGAGCGGTATGTAGGGCCAGCAGTGGCTGCCAGGCTCCCATACTTCCGTCCTGGGTCTCAGGCTTGTACGGGAAAATCCCAGTCAGGGATTGAAGATCTACAGGGTACCCATGTGAATCCCCAAACGCGGATGCCAGATCAGCCAGCTAAGGCAGCGCAGAATGCTTCAGGTGCAGGCCTTGGAAAGACACCACTGTATCACTGTCCTCTAGTCTCAATGCAGCAAAGCAGCAAGCATGGACGTCACGTCCAAAAGCAAATGCTCAGATGCATCACCAGTATGCCTGCAGTGATAGTCTTGCCATGACTGCTTCTGTTCTCCACAAGAAAGTGATCCTGATTCAAATCTCTACAATTTATTGCCTCTGGTAAGCAATGTGTCAGCACAGTGTTTGAACATAGTGTTACAGTATAGAATGCTTTTGCTCAGGGGCCAGAAACATGTCACAATCCCCAAGAGGGTACGGCAGTGCTCAGCAGCTGGCTGAGCAGGTCTCAGACCTCAAGATAGAGCTGGCTCGGCGAGACGCGGAGGTGGAGTACCTGGAAGGACAGCTGGCAGAGGCAGTTGCGGCCAACAGGCCCCATGTGAGGGCTCCAACAGACCACTCAAGCAGCCAGGTGCTCATTTGTTGTGCTACATGAATACGTGACATTGCAACCATGCATCAGTCATGTCAGTCTAGCCAAATGCATCTTTTCAGTTCGCTGTTGTGTCAGGAAGGCTGTTTATCTGAACTGCAGTACAAACAATATCTGTAAATATGCTCAAATCTGTTCAAAATGGAGGCTGATTCTGATATCATCATGAGAAGTACAACAGAGAAACCTGTTGCAAACCTGTTTCTGGTACACAAGTCCTGTAAGACATGCTCATGCATGCCGCTCTTGCTTGCTGTTGTTCATTTGGTGTTTGCCACTTGCTTCACAGGATGCTGCAGTGGCAAACAGCAGAGCACAGGAGCTGGATGCTGCTCTGCTGCATCTACAAAGGGAATGCAGCCAGGCTGTTGCTGCCGCTCAGGCACTGCTGGGCCGCCCTACTACCCCAAGGGGGTCCCCACGCTCTTCAGAAGACGGCCTTGGGGCAGTGAGCGTTAAGGACGTAGTGCGACAGCTCATTGCAAAACTCAAGGTAATTGGCCGCTGCTTCCTCTTGCTTCTTTGAAGTTGGCTTTGTGTCAGTCAGCTTCACTGATGTTGCATGGCAACTTGTTGCCAGTTTAAGTTGGGCAATGCATGTTGTACTAAGCCCTCAATTTGCTTTATATGTCGGAATATAACCATGTAGAACAGTGGTATTGATTGTGGGTAGTTTTCTTTTTCCAGCATGTGAATGTGTGGTGCAGTTGGCTGAATGCATTACAATACATGGCCTCTTGTGAGATGCCAGGCTTGTGAGCCATCAGACAAATCTTTGGCTTCAACAACAGCCTGGGACGTGGACCTGGCACTGGAATTGGCACACAGTGACAACTCAAGTTCTTAACTGACAGGCTGTCATAAATCATCAACTATAGCATCACCTGTCTGTGCTGCTTGCAGGATCGTGATGCAAGTGTGAAGAGGCTGAGAGCTGTCGCCAAGAGCACAGCTGAGAAGGCATCCAAGGAGAAGGCCGTTGCAGCTGCCCAGCCGATGGAAGCCTCTCAAAGGGCTGTCATCCGAGACCTCAGCCTCAGAGTAGCCAACCTCACTCGGATCAACAACCAGCTCAAGGAGGAGAGAGAGCGTGCTCAGGTAACCCAGTTCCTTGGTGATCTTGACCTTTTCGTCTGTTTTGTTTACTGAATAAAAGGTGCAGTATAGTCAAGTGGGCTAGCTGGCCCCAACGACCCTGACTGACTGAGCCCTGAACAGAGCCTTTGCATTCACATCTGCAAGGCAGACCCATGGACCTGGCAGAAGCCCAGTTCACCAACAAAGCTGACAGGCTCAATGATGAAAGCATATAGCAGGCACTATCAACACCCACAGCTGCAGCATGTACAGAGAGATGATGTTGATGACATGGATGATGAAGTGTGCGCGATGTGCTGCATTCATCATCAGCACAGACTGATGCACTGCAGTCTGCCTGACATCTCACCGTAGGCTACTACTGATGAACCAAAAACCAGAAAAAGTTGGGATTGCCAATGCACTCATGCTGTGCATTGTGCAGGAGCGGTTACGCACCCTGAGGGCCTCATTAGGCTCCTCCCAGCTGCCCCCTTCCCAGGAAGGCCCTCATCCCCGACACCCCAAGCCCCCTTCTGCTTCCAAACCCACTCGTGCACCAAAAACCGCATCAAGAAGAGGAGCAGAACCACCCTCAAGCAGCACCTCCCCACAGCCTGGGGCATCGGCTGTCACTGCCTACAACCCCAAAGGCAGGGATGACAGAGCGGCTGGGGATCCTGCAAGGGCTGCAGGGACCGACCCTGGGGCAGGGGCTAGGCCAGCTGAGGGGCGTTTGCTGGAATGTGAGGCAGTCCAGGGGCTATGCCAGCTGTTGGAGCACCATGTTGCTGTTTTGGAGCAGTCTCAAGAGCCTGTTGGCAGCTTGCTGCAGTCTGAGGCTACTCAAGCTGGTATGCAGTATGCTGATGGAATTGCTGCTTGGGATTCTGTGGCAGTGGTTGTGTAGGCGGGTGTCTTGGGCCTCCATTGCATCATCAGGCTGCATCTTTATCACGGGATCCTCACAGACAACATCAAAGCTTGTCTGTGCAAAGGCAGTATCAAATATCAAATCAACAATCTGTCAACAAAAACCACATGGAAACTTTCTATTACCATGCCAGCCCGCAGTGTGCGCACAGTTGGCCAGCACTGTCCCTGTCAATGCCTTGGCCAGTCATGGCTTGAACTCTGAGTGTTGATTTCTGTCCTAACACACACAAGGACCAACCTTTGACACACCTGTATCTGAAACATGCACTGATCTTATTTTAGTGCTGTATCTGCACAGGAGCATACGCCCACATGTAGCCATACTGCTGACGTCTGTGCTGCCACCCATGCGACTGCAGCGCTTGATTTTTTGCTTTTGGTTTTTGCTCGCTGCTGCTCACGCCCCCTCTGCTGCCACCCAGTGCTGGGGGTGTCATTCTTCTCACATGTGCTGGCATCTGTGGTGCAGGTCCAGATGTGCAGGAGCTTCTGGCATCCAGTGAAGCCCTGGTGAGTCAAGGCGCCCGCCAGGCCCTGGCTGCAGCTGCAGTGGCTGCCTCTGCAGAGCTGGCTGCCATGCGCTCAACCCTGCAAGTGCTCTCATCACACCTGGATGCCCTTCATGCTGGGCAAGCACTCCCACCTAGCCAAGGTCAGACCTGTGTGGGACTGCTGGATGTGATAACCTACCCTGCAGCTGTTTGTTGTTGAAGAAGAGGATTGCCAACCCTTATTAGGATGGGCATATCCATCAATGTACATACCAATGCTGGCGGCAACCACTGGCAACAAATTGGTGAGTACTATCACATGGTAATGTTTCCAAATCATATCATGTGCTGCATATTTTCCTGTTATGCAAGAAGGCTCACACATTCATACGCAGGGATGGTCACGGCTTCTGAAAGTGCAACAATGCAAGGGCTTGGCATCACAAGCGTGCACGCTGCAGGTGCAACAGTAGGAGAGGGGGACATTGATGATGAAGATGACAGGAGTTTCCTGCAGGCTGTGCATTCCCCTAAGCCACCCATGCTTGCCCTGCCTGCTCCACCTCGCCATTCAAGGCAGCAACAGGAGACAGCAGTGCAGACGCTGCCTGTGTCCTTGTCATCTCTGTCTCCAGAAGCTTCAGTCACACAGGTACGCTTTGCACTGACAGCTCTGCCCATCTGGCCATTTGTGTTGTCAGTTGCTCTTGTTCACAGAGGTGCAAGAGGTCGCATGGCACTCATGGTGGCAAGTTTGCCTGGTAGCCATGATTAGCTTCTGCTTCTTATGCTGCTAAGGATGTGATAGCTGCAGAGTGTCAGAGCAGCAACTGGTCTCAAGGCATAGCAGACTGATCAGCGCGTAATTTGATGTTGGTTGCGGCTGCATTGCATGGTCCTTTGAGCATTCTTCACGGCATTGCAAAGTCCTTCAAACGTGCTTCACTGCATCGGCATTCTGTGAATCTTCCCCTTTGGCGTTGGCATTGCTACTGGATCTGCCACATTGGGGGTCTTGTGCACTCACAGGCTCTTGAAACCCTCTCTCTCAGAGAATATAACTTGGCGCCCGTTATGTCACTGCGAAAGCATCTTATAGATTGCAAAAGGCATGTTGGATCGCCGCAGATCACAAGCTGCTCATGATGCAGGATGACTTGCTGGCAGAGCAGCTGCAGCAGGCCGCTGACAGGGGCCAGAAGTGGAAGTCGAGCTGTGCCAAGCTGAGGCAGGAGCTCTTGGAAACCCAAACCTCAGCTGCAGCCCTTGAGGCTGCCCTCAATGTGAGTTGTTGCATGCAGTGCTCCATGAATCAGCTGCCTATTGTACACATTCTGCTACACTAGCGCATTCACACTCAGCAAAGGGCATTTAGCAATCTTTTTCTGGTCCTGGTCATGCACCTTCACGCTACAAGCTTGTTTGTAACGTGGATCATGGCTGGGTTGTATGACCAGGGAGCTTACACCAGATGCTGGTTCACATGCTGTGTCTCCACCAGCCAATCCAGCGGCACAGGAAGAGTATCTTGCAAAAGCAGCGTGTTGGGATGTGAGAACCCATTTGCAGTTTGCAACAGGAACGGCCGAGTCTTCAACATGCTCCAAGATCCCCAAAACCTGAACAGCAGGCAATAGAAGTTGGAATAGTTTGTGCAGGAGCGTTTGGCTGCTGTGGAGAAGTCCTCAGAAGAGGTTGGTCAACAGCACCGCAAGGAAGTGTCACGCCTGGAAGCTGCCCTGGCAGGTGCTGAAGCTGCCAAGAAGCAGCTGGGCGCTCAGCAGGCTCAGCACAGCACAGCAGGGGAATCTGACCTGCAGGCTGCCAATGCAGCACAAGCGGAAGCTGATGCTAGAGCCTCCTCCTTGCAGCGGCAGATTGACACCCTCAGAGCACAGGCTGCAGCCTCTCGCTCTGGACTGCAAGATGAGGCCAACTCTCTCAAGGTACGGTCCTTATCTCAATTAGACCCCCCTTACATAGGGTTCTGTCAAAGTATCCAGAATGTAAACTATGTTGTTGTGGAGTGCCAATGGAACTGAGTGCATGACTTACCAGTTCACAGCTACATAGCTATTTGGGTGCGGTCAAGGTGCAGTCAATGGCTACCTGGGAGAGTCAGTTGCTGGGCATTGCTGTGCTACCGTATTACGATACAGTATGCAGCTGCACCCATGTACAAGATTGTTTGGTGTTGCTCACTTAACGGAGACCGTGTGTGAGGTGCATGCGAGGCATGCCATTACTTTTCCCTCAGTCCTCAGAATCCTTGGAAGAATGTCATACATCAACATCACGACTTTGCCACAACACCAAAACAGTGAACACAAGTACACAGTCAACACAAGTCATGCCGACATGCAAGTTGTTACTGTTGTTGTGTATGTCGATGCAGGCAGCGCTGGCAAAGGAGAAGAGTGAGCGTGCACGCATTGTGCTGTCTCTGCGTGACACCATCACAGGCCTGAAGCAGGCTGGGGATGTGGAGGGCCGCCTGAAGGCCGACCTGGTGCAAACCCATGAACATCTTGCCGCTTCCAGAGCTGCACAGGTCAGTCCTCATGCTATGCCATGCTATGGCTCACGTGCTGCCTGCTGTGCACTATGTCATGCTATGGCGCTGGGCAGCCCGGTATAATACTTGGCTTCTCATTAAATTGACGCCGAAAGGCGTAGTCTTTTCGTTTCTTTTCTTTTTCTCATGCTATGGCTCATGTGCTGCCTGCTGTGCACTTTGATGGTTATCCTGAAGCTTGAATGCTGGACTGAATTGACGCATTTGCATCATACAGCAGCCCCTATGATGTTCTGAAACATATATACAGCATGATGGGCCAGCAGCTTGTATCATCAGTGCTGTATGTTTCTGCTAACATCAGAGCAACAGCCTGGGCTGTCTATTGGCTCTCCTGGATGGGTGCCATCATGTTGCCAGCTTTTTTATCATTGGTGTCATAGAGACAGCCCTGATATGATGGACGCTCACCCGGTCAGTCTCAAAGTTCAGGTTACACATGAGGGAAAAGTCGTCGCATCAAAAATGTTTGCAAAAGGCACATTTGAGGCACAATCAGCCAGTGCCAAAGCACAACCACAGACACTGTGTTGATGTCAGCTTGACAGCAACAATTGCTGACTGCCACAGGAGCAGATGGAGGCAAGGTTGGCTCAGAAACGGTCAGAGGTCAAGTCTCTGAGCGCTAAGCTGGAGACTGCACAGCGCCAGCTGAGTCAGCGCACAGCAGACGCTGAGCTGGCAAACCAGCAGACCACTCTCACCATGACACAAGCGCAGCACCAGATAATAGCGTAAGACGTTTGAGCATAGCTCAGCTTGACAGTTAAAGCGTCATCAGCATCTTTGGCGGCCATGATACGTTGTCTTGCTTTGTCCGTATATGGCGATGACCCTGTTTCCGCCATACAGCTCGTTCACTATCAGTAGATGTGTTCCTGCTGTGATGCTGTAACAGGCTCACACTTGAGCAGCCCGGTGTAATACATGGCTTCTCATACATTGACGCCAAAAGGTGTAGTCTTTTCTTTTTCTTTTCCTAACAGGCTCACAGGATGATGGTGTAATTGGTTGCAGCTGCTGCAGGTTGGAGGGTCATTTGAAAGATTCCAGCGCTCGTGTCGCAGACCTGACTGCCAAGCTGACTGCCACTGAAGCTGAGCTCAAGCAAGGTGCAGTCTCAGTTTGACACCAGCCTTACCAACTGCATGTGCCAGCCATGTTTCTTGTTTTTGAAGCAGCTTGCATTTGCCTACCTCAGACCCTGCGCTGCTGTTGTTCAGTCTGTCTGAGACTGACCACATGTAGCTCTTGGCTGCGTCTGGCTTGAGCACTCAAAATCACCTGCTGCTAAGGCCAGGTGTCCTAAGCTCTGGTTGATACTTGCACATTTCCCTTTCCTTGGCAGTCCATGTGCAGGTGTCACACTGACAGTACCATTTGTCGTTCCATTCGTTCTTCCATCTATTCATGCATGCATTCACTCATGCGTTCCTTCATTCATTTATTCGTTCATTCATGCACTCAATCATTCATTCATTTGTTCATTCGTTCATTCATTCATTCATTCATTCATTCATTCGTTTAATAGTGCACTCATCCATTCATTCATTCATTCATCCATGCGTTCATGCGTTGGTACAGTACACACTTTCCTCCAAGGTCAGGTATGTACACTTTTGCGCAGTTCCCTGTGTGACAGTCCCATGCAAGGCCCAGTGTATCTTTGCTGACTGCAGCCACTGAAAGCAGCGCAGTCATGGAGAGGGAAGTAGCTCGCTTGGAGCAGGTGAACAAGGATGTCAAAGCTGCTTGCCAAGGTCTGCAGGCAACTGTTGACGACCTCTCAAGGTGAGCGGCCCACAACACAGGAATTCTGCGCATGGCATGTCACCGCGCATGGCACTGGCATGCCATGCCTGTCTGCTGCAGCCATTGGTGGAGACTCAGCATTAGAAAAGAAAAGAAAAGACTACGCCTTTCGGCGTCAATTTTATTGAGAAGCCCAGTATTATACCGGGCTGCCCAGTGGACTCAGCATTACCATCCTTACAAGACTTTCATGTTTGTCCTGCAGTGAGCACACACTTGAGGTCAGGGGTGATGATCACCATCACCGTAGTGAGCATCATGTCTGTCCTGCCGTACAAGTTTCTCATGCGTGCCTTGGTACCTTGGAAGCAGAAACTCTGTAAGATCAGGGGTCCACCCAAGAGCAATGCATCTGATTGCAGCAACCTGATTTTGGTTTGACCAAAGCAGCTTTGCCTGCTCCTGAATTCCAGCCAAGTTTGCAAAACATCATAAGCAACCGCTACCCTCATCTGTCTACATATCTGATGAAACACATGTGGCTCTTCCTAGCCACCATAGCATACAAGAGGGGTCCAGACTGACAGACTGTGCTGCTCATGTGTGGTAGGGAGCATCATGATGGGGTTTCAGCCAAATGGGAGGCTCTTGTGAGATGCAGGCGCCACAGGGCAGCAGTGCACCAGATGCGCGGCGAGCTGCAGGTGCATGAGACTCCTTCGCTTTGCAACTGTCTAGAAAAATTGACCAGTTCTTGTATCTTACAGAAGTCCTTGCACTTTGAGGTTGTTTGGCACAACATGCTCACCGTGAGTGCAAATTGTAGGTCTGCATGCTCCATGTCTGGAACAACAGCCATTGCCCTACTGCTCATGGTGTTGTGAAATCAACAGAAATGGAGATGGTGCTCAGCATCTTTGTCTTGCAAATTTGGGGGCAAGATGTGCATACTTAGCATTCTGTACATCAAGCCTACATCGGGATTGCATCATTCTGTGCTCCTGTCTTGCGTGTGCAACACTTTGACATTGTACCTGACTCATCATGAGCTGGAAAGCAACTTTATTATTATCGGTATTAACATTTTTTTTTATTATTATTATCATTATTGTTATCATTACAGTTTGACATTGTTCTCTGCAGCCACCAACGACAAAGCTTGCACACGACACTGGTCAACATTCACGTGCATGTCCTGTCAGTAAGCACCTCACTTGTAGCCAGCCTTGCAAGCTGCACAAAGCTTGACCAGCGGGAGTGGTTTTGCACTGTAGGCTGCAGAGTCTGAGAACAGCAGCTTGAGTGAGGAGCTGAGCAGGGCTCGCGCCCGAGGGCACCAAGCAGCTGCTGAGGTTGACCGCCTTCAGAAGAAGATTGATGACCTGCAGCACTTGAATGACATGGAACGCCAGGTCAGCATTATCAACTCGGCTATGGTGGTCTTACAATGTGGCATGGACCTAAACCCTGAATGCAGCATGAAGTCTGCAACATAAATAGCAGTAAAGCCTTACAAATCAATCGATGTGTGTACAGCTGGCTGTGATCAGTCAAGGCAGCAGCTTGAGTGTCTTCCTGGCAGAAAGACGCACAGTGCTCAGCTTTGAGTCTGAGCCTGAGTGAACATCATGAAGGTACCAGCAACAGCACAGGCATCCAGAGTTATCTGAGGATGCAATCGAGCTGTTGTGAGGGTGCAGCTTCTTGGCTTGATGCAAGACTCAGATCATACTGTGATCTGCAGCAATTGGCAGAGCGACATGTGGGCCTGATGTCAGAGCTGGAACGGCGCATGGAAGAGGAACGGGATGCTCTCAGGCGGGAGGCTGCGGCAATGGCAGCTTCTGCAGCAGCTGCGGGGGAGGACCGGGCCAGGACAGCCCTTTCTGCCAGGTCTGACTGTCATCCCGACTTTTTGCCTTGGCCTTAACCACATTCGTTCATTATATCAATCAACTGTTCATCTATTGACGCACCACTTATTCATGCGTTTGTTCTTTCTGTCTGTTCTCAATCTAGTCACAGTTGTCATTCTTGCATCCGTTTGATGACTCCGTTCAGTCATTTGTGCTCCCACTGAGTCATCTGTGCACGCATCCATCAGCTGGGCAGCCCAGTATCATACTTGGCCTCTCATTTCAATTGACGCCGAAAGGCAGAGTCTTTTCTTTTCCTTTACCTCTCACTCATCCATTGGGCCTGCATGATCCTCAGGTTGAATGAGGCGCAACAGAGCGCATTCCAAGACATCACCAACGTAGCCAATGAGCGGCGCCAGCTGTCAGGCGAGCTGGAGGACCTACGCAGCCAGTTCAAGGCCTACCAGAAGGTCAAGACTCGTGAGATCGGCTCGCTGGAGCACCGAGT
>JAABUK010006999.1_pt1 | contig 16497 bp, 15 predicted proteins | sample 5559141 | NCBI WGS metagenome assembly JAABUK01 (sample SAMN10711869, study PRJNA513367) | rock metagenome | isolation source: Antarctica rocks | place: Antarctica: Victoria Land, Pudding Butte nord | collected 2016-01-03
CCGGATTTCTATGGCCGAGAGGGGGTATTGGACATCGTAGAGAACTATTTGAAGCCTCGTCTCATGGCTTCTCAGGGGACTACGTCTCCTGGACTCAGATCGTTTGCGCTCTGCGGAGTGGGAGGAGTCGGAAAAACCCAAACCGCTGTCGAATACGCCTATGCTCATAGAACTGAGTACGATGCAATCTTCTTTCTAAATGCCAGCGATCATGGAAAGCTTGCACAAGGATTTACAGACATTTCCATACAGTTGGGTCTCGAGACTAGCACATCAGCGCTTGATCAAGTCATCAGCAAAGATCTAGTACTGGGGTGGATGGCAGCGCCTCAAAGGTACTTAAGAGGTCCAACACAGCTCAAGACTAGCCAGGAGACGAGAGAGACCTCCTGGCTAGTAGTATTTGACAATGCCGATGATCTGAGTGTCCTCAATGAGTACTGGCCTATGTCAAGTAGTGGCTCAATTGTGGTCACAAGCCGCGATCCGTTGGCCAAGACTCGATTCTACGTACCTGTGGTCGCTGGTTATGACCTCGATCCGCTTTTGACCAAAGACGCGGGTACGCTGCTTCGAAACCTCACTGGATTCAATACACCCGAAGATTTGGAGTGCTCGGAGCAAATTGCAAACAAAACGAGTGGCCTGCCTCTTGCAATTACATCAGTCGCAAGAACGGTCAGTCGGCGAAGGATTTCCTTTCAAGAACTGCTCGAACTCTACAATGATCAATCAATCCAACTAGATATTCATCAAGCTCAGGTTGGATCGAACACGAAGAGTCTTTTCACGGTTTGGGCTTTTGAAGATCTATCCAAAGAAGCAATATATCTTATCAACCAGATAGCTTTTATGGATCCTGATAGGATCTCTGAGAATATCTTCACAGATCTCTTCAAACAAGACACCAAAGACGCACGACCGGAGGGATTCTTTCATTCGAAAATGTCATTCTTCGAAGCTCGTACAGAGCTCCTGAAGTCGTCTCTAATAAGCCGGAATGTAGATCTGAAGGAGATGAGTACTCACAGAATCATACAAGACGCTGCACGTCTGAGGATGGGGATGCATGTGACAACAACAGTGTTCAGCGGCGTGGCAAGGATGATCTACTCTTCCTGGCCGTTCAGTGCATTCGAGCACAGTACCGAAAGATGGTGTCTCTGTGAGCCTATCGTACCACATATCAGCAATCTTCATGAGATCTACCAGAACACACCCGCGCTGAAGGACGACGTACAGGCACGGCCAGAACTTTCTCGGCTGTTTATGGACTTTGGTTGGTATCATTTCGAACGAGGAAATCTGAAAGATGCGAGACCAGTGCTGGAGACATCTCATGAAATATGTGAAAAGGATCCGATAGGGTGTATCATCACTCTAGGAAATCTTTGTTCATGTCATGTGAACATCTACTTCGTCACAAATGAGGGACATCTTGCTCTGCCATATGCGAAACGGGGTATCGAGATTTTCGAGACGCATGACAAAAGCAGCTACCGACTTCCACAAGCCTATAATGACATGGCAAAAGTATGTATGATGGCTGCAGACTGGGAGGGAGCAATCGTACAATGCGATCTCGCCATTGCGGGTTACAGCGCTCTTGAAGTACCCACGTATGCTGATTGGGCACAAATGAATAAGGGGCTATCTCTTTGCAACCTGAGGAGATTTGAAGAGGCGTCGCAAGTCTTGGAGAATTACCTCAAATACCGAGAAGACACATTCGGTCCCATGGATGGGGAGTCGGTAAAGTGCGTCGTCTGCCTGGAACTTTTCAACTGCCGTCCATACTGACAAAGTGACTAGGACTGGTCAGGGTCTACAATTCCAAGGCAACGTGAAGAGGTGTCAAGGCAGCTACACAGAGAGCTTGAACCTGTTCTCTGGGAGTCTCGCGCAATACCAGTTGACCGTTGGCCCTCGACATTTTCGAGTCGCGGCTGTGTACGGCGAACTTGGAACAACCTATGTACTGCTGGGCCTGTACAGTGAAGCAAGGTAATATCTGACCTTCGTCACAGCCGTTGATTCCACTGACCCGTACCCCAGAGTCATGTACAATCAAGCATTGGAGGTCTTTGCGAACAGATCTGATCACTTTGCTTCGATTGCGGATGTTCACTTCAGACTCGCCGATGTGTATACTGCCTTAGATTTGAAGGACCGAGAAGTTGCTGAAATTAGAAACGGCAACAGGTTGCTGAGCGTGTTAAGTCGAAGCCTCGGACGATCAATTAGTAGGAGTACTCTAGTTGAGTTGATTCCGCTATGGTGCCAACCGACAAAGCGTCTTAGCGCCTAGATATCAGCACCAGAGATCAGCACCACAGCATCAGGGCGGCTTCCCCATCAACATCTTCATCAACAATCAGGCAGCTATTTTCTGAAGGAGCTGCTCGCTGCCGTAAAATGCTTCCTCAAGAAGAAAGCCCAAGGGTCGTGATATGTAGATTGACAAGTGTCTACAATTTCAGAATATTATTAATTAATTGTTACACTGTGCCAAGAGCTGGCCGTGCGTAACACACGCGCCAAGCCTGCGAACACACATGGAAAACTCTGCAGCTGAAAACTCAGAGTTCTTCATCGTTTGACTTACAGAACGTTGGGAGTGCCTCCTCTTTTGGGGCTGAAGATATTTGTTAGGAACTGTCAAGACTAGCTGTAGCAAGGTTTAGGTATTAGAGGGTTGTGGGTAGGAATCGCAATATCACATAGAAGGGTTAAGAGCTGAGTGCAACTGATAACATAAGTTGACTACGGAAGAGAGAGAAAACTATGAAACTATGAAAAGGAGCGTGATTTATATATTCAAGAAATATCGCGCTCAATTCTGCTCATCAATGATCACTTCCTTGACGTCTTGGCTAGGTGGTCCGTTAGACATAGTTACGTCAAGATCGGGTTGCCGTAGTCCTAGGGCATAGTCAGGGTCGGCCCACTGTTGAGTCTCAGCAGTTAAGTTAGGTCTGCAAGCCTCTGGTTCCAGGCTGTAACAATATTAAGAGTGGCGTTTAACTATTTGACATCTACATTAGCGTTGGGAAGGGCGATTTATAGGGGCAACTGCAGGGACGTTCACTTCAGACTCGCCGATGTGTATACTGCCTTAGATTTGAAGGACTGAGAAGTTGCTGGAATTAGAAACGGCAATAGGTTACTGAGCGTGTTAAGTTGAAGTTGATTCCGCTATGATGCCAACTGATAAAGCGTCTTATCGCCCAGAGATCAACACCACAGGGCGCAGAGATGCGCCGTTCTTAGATGGGGCGAATGGAGCAAACGCACGTCTGCTTGTGGATTGGTGAATAATAATAAGGCGTTCATGCGGGGGCTTGCGTTGCCGCCTTGATTCGGGTTCAGCAAACAAACTGAGTCACATGGGGCTGCAACAGGCCATGCTGTGGATCAGACTGGGTTATATCTAATGAATCTGTTTTCAAGCCTACTTGCATTTTTGTATCAAAGACACCTTGAACACTACTGTATTTCTATTCCTCAAGAGAATTCCAATCATAAATTGCGTAATATGCGAATGCTAATGCTAGGTATATCCTGCATTTCTCTATGGGTCCTGACGATCCAAATCACCAGGCCCCGGAGGATCCTGGTGTTCTCACGAGTAGTCCGCCTTCTGACCAACAAGGCAGGGAGACAAGAAACCAGCGCGAACCTAATGAGTATGCTACTGCAATCCTGGAGTATTCATTAAGGGCCAAGCATTCTACTTTGTATCCTGGAGTTCACTACAGACCCTTAGCACAGTTGCTTGGTGCATCACAGCACCGGCGCTCTGTCAGCTGGCATCAACGACAAGCCGCCGAAAGGCCACTCCTCCGGGCTCACGCCTATGCTGTATTGCACGAGCTCGTTTTCGGCCACGGCGATTCGCGCCGGGTGTCAATCTTTGACCGCCCTCAACTTCTATCGTCTTTCGCACAATCTCGAAAGTTCCAGGATGCTGGCGGTCAATTACTCTTTCTGCGGGGGAACCCGTCTCCTGAATGGATCGACTTTGTCGGGGTGCAATACCTCGTTGACCCTGAGTTTTTCCGGCGCCATCTGAACTTCGCTCAAGGCCGAGACTTTTACGACTTGCCAGCGCCGCCCTCTTCGTCGCAAAATATCATCCATCTGTCAGTCACCTCGATCGGCCGACGAAATGTCGCCACCCCAGCCAAAGAAGATGGCTTGAAAAAATTGCAAGAATATCTGCAGAACTTAGGCACGAATCGAGCTGCTGTTGGCGAGTCAATCGTGCGACGCTTTTCCGTGCACGATGAGACTCATTTTTCCATCGAGCAACAGATTTCTATATGTGTGGTTCGCAGAAAGGGTGGATGGACCGGTGAGTTTCACCCATCCCTCCCCTCAGTTAGAAGACACCGTTAAATGGCGTACTCATATACAGCTATAATTCTCTGCGATCATGGACGCGAGCTCGATGAGGGCCCAAACGGCCCTTGGTCCTCGCTTCCCTCCCAAGCTACGCGTTACAGCAACATATTTATTCCTACAATTCAATTCCTGCCTAAGATCGTCTTCAAAGAGCCGCCTTCGAGCCATTCGCCGAGGATCCATCCCTCACCATCTTCTTCACCAGGTACAGATTCGCCCATGTCTCAAAGTGCTGCGCTCTTGGCATCCTCATCCTATGGGCGCTTTCTATCCAATTCAACAATGCAGTCGTCTCCCTTTTATGCGCTGCACGAGCTTTTCACCTTTGTTCTTGCTGCCGAAAGTCAATTCATTAATTTCATGGCAGCACGTCTGGAAGCCGAGACAACACGTTGGACACGCGAGCCCGAAGCTATGGAGAGCGCCCTTGAGACCCTACGCAGGCACAAGGCCTTGTTACTGGCACACAAGCGACAGCTGGCTGTTACAGTGAGAGTAGTGAGGTTTAAAGGGGATCCGGGCTGGGCGAGGTTTGGAACTGGAACCAGCGGAGCAGAGAAGGGTACTGGAACGCCGTCGCGAAGTCCACAGACTCAGAGCGGCATCGCAACGCATGGCCACGCAGTCACGGCTCAGCGTTTTCCAGATCCGCAAAGACAAGACTTTGGATTTTCCGATGCTTCGCAGCACGGATGCTCCGCGAGGGATCCTCATGCGGATCAAGCTGCAGGACAACTACTTCAGGACTATGAGGAAGTGCTCGAGCGTGCGGATGCGCTCGTCCGCGTATATGCCGATGGCATGGAAGATATACGCAACTCGGCTATGTTGCTCGAGTCGCGTAAAGCCATCGAGCAAGCACGAGGTGTTGCGCGACTGACGCTACTGGCGTTCTTCTTCATACCATTGTCGTTCACCACGTCCTTCTTTGGGATGAACCTTCGAGAGCTTACCACGCAGGAGCAGAGTGTGGGAATCTGGTTCGCGGTCAGTGTTCCAGTCTTCGTCATTGCTGTAGGGGTATATTTTTGGCAACAAGTGCGGCATCGATGGGAGAAACTGTGGAGTAAGGTACGCTCTCCGAATGGGCAACACCAGCACTCATTATGAATACACGGATCGTCCTCAGCATCTTTGAAATTGGCCTGGTACCTTTACAAGGATTGGCAGTGGCCGCTGTCCAACACCCTTGAGGTATCCTGAGCTATTTTCGTTTCAGATAATCTCTTTCTGTCCTTCAACAAAGACTGGATCGAGGACTGTACCCGTGTCTTACGACGACGTGCAGGAATGGCTGCAGAAAGTCAACGGATAAGAGCTCCACGTGGCAGATTAATGCAACTGCCTTGCTAGCCGCTCCAGCCTCGCCAGTGAAGGTGATCCTCCCGCGGGGTAAATAGATAATGAGGCTGCCAAACAAACTATTAAAGGCGGAGCACCCCCCACCCGTCTCTCGCAGGTCGCACTCTCCACAAGGAACAAATTCCATTCACCAGTTTGAAAATCAATTCTGCAATTCATTCATCGAACTAGCATTGAGAGCAACATGGACAAATCGACCCCTCTACGTCAACCGTGGAAAACTTCTTGGCCGCAGAATTGTCCTACGTCTGGCCCAACTGCTCATGCCTGTCGAAAGCTATCCCTAGCGTCATCGGGCCAAGGAGCAGTGCCGTATCAGAATAAGACAGCCGACGGAGTTCCGGTCCTGAGACTCGATACAATCGACAAGTTTCTGAGCACGATCGATCAGGCCCAAAAAACGACAACCTGGTATTACAACCTGGCTCCCTTTTGCTTGGCTTGGCTGAAGAACAAAACGCAGATTACAATCTCCAATGTGCGCAGAGTAGAGCGCGAAATGCATATGTGAAGGACAGCATGACAAGGGATGGGTTGCGGAGGATTGAGCAGTCCAGGCTAGCGAGCAGACAGTCTAGCCAGCATCAAACACCTAGCTACTTATTCACCTTTCTTGTACGAGTAGAAGGGGAACAAGTCAGCTGGCTACACAGGCGACCGGAATCAATCATCATAATCCAAAAGACGGTTCATCTTCAATGATTAAAATCCGCCCCAGTCATAGCCACATACCAGTAACCGCCTTGCTAAATGAGGCTTCCTAGAAGATAGTTCGTGGCAAATACAGCTATCCACAGAAGGATGCTGTAAAAGAATAACGGAGTGCTTTCGTCACCGCTTGTTTGCTGGATGGGATGTACCCCACAGATCGGATTGGTCCAGTCGTTAATTGGACTATTGGGTCTACCACTGCACTGCCAATTGGTCGATGGTTCGTGTGTGTGTGTGTATACGCGCTGAATATCTATTCGCGAAGGGTCCCACGTCTGAATCTCAATTAAGCCGACAGGTGAAAGACGGGCAATCTTGACGCATCAGCACTAGGCAATCAATCAATCACTCACGATCACCCAGCTCGCGCACTGCTCACACGAGGGTAAAGCAGCGCTCACCCTACACTCTTAAGGGGGAGGGGGGGGGGGGATTTAGGCCGGAGTAGATTTCTGTCTACTACTGTGACATTGACTCGCTTCGTCTGACAGGGCAAGGCTGGCTATTCACGCTCATCCTTTGCCGAAGCTAAAGTAATCTCCGTCCCGCCATGCAGGAGATAATTGAGCGAATCGATGACTGTCAAGTGAAATCGAGGCCAATCGGGCAGTGTTGAGCCGATATCTATATCCAATATGGCTGAAAGTAGTCCCCACCACCGCCCTCAATGTCTAAGTAAGAAGTAGCGGCCTCGAAAAAGAAGGTTCAAGAAGGTTTAATCGTCTTTAAAATCAAAATAACCACGATTTCAATAGAAGCTGAGACATATTTACAATAAGAAAGTCAATTAAAGAGGAAGGTCCGCGGACTAGCTGCTTTAGACGTGCTAGAAGGCTGCTCTAATAATATAGATGTCAGGCTCTATATGCTTATGAATATAGCTCTTCGAGAGCTGATTTTTACGTCTATAGCGTTAAATTCAAGAGCTAAATTGGAAGACAAATCAGTAAATGAAGTATATTCCAGTCTATCGGCCAGGGACGCTAGCTCTGGCGTAGCTGCGCACTCAACCTTGGCCGTAAAGCTATATCTATTTAGGCAGACTCTTGAGCAGTCGATCCAGAATTATATCGCTAAATTTTTTGCTTTGAGAGCCCAATTCGGGACTTATGGTGGTGAGATAGATCTGCAAATTTAGGTTGGGACCTTTGTGGCAGGCCTACAACCCTCATCTAGCCGGGAGGCTTTTCTCGAATTGGCAAGACAAGACAATGAAGACCCTGAATTTGGAGGTCTGAAGCAGGCCCTGAAAAATGAACAAAATAAGCGAAATGAGCGAGCTGAGCGAGATTTCAGCTCAGAAATGGGCTCAATAACGTCTAGCTGCGTTTACTGTGGACGCAGATGTCTCTCGAATAATTGCCGGATGAAATATCCAGAGAAAAAGCCTAATTGGGCTAGAAAAGCTGCAGAAGGAGGTGTCGGGCCAAGAGCGATGACAGCGATGGCTGTGCCGAGATTCCACGGCGACGACGACGACGCTAGCTGTACGACGTCTGTCAATCAGAAGAAGAAGAAGAAGAAGAAGAAGAAGAAGAAGAAGAAGAAGAAGAAGAAGAAGAAGGATAGGCCAGGCGGGGCAGAAACAGCGCGTTCAGAGGTCCGCAAGGGGGTCAACACCATGGTTTTCCACACCAATTGCCTATTTGAGACGACAGTGAGCCTCGTTGCCACCGCGGCACTCGTGGGGGTGTGTTGTAGGTCCTCCTTGGCGGCTTACTTAGCGTGCGCCTGTATGTAGCTTCTGCGGAGTGTTCGTAGCTAGTCAGCTTCCTCCATACACTCATTCACCAGTAAAAGCTAAGCCTGTCAGCCACAACAATCACCCCTAGCTCACGTGGCTGTGGAGGAGGAAGGTGCCACCTCCAGAATAGACATAGCGTCACAGGGGTTCTCATTGGAGACTTGTAGCTGAATAGACTCAACAACTTAGCTATCAGATTGTATTTAAAAGAAAGAAGGGACAGACGACGAAAGAGATGTATGTGAATGTCGTTTTTGATGTTGCGGTAGAGTTGCGGAAAAAGGGCAGCATGAAGTCACATGATTATGGGTGCAACGGGTGTCCAAAACGGCGGGGTAGAAGTGAATCTTCCCTTGCCAAGGATTCTCCTGCACAAATCCCAGTGTTTCGAGCAGACATTGCATACAGCTTAGCGCTGATGACGTACTGATACCAACACACTCCAGTCTCCTCTCTTCAAATCATGTCAACCATACGACGAGCATAACATCCTAACGACCACTTCCTCCCTCTCGATTCTCCTCATTGAAAGCTCGGCCAACAACATGGCTGACAAAGTGAAAGAGGTTGCGGCTGAAGAGGCTGAGCGTCTCAGAGCTCTCACTTCCGAAGCGGTCAAATCGAAAGCCTATCTCTATCCAATCAAGGTGCGAAGGACTCAATGTATCAGAGAAGAGGCTGACCTAAAGCCAGGGCCTCTACTATTTCGCCGCTCACAGAAGCTTATGGCGTCCGCTGACTTCCAGACTCGCTCCCACGTTAACTCTTAGTGTTGGCATAACGACCTTCATGTTTGTCTTTGCGTATCTTCCTCAGGCGGCCATCATGTCCTTCACAAGCGGACCACTGGCAGCGTTCTCGGCGGCCTTGCTGACTCTTAGCGAGAGCTCAACCCTCATAAACCTCATTTCCAGGACGTTCCTTATTCAGGATGCTCTTATCGACATCTTTGATGGTACTCTAGTTTCTCGCGAATGCACGGACCTCGTCTCCGATGGCAGACAGGTCAAAGCTGGAAGAGACCCTATGGCAAGGTTGGGAAAGCTCATAACGAGGCCCCTAGCCAAATTCGCGCCTTCTGCCATCATCAGATATCTACTTTACCTACCTTTGAACTTCATCCCTGTTGTCGGGACGGTGGTCTTCGTCCTCTTGCAGGGCCAGCACAATGGACCCGCTGCTCATGAGAGGTATTATCAGCTCAAGGGATGGTCGAAGAGCCAGCGGGAAGCGTTCATTGACCAGAATCGAGGAGCCTACACATCGTATGTCTATAGCCTAGCCAGGTTAAGCTCGCTGACGCAGACTCTGTGACAGATTTGGTGTGACTGCGTTCTTGTTGGAGATGGCTCCATTCGCTAATCTTGCTTTTGCTTTCACCAACACAGTAGGGGCAGCATTATGGGCGGCAGATCTGGAAGAGTCGAGGAACACAGCACCAGCTTTACGTGAGCAGGCGAAGAAAGCGCAGCAAAAAGGCTCTGAAAAGGTTAGCGAGGTCTCAGAGGAATGAGGAGGCTGGAGTATCATGTAGGTACACCATTTCCATGGCAAGCTGCATGCAAATCGTGTAACTACGAAGGTGGCCAGAGACCATGAGTTTGGTCTCGATCGCATGCAGAATCATCTCTACTTCGTGCATGCCACACTCCAGAGCATCTCCGGCCAATGAGACCCAGCACTGTGGTAGAGTTGCACCGTCGTGAAAGAGAAACCGCTCGTTGAAGATGGAGCAAACATCTCGGTGGCACTTCAGCCTAGTACTGACGACAATCTTCCTCTTCCTTTCAAGGCTCCGGTGTGGATAAGTGAAGCAGCCGTTCCTCCGGTCCAGCAAACTGTTCATCTGTGCTAGTAGATGCAAGTTTTTCCCCTATGTGTGACGTGAAGATCTAGATCAGTGTTTCAAGTGACTTTGGCTTGCGATCTAGATCAGTGTTTCAATTGACTTTGGCTTGCGGTCTAGAAACAAGCAGGCTCTGGCGTTCTCATGCCTGCTGTGCTAGGTATGTGGGCAATATCCACGGTGTTGAAGATTCTCCACTTTCATCTTCTGTTTACCTGCGACGTTTTTGGTGGAAACGCACTTTCGTCAAAAACGACATTCATTTTCCATCTTCACATTCTGTTCATCTTCCAATCGCCGAGACCCAACATACACTCCTTAGAGACAGTGTCATTCACCTCTTCTTGAATTCTGCTATTGAAAACCGCATTCGTTTCGACAGAAGTCTCATTTAGAGCTCATCGTCACTGGATAACGACGGTGAACTGTCGCGGTCAGGGTCTCCTGCAACGCTGATGTGCTTTTGCAATCTGAGATGAGCTTCTTCCCCACAGTCAGCTTGGTGCTGGCCGCCGTCCTCTCCTTACTAGCCGCTGTTGATGGTGCCCTTCATGCTCATAAACATCACCACGATGACAAAGTGATTGCAAGAGCCACCACTTCACCACTTTCTTTGGCTGCAACCGCTTCTACCATCGCCAGTTACTCATCATTTCTTCATGGTTCCGCTACGCCATGCTCTGGTTCCGCTTGTACTACAGCTGTTCCGACCTCATCAGATGTGTGCCCGGCCGGCAATGGAACAGCTTGGACCGAGTTTGCGACTGCACAAAATTACACCGTGATTTGTGATGTCGACTTTCTAGCACAAAATATCTACCCTTTCGTTCTTGCAGGGTCCTTCGAGGGATGCATGGCTCAGTGCGAGTCATTTAACGCAAAGACAAGAGATGGTGATATCCATTGCGAAGGTTTTGTTTTTGCACCAGAGCGAATCCAATACGCAGATGATTGCTACCTCAAATCTTCGCTTGATCGTCCAGCCTCTGCCACAATATCTCTGATTGGTGCTACCATGGTGGCCTCCTTTCCCTCACCTGCAACCCCTCTGGGAAAGCAGTCTGATACCAGTACGTGTCTTTCGCTCAACATTACTTCGCAGTACTAACGCTTTCAACCCAGGCTCTTCTCCCTCCACCTCAGCTCCTTCTTCATCTTCGAGCCCTCTTTCCCCACCGAAAGTCCTACGATCTCAGCTTCACGGCGCATCTGTCAATAATCCGACCACTCAATGGGTGTATCATAAACCCGCAACTCCCATGAAGCTTGAGACCACCCTACTTCAGCCTGGCATCAATTGCGATCTTATCACCGAGTTTGAGATTGCAGGTGATACCGGACCTCTTACGTCGAATTCGTCACCTTTGAAGGACAAGCTTGCCGACCTCTCTGTCGTTCCACATCTCTCCCGAGATGGCGGCAAAGGAGGTGAGCTCGACGGCCATCAACTCTTCATCTTTTGCGACACAGCAAGTTTTACCACCACAAATACAACTCACAAAGGTGAGATGGTTGGCTTCACTTCCAGCTCTGTCGCTGTTGACGAAGGCTGGAATGGCGTCTCTGGCAAAGCATTATCAATTGTGGATGGCATTGGCCAGTGGAACGACGATGTCGGGCGCATGCGTGGTTACTCGCCAATGACCCACGGAGAAGAATCCTTCAACATTGCTCTTTCCGGCAACGGATATCGCTATGCAGTCTGGCCCATGTCTTCAATCATTCCTCTCAACAAGACCCATGCTCTACAATTTGCCGCTTTGGTGTATGATCAGGTCAACATGAGCACCCAAGACGCCAACTTCTCTACTATAGGGAACACTCTGCTGACCATCTCCGTGGATGAGAAGTATGGTCCTACCGCTGAGCGCACCGTCAAGCGACTTTTCAAAGAAGGAGAGGTCATGTGGGGTACCATCGGCGGCATTCGTTCTTGGGGCTCTCAAGGCATTGGAGGAATGGATGGCAAAGTATACCTCTTTGGAGAGAACTCACAGGGTGTCCTTGTGGCTCGCACCGATTCTAAAAAGGTTGCGGATAGGGACTCGGTAAGAGGCCAGCGGCCATGATTTTCCTCCATTCACCCAAGAACTGACCGTTTTCTAGTACGAATACTGGTCTGGCAAAGCCTGGACGTCTGGCCAACTCCCACCTACTGCAACCTCCTTCCTAATCAAACAACCAGTGATGGACTTTGACATCTTCTACTCCCCTCATCACAGGACGTTTATGATGGTCTATCTCACCCCACATGCAGACAATACCTTCTACTACCGCTACCTCCGAGCATCCGACCCTATAGCCCCCCCATACTCCGATGCCGCCACTTCCTCCTCAGACTACGACTACGTTGAAGAGATCCTGAAGCACCCTTGGTCTGAAGAACAAGTCCTGTACAAGGCCGACAGCCCTCCAGCGGGTAACTACATCTACGCCGGAGGTGTGCATGCCGCATACTTTGGGAATGACGACATCACCAAAGGTGGCACGAAGTTGCTTCTGTCCTGGACCGAGCATACGGGTGAAGATGCGGCTAGCCCGAAGAGTGGGTATGCGCATATGACTGCCGGAGTGGAGTTTGAGTAGCAAGCTGCTTCTTTCCTGTACTGGTGTTCCAGCCTACATCAGGAGTAGAGTGCTTGTCGGCTTCTGCTGTTGCATACGTCGAAGGGATAAATGGTGGAGCAGTACGCATACATTGATGGTCATGCTTTGTTTCGCGATCCCTTTGTTGAGCTGGGTCTTTCTTCCCGAAAATGTGTTTGAATCCCTCGCGAAATGGGCTTGGGCTTGACTGAGCTTTCTTTGCTATTAAATTGCCTGCCTAGCAACGAAATGTCACGGAGTACTCACAACAAGTTCCACCAACAAAAGGCCTGTAGAAGCCGTTGAACAGGATAGAATAGTTTCATCCTAGCATCATGCCTTTGTGATCTGCGACCGAATGTGACAATCCATACCAAGAGACTGGCGGTGCTGGTGTTGATGTGTCGAACTGCCCGCGAACTGGCTACGAAGTGCGCGTATTAGGCTTGCAATCGGTCAATTTTCTAGCTCATCTACGGTTATTTTGAGCTTGATTTTCTTCATATTTAGCTCCTTCTCAGCAGGCACTCTATAATGGATTCTAGTGGTGTCATCCTCCGGAATTAGTGTCCAGATAGCTTGTGGCTAAGCAATCAACTTCTACCACGACAGCACGCACTCTACCAGACTGCTTCCGATTTCGACTCTCAAGTTGATCGCGAATCGCCAGCGGGAAATTAGCGACGATGGGGACCATTATTCTCGGCTCTCAATGGGGTGAGTTATATTTCATTAGAGGGGGACCAGCTGCGCTCGCAGACATGCGCTGGATATGGCGGGGCAGGAAGATCGGTCTTTCTTGAGCCTCAACCATCAAAGCTCTCTGGAATTTTGAAAACCATTTCTGAAACTAATTCAAATCTTGTACAGGAGACGAAGGGGTATGTGTGCGCTGAAGCTCGACTTTCGATTCAATCTCTCCGGATGCCCTCGTCGTCCTTAATACTGACTACGTGTCCCGGCAACAACACAGAAGGGCAAGTTGACAGACCACCTCCTCTCAACGAATTCGTTCGACATCTGCGCACGGGCAGCAGGTGGACACAATGCTGGGCATTCGGTCAAGTGAGGGAAGCCATATGGGCAACACATGGAGTAACGGCTAAGAGTGGCTTTCTCTAGGACAGGTGGTCAGACCTACAGCTTCCATCTCTTGCCATCGGGCTTGATGAACCCCAACACAGACAACCTGATAGGCTCGGGCGTTGTTTTTAACGCTGAAGCATTCTTCAAGGAATTAGACCAGCTTGAATCCAAGGGTGTGCCTCGTGTTCATGAGCGCATCCATATCAGCTCCCGGTGTCACCTGAACTTCGCCCTGCATGCCGCGGTCGATGGGCTTTCAGAAGAAGAGCTAGGGACGAACCAGATCGGGACGACCAAAAGAGGTATTGGCCCAGCATACAGCACGAAAGCTGCTCGGGACGGTTTGAGGGTCATTGACCTATACCACGAGTCTTTCGAACAAAAACTACGCTTGCTAGCAGAAGGCTATCGCAAGCGATATGGCGAGCTCCTCAAATACTCTGTCGAGGATGAAATCCAGAGATTCAAGGTATACAAGGAACAGTTACGTCCATACATCGTCGATGCTGTGGAATATATGAAAGTTATGCGAGAGAACAAAAGCTCAATGCTCGTCGAGAGTTCTCAGGCCTTAAGTATGACGGGATGCCGTGCCGAGGGCAACAAAGACTCCGTTGACTGGCTTAGTGCTCGATCTGGACTTCGGTAGCTATCCATTCGTAACAGCGTCACACTGCTCCCTGGGCGGATGTATCCAAGGTCTAGCGCTCAGTCCTTTCACCATCAAGTGAGTTCACATTTCCCTAATATCTTTGACAGGGTGGGGAGACAACCTAGTGGTCCGATCTACGTATCTCGATCAGCATTACTCATCTTAGAAACCACAGGAACGTTATCGGCGTCGTCAAAGCATATGTGAGCTTTGTCCCTACCCTGACTATGTAAGTACTGAAATTTAGGCATGAATGTGCTAACCATACCTTCCTTCACAGACGACACGAGTCGGTGGTGGACCTTTCCCCACAGAACAGGATGGGGACGTCGGCAAAACCCTGCAGGAAATCGGCGGAGAAATTGTGGGCTATTAACGACACTGTTTCTGCTTCCGAGAACACAAACAACTAATGTTTCTCAGGGAGTTTCAACGGGCAGGAGGAGAAGATGTGGCTGGCTTGACCTCGTGGTTCTCAGATACTCCGCCGCGGTGAACCGTGGGTGGCTTTCTGGAGTCCTGCTACCCGTTCCTGGCAAAACCACTGACGAGAGAACCGGCAGACTACACCTCCATTAACGTGACCAAGCGTGTGTACTTTGGGCTTTGTCTTTAGCATGCTCCAGAAGCTGACTCCAAGTTTTCAGTTGACGTGCTGGATACGTTTCCAACTATTCGAGTGGCCGTAGCATATGTCACATCTGACGGAGAAAAGCTCACGAGCTTCCCCGCAGACCTGAGCCTTGTGAGTGGCTCTTCTTAACGTCCTATGTTCCGCTGTTTAATTCATATCCCAGCTCGACAAATGCACCGTCGAATACGTCGACTTTCAAGGCTGGCAAAGCTCCACCAAGGGGGCACGGACATGGTCTCATCTGCCGTCGCAAGCGCAGAAGTATGTCGAGTTCATCGAGTCATCGGTCGGTATCAAGGTGTGTTGCGGCAGGGTGCTCAAAACTATTCTGCATGCCTGCTAAATTTCACAGGCTGTCTACATTGGAACTGGCCAAGATCGCGAGGACATGATCTTCCGGGAGTGATATTGCGAAAATCTCCTTATTGAGCCTTTGACCTGCACAGTCGTAGGACTCTCGGTCGCTGCCCGACGGTTGCCGCCGAACCCAGAATAAGGAATCTCGAACCACTGGTATTGTACGATTGCTGGCGCCCCGAAGAACGACATCGGGAGTGTAAATCGGTGGGCACTAGTGGCCTATAGCGGCTGCGGCCGGTGTTGTACTATTGCGATCTATTTCTTGCCATGACTCGCTCGTGCGAATATGAGTCAGGGCCTGGCCATTTATCTGTATTCTTCGACCCCTTTTCCCTCCTGGGCACTCCAGATTCATCTTCAGACATCAATAAGAATGGCTGCCCATCACTGCTGGCCCCGTTGACTGGGAGAACAGGCGTGGAACCTCTACGGGCGCGTAGATGATGCTGGCTTGCACCATCTATGCACAGCCTAGTTGAGCAGTATCTAGAGAGTACCCAAGAGAAACTTTCTGGAGGCCTTCGTCTACTGCGTTCACTGTTATCCATACCTGACAGGTTTACCAAATAATATATCTTTGGCACACTGCCAACAGGGCTCATCTTCTCGAGTCCCTTAAGAACAATTCTCCTTTTTATTAGCCACAGACGATCAGCGTCTTTACTCAAACACCGGCTAGTAGTAAACTTCTCCCAGGCATTACTCCCGTGCTCACCACGGAGACCTCCTCTACAACCTAATTGAGATGATATCATGACCCCTGGTTCGCTGGCATTGCAGTCTCATATCGTGACAGCTGATTTTGACGTACTACCAACTCATTCGCTCATACAAGATCACAAGGGGTCCCAGGCACTCTCGTGCCCCTATGACGTGTCAACTGCTCAGTCGTCTATTTCACTCTCCGGCCAAAACCAGCTCCTTCATTTGCATCCGAACGCGTTGCTCTCCCGTCTGCACGGCAGAAGATACAGCTCGGTATTTCCGCTTGGATGTGAATTCAGGTCGCCGTTGTAGGTGAAGAACCGGCAAGGTAATTTCGCGCTCCTCACATCGATTACATCGTCCAATGCAATCCTCCTCGTTGTGTTTAGGAGGGGGGGGGGGGGGGT
>JAABUK010007000.1_pt1 | contig 16496 bp, 15 predicted proteins | sample 5559141 | NCBI WGS metagenome assembly JAABUK01 (sample SAMN10711869, study PRJNA513367) | rock metagenome | isolation source: Antarctica rocks | place: Antarctica: Victoria Land, Pudding Butte nord | collected 2016-01-03
CGGTACAAGACGACTGAAGCCAATCTGCACAACTGGCTCAAGAAGCACGGGCTAAAGCCCGCCACAGCGCGCTCCAGCCTTTAATTCCTATGAAACAAAAGTGACTCTTGTTGGGAAATACCCAAAAAGGCTCTGTACGCCTCTGGCTGCTCCGTTTCAAGCTTCCCTGCCCTACCCCTTCAGAAAATCAAAATACGCTGGTTGGAGCGCCTCTCTGCGCGTCTAATGGATAGTTACCGGCTGGTGTCGTACTACATTTTTAAGATGGTCGTCAGCATCGCTCCGAGATTGTCCAACTCTTCTAGGCGGCGCTTCCCTTCAAATTGACCTACGGTAAAGGTCGTTGTTTATTTCGCTTCTGTCAGCTTGGCGTGCTTGCATTTCACCACGCCGCCGCTCACTCCACTGGGGTAATAGAACCCTGTTCCATGACAATCCGGGCACTGGCTGGTGTTTGTCATATTTAGCGTCTCTAGTGGTTCAAGAAATGCGGCAATCAAAATGTCTGCTTCGCCAGTACGGTGGATCGTCGTTGCGTAGCCGCCCGGATTGTTAATTCCCTGTCCGGTGGATTGCAGATGCTTCGCATACTTTCGACATTCTTCAATCGAGAATTTAGACCCCACACGCACACCAAGCTTTTCGCTTGCCGCAGGTGCTTCCTGTGTTTGTGTGTTTTCTTTTTGTGTATTTACTTTAATGCTACTGTCTGGCGATAGCCTTTCGTTTAACGATAGCCTTTCGTTTTGCACAAGCCATTCGGGAAGCGGAAGCCTATAGGTGATTCCCTGCTCTTTGTTTTTACCAAATGTTGCCGCTGCTTTAATCACAAGTCCCTTCTTTGTTAGGCGCGCGACAGCCGCGTGCGTCGCTGTAAGCTTCAGACCGGAACGTGCGGCAAGCTTCGGCAAACCCACTGTGCAGAAGTCGTTACCGAAGCCCCATGACAATCTGAAGAGTTGTTCATAGACAACGCGCTCCGGCACGTCCAAGAGTTTGAATAGGTAATCAATAAGAGCGTGCGGCCAGCGGCAATGCCCTTTTATCTGCGGCACGCTCGCCCACAGATCAACGCCTGTAACGGTTAGGCTATCGTTAAACGAAAGGCTTTCGGCAGACGAAAGGCTTTCGTTTTGAAGGGCTAAAGGCGCGTTAGGCGAAAGGCTTTCGTTTAACGAAGGGCTTACGGGGTGAACAGCCTCTGGCTCGTTCTCCGTCGCCCGCGCAGCAGGTCGCCGCCCGGTGAAGCGTTCGTACACGTCGGCGAATTCAACAGGGTCGGGTGCGTTACTGAGTTGAGCGGCGAGGTCGCCGTACTTGCGCTTCTTCTTCAAAGTCACTGACCAACTCCTTTGCGATTCTCATGTAATCAAGCGCGCCGGTGGACGCTGAATCATATTCAAAGATCGTCTGTCGGGCGGCGGCGGCTTCCGCAAGGCGCGTGTTCTTGTGGATCGGCGGCAAGCACTGGGTCTGGAATTTCTCCTTGAGTTGCTCGTAGATGTCTCGCGCTAGATTCGTGCGCTCCAAGAATGTCGGCAAACCGTAAGGCCGGATGGTGTGCCGCCCGTCCATGACCATTAAGAGAGTGTTCATAAGATGGACAACCGCATCGAAGGCTTCGCGCTTACATTCGACGGGGATAATAACGATCTGCGAGGCCGCAAAAGCGTTGACGGTTGCCATGCCAAGGTTCGGCGGGCAGTCAAGCAAACAAACGTCATACATGCCATCCGGCAGCGCATGGACAGCTTTATTGAGGCGATCATGGAAGTGCAGCACGCCTAAGAGTTCAATATCTAGATTCGCCGTTTGCAGATTTGAGGGAAGGAGATCAATGCTGCTCCCCGTCTGTACTATGCACTGTGCGACTTCGACTTGCCGCACCAGTACGTCATAAACAGATTTGCCTTTTTCACCTGCCGCGCCCGCTAACCACTGTGAAGCGTCCGATTGAGCGTCGAGGTCTATTAAGAGAACTCGCTTACGATGATGCAAACGCAGGGCAGCGGCCAAATTGATTGCGGTGGCCGTCTTGCCTACGCCGCCTTTTTGGTTCGCAATAGCAATAGTTTTCACGGTTGCCGCTCCAAAAGAGTTTTCAGTCCGATAACGCGAAAGGGAATTGCACCGCGTCCATAGAATATAAATCTCTAAAAGTTTGAACGTCTGGACGTTTAGGTTATCCGCCCGCGTCTATTAAAGAACTGCGTAGCGCTCATCGTCTTCACATTGCAGTAATAACCGATCCGCTTAAAGTCTTTCAGATTATCGGTGACGATCAAAGCGCGTTCACGCCGCGCGGTGACGGCGATCAGCACATCGCTAATAATGCGCTGCTTCTCGCTGTCGGGCAGCTTTGGCGTCTTCCCGCCGCCTTTTGCTTTCAATCCTCGAAGCAGCGAGTTGAGGACTTTCCCGGCCTGCCACCAATCATCGGCAGTTGGAACGAGCAGTCTGTTTTCCTTCTCGTATGCGCGACGAGCGGCATTCAGTTGTTGCAGTTCGGAGTCGTCCACCGCACCGGCAGCGAGTTCCTGCATAACGACTGCCGACATGATGAACCCGGCAGGGAAGTAAGAAGGCTTGCGACTGATGAAGACATTGGCGTCATAGGTGACTTTCGGCATCGTTATCCGCGCACACTCTTTGTTTCGCCGCGATTCTTGTTGATCGTCTCCCACGCACGCAGCATCTTCGCGTCTGCCGGTGAGTCTCCGTTTTTAGTGTCAGAATCTCGGATAGAACCGTCTTTTAGCTGGTTGCGGCCACTACCCCCAACGGCTCCGGGATGCGCGCGTTTATTGTTGCCGTTCGTTTTCTGCGATTCCGGTTTTAATGAATTGTTTTTCGATTTCATTTCTCGCTGCCTTTCTTCTCACTTTCGGCGGCAGATTGTTTCGTCTTCGAGGTGGCCGTTTGCGAGGCGATTGTGCCTTGCTTCGCGCTGGTGCTGGCGTTAACAATCAAGCCTAAATCCTGCGCACGTTTCTTGAGCTTTTCGGTGGCTTTGTCGTCAATCATCGCTTTCCTTTCTTCTTCGCCTTCGCTGTTCCTGTGAGAGCCGCAATTCTTTCCCTTGCTGGCTGCGTAGCTGCTTTGCTTGATGCTACGGTAGCTGGTCTGCCCCCTATTTCCGGCGTGTAGTTTTCCACATCGCTTCGTCTAACAAACTTCTGACCGCCGATCTCAGTTACTTGTAGCTTTCTGCGTGCTACAAGCCCGTAAATCGCCTCACGCGATACCCCTCTTAAACGCGCCGCTTCTGCCTGAGTAATCAAGTCTTCAAGATTGTTTGCTGCCATCAGTAGCCCTCAAAAATATTTTCTAAAAGTAGAAACTTGCTGGTAACACGAATGGGTTAAGCTAATATGTTCGTGTCGTGAACGGGATATTAAATCAAATCGAAAGGGAAGTCAAACAACGGATACATTCAGTATCCATCTTGAATGCTGCGAATCTTACACGCTTATTATGTGAGGCGACAAATTGTCGCGGTTGATAACGAAAGCGTAAATTTCATAGTAACCCTTATCGGACGCCCTTTGTCGTGCGGCTGCGTCGGCCCTCGCCGTTATCATCGCGAGGCAGATGTGGTTGCTACGGCTGCTTTGCGCCTCACGAAAAATCCGCCTTCAAGTCTTAATTTGTTTTGGGTCTATTAGCATTGTGCGACAGTAATGCGCGGACGCTCGTAATGCTGATTTACACAGTCGAGAGAATCAACTCACATTCAGGCTCCGAAGTTCGCTTTGCCGAATAGACACACCTAGCCCTGCCCGGTGCGGTCGGCGAGGTTGGCGACGACGGCGACCAACTCGCTTGGGCTGACCGGCTTCGGCACATGAATCTGGAAGCCTGAGCGCAGCGTGCGGATACGATCTTCTTCGCCCGCGTAAGCCGTCAGTGCCGCCGCCGGAATTCTGCTGCCTCGCTCCTTGTCGAGCGCGCGTACTTTAGCAATCAGGGAATAGCCGTCCTCTTCCGGCATCCCGATGTCGCTGATTAAAACGTCGAACGTTTCTGCCATGATTGCTTCCAACGCGGCCGCCGCCGAGCTTGCCGTGCTCACACTCGCCCCGCAGCCTTCAATTATGAATTGCAGCAGTTCAAGCGTTTCAGCTTCGTCATCAACGACCAGCACACGCAGGCCACCGAGTTGCGGCGGACAGTTTAACTCCGGCGCGGTGAAAGCTTGCTGAGACATGCCCGCCCTGTCGTCTGTCGCACCACGCACCGCCGCAAGCGGGAGACTGACGGTAAAGGTTGAGCCGTGCCCTTCGCCCGCACTCTCAACCCGCACCGTACCACCGTGTAGCTCCACTAATTGACGAACAATCGCCAATCCCAATCCTAGACCGCCATAGACCCGCGTGGTCGTCGCGTCGGCTTGCCGGAAGCGGTCGAAGACGTGCGTCAGGAACTCCGGCACGATGCCAAGGCCTGTGTCGCTGACTGTCACTTCGACGTGTGATTCGACGCGCTCCAGGCGAACCTGCACGCGCCCGCCTTTCGGTGTGAACTTGATGGCGTTCGAGAGGAGATTCCACGCCACCTGTTGCAGCCGGTCAGGGTCGCCCGAGACTTGCCCCGCCGGAGCATCGAGTTGCAACTGTAAACGTATCTCTTTGGCTTCCGCCGCCGGGCGCAGGCCGTCAACCGCCGCAATGATGATTGTGCCGAGGTCAACGGGTTGCACGCTCATGCGTAACTTGCCGGTGATGATACGCGAGACATCGAGCAGGTCGTCAATCATCTGCACTTGCATCCGTGCATTGCGCCGGATGACTTCGATGGCGCGTAAGGAAGTCACCGGGTCGAGCTTGGGGTTCCCCAACATCTCCGCCCACCCGAGAATTGCAGTCAGCGGCGTGCGCAGTTCATGCGAGAGTGTCGCGAGAAATTCATCTTTGAGCCGGTTGGCTCTCTCCGCGGTTTCCGTGAGTTCATGTTGCCGGGTTCCAGAGAGCAGGAGCTGTTCGTTCATCGCCACCACTTGTCTGCGGAAGATGGCCATCTCTGTCGCATCGGTCACTTGGATGATGACCCCCACCGGGCGTTCCTCCGCCCCGAGTATGGCCCACACCGAATAAGACCAGTAAACGGGTGGCGTTTGGCCGTGTTCCTGCTCGACTAAAATCTCCGGCGTGCCCGTGCGATACACACGGTCTAAAAGCGAGAGACATTTATTTTCCTCCCCTTCCGGCACAGCCTCGGCGAAGGGGCGTCCGAGCAGTTCCGTTGCCTCCTTCCCGACGAGGCGCGCGAACGCGGCATTGACGTGCCGCACGATGTGCGTCGCTCCCTCAACGGCGACCATAGGCTGCGGTGAAAGTTCGGAAAAGTACCGGCAGAGGCTCACCAGATCGAAAGCCTGCTCCCCTTTGACTGACCATGATTTCTCACGCATATCGCACTCCTACTGATTACTTTCGGGTTCGTCCGGGAGCTTCTAGGTTTCTTCCGTCTCAGCATTCCATGGCCCGGGAACCCCGGTGGTCAGTCCGCGATAGCCCGTCAATCGCTCACCGATGATCAGCCCCTTGGAAGTGATCTCGAATTCGCGCATATCAATGCTGTGTGTGCTGCGACGCATCTTAATGACGACCATCATCTTGCGGAGCTGGCCGTTGAGCGACACGAACCGCAGGCGGAGGATGTCGTCGCTGAGAAATGAGATCGCGTAAGCACTGAGGGGGAACCCGGTAAAAACCTCTTGAATTTCAACGGTGCTGAGGATTGTCACACCGATCCTCGTGAGTGCGCCGATCATCCGGTACAGCGATTCCCGGAAGTCTGTGCGGAAGCCGGGAGCCAGCGCCATCTCAAACCCGGCCAGCGAATCTATTACCAGCCGCTTAGCGCCCATCTCCTGCACCGCATCGATAATTTCACGCACCGTCTCATCTACGGAAAGGTCGAGGGGGCGGATGTAGAGGAGTTTGAGTTTGCCCTCCTGCTGTGGTGTTTTCAGGTCGAGGCCAAAGCTGGCGGCACGATCTGCGTACTCCTCGGGTCGTTCCTCAAACATCGCCACGATTCCCGGCTCGCCCTGACGGATGCCCTCGACGATGAACTGGGTACCCAGCAGCGACTTCCCCGTCCCGGATGAGCCTGCCACCAGCAGGCTGTCCCCTTCGGGAATGCCCCCACCCATCATCTCGTCCAGTTCGGAGATACCTACCGAGAGACGCCGCTGTCCCTTTGCTTTCTCTTCTCTTCCGGTAAGGCCGAAGGTGCGCGGGAAGGTTTGCAGCCCCACATCGGTGATGCGGAAGGTGTGCAGCCCTGGCACCGAGGCTTGCCCGCGCGACTTCCTGATCTGCAACTTCCGCACGATAGAGTTGCGCTCCACCTGCTGCGAGAGCCAGAAGAGTCCGTCGGCGACGGTGAAGACGGGGTTATCACGAATCTCGCTCTCTTCGTATTCTCCGATGAGAAACGTGGTCGCTTGCCAGCTCGTCAGATTAAGGGCTAACCGCTGGATGAATCCCTGGAGTTCCGCATTACCCCCGTCGGACTGTGCCTTACGCACCACAGTGCGAAAAGAGTCCACCACGACGATGCCGGGACTGGCCGCCTCGACCTCTTTGACAATCTCATCCAGCACCGCGCTTAAGTCATGTTCGAGCACAACCTGACTGAGGTTGATGAAGCGGATCGAGGTATTCAACTTGGTCTGGTCGAAAAATTGAAACTGCTGCTGATACCTGAGCATCTTGATGGCCGGTTCGCCGAGCACCGTGAAAAAAAGCGCCGGACGCTCCGGTGTGGCGTTGGCGAACATGATTTGATGGGCCAGCGTGGTCTTCCCGCCGCCGGGTGCGCCTGCGATGATGTTGAAAGAGAACTCCGGTAAGCCACCGCCCAAAATCTCATCCAGACCCGGCACGCCGGTCGGCAGTTTCCGTATCTCCACCTTGTCTTGCACGCTCATGGTTTTTCCTCAGTTCTCAAATCCGCTCCGTCCATGGACGCATCCGGCCATTTATCACGCACCAGGCTCAGCGTTAAAGGTGCGCCGATGAAGGTCACCAGCAGTTCCAGCAAGTGAGCCACAAGAAATATTCCGGCCTGGCCTGCCGCCCCCGCCTCCCCGCTCCCCTCGATTCCATCCAATCCCTCCACAGAGCCGTCCGCGCCGACACGCACCATATTTAGCGAAGGAACTTCCGCCTTCGCCAGTGTCAGAGCACGGGATAAAAGAGAGCGAAAGCCATCAACTCCCGCGAGCTTGATGAGGCGCAGGCGCAACTCCTCAATGACCCGTACCGCGACATCTACGCGCGCATCGGGCGAGTTCTCGTGCGCCGCCTCGAAAGCGAGTAATCGCCGGGCCAAGTCTTGAACTTCTGGAGAAGCCGTACTCATCGGATGCGCCTCTGACGCCTCATTGCAACTGCTATCAGACATTCGCACTTTACCTTTGATCCACTTCTTTCACAATACTTATGCGAACCTCGTTGTTCTACTTGATATGCCGCTGGTCAGTCGTCAGTCTGATTTCCAAGTGCTGACACTGCTCAAACGCAAGAAAATTTCGCTCGCCTTCATAGCAAACACCGGCACTGTTCGTATGCAACCTTGGGACATTAGTCCCTCCCAAACGTCTGGTGAAAGCAACATAGAAAATGTGGGAGGCAACGAAGGGGTATGTGAGATTGTAATAGGACTGAGAAGCAACTCGCAACGGTATTTGGGCTTAAGCTCTGTTATGTCATTTACGCAATTATTCTGATGCTCCCCGATAGAGAATCATGACTTATGCCCGCTGCCTTAAAACCAATCGGAGGCGTTCGGTAGCTGAATAGTTACGGTAGTTTCAAAAAATACTACCGCGCTTTTTACCCATGACTCGTTGAAACCAGATCAGTAGAGATTGCGAGTGGCTATCATTGCGAGCGGTATAAAAGATTGGCAGATGCAGCGCCGGAAGTATTCATCTATAATTTGCGCTATGTTCGAGCATCGGAGAAAACGGCAGAAGTTACAGCGTGGAATTGCTGAGATTGACAGGAAATCAGCCGGGCGAGTCAAGAACGAAAACATTGACCTGCTCGGTTATGCTGTTGCTCAAGATAGGTTTCTGCGTGGTGATTTAGAGGCAGAACTGAAGATTCTTGAAGTAAGCAGGTTGGTTGATAAGGCGCAGCGACTTGGCATTGAAATTGAAGAGGAATTGCCCTCTGATTCTGTCTATCGGGACGGCTCGAAGGTGTGGTGGGATGAGTACACGCCGACACAGAAGAAATGGATAAACGACAAAGGGAAGAATAGGCTTGAGGAACTGATTAAAGAGAAGCAGTACAAGCGAAGAAAGAAGTGGGTTGATGTATATGTGCCGATAATCTCTCTCTTAATCTCGCTTGCCGCGTTGGTAACGTCCATCATAGCAATATACCGAACTAGCAGGTAATTTGCCCAAAAATGGTCATAATGGCTCTTATCGGACTTGCCGAAAACTCGTTGACACGTTGCTGGAGTTGGCATAGAACCATCTTGACTATTTAATGGTTGAAGAGGTCACAGTGTTATGTCTAGCGTGAAGCAAAGAAAATTACTGATATGGGCTTTCACTTTCGCTGGCGTGCTGTGGCTCTTAAGCGGGCTGCGTGATGTTTTTGACCCTCGCTTTCTTTCCATTGACGGGCATCGCCAACCCGGTATTTTATCTGTAAGCGTTAATTTCTTTGTCGGAATATCTTTGCTGGTAATGGCGATGGTGAAGAGGAAAAAACAGAAGCAGATAATCCCAAAAATTCCATAATGAACCTTATCCTTGCCGCTCGGTGATAGTGCGAACATAAGACGGCCTGCATCATGGGTAAGGATACGGTGCAGGCTTTCGCTTTTTCTGTGCCTGAAATACTATCGTTGATAGTAGATAAAGGAATTTCAGCAAGTAAAAGAAATCAACGTGGACGCAGTAAATCTATCGAGTTATACGGGGCTACTTGCGCTGTGCCTGCTGACATTAAATATTCTGCTAGGCTTGTTGGTCTCGGTACGGTATCAAACTAAAAAGCGTTTTCCGTACCGGCAGATAAATATATTTAAGATTCACAATTGGACGGGCTACACGGCGCTCTGTGTGGCGCTGCTTCATCCGATGTTGCTGCTCCTATCAAAGACGGCGGGCTTTCGTTTATTCGATATAGCTTTTCCGGTGTGGTCGCCGACGCAGCCGCTAGTAAACACGCTCGGCGCGGCGGCTCTGTATTGCCTCGTGCTTGTCGTCGTCACCTCTTACTACCGGGTGGAGATCGGGCGGCGGCTCTGGAAGCGGTTGCATTATGTCGCTTATGCTGCCGCCGCTCTTTTCTTCGTTCATGGGCTACTAACAGACCCGCACCTTAAAAACAGACCTTTCGACCCGTTCGACGCCGAAAAGGTGCTTGTCGAGACGTGCCTGCTTCTCGTCATCGTGAGCATAGTGTGGCGCGTAAAATACGCATTCCGAACTTCTTCTAAAGCTCAAAAAACTTTTGCATGAAACGAACTACTATCGCGCTCCGTATTTCGCTGGCCGTTGTCGCATTGCTCGCAGTGAGTGGCTTCGCGCTTGCGCAACGCCCGACAGAGAATCCGCCGACAACCGCTAAACAAGCTCCGTCCGGCTCATCTACGCCGACGCAAGGGAAGCCGAAACAAGGGTGGAGCTATAACCCGGACGCCGGATTTGTGTACCAGCGCGGCGACTTCAAGTTAATCACGTATGGTTATGCCGAACGCCTCTTTGACCCGAAAGGCAAAGACACATGGCGCAGAGTGCGACAGGGAACGGAGCTTGATTTTCCACGCTTCAATAAAAAGTATCGTTCGGCTTTCATCTATGAAGTTGATTTTACGGACACTAACTTTTTCCGCAATCGCCCGCGCGCAAAGATATTCGAGAACCTTTTTTATGCGATACAGGATGCAGAGGACGCGGGGAAGTTTCGCGTGTTGGTTGGAGAGAATACACACATACTTTCACGCGAAGATAATTTGTCGTCCGGCAATCTGCCGACAATCAACCGCTCACTGATCCTTGAAGAACACGGCAGCGTCAATAGCTTCGGAACACAGTTCGGTGTGCAGATGCAAAAGGCACTTTCGCCACACTATACGCTGGCGCTCTCGGCGCAGGATAATCGCGGCTCGCTCAATCAACCCGTCTCCCGCTATGTTGTCGGAAACTCACTCGCCGCGAAGCTGACGGCGCTTGCTCTCAATGATGAAAAGCGAGGGCGACGGCTGACGCTCGGCGCGGGCGTTGACCATACGCGCGATATTAGAAACCGAACCTTTACGCTTGCCTCTGCTATCTCGGCTGAATCACTCGGCGGCACGGAAGCCACCGGCAACAAACTAACCGTTGAAGGCGACGTTACTTACACCGGACGCATCGGCGCGCGTCCCTACACGCTCGAAGCCGAAGCGTTGCAATCAAACTTTTCGCGCAGTAATACGAACGTCGGCGGCGGCTACGCGCAAGGGCAAGTATCGCTTTTCGATAGCGAGAATACAGGTGATCTTGACCCGTTCGTGCGCTACGATGTGGTGCGCCTAAGCCGCGTCGGAATAGATGGGCGGGCGTTGCAACAGGCGACACGCTTAGGCGTGAATTACAATCTTCCGTTCGCTCAAAAGCTGGCGAACTTTCATGTTGAATTTGCAGATAATCGCATCAATGGTGCGGCGGCGCTCGTGCCTACTGCGCGCGTTTTTGATGAGGTTCGTTTCGAGCTACGATTCAATGTCACGCGGTACACGCGCCATTGAATTGACGATAATGGTCATAATGGACATTATCAGACGTGTTTCAAAGGCGCGGCAGTTTCAAAAAGTATTGCCGCGCTTTTTGTTCGCGGCTTGTTGAAACGAGCGCAGTATAAATGACTGTGTTCTGAATGTTCGAGTGTCCTAACCAATCCTGCACAAAGCGAAGGTCTGCTCCGGCGTCCAAAAGATGCGTCGCAATAGAATGTTTGAGAACGTGAAAGTGCCGTTTCTCTTTTGGAATCCCAGCTAATTCAGCATACTCCTTCATCAAGACATCGAGCATCTGGCGGCTAATCGGCAGCCCACGCCGGGAAGGGAAGAGAATCGGTGAGTCGGTGTCACGATGTTTGATCCACGCCTTTAATGCTCGCGCTTCGTCTGTCTGTAACGGATGCTCGCCGGAAAGTGAGCCTTTCAGCCGATGAAGCATGACCCGAAGCCGCTTGAGGTCGAGGTCATCCACGCGCAGTAAGCCTATTTCGCTGGCTCTGAGTCCGTGCCGGTACGCGACAAGGAAGATCGCTTTGTCTCGTTTATCAGTGATGCACGCAAAGAGTCGTCGTGTCTCGTCCAACGTGAGAAACTTAATTGTCTCACTCCGGCGTGCGCGAACATCTCTGCGCTTTGGCGCGTCGGACGTCGGTTTCTTCTTGACTGTCTTTGCGGGTTTCTTCTGAGCGGTAGCAGCAGACATGAAGCAAGATTAGCATATTGGTCAATTCATCTCTTTTGACCAATAAAATAGTTGCAGTTTTGTGGGAATGTGTAGGTGAAAGAGCGCGACTCGAATGGGACAGTCGAGAAGTCTTTTGTCCTGTTCATGCCACGCTATTTCAATTCACCGGACATGCTGCATAGCCCATTCTTTCTAGAGGCGGATGCCATAGTCGGCGTTGGACATTTCCTAATGTTGTACGGACTCTATCCGACGATGAGAGCTTGCGGTGCCGCCTGCTTGATGCGCGTTTGCAACCAACTGATCTGCTCATCAGTTTCTTTAGAGAGCTTTTGGCACGTCTTCTCAAGTTCATCATCTCGCAATCCCTGCCCCGTCTGCAAAAGAATCATCCAACAAAGATGCGCTTCAGTAGCAAGAAGATAAAGATCATGTAAGTCGCGCAGTAAACCAAAGCCTCCCGTGCGTGGGCCTTTGAAAAGGTCTCCGCGTACTTTCTCTGCTTCCTTATCTTTCTTCTCACCGTAGATGACCGTCATGCGTTCCAACGCAGCGGCGTGCGTGCGCGACCATGAAGCCAGCGTGAGACACATTTGATAAATGTCCGGCTCAACGATGTGATGCTCCGCGACTTTCTCGAAGGCTTCGGCAATCTGTTCTTCGCTGTTGCGCAACGCACCGAGATAGTGTGCGACGTGCATACCGGACTCGTCTGCGGTCGCAGTGCCAACAATCTTGTCTTTGGTCTCTTTGATTTCTTTAGCGATCTCTTTGACGACTTCGCCTGTCTTCTCCGCTATGCCAGTTGTTACGCCGTTTTTACTGACCCGCACGGCGGCGTATTTGTAGTGCGGTTGTTTGCTGATAGGGTCCCATTCCGTGATCGTTAATTCATTAGCGGCGCGCGGTCGCTCATCATTATCCCAGTAACCGTAATGAAACGGCACGAAGACGTGTCCCGCGATGATGTCGCCGATACGTGCAGGTGCTTCCAACAAGCCACGCCGCGATTCGACTTTCACCATGTCGCCTTCAGTGATTCCATACTTCTCCGCATCTTTGATTGAGAGCTGCACGAAGGCATCGGGCGCAGCGATGTTTAATTCCTTCGCGCGTCCGGTCTTGGTTCGCGTGTGAAACTGATAAACGATGCGCCCGGTGGTGAGCCAGAGCGGATAGTCTTCGTCAGGTTCCTCATGCGGGGGTTCGTAGTCAGATGCTTTCAGAACGGCGCGTCCCTGCGGATCAGTGGCGCGGTATTCTTCCGGTTCAATGTTTGCGCCCGTGCGTAGATGATGGCCGAAGTCTTCGCAATAATCAGCCGAAGTATTGAAGACGCCATCCGTGTAGATGCGTTCTGCTCCGTCTGGATACTTCTCGTTGCACGGCCATTGGAGGCCCGAGCCTTCGCTGAGTTTGGCGTAGCTCAAGCCTGTGTAATCGCACGGACGCCCGCGCGAACACTCTTTCCACGATTCAAATGCGCCTTCCGCATCCGTCCACTTGATGAGCGGCTGATTGTCTCTATCACGAAAGTCCATGCGATGCGCGTAATCGAGAAAAATATCTAAATCTGAACGCGCTTTGCCCGGTGGATCAATCGCCTTATGCGAGATATGAACAGTCCGGTCAGCATTGGTAAAGCATCCTGTCTTTTCGCCCCAGAGTGCAGTGGGCAAAACAACGTCGGCGAGCGTTGTTGTCTCCGTCATAAAAGCGTCCTGCGCGATGACGAAGAGTTCTTTCTTTTCGAGGATGCGGCGAATTCGCGCGAGTTCCGGCAAAGATACAGCCGGGTTGGTCGCGCTGATCCAGAGCATCCTGATCGAGCCGGTCTCGCAGTAGCGAAAAATCTGCATCGCATGTGTCGGCGGTGCCCAGTGCGGAATGATGCCGGGTTCGACGTTCCAAAGCCTTGCGAGTTCGTTTATGTGTTCAGGATTGTTCCAGTTGCGAAAGCCGGGCAAGTCTCCGTCCGCGCCGCACTCGCGCGTATTTTGCGCCGTCGGCTGTCCGTTCATTTGCAGCACACCGCAACCCTCTTTGCCGATCAGTCCGCGAATCAGATTCAGGTTATTGACCTGAATGGCAGCGGCGGTTGCCTGCATGGATTGATAAACGCCCTGCAAGACGGTTGAGACAAGCGTGCGGGCTGAACCGAGTATCTGCGCGGCGGCACGCAACTTTTCGGCAGTCACTTGCGCGACTTGTTCCACACGCTCCGGCATCCACAGGCCGACCGTTTCTTTGAGTTTATTGAAACCGACGGTGTGCGCTTTAATGAATGCCTCATCAATTTGTCCTGCTTCAATGATTAAATTAAGCAAGCCGTTCATTACCGCGACGTTTGTACCAATGCGCGGCGCGAGGTGAATATCCGCCTCTTTCGCCGTAGAGGTTTCGCGCGGATCAATGACAACAAGTTTTGGAGGATTTGTTCCGCGTCTTCGGTCGAGAATGCGTGACCAGAGGACGGTCTGCGTATCTGCAATGTTATGCCCGACGTGCAGGATGGCTTCGGTTGTATCGAGGTCTGTGTAAGAACCGGGTTGCCCGTCCGTGCCGAACGTCTCTTTTAAGGCTTGCGCGGCAGTTGCCGTACACAATCTGGTATTGCCGTCCATGTGAGGCGTGCCTAGTCCGCCCTTGCCGATAATGCCAAGCGTGTAATATTCCTCAAGAAAGAGTTGCCCGCTGGTGTAGAAGCCAATCGCGTTGCTCGTGTGCTTACTGATTAGTTCCTTGGAGCGTTCGACAATCAAATCCATCGCTTCATCCCATGAGGCTTCGAGGAATTTATCGCCGCTGCGGATAAGCGGATGGGTTAATCGATCAGGGCTATTGTTGGCTTGCCATCCATGCAATCCCTTCGGGCCAAGACGCCCGTGATTAACTCTATCAACTCCCCGCCCGCGCACGCCCACAATGTGATTACCTTTAACCGCGATGTCGAGTGCGCAACCGTTTGAGCAAAGCACGCAGGCGGACTGTACCCAACTATCGGGTACTTCCGTCGTGCGCTCGTCAATACGCTCCGACCACTCGCCCGTATAAGGCCTTCGTTCGCCCCACACATCGCCGACACTATCGCGCGTCTCTGTCATTAATCGCTGACCTCCCGGCGTTCGTTGATAAATCTTGAAACATTATTCATGGCGAATGATCTTTCCTCACTTCAATTTGCTATTAATTTGGTTAGTACATTGCCACGCGGTTGCGTTGCAAAGATTATTTTCGAGCACGAAAGTTCTTCGAGTGCATAACGCTCAGGCAGCAATCTTAAACAGCGAAGCGACAAACTTCGCCTGGCCCATCGCATCACTTCCACTTAATCTTTTGACTTGACCTTTCCCTATCATGTGCATCGCTTCAACGCCTTCGAGAGTTCTCTCCGCTGTATGAAAGCTCTTGAAGCATTGTGATGCTCGCACCTTCTTCTTGATGAATCGGTGGTCTTGTTCGATCACATTGTTGAGATATTTAACACGCCGAAGTTTACAGTCGTGCGGCAATATCTGTTCATCTTGCGATGAAGTGAAAGCGTCCGGGTAAGCCGCATTCTTATCGACATTGATGGAGAACGGCAAGCGTCGATGATCAGCCCTCATCATCTTCTTAAAGAAGCGCTTTGCCGCCAGTACATCGCGTTTCGCTGAAAGCATGAACTCAATCGTTTGCCCCTCTTTATCCACCGCGCGATACAAATACTTGCATTGCTTGCCAACTTTGATGTATGTCTCGTCAATGCGGTAGGCTGTGCCAGCCATTTTCAGGTGCGGGCGAATTCGTTTGTTGATTTCGGGCGCGTATCTTTGTACCCACCTCCACACAGTTGAATGATCGACAAAGAGTCCCCGTTCGCGCATCATTTCTTCCACGTCGCGGTAAGAGAGTTGATAGCGGCAATACCAACGCACGCAGAGAAGAATCAATTCCGGCTCGAAGTGTCGCCACTTGAAAGGCGAGGAATTACGTTTCACTGATCAGACCTCGGAAGGTGAAAGGGTCGGTGGAGCGCAACGAGTATATCTCAGATGTAATTCCTGCAACACTGCCCTCGACGGCAAGCCGTCGAGGACGCGCCTCACAGAGCAACACTTCTTTGCGCTGCCAAGCGTACTGGAGCATCTGGAAACTTATGCGGAGTGCGAAGTGAAAAGCAGAAAAGTGCCGGCCAACGGCTGCTTCGGCTTTCTCGGACGCCCGGCCTATATTGATCGTCGGTTAGCGGGAGAGCATGTCAGAGCCTTCGAGACATACTTTGGATTGGAACTGCGAAGCAAGGATGGCCGACGCTATCTATTGCGCAACGAGCGTCTTTACAAACATCAGTATCATTATCCGTATCCGCGCCGTGTGAGGTTGCCGAAAGCGTTTCGCTTCGAGCCGATTATAGAATCTGAGAGTCCGCGAAATGCTGTCGCACTATGACAGTGACCCGATACACAGAATAACTCTTCTGACCAATAAAGCCACGCTGATTTTGTTAAAATGTATAGAGGAATGAGTGCGCATCGAACGGGACAGTTGAGTTCAACTGTCCCGTTCATTATACCACGCCTCTTGACGGAAACTCGTTTACACAATTCATCTGGCACCCTCGCGTGAAGACAAAGCTCACTTAACTTCAGTGCCCCCTGTGGCTACCATTTTCGCCAGAGCCGATAGAAGATTGACCGACTATTGTGCCTGTGTTACAACCCATACGTTCGGTTGAATTAATGAAATCAAGTTTAAGCGCAATATCCATGAGACGAGGGCGATGGATGCGAATAATCGCATTGTTCCTGCTCGTCTATTCGTTCGGGGACATCGTCTTCCCGCAGTATTGCTGTGAGGAAGTGATCGGCCTTTATTCCACCGGCACTTCCAAGTCCTGCATTCAAAGTACCAAAGATGCGAGCGCGCAGCAGACAATTATATCTTTACCTTCAGATGAGAAACAAAAATCGGGGGCGATACCCGGCGATGAAGACTGTTTTTGCCGCTCGTCAGTGCTGCCGAGTCCAAGTCAGTCTGCCCGTCTGGCCGCTGCGGCGGAGATAGCCCCGCCAAC
>JAABUK010007001.1_pt1 | contig 16493 bp, 18 predicted proteins | sample 5559141 | NCBI WGS metagenome assembly JAABUK01 (sample SAMN10711869, study PRJNA513367) | rock metagenome | isolation source: Antarctica rocks | place: Antarctica: Victoria Land, Pudding Butte nord | collected 2016-01-03
GAAGGAGAAGGAGAAGGAGAAGGAGAAGGAGAAGGAGAAGGAGAAGGAGAAGGAGAAGGAGACGACGACGACGACGACGACGAAGACGAAGACGACGAAGAAGACGGCGTTTTCGTCAGCCAGAGCCCATGTGGCAGTCCAAAGGGCTCGAACGGTCAGTGGTGTGTGCGTGGTGTGGGTGTGCGTGCGATTAGTTTGGCCTGGGTGTGGCGCTAGGCGGCGTGGGAGGGCGTTGAGTGGGGGAGGTCTCGATGGCTCGATCGAGGATTGATTGATGGAGGGAGGGAAGAATGGAGGGATGGCTGATATGGTGGTTTCTGATGGATGGTTGATGCTGGATATTGGACAAGGGACAAGTGATGATGCTGATGATCCTGTTCGAGAGCACGTTCGAGCGGACAGGCCCAGAAACAACACGCTGGTGGAGACTGCTCGACTTACCTGACGAGTGGGTCATGTCCTCTTCTAATACTCGTCCTCTCTCCACCGCCGTTGTTTTTCTTACTCACTCAAAAGATCACTTGTCCACCATCATACTCGTCCCGGACATTGCATCCCAGCAGCATGCTCTGGTCACCCTGCCTCTCCGCCTCCCCATTTGCCGCCGCCAGCAGCCCTGCCCTTCTCCCGACGCAAGGGCGCTTCACCCTCATCTCAGGTTAAAGCAGCAGCTGCTCACGTTGGCAACCGTAACTGGAAGTGGGGGGGAAAGATCTTGTGTCCGACCACAGAGGTATTATGTAGTTGGGAGAAGCGCAAAGGGTTGTTCTCAGTCAGAATGTCACGTGCCTCACGCGTCTTCGACGCGTTTACTTGGCACATCTCAGATGCTGGTCTAAACATTGTAAATCAGCCTTGGAGGGAGCGAGAATACTCCAATCTTACAGTACCTGCATACTCGTATGGATGCGATCTTTGAAGGTCTAAATGCAGCTCAGTCTGCTGCCGTCACCTCTACAGCTCCAGTACTGCAAGTCCTTGCCCCCCCCGGATCGGGAAAAACCAGGACTCTCACAGCAAGAGTCGCCCATATCCTTGCCCATCATGGCTACCACCCATCGAACGTCATTTGCTGCACATTCACAATCAAGGCGAGCAGGGAGATGCGTTCAAGACTGAAGAGTTTGATAGGTGAAACGCTTGAATCAAAACTCCTCCTGGGCACATTTCACTCCATATGTCGTCGCTATCTGGCCACTTATGGATATCTAATTGGCATTCCCAAGGGATTTGGGATCGCCGATTCATCCGATTCCCTGGCTATACTTACAGTATGAAAGTGGTCTTCTTCCGAAAATTGGTACTAATAGATATAGCGAGTAATCAAGCGCCTGAAAGTCTCGATTGAGCCCAACCGGACCCGAAGTCGCATAGCTCGGTGCAAAGCCAAAGCTCAAGATCTCAAAGACGGCTCACAGCAAGCACGGAAGAAGAAGAGTGGCGTCGAGGAACAAGAATTCTCCCTAGCCTACGAAGAATACGAAAATGCGCTTGCAGCTTCGAATTTGCTCGATTACGATGATCTTCTACTTCGATGTGCTGAACTTCTTCGAGCTCACCCAGAATGTGTCTCCAACGTGGAAGCCGTGCTCATAGACGAGTTTCAGGATACCAACACCATCCAATTAGAGCTCATGAAGCTTCTCGCCAGCAAGAACAAAAGAGTGACGATTGTTGGTGATCCGGATCAAAGCATCTATGGCTTTCGTTCTGCAGAGATCCAGAATCTCACTCGTATGCAGCAATACTATGCTGATACTTCGGTCATACATCTGGAGGAGAATTACCGCTCCTCCGCGGCTGTCTTGCGCTGTGCTCAGGAAGTAATCGAACAGGATTCTTCCCGGCCTAATAAGAGGCTCAAGGCCACTCATTGCTATGGCAATTTCCCTGTATTACGGAAGCTACCTTCGGCCCACGACGAAGCCAAGTGGATAGTTGCTGAGATAAAAAGGGTGAAAGCTATGACAGGAACCATGATCAGGTTTTCTGATTACGCCATTCTCATCCGTTCCGCCCACTTGTCTCTATTGATAGAAAACGCACTGGGCAAAGCAGGTATACCATACCGCATGGTTGGCGGCTATCGATTTTTTGATCGAGAAGAAATCCGAACGCTTCTCGGTTACCTCCGAACAATGAGTCAGCCAAACAACAACGCCGCACTATCCGCTATCATTAACATACCTTCAAGAAAGATTGGAGACGAATCCTTGAAAGAGCTACTACGTTTGGCTGATGAGAAAGGAGTTTCTTTATGGGTGGTTGTACAAAAAGTCACTCAAGGAGATTTGGCCTTGAAAAAGAAATTGAACCGGCCAGCAGAGCAAAATCTTTGCAAACTCATCTCGCAGATCAGAGATGCCAAGAAAAGGATGGCCAGTGTGTCAGCTGAGAGTACGCCGAAATTTTTGCTTGATTTTTGGATAAAACAATTGACCTACAGGGAGTACTTGCAAGGTAAGCATTCAGAAGACCATGAAAACAGATGGGCAAATGTTCAAGAACTCCTTAATCAAGCTGCTGATATCGCCGAGAGTGGATCTAAGGCAGCTGGAGCGAATCTTGAAGAAATTTTGCCTGAAGTGGAGGGAGTAGAAAGACAGCAACTAGATGGCAATGACGAGGCGCTTGCGAGTTTTCTTGCAAACATCACATTATCTTCGGACCTACAGGCAACAGAGGACGGTCAAGAGCAAGAATGTGTTACGATCTCCACGATTCACTCTGCGAAGGGTCTGGAATGGCCTATTGTCTTTATTCCAGCGGTTTATGATGGCTCAATACCTCATTCACGGGCTGAAGACACTGACGAAGAGCGTCGGCTACTTTACGTTGCAATGACTCGCGCTCAGGCCTTACTATATCTCACACATCCTTTACGGCAGTCCCGTAGCGATACTGACACGACGCTCTCGTCGTTTCTACCGCAGAAGCTACACCGATACTTTACTCAACTTGGCCCAGCTGTTACCGAAAAGGTCGTCCGTGATATTGCTCTGATACTTCGGCGGAAAACCCCTTCCCAAGAAGAACTGATCAGAGGCATGGGAAATTTGTCAGAGAGAGAAAGTTCGCAGGATAACCTCTGGCCTGTTGACGGCTCTAAAAAGCCCAGGCAATGGTGGGAATTTGAGGAAGAGAATCATTCTGCTCCAAAGAAGTTGGGTTTGGACATTGTCAGACAAGGTGGCCTTTCTGCGACTCAAGGTTACAGCGATGACTCACGAGCGGAAGGTATGAGAGTCAAAACAACAATGACTAGCTCGAGTTCTTTCACAGTTGCTAAGGCTTCGGTCGGATTCTCAACAGCCGCCTACCAATTCGAGCTCAGTCGAACCAGCCAGATGCGAGATGAGGCCAAAACTGAAGTGGTGGAAGATACTGTTCGAAAGGGGACTGCAGGATTTAGATCGAAGAAGGACAAGGGAAAAGCTGGAGCAGGGCAAGGCAGCCTTGTCCATTTCTTTGCTCGTGGATCTTTTGCTTCCACCGTTGCACCCCCTGCTGCCGAATTTTTGCCAGAACCTGAGCTTCCAACTTATACTGACACGCATGCGAGGCCAGCAAATCATGGTATACCAGTGGCTTTCATTTCTCATAAGATTTCTACGAACCCAGTATCTTTGAAACGACCTCAACCTTTGCAAGAGATACGTCATGCAAAGCGAAAGGAGTACGTCTTCTTGTCCAGCTCTCCTACACGAGATCTGAATTCAGATCAACCTGCTAAACACTGCGGCGACGGCAAGGCGAAAGTGGCAACAGACCAGGAGAACATTCTTACATCTGCATCCACATCAGTAACAACGATGCATACTACCTCGATGGATATTTCGCAGGCGCAGAAGGCTGTCGGTGCGCGACGAACTTACGGCGTTCGACGGATGATGAATGGATGGGAGAATCGCAGAAATCGATGAGATGCGCTGCTGGCTTGCATCATACTACATCTGACTTGTAGCGTACTGAAATGTGCCAGGTAGCCATCAAGATACAATCCCAATGATTTTAACCAATCGCGGACGAGAAAAGTCAGCGCCCAGCTGTCGAGGCGAAGTCTTTTCCCGCTCCAACTCATGCATAATCATACCGTTGAGCAACTACATCGCCTTACAAATCTCAGAACATACTATCACTTGAGTTGTCACCGAATGTCTTTGTTGGATTCGTCCCTGAATATTGTCCTTCAGGTCGTGGGCAGAGGTGGGAAACTTCCTGGGCTGCGCCAGCTCTTGCTCAGCCTCCACCTCACGTCTTGACCTCTTACGTCGACCTTGCCCAAGATCTTAGCGGCGGCGCATCTTAAGGGTTATCCTTCGTCGCATTGTTGATGGCTGAAACCATTGCGTACTTACACAGCCTCTGGCCTTCTCTGTGGCCCGTTGCGTCCTCGTTGGTAACGTCTTGCTCAAGGCAGAATTAGTACCTACGCACAGCATGCCTCGGTAAGCCTGGCAAGAATACTACGACTTGATTTTCACTAGTCAGCATCGATTGCTGTCATCATTAGAACATATGGTATTGAATTACCACTTTCTGCATTCAAAGCAATGTGCAAATTTCACTGCACAGCCAACCTTCAAACCCCTTTTTCGACCCGCGACGAGTTAATTTTATGTATGCCTTTGGCGGCCGATGTGCGCCCCAGTCATGTATAGATTTAAAGATGGTTGCGCTCGTGCAAATATCTGTGCAAAACGACGGAGGAAGCTGATTCACTGCGACTGTTATAAATTGCTCTATCTTACCGTGTACCTCTAGCCTGACAATGTCCAACGCCCGCTATAATCTTCGAAAGAAGGATGATATTTATTACGGAAGGCGTCGAGCTGAGTGGTTGCCCTCCATGCCACTCAAATATTCCAGCCTCAGAGTCACAAAGCAAAACACGTCAAGCTCGATGGAGGGCAGAAATGAGACACGTCGGGGGAGACGATCTGTGTCTGTCGCAACCTTGAAGTCAATCCCTGATCAAAAGCCTTGATCTTATTCGAGTACGTCCTTCTCCGTCATTCCTTCCCCATGACAGTCAAGAGTTGGCAACAGTATGATGCTCATTATTACTATGCTTTCTCACACCTGGGAATCCAGGGCCCGGAGTCTGAGCCCGGATCGATATCATCATTCCAGACAGTGCCGTTCAAACGCGCTCGATCAGCAACTCTGCAGGGCGACGATGAAGCAGTACTGCATCATGCGTCGCTTGTAAAACCTTCAAAGCGACAATGGATTGGGAAACCCTCACAACTACGCACTCCATCATCAAGCTCACCCCTGAAAAAAAGTGGCAAGGCTCGAGCAGACACGTCTTCGGCAACAGAAGCAGCAATCCGAGAGATACCTAAGAAGATCAAGAAAGCTATCAGAAGTTTGGAAATGATTGCCGGATATGTTGATGGTCTTTTGGAATTCAAGGGAATCTTGGATTGCAAACAGCTGGAGGTGTACCAGATGCTGGAAGAAGATAATTGTGGAGACCACAGCGCAACACGAAAATGTGCATGGGCCAACTGCGCAGAATCCTTTGGCGAACTGAAACCAATACTTCACCATGGGACGCAGTGAAGATGGAGAATCGGAAGACCCAATACCAGCTGACAGTGCAAAAGGGTCCTGTGAAGGACAGAGAATATTGGGATGATCGAAGACTGCTCTCCGGCCTTGACATGTCCCGAATCCGGTTAGCGTCCTTTTCTTATTGATATACCAAAACGGGCAACGGCCAAGCTATTCAACCCCCTTTTCGGTGTCAATAGGGCTGAGCGTCTTTGTACACCTCGGGTCACTTTACAAAGCTGGAATCTTATGCGTCGGTGCAATTGGTCGACATCTTCTGCTCAAACCTTCTGGCAGTCTCTGCGAAGTACGTCTTGCCCTGTTGCGTCTGACATTCAACACCAGGAACGGGCTGATCCGCCGAGTCGTCACTGTTACCAGCGCTTCTCCAGTGCATTCAACGTTGCTCTCGGCGAAGGCATAATGAATCCAACTATGGGCTGCCAAGGTCCTTCTTCTTTCGATGCCCACCAGCTCCGAATCTGGCTCCCTTCACCTGTGCCTTTTTCTTTCTTCGCTTGAGCCATCAGATCGTCAAAGACACTAGCCGATACCTCTTTCGGACACACCATGGCTTCCTATAAAGGAAGTCTTTCCTTCGACCCGAAAACCATTTCCCCTCTGCACGATTGAACACGCACTTTGCGGTCCAGCTATCGTCCCCATCCACTCTCTCACAGTCTTTCGACTCCGATCGCAAGGATCCCCAAGACCTTAGTTTCCCCCAGCCTAAACAACCGAAACAACCAAGCTCCCCAACATGAAGGTCGTCGCAATCGCCACCTCCCTCCTCGTCGCCTGCTCCAGCGCGGCTGCCGTCGCCAACCCCAACCCCGCCGAGCCCTTCAACGACGGCTTGACCACCCGCGACGCCGACGCCGCCCCCTTACCCGGTTGGTGGGGCTTCACATGGAGCAAGCACGGCATGTCCGGCTGGAAGCGCAATGCCGAAGCCGACGCCGCCCCCATCCCCGGCTGGTGGGGATTCAAATGGAGCAAGCACGGCATGTCCGGCTGGAAGCGTGATGCCACCCCCGAGCCCGTCCCCGGCTGGTGGGGCTTCAAGTGGAGCCAGCACGGCATGTCGGGCTGGAAGCGTGATGCCCCTACCAATACTGAGCACCCAGGGGAGGACGCGGATTTTATCTATCTTCCTAACGGGATGACACCCGAGGATCTGGCGTTGATGATTAAGGATTCGCAGGCTGAGCAGCAGGCTGGCGCGAAGACTACTACTACGGCTTAGACTCGCAGACACGCCCCCCCCCTACCCCCCTTCATTCGATGTGAGAGAAGGCTTCCTTTCCGTGCCTTCGATCAACCCTTTTACACTATGGCGTCGCTAGGAAGTTCGACAATACCTTGATCGGTGATCTACCCTTCCTCGACTTCCGACGCGCAGGCTTCCGTTGACAAGTCCCTTCTAATCTATGTAGATTCGACTGTCGCTAGAGTGCTTGCTTATATTTCCTTTTGTTAGGAAGATGAAGAAGATGAAGAAGATGACATCTGGGGGATCTATTGGACCGCTTTGCTTCACTAATAAATCTGTATATTCGTTTCCTCATCTGGTTTTGACTTCTAAGCTGCGTGAGACATTGCTCTTGCTTTGCTTCCTTGATCTGAATTAGATATGATTCCTAACTTGACTGGTGCGGAAACTGTGTTTTCGTGTCTGAACGCTCGTGGCGAGCAGATCATCTAGGTCTTTGCTTCTATGTCGGCACGGGTTGTGACAAGCAGATCATTTGAGGAGCTCTCTACTTCTGTGCCTGTAGACATGTACTTCCTTGTAGGAGATCGGAGGACAAACAAGGACGACAACGTAGGAGAATCATGCAAACAGACGTATTCATTTCAGGGTATCACAGCGTATATAGGCGGCGACTAGTTGCTGCAGCAGCAATGCCGCTTTGCGCCAACAGGAACCCCAATACCGCGCCAAACGCGCTTGCTAAAATCAAAACTCCGCACAAAAACCCCGTCGCAGCACAGGAGAGCCCCGATGTCCTTGCCAGACGCCGAAAGGTGCGGAGTCGAGACCTATTATAGCACACCATGATAAAGCCTAAGCAGGAACAACCTCCTTGAGCGTAGTCGACGATTCCAGCATCCTATCAACCTCCATCTCCATCTCCTCCAGCCCTAGCCTCCAGAGCCTCCTCCCCTGCTGCACGGCAGGCGGAGTTGGGACATCAAGACCGGGACTTAGAAGCGGCTTTCTACCGCCGCGAGCGTCCTCCTCGTCATTAGGATCACGCGCCAGCACTTTGCCTCCTACTTCCACGTCGCTGACCTTGACATGGTATTCCAGGGCTTTCTTACCCTCGTTGATTAATTCTTCCGTCCAGTTCAGACATCGTTTGATGCTTTGGTTCATTTTCTGGCTGTCAATAAGGAGTTGTCGGTGCTTGCTCAGATCGAGCATGAGGCGCTTTTCGTCTCTGGTGCTGTGACGGGTATCATGGGCTGTATGTGATGTTGGCGAGAGAAGGGACGAGTCATCGTCGAAAAAGGAGTCCATGTCGTCTTCTTCAAGGTCGGAGCTGCTCATCTCTTCAAGGTCTGAAAGATTGCCATACTGGCAGTCACCATCCTCGGATGCAGGGAAGGTACTCAATTCGGATTGGCCGGATAGAGACCTCATTGAATTGGTCGCCAGCGATTGGCGACCAGAACAACGGCTAAGTCGTCGGAACCGCCGCAGTTCAACGGATTGCTTGCGCATTTCTCGCTCGAGGGTGCGATTGATGGCAAGAAGCGAAGAGTTGCTGATTTCTAGGTCTAGGACTTTGCGTTCTCGTCGAGCGTTGGCGGCTAGCTCGTTTGTTCTTTGGAGCTGGCTAGATTGAGGGGTTTCGTTTTTGACTGGGCTTAGAGGGTGGCGGGAGTTTGAGGGTGTTGAATCGAGAGTTTGGATGGATACACCCGTATTTGAGGAGCTGAGACTTGTTGATCGGGGGCTGAATCGCTCAGTCGGTGACTGTGGTATTACTATTTGTCCAGTTACATCTTGGCTTTTGATGGCCTTAGGACTGATCTGCAGTGCTACCTTTTTCCGTGGTGTTGATGGCGCAGAACTAGCGACAGACAGCTTTCGCTGGTCTGTCTGCCGTACGGTTGAGGTCTTGCTACTGGTGCTTGCACGACGGGCGGCATTGGAGGGCATAACGGGAGTCCTTGGCTTGACAGAGCCATCGGTCATTCTCGACTTGACAGAGTTAGCACTTGCGGAGCTCAGGGCCGCAGGTGCACTTCGCAGGCTTGCAGCTTTCGTAGGGGGTGAGGGCTGCAGCAGATCCCGAAGTGCTGATTGGGTACTGTGGGGTTGAGGGTATGGGAAAGAGATTGCGGCAGGACCAGCGTTGACAGCCATAGTCGGGTTGCGAGATGGTGGTGACTGGTCGTCTAGTTTGCTATTGGCATAATAAAGCTTGCCTTTTTCATCTTCCAAAGCTGAAGGTGTCGTTCGTAGAGGCTCCGGACTATCTGTTGGTTTTGCAGCATCACTAGCATAGAAGAAAGTGGGCGGCTTTTCTGTCCTCGGTATTTCCTCAAACTCGGAAGGTAAAGAAGATTGTGCGTTTCTGTCTGCGAAGAGTCTCGGAGGGAGGGAGTTTGCAGCCGCATTCCGTGGACTTCCTGTCGAGACCCGTCTTCCCAAATTGCCCGTCGAAACACCCACTCTGTCCACGTCAGGGGCAACTAAAGGTGACCTCTGTTTGCTCTCTCCGGTCTCAATACCCAATCCTGCGCCTGTCCCATTATATCTCCGTGATTTTGAGATCTCGATAGCTGATAGTGGTCTAGTCTTCGAAGATGTCCCCGTATGGGTGCTACCAGGTGTGGAAGGAGAATCTCCCCCTATTCGAGATACACGAGCTCCGGATCGCGGTGTTACGTTTCCACTGAGTTTCGAGGTGGTGGGTGATCGGCAGTCCTCCCTTCGAGATGGAGGTGCCGCGGTCGACTCTGATCTTGGGATCCGGCGAGAAGGGCTTATAGGTGATACATTCTTCGATCCGGCTAGCTTGGGTGTCAACGGACTCTTTGAAGGCCGATAAGCAGTGCTCAGCGTCGGCGTAAAAGGTTTGACGGGGGTGCCAATTTTCTGTTTATCGATGGGCATCGTCGAACGAGGAGTATTTCTGAGGAGCACAGGCTGAACCATGTGATCTCGCATTATGACATATACTCATACTGGTATTGGACACTTGCATGATCGCAGAGCAGAAGTGAATTGACTCGGAATGCTGTATGATGTGAGAGCTGTCGAGTCATAGACATCATCATCCGCAGCTTTGCTCTGTATCAACATCATGACCCAATTGGGTATAGTCTGATTCTCCAAATATCTATGAACGCGCTTCATTACGATCAATACTTGCGATTACAACGTCCTCGCGCCTTTTGCAGAGCATTTGCACCACCCATAGACTGCGTCTGAGACGAGACGACTATGTCACTTCTCTCCGATCTATGATATGAGCACGGATGAAGCCGAGGCAGAAAATGTCATCACCAAAGATGAGGTGTTGGGCAACCCGACAGCGCTGGAAGAACTTGCTGTTGTGGATGCCGACGAGGCTCCCCAGCTCTCGCAACATCATTCCTTGAAGCATCACCTCCTCGGCCCGTCGCTTACCAAGGCCGGACAAGATGCCGTAGACCAGCAGATAGTTTCTGAAGTTATCTACGAGGCTTCCAAAGGCTCGAAATTCTTCAACAATGAAGAAGTGAAAGACAAGACTCTCACCACCAAGATTGATCGAATCTTGAAGCGAAGAGCTCATCTGGAGAAGCTGGACCTAAAGTCAGATCTTCGCAGGGCAGACGACTACATTGCCACGCTTGAACTATCTCGCGATCTCTCCCAGACGATTGTACACATAGATTGCGACGCCTTCTATGCGGCTGTGGAGGAGCTCGACCACCCTGAGCTCCGAGACGTACCCTTCGCCGTTGGACAAGGTGTGCTTACGACTTGCAACTATCACGCTCGCAAATTTGGCTGCCGCAGTGCGATGGCCGGTTTCGTTGCTAAGAAACTATGCCCACACTTAATTTGTCTACCTCTCAACTTTGACAAGTACACTGCGAAAGCCAAAGAAGTCCGCGCTATTCTCGCTGCTTACGACCAAAGATTTGAAAGTTCTAGTATTGATGAAGCATATCTCAACATCACTGAATACTGCTCGGCGTATGACATTAGTTCCGAAGCAGCCGTCGCTCAATTGCGAGCAGAAGTACAGGAAAAATGTAAGATCACAGTATCTGCGGGCATTGCTTGCAATGCCAAGATTGCAAAGATTTGTTCCAACAAGAACAAACCCAATGGTCAATTTTATGTCACAAGTGATAGAACGTCAATCATGGCATTTATGTCATCCCTGCCCGTTCGGAAAGTTAATGGCGTTGGAAGGGTCTTTGAGAGGGAGCTGGATGCGATCGGCGTGCGGACATGTGGAGACATACATTCGCAGCGTGCGTACCTTAATAAGCTTTTCGGGGAGAAGGCCTTTCAGTTCTTGATTCAGACACATTTGGGATTAGGTAGGACCGATGTTCGGCCATCCGAAGAGTATGAGCGAAAGAGCGTGGGAACAGAAAGTACCTTCAGAGATATGAGCACGAAGGCCGAGCTCAGGGAGAAACTCAGGCATACGGCTGAGGAACTGGAGAAGGATATGCTGAGAGTTGGATTCAAAGGCAGAACATTAGTCCTGAAGATCAAATTGTACACATACGAAGTCTTCACTCGACAAGTGGCACCCCCAAAGGCGGTGCACACGGCAGACGACCTCTACAACTACTCCCTGCCAATGCTAGCTAAACTGGAAAAGGAAATGCCGAATATGAAATTGCGGTTGATGGGACTGAGGTGCACTCACCTGGTCAGTACGAAGAAAGATGTTGGCAATTTCTTCGGTCCAGCTGCCAAGCGGTCAACCCTTGTAGGCGATGCCGTGGATGATGGTGAGTGGGAGGTTTTCCCAGACGACGAATTTGAAGAATCTGCCCGCCAGGAGCGACAGGATGAGATGGATGAACTAGAACGACTGAGTCAAGAGCAGGGCGAGTCTGACCTCAATCATGTTGACTTTCACGAACCATTCGGCCGCTATAAAACAAATCACCTCCGCAACACTGCTGCACAGACTACGCGGTCCCCCACGGCAGGAGACAAGCTGGACGAGACTTGGACTTGCCCAATCTGCGCTCTCCCTCAGCCTGCTCATGATAACGATGTGTTCAATTCACATATTGACTTTTGCCTTTCGAGGCAGACAATCAAGGAAGCTGTCGCCGGGAACAACGTCCGCGATATCCACGAGGAAATCTCACAGGACAGTAGTAGCGGTGATGCAGGCCGCTATCAGAGCAGGCCTGGGAAGAGGAAAGCCTCTATAACGGCCGATGCTCCGAGGAGCATGCTTGTTGCCGATAGAAGGCAGAAGAGGTTGTTTTTCAGGTGATATTGAGAGACATAAGAACCTAGTATCAAAGACTGCTGCACCGATTTCGTGCACTATGAGACAACCTGTTCAGCTTCAGAAACGGGCATCCTTCTTAGATGAAGGCCATCATCTCCTGTTGATGAGGCAGCAAAAACGGTATGAGCTGGTAGCTTCCATTCCGTGCATCTGCTCTGCAGCAAAGCGCTATGCGGACAGGATAGCCACAAAGATGGTAATAGTGTTTCTCATACGCCAGCACTGAATCAAAACGATCAGTCCACTTTCATCGCACTCTTCCGCTTTTACCCTTCCTCATTGTCCGCCACTACCCTATTATTTCACATTGGCAGTTTTCCCCATCTCAGGCCTATGTCTCTATATTCCTATTTTTGCTACCCTTGCTACCTTGAAGTATTGCTTTCTCGTGCTCGAATATACTTCAGACTAATGAATTCCTTCTTCAACCAAATGGCGACCAGCTTTTTGATCTTTCTTGTCTTGGCAGTGTGCTTAATACCCTGGCGATGCTTGCAGCGACGCTTTCGTTTGCCAGGGCCAAGTCATCACAATGAACGTCGCGCTCCACCTCGACTACCCCAGAGGGATAGAATCCTGGGCCTTGATACACTCATTGAAAGTTACAAGCATATCCAACCAAACACGTATTTGCCCCTGCAACAACCTCGATTTGCAAAGTATGGCAATACCTATCATTATAGTTCTCTTGGTGTCAACGTAATCAACACCACCGATCCGGAAAACGTCCAGGCGCTGCTTGCGAAGCAGTTCCATGACTTCGGCGTGGGATCTAGAAGAAGAACGGCCTCCGACACTCCTATCGGAGCCGATATATTCACCGCGGACGCACCTTCATGGCAAGAGGCGAGAAAGCCAATTCAACTCTGCTTCAACCGGATAGAGATGAGCGACGTATCGTAATTCGAGCAGTACGTTCATCACTTCTTACGCCACGTGCCGCGGGACGGCAAGCCCTTCATGCGGTTCACCATCGACATGACCACTGAATTTCTATTTGGAAGATCTTCGCTGACCCTCGCTGGAAATGAAGATCTGCCACGCATAATTTAGGGAACAGATTTCCCGGGCGCTTTCAATCGAGCCCCACAAACCATAGCAGACTTCTTTGCCCTCGGCGTTTGGCTTTCCTCCTCCCAAAGGCTCAATTCTGCAAAGATCAAAAAGTCGTACATGAATCTGTTGACCAGTATATGCGGCATGGATTGTCAACACAATCTGGCAGTGGTCAGAGTGACAGGAAGAAGGACCTCGAATCTGGTCGCTACAACTTCCTCAATGAGCTTTCCAGGCATATTGTGATTACGAGGTCCTTCGAGGACACCTCTTGCATCTCCTACTCGCTGGCAGGGACTCGACTGCAAGACTCCTCAGCAACATGTTGTTCATGCTTGCGAGACATCCTCACGTATGGAAAGGCCTTCAAGAGGAGGTAGCTACCTTGAGAGGCGTGAAACCCACCTACGAAAGTCTCAAGCAGCTGAAGTATTTGCGGCATCGCATCAACGAATGGGTGTCTCAAGATCCAAACACCCCCAAAGATATAATTGGCATGCTGACCCCTCCCCATAGCATTGCGCCTCAACCCCGTCGTCCCAGTCAACTACCGCACCGCCCTCCGCGACACCACCCTCCTCGTCGGAGGCGGGCCCGACAGGAAGTCCCCCATCCTCATCCCAGCCGGCACCATGATCGGCTACTTCTGCTACGCCATGCACCGGCGCACAGACATCTACCACGAAGACGCCGACGAGTTCAAGCCCGAGCGTTGGGACGCGATCCGGCCTGGCTGGCCATGTCTACCTTTCAACGGCGGGCCGAGGATATGTCTTGGTCAGCAATTCGCCATCAATGAGGCGTCGTATTCGACTGCGAGAATGTGCCAGGAGTTTTCTGGGATTGAGAGCTGCGATCGGGAGGAGTGGAAGGCGAGCTTGACGTTGACGTGTGCGCGTGTCTAAGAATGGGACTTGGGTATCTCTACAGCGGAGAGATGGGGGCTTTGAGACAAGGCAATGAAGGCAGCAGTCTTGGTCATTTTGACGGCGGTCAAGTGCTTGCGACGTCCAACGCCCTTGATTCCGATGCTGGGTGGATGGTTGAAGATTCACAGCTCGGGCCTGCCACTTGTGAGGCTTGATGTGGCGGCAAGTCGTTTGTTTCTTTATTCTTCATGCAATGTGAAACCTGCATGCAATGTTTCTGTCTGATTAAAATTGTCTCGCTCGAGTTTACTAAAAGTCCTTGGAGTTTCAGCCCTGTATTTGACGCATCACTCATATTATATCTGGAAGAAACGCCATTCCGATTCGCACCCCGAACACAACCTGACCATATCTATCTATGTTTTACACTTCGCGTACATTTCACATCCATTCATTTTACCTCCTCGGCATTCAGCAGATGGAGCATTGATCCCACATCCTCATCGTCGGCAGAGGGAGCATCGATGGCTCTCTTCACAGCCCCTCCTGCAGGTGCAGTCGCGCCTGTCGCACCGCAGATGCTCTGCCACCATGTGCCCACCGGGTCCGTGGATGTGTGGTCGACTAGATGATGGGCCCTTGTGGTCTTCCGCCGGGTGCTCCTCCTCCCAGCCACAACGAAGACCCAAACCAAGAAGAAGAAGAAGAAGAAGGTGGTGCTTGATGTGGTCGCTGATTCGGTCCCGGCGGTCTCGAATACTCTGGGCCTCGCGCAGCTCCTGGGTAGCCAGATCCTTGGTATCGTGTGTCTCGGGGATGTCTTTCTGGCATAGGTGCCCCTCGGTAATCATGTGAAGATGGCATTCGTAATCGACGGACGAACATAGAAATATAGGAGGTGAAAGGCGGCACCCAAACTTGCATAAGCTGCAATGAATGTTTGGACCTCAGGTCTGTTTCAAGCACGATTTTCAACCACCTTCCACAGTGAATCAGTTCAAGAAAAAGCACTGTTTTGGAAAGGATCTCCGCCAAGACTTTCGTTTTTGACCTGATCAATAGGTGTAGTGGTGCTTCTCCTTCGATTAAGGCTTCCCCTGACCCTGCCCGCCAACTGCTGGAAGCTTGATTGCCACCAGCAGAGACTTGGGCAACACTGCTGGAACCCCAATGCCCTTCACCGCCTCTGTGTATTAATTCAAGGTCGTCTTCAATCCATCCATTGCTCTAGCGCTTGAGCATTGGCGGCATTGTGTGTTCCCACAGCCCATGTCGTAGGCACAACTGATGATACCATAGTAACAGGTGGCCCTTGCTTGAGGTAGCACACGGAGTTGTACTTTACCCGCAGCTGGACTGTCTTGACGGCTCCACTAAGAGGGGCTCTAATAATATGTTAAAAGTAGATTTAGAGTAATAGGCAAGACTTAGCGAGTAAATTATACTAATATTTCTAAGTAAAGAATAATGATGAGTTATAATTAATCATAATTAATCAAAGCTAATATAAATTAGAGAAATAGATTCTATTAAAGAGAATAGTAAGATAAGAAATAATGAAGAAGTGTGAAAGAGCACTTATAATTAATTATGATTAATTAATATTAATATAAATTAAGAAAATAGATTTTATAAAAGAGAATAATAAGATAAGAAATAATAAAGAAGTGTAAAAGAGTACTTATAATTAATTGTGATTAATTAATATTAATATAAATTAAAAAAATAGATTTTATAAAAGAGAAATAATAAGATAAGAAGTAATAAAAAAGTAAATTAAATATAAGATTAAAAGAAGTAATAAAGAAATAATTGAGAAATAATAATAAAGTAGAAGAAAAATAAAGAAGAAGCGATAAAGAAATAATAAAGAAATGATAAAGAAATAGAAGAAAAGTGAAGAAGAAGTGGAAAAGAGTACTTATAATTAATTATAATTAATTAAAATTAAGAAGCTATAATTTTTTCTAAAAAAGATAATAAGATAAATAATAATAGAAAAGTGAAGAAGAGTATTAAAATATTAAGAGCTTAATAATAATTAATTATAATTAATTAATTAATTTAATTATGTCTTTTAATATAATGTTAATATATATAAGTAAAAAAATACTTAAATTTATTTTATAAATAATAGAAAAGAATATTTATATTTAAGAACTTTAATATTAATATCTTTAAAAATAAAAGATAAAGATAAAGAAAAGATAGAGAGAATATTTAATTAAATAAATAATTATGATTAATTATAATTATTTATTATTAATAAAAAAACTCTTAATTATATTCTCTTCTAATTTCTATCTTTAAGATTACTTAATCTTATTCTTTATTATTAAACTCTATTAACTTAACTGAAGAACTTAATAATCTATTTTACTTACTTAAAACTATAAAAAAAAAGTATATTCTTTATTAACTCGAAAAAATGTATTAAATATATTATTTATAAAATATTATATTATAATATTAGAATACTTAATAATAAATAAAAATGAATTTCTTTATATTATTA
>JAABUK010007002.1_pt1 | contig 16492 bp, 6 predicted proteins | sample 5559141 | NCBI WGS metagenome assembly JAABUK01 (sample SAMN10711869, study PRJNA513367) | rock metagenome | isolation source: Antarctica rocks | place: Antarctica: Victoria Land, Pudding Butte nord | collected 2016-01-03
CAAAGCCAGCGTGCGTGCCCGGCGCAAGAAGGCTGCCTGGAACGACGCCTACATGCTCAAGCTCCTGGCTGGATAGCCGGCGAACTCTGTGTGCAACCGACACGAAATCTCATGCGTAGCCCCTGCCAAGGATGGCCTCGATCCCCGCCCGCTGCATCCAGCCCGCCGATCCCGTGTACCAGGTCCAGCCGCCCCGCCCGGCGTGCGGCGCCGCCGCGTAAACGTCGGCGGCCACGACATAAGGCTCCACCTTGTAGCGCTGCACGGCCGCCGGGCTGCTGGAATGGCTGATCGGGTTGAGCATCGCGAACAGCCCGGCCGCCTTGCCGCCCTCGCCCAGCGCGGCCAGCGCCATCACCGACCACAGCGCGGCATGGGTATATTGCCCGCCGTTCTCGCGCACCCCGGGCGGATAGCCCTTGATGTAGCCGGGATCGAGCGGCGTGCGGTCGAACGGCGGCGCGAACAGCAGCGCCAGCCCGTTGGTCCCCTCGCCGGGTCGGATCAGCTCCCGCCTCACCGCGTCCATCGCCTGCCTCGCCCGTCCGGGCGCCGCAGCGCCCGACAGCACCGCCCAGGACTGCGCGATGGAGTCCAGCCGGCACTCCGCGTCCGCCGCCGAGCCGAGCAGCGTGCCGTCGTCGAAGAAGGCGCGCAAGTACCAGCCGCCGTCCCAAGCCTCCCGCTCCAGCGACGCCTGCAGCCCGGCGGCGTGCGCCCGCCACGCGGACGCCCGCGCCAGGTCCCCCCGCGCCTCCGCCAGCGGGGCGAACGCCTGCAGTGCCGCGTGCAGGAACCAGCCGAGCCACACGCTCTCGCCCTGCCCGCCCTCGCCGACGCGGTTCATCCCGTCGTTCCAGTCGCCGGTGCCCATCAGCGGCAGGCCGTGCCGGCCCAGCGCCAGGCTGGCGTCGAGCGCCAGCGCGCAGTGCCCGAACAGTGTCGCCGACCTGTCGGACACGGTTGGCAGGAAGAAGGCATCGTGCTCCCCCGCCTTCAGCGACTGGCCTTCCAGGAACGGCACGGACTCGTCCAGCACCGCCCTGTCCCCAGTGGCGCCGACATACTGCGCGACGGCATAGGCCAGCCAGGCGCGGTCGTCGGCGATGCGGGTGCGGACGCCCTGGCCGGAGTGCGGCAGCCACCAATGCTGCACGTCGCCTTCCGGGAACTGCCGCGCCGCCGCGCGCAGCAGGTGCTCGCGCGTCATCGCCGGCTGCGAGGCGGCCAGAGCCATGCCGTCCTGCAACTGGTCGTGGAAGCCGTAGGCGCCGCTGGCCTGGTAGAACCCGGCCCGCGCCCAGACCCGGCAGGCCAGGGACTGATACAGCAGCCAGCCGTTCAGCATGATGTCCATCGCCCGGTCCGGCGTCCGCACCTGCACCGCCCCCAGCACGCCGTCCCAGAAGCCCGCGACCGCCGCCTGCACCGCGTCCAGGTCCGCCGCGCGGTGGTGCAGGACCAGGCGCCGCGCCTCCTCGACCGATGCAGCCTGCCCCAGCAGCACGACGACCTCCGCCGTCCCGCCCGGCGCCAGCTCGACCCGGGCGCGCAGGGCGCCGCAAGGATCGAGGCCGGCGCCGACGGTGCCGGACAGCGGCCGGGCGCCGGCCATCGCCGCCGGGTCGGCCAGGGTGCCGTTGCGGCCGATGAACTCCCGCCGGTCCCCCGTCCACTCCGTCTGCGCGCCGCGAAGGTCAACAAAGGCGACGTGCGACCCGAACGGTGCGCTCCACGGGTTGCGGGCGAACATCGCGCCGGTCTCCGCATCGATCCAGGTCTCGACGAAGGCGAGCGTGGCCGCCCGCGACGGGCCGAGCACCCACTCGGCATAGGCCGTGACGCTCAGGCGCCGCGCGCGGCCCGGCCCGTTGCGTAGCACGAGCCGCGACACCTTCACCGGGGCGTCGAGCGGGACGAACTGCACCAGGCTGGCCGCGATCCCATAGGCTGCATGGTCGAACCGGCTGTAGCCCCGGCCGTGGCGGGCGGCGTAGGTGCCTGCGAAGCTGCGGATGGGATGGGCGGTCGGGGTCCAGACCGTGCCGGCGTCGTCGTCGCGCAGATACAGCGCCTCGCCCGCCCGGTCCGTCACCGGGTCGTTCGACCAGGGGGTGAGCTGGTTCTCCCGGCTGTTCCCGGCCCAAGTGTAGCCCGCCCCCTCCGCCGAAGCCTGGAAGCCGAAGCCGGCATTGGCCACCACGTTGATCCACGGCGCCGGCGTCGTCTGGCCGGGGCGAAGGACGGTCATGTACTCCGTGCCGTCCCGCACGAAGCCGCCCAGCCCGTTCGGGAACTCCAGCTCCGGCTGCAGCGGCGGCGGCGGCGGCTCCCACGGCGCGGCGGGACGGCCGGAGCCAGAGCCAGGGACGGAGGCGGGAGGCGGCACCCGCGGCGTGGCCCATCGCTCCATCTGTTCGGACAGGCTGCCGCGCCGGGCGGTCAGCACGACCCGCGCCACCGCGCCCAGCAGCGCCTGCGTCTCCGGCGGCACCAGGTCGGCCCGCAGCACGAACACGCGCCCGGCCGGGCCGTCCGTGCCGGGCAGCGGCTGGCCGGTGCGGGCCAGGGCCTCCAGCGCCACCTGCAAGTCCTGGACATAGGAGGACTGCCGCTCGTTCAGGATCACCAGGTCCACCGCAAGCTGCTTCATGCGCCAGTAGCCGTGCGCCTGCACCAACTCGCGGGCGATCTCCAGGTCCTCGATGTCGTCAATACGCAGCAGCACGACCGGCAGGTCCCCGGACACCCCTAGCCCCCACAGCCCCGGCTGCGCCCCGGCGCCCCGGCGTATCGTATCCGACGGCAGCCGCAGCGCGGGCGAGGCCAGGATCGCGTGCCCGGCGATCTGCTGGAACAGCCCGGCCTTCCCCGCGGTGATGCCGAGGTGGTGCAGTTGCACCTGCGCCTGGGTCCAGGCCAGCATCGTCGCCCGTCCGAACGCCGCGGTGTCCCGGTGCTTGTCCACGCCGTCCAGCAGCGCCGCGCGGGTAGCCGCGGCCAGCGTCCAGAACGCCACCCGCACCATCCCGCCCGCCGGCACCCGCACGCGCTGGCGCAGCGCGAAGATGGGATCGAGCACGATGCCGGCCGTATCGGACAGGGCCTGGCCGTCCAGCATCGCGGCGGGATTCCGCAGCCCGCGGCCACGGCCGAGGAAGCGGGCGCGGTCGGTCTCGACCTCTGGGCCGCCCAGGGCCTCGCCCTCCACCACGGCGAAGTGCGCGGCCCAGATCTCCGTCTCGTCCGGCGTGCGCCGCCGCCGGGTCGCGAGCAGGGCGCCGTCGAGGCGCTCGGTCTCGACGAACAGCTTGGAGAACGCCGGATGCGCCACGTCGGCGGCCTGCGGCGCCAGCGCCAGCTCGGCATAGGAGGTCAGGTCCAGCTCCCGCGCGCGCGGGCCGGCGTTCAGGACCGTGACGCGGCGCACCTCGGCGTCGTCCTCGGCCGACACCAGCACCTCCATCACCGTCGTCAGCACGCCGTCGCGGCGGGTGAACTCGGCGCGGTCCTCGTTGAACACGACGGTGTAATCGTCCGGCTCGGCGCCGAGCGGCTGGTGTCCGGCCGACCAGACGGCCCCGCCCTTCAGGTCGCGCAGGAACACATACGAGCCGATGTCGTCGCAGGTGGCGTCCTCGCGCCAGCGGGTCACGGCCAGGTTGCGCCAGCGCAGGCATCCCGACCCGGCCGCCGTCAGCAGGGTCGTCATGCTGCCGTTGGACAGCAGGTGCGTCGCAGGCTCCGGCTGCTGCGCCGTGGTGAAGCGACGGCCGCCGGACAGGTCCGCGACCCCGGCAGCGGCTGCCGTCTTCGCCTCCGCAGCCCAGGGGCGGGCGGCCGTCACGTCGCGCGGCGTGCGCTCCTGCAGCAGCAGCTCCGTCGCCTGCACGATGGGTTCGGCATGGAAGCGCGTCCGCATCACGCCGTCGAACAGGGCATCGCCGATTGCGATGATGGACATGGCCTGGTGGTGCGCCATGAACGCCCGCACGATTGCGGCCTTCTGGCCCGCCGGCACGCGGGCGGGCGTGCAGTCCATCGCCTCGTAGAAGCCGTAGCGGCCCCGCGCCCCGTCCCTGGCCAGCCGCCGCAGGTTGGCCGCCGCGGCGCGCGGATCGACCATCGCCGCCAGCGCCGTCGCATAGGGCGCGATCACCTGGTTGTCGCGCAGGCCCCGCTTCAGGCCCAGGCCGGGGACGCTGAAGTTGGAGTACTGGTAGGTGAACTCCAGGTCGCGGGCGTTGTAGGCGGACTCCGAGATGCCCCAGGGCAGCCGCAGCGACGCCGCGTACTCCATCTGCCGGCGCACCACCAGCCGGCTGGTCCCTTCCAGCAGGCTGCCCAGAGGCGCCCGCATCACCAGGGACGGCATCAGGTACTCGAACATGGACCCGGACCAGGAGATCAGCGCCGCGCCGCTGCCGACCGCGGTGACGGCGCGGCCGAGCCGGAACCAGTGCCGGGTCGGCACGTCGCCCTTGGCGATGGCGACGAAGCTGGCCAGCCGCGCCTCCGACGCCAGCAGGTCGTAGCAGCTCGGGTCCAGCGCGCCCTCTGCGACCAGGTAGCCGATGGACAGCAGCTTGCGCTCGGGGTCGAGCAGGAAGCCGAACCCCATCGCCATCGCCATCGCCCGGGCGGTGTCCTCCAGCGCCTGCAGGCGGGCGCGCAGCGCGGAGTCCGCGGGGGCGGCCAGGTCCTGCTGGTGGTCCTCGATGCCCTGCACCACGGCCTGGGTCCAGAACAGCACGTCCGCGCCGACGCCCGTGCCGCTGGCGGCGCCGGCCAGCGCGTGCGCGACCTCGGCCATGCCGGCGGCGTGCCCGGCCAGCTCCCGCAGCCGTGGCGCCGGCTCGGCGCCGTCCGCCGCGGCCTGGCGGACTGCCATCGCCAGCCGGCCCAAGGCGTCGTCGAGCTGGCGCCAGGTCCCGGCCTTGGCCTTGCGGTCGCCCTGCAGCATCGCGGCCTCCTCGCGCGCCAGGCTGACCGCGTCGGCGATGCCGGCCAGGCGGGCGGCGGCGGTCACGGGGCTGTCCTGCCACTCCCGGCAGGCGTTGGCGAGGGCGATGAGGTGCCCGGCCAGGTTGCCGCTGTCCACGGACGAGACGTACCTGGGATCGAGCGGGCGGAGGTCCCGCGTGTCGTACCAGTTCAGGAAGTGCCCGCGGAACAGCTCCATGCGGCCCATCGTCGCAAGCGTCGCCTCCAGCCGCCCGGCCGCGTCCGCCGTGCCGATCCAGCCGAAGTCGCGCGCGCTCGCGACGGACAGCAGATATAGGCCGAGGTTGGTCGGCGAGGTCCGGTGCGCGACGGCGGGCGCCGGGTCCTCCTGGAAGTTGTCGGGCGGCAGCATGTTGTCGTCAGAGGTGACGAAGGTCTCGAAGTAGCGCCAGGTGCGGCGCGCGGTCAGGCGCAGGGCCAGGGCGTCGGCGGCGGGCATCGGGCGCCGGCCCGCAAGCTGCGGCGACAGGCTGACCCAGCGCGCCACGGCCGGCGACGCCACCCACAGCAGCGCGAACGGCAGCGCCAGCAGCCAGGTTCCGCCGCCCGCCGCCCATGCGGCGCCCAGTGCCAGGGCGGCCAGGGCAGGGGCGCCCGCCATGCGGCGCAGGTAGCCGAGCAGGCTGGGACGGCGGCCGTTCGTCGCCTGCAGCGCCGTCATCCACTCCAGCATGTGCCGGTGGCTGGCATACAGCCGGTGCAGGGTGCGCGCGATGGCGTCGCCCATCAGCCATGCCTGGTGCGCCAGGAAGGTGACGTTGAGGACCGACAGCGCGGCGCCCAGCCGCAGGTCGCAGCCGAGCGCGCGCAGGTGGCTGGCCATGGTGACGCCCAGCCGCCGCGGCGGGATGGCGGCGATCACCGGCATCGCCCCCGGCAGCAGCACCGTCGCCAGCACGAAGGCGGTCCAGGCCAGCGCCGCGTTGAACGGCATCGTCCATCCCGCAATCAGCGCGGCGACGGCCAGCGGCGCTGACAGGGTGCGCCGCAGGTTGTCCAGCATCTTCCAGCGCCCGACTGCTGGCATGGGCCTGGTGCCCGCGGGCCGGCGTCCCAGCACCCAGGGCAGCAACTGCCAGTCGCCGCGCGCCCAGCGGTGGTGGCGCAGGGCGGCCACGTCGTAGCGGGCCGGGGCGTCCTCCACCACTTCCACGTCGGAGGCGAAGCCGGCACGGGCGAAGATGCCCTCGAACAGGTCGTGGCTGAGCAGCGCCCCGTCCGGCACCCGCCCGGCCAGGGCCAGCTCGAAGGCGTCCACGTCGTAGATGCCCTTGCCGGCGTAGGACCCCTCGCCGAACAGGTCCTGGTAAGTGTCCGACACCGCGGAAGCGTAGGGGTCGATGCCGCTCAGGCTGCTGAAGATGCGCTGATAGGGCGAACCCTCGCGGCCCACCGGCAGCGACGGCGTGACCCGCGGCTGCAGGACGGCGTAGCCCTCCACGACCCGGCCCGCCGCGGCGTCGAAGCGGGGACGGTTCAGCGGGTGCGCCATCTTGCCGATCAGCCGGCCCGCCGTGTCGCGCAGCAGCCTTGTGTCGGCGTCGAGCGTGATGACGTAGCGGACCCCTGCGGGCACGGCGGGCGGGGCGCCATCCGCGCCGTCCGCCGTGCCCCCGTCTGTTCCTATCCCGTCTGTTCCCCCGCCTATTCCCATGAAGCCCGTGTCCGCCGCACCGCGCAGCAGCCGGTTCAGCTCGTGCAGCTTGCCCCGCTTGCGCTCCCAGCCCATCCAGCACGCCTCGCCGGCGCTCCAGGTGCGGCGGCGGTGCAGCAGCAGGAAGCGGGGGCCGCCGGGCGCCGGGCCATAGCGCCGGTTGAGCCGCTCCATGCCCGATGCCGCCGCCGCAAGCAGGGCGTCGTCGCCCGGGACGCGCTCCGCGTCGGCGTCGGTCCAGTCGGACAGCAGGGCGAAGTGCAGCTCGCCTTCAGGGCTGGCGAGATGGTGTATCTCCAGGTGCTCGACCGCCTCCGCGACCTCCTCCGCCGTGGTCAGCAGCATCGGCACCACGACCAGCGTTCGCAGCCCCGCCGGCACGCCGTCCCTTAGCTCCAGCCCCGGCAGCAGCTTCGGACGGCACATGGCCGCCACGGCGCGGTTGACCAGCGCAACGGCGGCGTCCATGGCCGGAACGACGCCGAGCGCCCCGAGCAGGGCCAGCCCCGCCCCGCCCAGCCCGCAGGCGGCCACGGCGAGCAGCGCCAGCGCCAGCAGGACGGCGGCCACCGCCAGGACGGCGCCCACGTAGCCGCCGACGCCGAACGCCCGGTTCAGCCGGGCCGGCAACCCGGGCCAGGGCATCCGGTAGCCGATGGAAGCCTCGAACCCGCGGCGTCCCTCCGCCAGGAGCAGGTAGCCCGGATCGGCCCGCCGAAGGTCGCCCGGCGCCGGGCCAGGCTGCTCCACCTTGACCTGCTGAACCGCCTGGACCGCAAGAAGGGCCACGTCCAGCTCCGCCCGCCCGGACCCGCGGGCCAGCTCCTCGATGGCGCCGCGATACAGGTTGCGGGTCGGAAAATCCATCGCGGCGAAGCCGCTGCCCGACGCGAGCGCGTCGTCCACGAGGCTCATCTGCTCGAACAGGTCGTTCCAGTCCACGTCCTGGATCATCCGCAGGCTGGTGATGATGTTGCGTACCGTGACGTTGGCCGCGCCCCGGCGCCGATGCACGTCGCGCACGGCCGCATCCGCCGTCGTGCCCTACGCCGCCAGGCGCTGGTCCAGCCATGCCAGGGCGGGGAACGCCGTGCCGTCCTGGTCGCGCAGCCGGTGCAGGAGCTGGACGGCGAACGCCCGCGAGAGCCGCATGTCCCCATGCCCGGCCACCACCGCCTCCAGCGGTTCCGCCGGGTGGCCGCCGCGGCCGAGCAGGCGGTCGGCGGCAAGGTCCGCCTGCTGCCGGGCCACGCAGTTGTGGACGGTCTGCTCCGCCAGGCGCCGCAGGTTCTCGATCAGCACCAGGCGCAGGGTGATGGGCACCGCCCACAGCTCGCCGATGGTCAGCGGCTGCACCTCCTGGTAGGCGCGCACCGTGCGGACCAGCCCGTCCCGGTCGAACCGGCTGTCGGTGTGGGCGACGAAGGCCCAGGCCAGCCCGAACACCCGCGGGCTGCCTGCGAACGGCCCGTCCACCAGCTTCGGCAGTTGCCGGCAGTAGCCGGGCGGCAGGTCCTGGCGGATCGCCCGGACCTGGCGCTCGACCAGGTGGTAGTTGTCGATCAGCCACTCCGCCGCCGGCGTGACCGTCCGTCCGCTCTCGACCACCGCCATGATGCTCTGGTAGCAGCGGAGCAGGGCCGCGCCGTTGCCGGCAAGGCGGCGGGTCAGCGCATCCTTGCCGGGCGGCAGCCAGTGGGCACGCCGGGCCTGCGGCGGCGCGACCGGCTGCGCCGCGGCGAGGCTGCGCGCGTGGTCCTCCAGGCGCCCGATGCTGAACAGCTCCTCCCGGATCGGGTCCTGCCCCCGCCAGGTCGAGGCCGGGCGCGCACGCCCGAAGGCGCGGCGCACCAGGGCGGGCGCGGCATCTGCCGTCCATTGGGGGAATCCATGGTCCATGTCGTGCTTCCGGTCAGGGCAGGGCAAGAAGCACCGGCTTCCTGCGATCCAAGGCGCGAACCGGGACGGTTGCGCCCGGCCGCCGCGCGCCTGGGTCCAGGCAGGCGAGGCCCGGCGCAACGCAGCCCCGGACGGGGATGGCAACGGGCAAGACTAGCCTGCCTGCTGCCACCGCCTGCTAAATGCTAACCTGACATGAGTATCCAGGGGCAGGTTCGGAAACTACCTAGTCCCCGGTCCCCTCACCCCGCTCGTGCCGCTGCCGCCAGGTGGCACAGTCCTGTGCGAAGCCGTCCTCCGTGAAGCCGCGCGGTGCCGCCGGCGCCCGGCCAAGCAGGCATCAGGGGTTCCTGGCCGCGGCGCTGGGCGGCGTTGCCACCGCGGCGCCGTCCGATGCCGCCAGGTGGCTGAACCGGTGGCCGGCCAGGACCGCCAGGCCGGTCAGCACGGCCGCCGAAGCCAGCAGGACGGCCCAGCGCCGCGCCGTCCCTGCCTTTGCGTTGGCGGAAGCGGGCAACGGGGACTGGGGCGTCGCGCCGCCGCCCGGCAGCAGCGCCACGAGCCGCGCCGCGACGCCGGCGGTGTCCGGCAAGGGCCTGCCCGGCAGCTCCGCAAGGCTGCGGGCCAGTTCGCCCGCCGCGTCCTGCCGCGGCAGCCTGGCCAGGCGCCCGGCCTCGTCCCACGGGTCCAGCCCCAGGCGGGCCAGGGCCGAAAGCGTCGTCAGGGGCATCCCGCCCGCCTCGACCCCAGCCTCGGCGAACAGGAACTTGCCGAGGTCCACGGGTAGCGGCGCGGGCGTGCCGGCCGTGGCGGTGCCGCTCCACCTGTTCCGGCCGGCGGTCATGCGGCAGCGCCCTTGCGGACATGGCCCGCATGATCTGGACGGCCCGCAGCGATGCGTGCGGGCAGGACTTGCCGCCGCAGACGGCCGGCCATGCCAGGGGCCGCAGCCTGGCTCGCACGTATGAGGTCAGCGGGCACCGCCAGCCCGTTGCCGTCCAGGCTTTCGCCGGCCTGGACGGCTTCGGCGGCATTGCCACGGTCGCCCTGCAACTGGGCGTACGGCGCGGCGGCGGTGACGGTTGCGCCCATGCTGGACTCCTTGCGCCGCCAGCCGGGTGCGGCGGGGTTATCGGCGGCATATCGGCGATGGTGCCGCCGCGTAAGGTTCGGAAACTACGCACGGCCCGGTGGGCGCCCCTTGCGGGGCGCCAGCCCGCCAGCCACAGGGGCACCCGCCGCGTCACGCCGCCGCGGCAGCAGCGGGCGGGTGGTTCACGAGCCTGCTCTCCGGTCCGGCCCCCGGGCGCCCCGCAACGGTGCGGCTGCCCGCCGTTCCGGGGAACGGGAACGGCGGGCAGCCGCATCCGCGCGTCCCGCGGCGCGGGCTGCTACGGCGTGCCGGGCGCCGCCGCCGCCAGCGCCAGCCGGGCCAGGGCCGGCAGCGAGCGCGTGCCGGTCTTGCGCATGATGGACGCCCGGTGGTTCTCGACCGTGCGCTGGCTGATGCCGAGGTCGGTGGCGATGTTCTTGCTGGGGTGGCCGGCCAGCACCATCCCCATCACGTCCCGCTGGCGCTGCGTCAGCCCGGCGATGCTGCCCGCCGCCGCCGCCTGCCAGGCAGACCGGGCGCCGTCGCCGCGCGACCTGTCGAGGGCGCGGCCGATGCTGGCGAGCAGCTCCGGCGCGCGCACCGGCTTCTCGATGAAGTCCACCGCGCCCGCCTTCATGGCCCGCACCGCCGTCGGCACGTCGCCGTGCCCGGTGATCATGATTGCCGGCAGCCGGTGCCCGGCCTCGTCCAGCCGCCGCAGCAGGTCCAGCCCGTCCATCCCGGGCATCGCGGCATCCACCAGCAGGCAGCCGTCCTCGCCGGGGCGGCCGGTGCCGAGGGCGGCCAGGAACGCCTCGCCGCCCGGATAGTCCTCGACGCGGCAGCCGTCCTCCTCCAGCACCGTGCGGAGCGCCGCGCGTATGCCGTCGTCGTCGTCAACCACGAACACCAAGGAGGCGCCGTGGCCTGCGGAAAGGGCGGCCGGGGCTGCCGGGGCAGCCGGGGCAGCCATGCCCGGCAGTGCCGGCGCCGGTGACGCCAGCAGGTCCTGGATCATGCGCAGCAGGTCATCCGGCTTCACGGGCTTGTTGAGCTGCATGAAGTCCTGCTGCGCCACGCCGCGCAGCGTGCCGACCGAGGTGTCGCCGGTCAGGATGATGGTGGGGACGCCCGGCACCGCCTCCCGCAGCTTCGCCGCGGCCTGCAGGCCGGTGAGGCCGCCGGGCAGGTTGTAGTCCGCCAATACCAGGTCGGGCCGGAGCGTGCCCTGCGCGACCATGTCCAGCGCCGCCGGGCCGTCGGGCGCCAGCGTGACCTGGTGGCCTTCGTCCTGCAGCAGTTGGCTCAGCAGCTCGCGCAGGTCCGGGTCGTCCTCGATCATCAGGATGGCGCCGGTGCGGCGGCCGTGCCGCGCCGTGCCGTGCTGTGCCGGGAGGGGCGGCGCATCCGGGACGCGCGGGGCCTCGATGGTGAACACGGACCCCTTGCCGGGCCGCGACCGGACGTGGACCGGATGGCCCAGCAGGGTGCCCAGCCGATGCACGATGGACAGCCCCAGGCCCAGTCCCCGGTCCCGCACCCGCGCCTCGTTGCCGACCTGGTGATACTCCTGGAAGATCGCCGGCAGCTCGTGCCCGGGGATGCCGATGCCGGTGTCCCAGACCTCGATGCGCAAGGCTCCGCCCAGCCTGCGGCAGCCCAGCAGCACACGGCCGCGCTCGGTGTACTTGAGCGCGTTGGACAGCAGGTTCCGCAGCATCTGCTCCAGCAGCCGCGGGTCGGTGCGTATGGTGGCGCTGCACGGCATGACGCGCAGCGACACGCCCTTCGCCTGGGCATGGAGGGCGAACTCGTCGCGCATCCGGCTCAGCAGTCCGTCCACGCGCACGTCCGACACCTCGGCGCGGACGATGCCGGCCTCGATCTGGTTCAGGTCGAGCAGGGTGTCCAGCATTCCCGACATGGCGCCCAGCGTCTCGTCCAGCCGCCGCACCAGCTCGGCCGCCTTGTCCCCCGTCACGGCCCGCGCCAGCAGCCCCTGCAGCAGCGCCAGGGTCTGCAACGGCTGGCGCAGGTCGTGGCTGGCCGCGGCCAGGAAGCGGGACTTGGCGAGGCTGGCCGTCTCCGCCTCGCGCTTCGCGCCCTCCAGCGCGGCGGCGGCCTGCCTGCGCCGGGTGATGTCGGTGAAGGTGATGACCACGCCCTCCACCCCGCCATCGTGCCCGTTGCCCTTAAGCCCTGCGCCCTTCAGCCCCGGGCCGTCCGCGCGGTAGGGCAGGATGCGGCGGCGGAACCAGGTGCCGCCGGGCGTCTCGACCTCGCGCTCGACCAGCTCCAGGGTGTCCAGCACCGCCCGCGCGTCGCCGGGGAGCGAGGTGTCGGTCGCGAGCGAATGCAGGTCGGCCAGCGGGCGTCCGATGTCGCCGGGGATGACGTTGAACAGCGCCTTGGTGGCCGGCGTGAAGAAGCGGATGTTCAGCGCCCGGTCCAGGAACAGCGTCGCCACGTCCGTGCTGTACAGGATGTTCTGCAAGTCGTTCGACGTGGTGCGCTGATGCTCCAGGGTCTCCTGCAACTGGCTGTTCAGCGCCTGCAGCTCCTCGTTCAGGGATTGCAGCTCCTCCTTCGAGGTCAGCAGCTCCTCGTTGGTGGACTGGTACTCCTCGTTGACCGACAGCGCCTCCTCGTTGATCGCGCGCTGCTCCTCGCCGGACGCCTCGATGGTGCGGTGCGCCGTGTCCAGGTCCGCCCGCACCGCCTCCAGCTCCCGCTCCAGCTCGGCGACGCGCGTCGCGGGATGAAGGGGTGCCTTGCCCGCCGTGCGGCGCGGCAGGCGCGTCCACGAAGCAGACCAGCAGCAGCGCCTCGCCATCGCTGGACAAGGGCTGCACGTCCATGTCGAACGGCACGGAGCGTCCGTCCCGCACCAGGCGGCCACCGGGAACCGTGACGTGCGCGCCGTCGTGCGCGGCCTGGGCGAGGGCGGAGCGCAGCCGGGTCCGCATGGTGCCGCGCGCCATCGCCAGCAGGTCCGGCGTGGCGTGGCCCGGCGCCACCCGCAGGTAGCGGTCGGTCGGCCCCAGCGAATACAGGCACTCGTGCCGGGCGTTGCACAGCACCGCCGCCGGGGCGTGCGCGTCCAGCACCGCCTGGCGGCACAGCTCCGCCAGCACCATCTGCCGGGACGGCGCCCGGCCGGCATCCGGCAAGCGGCCCGGCAGGCTGCCCCGCAGCCCGTCCGTGAGGGTCGCGGCGAAGCTGAGGTCCCCCGGCTGCTTGCGGCCGACGTGCCGGTACAGGCGCGCGGACTTCTGGATCAGCTCGAACCGGCCGTCCCCCTCGCCGATCGTCTCGGCGCTGCCCAGCAGCAGGGCGCCGCCCTCCTTGAGCGCGAAGTGGAACAGGGCGACCGCCTTGGCCTGCGCCTCCGGCCCCAGGTAGATCATCAGGTTGCGGCACGACACGAGGTCGAGCCGGGAGAACGGCGGGTCCGTCAGCAGGTCCTGCACCGTGAACACCACCGATGCCCGCAGGTCCGGCAGCACCCGGTAGCCGCCGTCGTCCTCCCTGGAGAAGAACCGGGCCAGGCGCTCCGCGGACACGTCCTTGGCGATGCCGGGGGAATACAGGCCCTCCCGCGCCGTGGCCACGGCCTCCGCCTCGATGTCGGAGGCGAACACCTGCAGCTTGATGTCCTGGCCCCTGCTGTCCTGGCCTTTGCTGTCCTGGCCTTTGCCGTCCTGGCCTTTGCCGTCCTGGCCTTTGCCGTCCTGGCCCTTGCCATCTCGCCCGGCCGCGGCGGCGGCCTCCCGGAACAGGATGACGAGGGAATAGACCTCCTCGCCCGTGCTGCACCCGGCGACCCAGATGCGCAGGGGCTGGCCGGCCGCCTGGCCTTGCAGCAGGCCGGGGATCACCTGCTCCGCCAAGGCGTCATACGCCGCCGTGTCGCGGAAGAAGCCGGTGACGTGGATCAGCAGGTCCTTCGCGAGCAGGTCCAGCTCGCCCGCGTCGCCGTGCAGCAGGGCCAGGTAGGAGGCCAGGTCATGGCCCGGGGGGCCGGCGGTCCCGTTCCCGCCGCGCGCGCCGTCCGTCTTGCCGCCGCGCGGCGCCAGGCCCATCCGGCGCTCGATGCGCCGCTCCAGCGTGCCGCGCTTGTAGGCCGTGAAGTCGTGCCGGGTGCGCGCGCGCAGCAGCCCGATGATCTCCATGATCTGATTGGGGGCCTGATCGGGGGCCTGACCAGGCGCTGCGGCGGGTGCCTCCCGGGAGGGCGCCCCGCCAGAAGACGCCCCGCCAGAAGACGCCTCGCCAGAAGGCGTCCCGGCAGGAGGCGTCCCGGCAGGAGGCGTCCCGGCAGGAGGCGTCCCGGCAGGAAGCGCCCTGACGGGAGGCGTCGTGGCAGGCGGCGGGGCAGCCCGGCCGTGGCTGGCCAGCGCGCCCGTGAGCACCGCAACGGGCGCCACCTTGTCCACCAGCCCGGTGCCGATGGCGCTGCGCGGCATCCCGTCATAGCCGGCCTCCGCCGGGTCCTGCACCAGGACCAGGCCGCCCGCCTCCTTGACCGCCCGCAGCCCGGCGCTCCCGTCCGTCCCGGTCCCCGACAGCACCACGCAGGCGGCGCGCGCGCCGTACGCCTCGGCCAGCGACGGCAGCAGGCCGTCGAACGGCAGCCGCGCGCCGTGCGCCGCGCCGTCGCGCGTCCCGGGCGGCGCGAGGTGCAGCACCCCGCCGCCCACGGACAGGTAGGCGCCGGGCGGGATGACATACAGGTGCTCCGGCTCGACCGGCATCCCCTCCGCGGCTTGCAGGACCGTCATGGCGGTGTGCTCGGCCAGCAGCTCCACCAGCAGGCTCTTATGGCCGGGGTCGAGGTGCTGGACCAGGATGAACGCCATCCCAGTAGGGGAGGGGAGAGCGTCCAGCAGCCTGGTGCAGGCCTCCAGCCCGCCGGCAGACTCGCCGACCGCGACCACCATGAAGCCGTCGCCCCGGCCCGGCAGGCCGCGCGCCGCCGCCGGGCGCGGGACCGACCGGCGCCGGATGGCGTTGGCACCGTTGCTGGCTCGGGGCGGCACACTGTCAGGCATTCCTGCGTCGCTCCTGGGTAGGGACCCCCAACGGGACCTGGTCGCAGGCGATGATTAGCATATTTTAACTTGCGTGCCCTCCTTTGTGCGTAACAGAACACAAGTCGGCATCAAATCGGGCAAACACCGGTGGCGAATTCAGTGTGCCGCTGCCGCTGGCCGTCCTGCTGGCCGCCGAGGGGCCGAGAACGGTCGCAGAAGCAAGCCTGCCGGCCGCTGACGCCCACGAACAAATGGCCAACCCTGAATTTGCCACCAGTGTCACTTCGTTTGACGGACAGCTTCGTTTGACGGACCGCTAGCCGCGGTGCCGGCAGGCGGGGGTTGCGGCAGGCTGACGTTCCGACCACAGGCCTAGACAGGCCACGGCACATCGGCCTTCTTCGATCCGACCCTGCCGGAGTTCCGGATGACCGCTCTTGATGCCGCCCTGACTACCTGGATCAACGGATGGGCGGGGCACGTTGCCGCAGCCGACGTTCTCATGACCTGGATTTCCGCACTGGGCATCCCGGTTCTCGTCCTGGCCGTGGCGATGCAGTGGTGGCTTCCCCGCCCGGACCGCTCCAGGCGCCACGTCCTCGTCGCGGCAGGCCTGTCGTTCCTGCTCGGCCTCGGGTTCAACCAGGTCGTCCTGCTCTTCGTTCAACGGCTCCGCCCGTATGACGTCGGCATCAGCCGTCTGCTGGTCGAGCGAAGTGCCGACTTCTCGTTCCCTTCCGATCACGCGACGGCAAGCGTCGCCATCGCAGCCGCCTTCCTCATGCATGGCCTGAAACGCCAAGGGCTAGCCTTCCTTGCCGCTGCGGCGCTGCTGGCCGTCTCGCGCATCTACATCGGAACCCATTTCCTGGGCGACGTTCTCGGAGGCGCCATCACGGGCGTTGCTGCCGCTGCCGCGGTAAGGGCGGCCTACCGGGAGGGCACCCGTGCGGACCGCCTGATTACGGGCATACTCTGAACCCATGCTGAGGCCGGTGCACGACGAAGTGGTGGACAGGCCACTGGTTCCTGGCGTCCATAAGAGGGACCGGAGGGCGGAGGCCATCGGGAGCGAGGCATCGTGTTAGGTCAACTGCCCGCCCTGGCCCTGCTGTTCATCCTCATCTTCGGGCTGAACCTGATACCGGCGTTCGCGCCGCCGACCTGGATGGCGCTGGCCCTGGTGGGCTTCGAGTTCCCCGGCGCGGGCGCCGTCCACCTGGCCGTGGTCGGCGCGGTCGCGGCGACGCTGGGCAGGCTGACGCTCGCAAGGCTCTCGCACTGGCTCCTGCGGGAGAGGCTGCTGAGCGACGCCAACCGGGCGAACATCGATGTCATCAAGGACCGCCTTGAGAAGCGGACGGCCCTGACCGTCGGCCTGTTCCTGTTCTACGCCTTCAGCCCGCTACCCTCAAACTTCCTGTTCATCGCCTACGGGCTGACCGGTCTGCTGCTGCCGCGGGTTGCGCTGCCGTTCTTCGTCGGCAGACTGGCCAGCTACACCTTCTTCATCGTGGGTGGCGCCGCGGCGGGCAGGCGGTTGCACATCGACTCCCTCGCGTCGGGCGTACACGCGGGCGCTTGGTTCATCGGCACCCAGGTGCTTCTCCTGGCTGCGCTCTACGCCTTCACGCGCATTGACTGGACGGCCTTGTTCGACCGTCACAGGCTCGTGTGGATGTCTAAGACCCCGTTTGCGAAGTCATGGTGCGGCCAACCGCTTGCGGTTTGGGTGGACGGCGCGGTGGAGCATAAGGCGGATCATGGCGAGCGTGACCATGGCTTCGGACACCTCGGGCAGGTGCTCGT
>JAABUK010007004.1_pt1 | contig 16485 bp, 21 predicted proteins | sample 5559141 | NCBI WGS metagenome assembly JAABUK01 (sample SAMN10711869, study PRJNA513367) | rock metagenome | isolation source: Antarctica rocks | place: Antarctica: Victoria Land, Pudding Butte nord | collected 2016-01-03
CAGCCCAGTGAGGATGGTGGCCAAGGGAGTGTTGAGGGGCATCGTGCCCTGGCACCAAGCCCGCCCCTTCCTCTCAGCCCGACTACGTAGAAGGTGCGTACCAAGTCATACTTGTTCTTGTTGTTCTCATCTTTGGTTCTGTACGAGTCAGCGAAAGCTTGCTCCAACCAGCGCTTTGTGTCCACAAAACATGTTGAGAAAACTTTGGTTGCGGGGACTGCTTGATTGTTACATTGCAGATGCGCACAGTCCGTCAGGCACCCCAATGCACTAACGAAGAGCACGAGGCATTCTGTGTATGCGATCTGACGTGAGTGCAAGCTTGGGTATAGGTGCCATATGACAATGACATTAACACCTTAGCGCAGTGGTCTGTTCACGTTTGCTGCAGGGTTGTAGAGGAGCCGCTAATCAAGGCCATCATGAACACCAGCATGACTATCACTCGAGCCTATGCAACCAAGCTGCTCCAGAGATGGTTCTACATCAGCTTGCGCAACAGTGTAGCAGTCGACGGCCTGGCCAGGCGGCACTTTGAGGGTGTGACTTTAGATACACAAGTGGAGGAGATGAGTGCCTCAGAAGCTGAGATGTGGGCTGATGATGATGCTGTCGTGCAATGGGTTCTGCAGTTCACAGGGGGCGGACCCGAAGGCAACCTCTTTCAGGCAAACGTTGATGTGAGTTTGCTGACTTTGTTGTGCAGCTGCTGACTTTCTTGCGCAGCTTCCTGACTTGCTTGTGCAGCTGCTGTGCCACCAGTTGATGAAGGCAATGTGCTTGATCCTGCACCCCAAACCACTAGTTTTTACACAACAGTGGAAGCCTGGTGTTGCAGCTCATTGATTAGTGCCAGTAATTGCAGCTACTACTTCTGTTGTATGGCGTATAACCCAGAAAGACAATTTGAGTTGCCAGTGTGAGTTATGTCATGTCCACATGATGCCTCAAATAATGCCTCAACTCTGACTGACATGCAGTCTCCTCTGCTTGCAGGCATTACAGGTCAAGGCCACCTCCCATCTGGTACAAGCTTTATTCACATCTGAGACAGGCCAGCAAGGTATACTTCAGGGCCTGCAGCAGGTCCTTCGTGAGAAGCCTGAACTGAAGGATGCTATCAGCAGCTTGCTGAATGACACGAATGGGCAGCACTGATATTGACAGCATCAGCAGGGGAACTTTCAATAAATTTGTTGTGGAGTCCTGTGGCTTCCTCCCATCTGCTACTCCCTGTGTCTTGATACTTGACAATGCGTATTGTTTGCTCTTGCTGACAGGTACTGCTACGATTCAGTTGGCTGTGTCTGTGCTATGTACGGATTCAGAAGCATGGTCGAACAGATGAACATCTGAACATGAATGCTGAACCAACAAGTTGAGAATGTGTTGTGTGTTGTGCTTGTTTCTTTGTACTTTTTGTGACGGTCACCCCAGCTTCCTTGTGTACTTGGCATGTTTTTGCTGTTCTTGACAGACCAAAACCAGTACTGCCTTTGCAATGTCTGTTTTGAACAGACAGTCTGACTGTTTATTGTCTGACTCAGCTGCATTGTTTTCTGATCCTGGGAGCACAGCAGGAATGTTGTTTTCAAGCATCACACGAGAAAGCCCTGCTGATTTAATGCGGTAAATGATTCCTGGCTGATGTCATATGCTTAGTGCACATCAGGTCATCGTCAACCAAGATGCTCAGCATGCGGTGGTGGAGCTATGCATAAGCATTGCATCTTATCTATGCTGTTTTACAGTTTTGGTGGCGCAGCCCTGTGACAGATTGCAATTCCGTTACACCAGCAATTGATCTACCACAACCCCCCAAAACATTCTGACGACAGATGGTGTGATCCAATCCTGAGCACACATACAAGCCTTCCATGCAATGCGTGGCGCGCAGCCTCCTCATAGACTAATACCCTCCCGCTCAAGCTTGTTCATCAGCTCATTGCACATTGTCAGAAGAGTGGCCTTCTCTTCTTCCTTCTCGCTCACCTGCATCAGCATCAAGTGCAACAAGCTCGTACAGAGAGTTCCTGACTTGCTGACGGATGGACCTGCAAATGGTGTGAATACACTTGTACGCTCAAATTGCACTGAGAAACACAACATGAGCTGCAGTGAATGGGATGTATATTAACAATCCACGTATGCCGTGTACCAACAGTATCATACATGTGTGGCTGCACATAGTATGGTGTTACCTGCTGCTGCAGCGCAGCAATGTCTGCCTTGAAGTTGTCCTTCATGTCTGCAAAGCGGCTATTCTCGGTCTTGTATGCTTTGAGAGCGGTGTCCCGGTCTCCCAGCTTCACCTGAAGCTCACACAGCTCCTCCTCCTTGGCATACACCTGCAAATAATAACAATAATGATAATAACAACAACAGTAATATTAATAATGTTAAAATAACAATTTCCAGCTCATGATGAGCTAGATACACCTGCAACACTCACAGGAGTCAGGCATTGGCACAAGCTGAAGTCGCAGGCTCGCCCTAGAAACTCTGGTACGTCTGGACCACACCAGATTGTTTTGAATGCTTGTTGGCACAGCGTGAAGTCTCAGGTTGTCCCTAGACCCTTGCACCTCAGACTACATCAGGCTGTATATGTGCCTGTTCAAGACACCCTGTGTGGTCCTGCAAATTTTGTCTCTCACAACAAAGACACAGATACTTGCATGACCAGGCAGTGTTTGTGGCCCAGCAAGACATGTCAGGATCCTGCAGAAAAGTGCATGACAGGATGCGATGGATAGGGACACTGCATTTTGCAGATGTGGTGGCCTGTTGCCATCAAGAGCACACAGGCGCACCTCTGTCATGGCCCTCTCTCGTGCTTGCTTTACAGTGCTGTACTTGCGCACAGACTCCTCAAGCTGCTGCCTCAGAGAATCAGACTCAGCCTGAGCTTCCTTGAGGGCTTCACCAGAGGTTGAGGTTGAGGTCAGCTGCTTGCGCACCTGCTGCTCAGCTGCCTGAGCAGCTTCCACAGCAGCTTCCTTCTCTGCGATCACCCCTCTCTGTGCCTGCAAGAGTCATGCATGTTGCAACATTCAGCATGGAGTGCTGGTGAAAGGTTAGTGCTCAACTGTATCACAGCCATGGCTTGCTTGCTAGCAAGCAAGAGCAACACAGAAAGTGCAAGTTTGCACAGACATTTTGCATGCAGAGCAAAAGCATACTAAGATAACAAATTGCAGAGCACTTGCGCTGTGAAATGGCCTCGGCATGCCATGAAAGATGTCATGCCATTCATCCATGTCACTGATGTCATTCATTTGCAGCAATGCAGATGAACCACAAGCATAGCACCAAACCTAGCAAAGGCGTTTCTTTTCAGCTTTGGCATGACGCATATTGCAGAGCACGTCATCCAGCTGAAATCATGTTCCACTGCAACACTGCCAGCAAGTCTACTGACCTGGATATCTTCTTGACTCTGCTGCAGCTGCTGTGTGAGGGACTGGATATCCAACCCAGCCTTGCGTACTTTGAGGTCAGCAGTAGCCAGCTGCGTGCGCAGCTTCTCCACAGTCTGCTGCTGCTGCTCCTGCACCTGCTGGTTGCTGTCAAGCGCTGCCTGATGATGCGCTTTCAGAGGCTGGTACTTGTCGTGGTACAGCTGCTTGAACTGGTGCTGCACGCTGTCGCGCTCAGCCTGCAGCTGCAGCAATAGCGCAGGAGAAGATTTAGATAACGTTTTGCCCTAAGCGGACGAAAACAGAACTTGTGTATATGCACTTTGAGCTTGACGCCTGCGACATATCCCAGACTGGCGAGACAGAAAGCTACTCAGCAGTTCAATCACATGACAAATACAATATATGACTATCAGCTGCAATTGCCTTAGAACCCATCATCAGACAGCATGCCTGAGCTTGTCTCAATGGTGCCACCAGCCTTCATTGCTCATATAAAAATGCCATCACCCAGGCGGTGAAGTTTCATACCTTGGCTGCCTGTGTCTCTAGTCTGTTGATGGTGGTCTTGGATTGGACAGAATCCAAGCTCTGCCTCTCTTGCAGCTGACTGATGCTTAGCCTGTCAAGCCACCATGCAGTGTCAGACGAGCAGCAAATAAAACCTCTGGAGAGAGTACATTCCTTTGCTGATATAGCTGTTGAACTTGAGCTCATGGCACAGTGCAACGCAAGAAGTAAAGCAGAATGATAATAAGAGACAAACATAATTGTATGCTGACCTGTAGGCATCAAGCAAGGGAAGTGCTTCCTCTTTGTCCTTCAGCAACTCAGAGTTGATGGCTTGCAGGCATGCCACTTCTTCCTCCAGCTTCTGTACAGGCGTCAAGTCATATCAAAAAGATAAGTCTGCAATATATCATTTTACGTACATGCTTCACTGTGTTGGCAATGCATGACATGCTGCAGCTTGACATCCTTCCATACTGCATCTGTACCGGGCAGGCATGCTGGCACTGCACTTGCATTGCACTGACAGACAGACAGCAATGCTTCGCGCAGGTTCCCTGGTCATCACAGTTTGCGTCATGAGCTGTTCTGTACAATGAGGCTAAAAGACAATGCATCTGCAGCTCCCTGCAGGTGGATCATCTAATTGTGCAACCTTACTCCACAAGGCACAGATGACTGATCACATACATGTGCAACACATGCTGGCATTGCGAAGAAGGTATGGTGAGAGTGGTCACCTTGATAGTGCTTGCATCTTCCAGAAGCATTTGAGCAGCTGGCGAGTGCTGCAGCCCTACGTCACTCAGCCTCAGCCTCCTCTGAAGCTGACACATGCTGTCAGCATGCCCAGAAGGGACCCCGAAGCCAAACATGGCCTCAGCTTCATTGGCAAAGGCAGCATCAAATTCTGGACTTGACGTTCCAGCTGGGTTAACCTGCTATCATACAACAGGATGTGAGGAGTTGCTGATGTGATGCGTCTGTTTGAGGCATCTGCTGACTTGCTGCTTGAGGCTTGTCACTGCAGGCCCTGCTTGTGCCGCATCCTCAGGCAGAATACGTAATGTTGTGAATATGTGAAGCAATGTTGTGAATCCCTGATGCAGTGTTGTGAATCCCTAAGCAATGTTGGAAATCCCTGATGCAGTGTTGAAAATGCACTGATGCAACGTCGCACATGCCTGATACACACACTGTGCTGATGCTTTGTCCTGCCTGTCTCAGGTCTACCCCTGAAACAGCAGCAGCAGCAGCATGATTGCTCTGCAGTTTATTGCCAGCTCTGCCGATGCAATCCGTTGATGGTCTGACACGGGCAGGCCTCCAATTGCCACTCCCATTGCAGTGCTACAGCAGAGGCAGCATGCAAAAGACTTAGCACTGTACCTGAATGGTCGGGCACACTGTTGTGCCGGAAGCACTCACACTGTTTTGCTCCACTGAGAGGCCCCGGGTGTCAGCAAGCAGCACAGTAGTAGCCACTGAGCTTTGTTGCTGGCTTTGACTTGTTATGCTGCCTGAGACTGAAGAGGGGTGGGCACCCTGGGACTGGCTGTCGGGCCTGGAAGGGTCATTGGGAACCTGAAGGAAAGGGCGTAAATACTGACAAGTGAGCAGCAATTGTCACTAATAAAAGTTCAAGTGGAACATTGGCTTGTGCCCTGTCCATATGCATCAACAGCATGACAAATGACATATCACTAGACAGTTATTGATTGACTGCTACTGATTTGCTGCTAGCTTGAACATACAGATAATAGTATAAAGTGTCTGAAAGAGAAATTAAGTGACCAGTTTGGCAACACTGCATACCTGGATGCGAAGGCTGACAGTGCGGCTAGGGCCAGGGCGAAGCCCTGGGGCTGCTGACTGAGACTGCCCCATGTTAGGGCTGTTGCTCAGCCTCCGGAAGCTGCCCATTGCAATGGCAGACCTGTTGATTCATGACACATGCTTTGAGTCCATGCCTCCATCTGAGTTTGTGCATGTGGAGTGCTGTCACTGTATAAACATAGTCATCTCACTGTTATGATAGCTGAGCTTGATTTGCCTTCTGGACAGACACGTACAAGAGTGCATCCTGTGAGATCAGCTGTTGGCATGCTCTCATTTTTTTGTCTGACCAGCAAGCAAGCTTTGGTTTTGCTTCACAGCCGAAGAGTTTGCGCTGCAAGCTGGCAATACAAATGGCTGCCAACAGTCAGTTGAGCACAGCCTGTGCCATGCAGCATGCATTGATGAATCAAAGACGACAATGCACAGCAGCATATGCATAGACTCAGTACCTGGGTCTTTCGGCAGGCATTTCTGGACTGAACACATTGTTCTCCCAGACCTGCCCCGTCTGGAAACCACCAGGAGGGGTCACAATGTCAGCATCAGACGCACCACCGCCTGACCCCGGGGCAACCCCCTGGACTGCAGCCCCATCTGCTACTGCTGGGGTAGCCTGTGCAGCCGCCAAGCGCTGCGCCACATCGTGAACAACAGCCACTGCAGTTGCATCTTGTGCAACGACTGGCTGACCTACAGCGTTGACCTCGGTGGAGGGGGTGACAGTGGGCACGGCTGAGGAGTGCTGGGTGGAGGGGGGGTCGAGCCTGGAGGCTGAGTGGTGGCCGTGGGGGGTCATCTGGGTCTCCCAGAAGGGCAGGCGGGGCGGGGTGCTGTGCTGGGTCCTGTGGCTGCCTGTGTCGACTGCTGGTGCAGCTTCTGCCTGTAGTCAATAAGATTTTTTGTGAGGAGATGGACTTGCTTGCAAATGCTGTCTGTACAGCTGAATATGACTCAAGTTCAATACCAACTAGACATGCGGGCAGTTCCCCATGTGTTACTGTACACTTCTTAGCAGCTTTGTGTACTCACTGTGTGACCACCACCATAAGATGTCAGTTTGCAAACGGCACAGGCCAATTACCTCCTGTTCAGCTGCCTGCACTGCGCCATCTCTCTCAGCCACCAGCCTTGCAGCCTGACTGAAGTCAGTGCTGGCAGCCGGCGTGAGGTTCTCATCATTGCTCATGGCACTGACCAGCGACATGGGCCCAAAGTCATGCGAGGCATGCATGCGGCTGTGCAGGTTGTCTGCCAGAAGGTGGTCCATCCTGTAGTTGGGGCTAGGCTCTGGGTGACTGTCTGCATCACTGCCTAGGTGTGCATGCTGTGCTGCGATTGCAGGTGGCATAGCCCCTGCAGAAGCTGATGAGGCAGCTGGTTGAGTCAGCGTGGCGGAGGAAGCTGAGAGGTCCATCTGGCTGATGGCTGCTGGTGCTGCTGAGATGCTGATGGCGCAGGCGGGGCTTGGGAGGCCCCCTGAGAAGGCCTGGCTGAGTGTGCGTGCTGCATCAACCTACATGCAAGCAATGTCAGCCCTGATGTCAGCAGTCTGCACAGAAAAGGCTCGGTGATGATACAGTGGCTGCCCTGGTCGTGGCTTCTGTTGCCTCAACATGACACAAATTGAGGTCAACAAGGCCACAGCAGCGAGCATCTTGCGCAGATGCAGGGGCTTTTCATGTGGTGTTTCTGGCTGTCATAAAGAAAATGTATGTGAAACAAGAGCTTGTTTTGGTGTTGCTGAAAATGTGGCTGCCTGGCAAAATCCGGTGTGCCACCAGTGCCTCAGGTGTCAGGCAGAAACTCACTCACATGCAGCATACGCAGAGATATGGCAGCAACTGTATGTCTCATATGTGCTTGATTGGTAGATTTGCCAGAACGAGGACTACCCGTCAATAAAACATGCCCTTTCATGTCAGAAACGGTCAGCAATGTTACCTCAGCAGCAGAAGTCACCTTGTGAGGTGTGCCATGCCTGGCAACAGCTTCTAAGAGCTCTTGCACCAAGTCATGCACTACCTCCACAGTGTCTACATGCTCTGCCTCAGACTCCACAGTGTCCACATGCTCTGTCTCATACTCAATTGCTGTGGCTGCCCGACCTGCCTCGTTGTCTTCTGCAGCCAAACCACCCCTAGCTGCTTGACTACACACCGCAGCTGAAAGGGTCTCAGCTACTTGACTACTTTCTGCAGATGCACCACTGTCATTTGCTTGACCACTTGTAGCAGCTGTCTCAGATGAGCTGGCTGTTTGCATCTGATTGCAAGGCACAGCACTGGAAGCCCGAGATGCAGCCTGTGCTTGATTCAGCTGAGGCTGAGATGGGTCAGCCTGGGACTCAGGCACATTTGCCTGGTCTTGGGATGCAGCGCCTGCTGTCTCAGGCTGTCTGGCTGTACTCAAGACTGAGGAGCTCAGCTCATCTGAGGCCTGAGGCTGAGCTGCCGAAGCCGGAGACAAGGCTGGCTTGTGCAGTGAGCGCTTTGCACTGGACTGGTTCCTGCTGGGGGTCCTCTTAGCAGCACCTGAATGAGCCTTCTGAGGCGATGGGCTGACTGCTGAGCTGCCCTGCGTGAAAGGCAAGGGTGGGCCCCGCTGGCTGATGCCACTCTGGCCTGCTGTGCTCTGTGCTTCTGCCACGAGCTCTGACTTGACCTCAGAGACAAGGTTCTCAACAAAGTCATTGACAAAGGCTTCCAATTGCAGTGCAGGTGCAGCAGCTGGCTGGGGTGCAGTTGCTTCCGGCTGTGCTGTCTGAAGAAGGCATGTCATGCCAGGTGACTGCGCTGGGGGTACCCTGGGGGTTTTGGAGGTTGGCTCCCCCTCCAAACCCGCCTGTAGACATACCAGTCAAATTAGATCCAGACAGATCTTTTTGGAGAGGCACAATGAGTGTGAATGCAAGGAACATGACTTGTTGGACTTTACGGACAGAAAGTAGGGATGATGGTGCTGTAAGCCCCACTTACACAATGGCATATATATGTGGGAGATGGTGACCATTTGTGTAAGGCTGATAATGCGTAAATCAGAGGCAATCTTGAAGAGCCAAGTCTAGGACATAATTGTGTGCCTCGTTGTTGACGCATCTGGTACATGTGAGATTCACTTCTGCAACAACACGTGCTAATTGCGGACCCAGCAAGGTGTGATGAAGAATTTAGCATGCAGCGTTGACAATTGTGAAGAGCGCATGCAGCTCACCTCAGCAGGCCGTTTTGAGACAGCTGAAAACAGGCTTTTGCCATATCGTTCATCTGCGGGGGATGCACTTAGCTCTGGTGAAGTGACTGCAGTTACCACTGCAGGACCAGCAGATGTTGCACTGGAGAGCTGAGCATCAGCAGGCTGCTCAACGCTGGTCAGCTCTGTGCCCATTGCAGAGGTTTGAGCTTGATCGGACACCTCAGCAATCTCAGCCATCTGAGTTGAGGCGGGCTCGCTATTTGCCGCACTCGCAACATCTGCTGCAGCTGTGCTAGTACTGTCCGCATCTGAAGGTGCTGCAGCAGCAGGGCGCTGGGACTGCAGTGTGCCATCGTCTCTCAATGGCTTCTGTCCTGACTGTGGCACATCATTTGCCTCAGCCTCAGCACTCGCCTGTGAGGCAGCTTCTGGAGTTGGGCTGATGCTGTTATGGACAGCATTCGTTGACTCTGCAGCAGGTGACCCTGCATCAGCGTACGTCTTGCTGACAGCAGAGTCTGCTATGAGTGTGGCCTTGCTGACAGGAGTAGCAGGGTCCGCAGCATGCTGTCTGCTTACAGCTGCTGAGTCAAAGCCAGCAGCCAAGTTAGGCTTGCTGGAAGCCACTGAGTTGCTGGCTATTGACGAGGGTGTGAAGGGGCCTTCCTGAGTCTCCACAGGCCTTACCCTAGAGCCAGCCACCGGCTCTGTAGCCATGACCAAAGCAGCAGCTGCAGTGCCACTGTTCTGTGGCGTGTCCAGAGATGCATATGCAGCCTGTTGATTGCTGTTGGGTGCTGACCCTTGTGCTGCCAGGATGCCAGCAGCCATAGCAGCTTGAAAGGCGCCTGGCGACATAGTGGGCTCATAGCCGCCTGCTGCGTCAGTGTCTCCAAACGAGGCTGAGGGGGACATGAAGAGAGCTGCTGGCGAGCGCTGGCCAAGGTCATAGACTGACCCTGCAGCATCTGCTGTGCTGGCATCTGAGAAGCCGGAAGCGAAGCTGGCAGCATCTGTGTTGTCAAGCTGTGATGATGGCAAGTTGGCTTGTCCCAGGTCCACCCCTGCAGAAAATGGCACATTGAGCACATGTGCTGTTTTGGGAAATACCAGGATCTAATGCTCTAACCAATACAGGTCCCTCCCATGACCAGATGATATCATGAAACGCAGAAAGACTTCTCTGCCAGCTTATATGCAAGTTATTGGTGCAATGCCTAGAATCAGTGTTTGAGGCTCTGGTTTGGCACCAGGCAAGGAGGGCTCACTTTCTGTAGTATCAACTGCATTGTGCCAGTCGTCCTCATCGCTGCTGTAGGTGACCAGAGCATTGGCAGGCAGAGGGGAGTGGCGTGCTGAGGCTGCTGGACCCAAGACCATAGTAGGCGCAAAACTGTCATCATTGTCATCAAGACTGCCACTGATGGCTTGACCTCTGTCTTGAGGTGGGTGTGGAGCATGTAGCAAGGGCTGCCTGCGTTTGCTACTTGCAGCGTCACTGAGGCTACCAGAGTTTGCAGGGCGCAGCCTGGTTGGGCTGTTTGATGACAGTGCTCGCAAGGGTGATCGTGCGCCATGCTGCTCTTGTGAGTTGTCATGAGACTCTTTTAGGCTGACCGCATCTGCTTCATCATCAGCATGTGCAGCTTGTGCACTACTGAAAGCTGACGCCCCATGACCCAATGGACTCCAATGCTGAGCGCTGGCAGCAGAGTCACCGACAGAGTTTCTCCTGTTCGGACTATCGGTTGCTGATGATGGAGAGTCAGCTGTAACAGCTGACTGAAATGAAGCTTTGCGCTCTGTTGAGCTGAATATGCTGCCACTCCCGCCTCCCTTTGGGGACAGCAGGGATCCCCTGAGGAAACTAAGACTGAATCTGCTTTTCTTTGCCTCTTGCTGCGGTTGCTGAGGCACACCTGCAGGGACTAGAATTGTGTGAGATGCTGGACATGAATCAAAAACAGCCATTCATGTGACATCTTATTGCAATGTCAAGCTTGTTGCGGCTGCAGCAAACCTGCATGTGACTGTGTGTCCAGCTCCTGCACTTCTGCCTTCGAGCTCAGTCTGCTCTGCAAGTTTGCAATGGACTTTCGCCTAGCTCTCTCAGCCTCCTGAAAAGATCACACCAGACGTGTGGATACAGTCTGCAGCTCGGTGACTGTCCGAGCATGCCACGTTGTTTTGAACACGCAGACCTTGGTAGCGGGAGACCAGCTAGATCTGATCATGTCATCAGTCAGTGCTGAGCTGTCCATCCATTCTGCAGTGCAAGCCGTCAACATCAGTAGCGGCAACAGAATGCGGCGATAGATCGCTTGTACGCAGTTTATCACTTCACGGCCTACCTTCCTCTGAAGCCGCCGTCATCCTCCTCGGCGCAGGCTGCCTATACCGGCTCCAGTCGAGCAACCACAAGGAACGTTTCGACACCCTTCTCGGGGTAAAAGATGAGCGTGGGCATCTTGAGTAGCACAACAGCGAATTGCTATCTGGCGTTTGTGGGATTTGAATTCAGGTCACGTCGTTCTTGCTGACTTTCGGTCAAACAATCGACCTGAAGGGCAAGAGTTGTGTGTCTGAATGATCACCGCACTTGGCGCATGTTCTGGTTCCATGCCCGCATTAGCTGCTGCAGGGTTCATAGCTGAAGTTTGATGGGCAGGAACCTGAAGGTTTGCGTGACAGCGAAATCGTACTATTCGATAGAAGCTGTTCAGTTCAGCGGCACGTCTCGCTGACACATCAATGGATGTCAAAAGCCCATCTGCGGGGGTGCTGTGGGTGACACAGGACCTGAAGTCTGCTGAGGTGAGAGCTCAAGCAGACTTAGCCTGAGACGATTGTGAACAAACCAGGAAGTCTCCTGACTGTCACAGGTGACCCACACCCACCCTGTGATGTCAGCAGAAGCACGGCAAAGGGGTCATGCTTCCACTTCAGGCCATCACACTCATCTGACGCAGCGCAGGGAATGGTGCAACACAGCTCACATGCTCCGAAACCAACAGCATGCTGTGGAGAATACCCTGAAGCTTCCTGTGGACTCACTCAGGTGAGTGAACCCCAACACCACGGCAATGTCAGCAGATGCATCTGCAGCTTCACCGACACATACTTTTGACTGTGCTCCACATTGTGACCATACACTGCCAACTTCTGGCATCACTATTACTCTGCCATTATAGTCTGCCGTCTGAGTGCACTTGTGATTGCAGGGACGGCAGGCAGACTCAGTTGGACATCAATCAGCAGGCTTCTGAAAGGCGCTTGTTAGCATCTGCACTAGCAGCGCGCACTGATAGAATCAAGCAGACAGTCGAGTCTATTGTGAACAAGCTGGATGACCCACAGCCAGGCTCATACTTTGTGGAGTCTATTGCAGCAGGCCTGGATGCTGGAGAGATCCAGATCACAGAGCTGAAGGCGGAACAGCGTCAGAAGTACGATGCTCTGACCAAGGAGGTATCCTGCATTGCCACTGTGACAAGTGATGCCATGCTGCAGAAGTTAGGACTGCCTTGCTGGCTTTGTGGCATGTGCATATGGATAGGTCTGTGCCACAGTTGCCACTACATGGTGCAGCACATGAGCAGATTGACGAACGGTTGGCATTGCCAATGAAATGCAAAACAATGGAGGCAACCGACCATACGAAGTAATTCCAATGAGCGCACGCATGGATGCATGCAGGAGCATCATTTGACAAGAGAGCTAGAGCTGATGCTTGAGCGCATGGAGTCTCCTGCTTGGAGCTTGGCGCCCCAACCTGATCAGCCCCATGCCATACATTCTGTAGCTGCCAGAGTACCCGCAGCATATCAGCCAAAGGTGAACATCTCAAAGCTTGCTGTCACCCACATCTACTGCACTTACAGCAAAGCAGGCAGCCACTGCTTGCAGACACAACTCTGGTCAGATCTGCTATAGACTAGGCTTGATGATCAAACAAAAGACTGATCTATCAAATAAGAGACTCATCTATCAAACAAGAGATAGGTCTGTCAAACAAGAGACTGGTCTATCAAATCAAAACTGGTATATGTGGCTTGCAGCATGGAGGGGGCCTGTTGCCTGAGGTAGAGGCCTTTGAAGACTTCCATGAGCAGCATGGGCCCACAGGGGGGTGGCACCCCGACGACCACTCTGAGTTTGAGCGCATTCTGAAAGCCTGCAAGGGGGACTACAGTCATGCCACGCTGATGTGCTATGACCAGATGATTGGTTTCAAGCGGGCTGACATCATTGCCCATGCCAGGTCTGTGACAGTCCTGGTTTTATCATATTCTGCGCTGAGGCTGAGTTGCATGGTCTTTCTGCTTGTATGTGCCAGCCAATGGCATGCAACATGAGCAAATAAAGATGAACAGGATGCAGAAACTGTTGATACAGAAACAGAAGTTCCAAACTTTGACCAGACCTCATCTATGTGTGCACACTTACTGCTGCTATTCTTACGGTGTGCTTTGATGGGATCAGGGGCCTTGGCTCGACTAATGGTGTGAGCAGCATGCTGAGCTGCAGAAGCTGCCTTTGTGACAGCTGTAGTCATCTAATAGTCCCAATGGCAACAGTGATCTGGCTCATAGCTCATGTGATGAATGGTTGAGCGTTGCACAGATGTCGCTCTGAGCATCAGGAGCCTGCATGTGACTGACTGTTGCTGCTCGTGTGAGTTTGTGGACTAAACCTATTGCTGTCACCAACAACTCCTTCGCACATGGTGCAGGTGGCATGCTGAGCATCAGGAGCTGTATGTAAGAAAGAGGATTGCCCTGGCAAAGTGGAGGAACCAGAAGGAGGCTCAAAAGGCAGCCTTGGCTGTGCAGGCCTCCTTTGAGGTCCCCAGTGCACGTCAAGCGCACCAGCATCGCCATCTGCACCAGGAACAGCAGCGCATCTCAAGGTAAGCACACCAGACTGGGTTTGCATGAATCTGGGTTTTTTTGTTTATGTATTTAGATTATAAATCTAGATCAACAGTTCACACACACAAGACCAAGCTGGTCTGGGATCATGCAGGTTGTTGGATGGTGTTTCATGTCATTGCTTCAGACCTGCGAATGCTGCATCATTGGTTGGCAAGGGTGCTGCCTGCTGAAAGTAGTATCAGCAGTGCCCTCAGTTGCTGTGGTGCACTGTGCAGTTCTGTCAAAGGCTGCCTGCGGCAGCATTTGCGCACTCTTACTGCTGGCTTGCTGCTGCAGGGACATGAGGCAGAAAAGCCTGGCAAACTGGAAAGCAGCAAAAGATCAGGAGGAGCTGGAGGCTGCAGAGTGGCGCGCTGAACAGCAAGAGCTGCAGAGACAGGTCAGCTCTCTGCTACAAATCAGCGCCTTCTTCAGCAAACTTAAACTATTGCTACTCGTCGTGTAAGTGTCGGATGGTCCTAGCAGTAACAGAGACAAAGCCTATGTCAGTTTGCCTGAATGCTGTGATGCCTGCAGCATGCGTGTCAAAACATGTGGACCGAGAAGCACTGTCGTGATGGCATTTTGCTCCAAAATTTGCACACAACATGGCCAAGAATGCAAGATGGCAAGTACATGGAGAGAATGTGATGATGTAGTTTCAATTCTTCTGTGAGCGTTGTGGTGTGATCTAGCATGGTGGTGAATGCAGGCAGAGCTGACTGCTTTTGCAGAGAGGCAGACAGCCAACAAGGTCAAGCTGGAGGAGTACCACCAGCTCAAGGTAGTTCATGTCAACTGCATGCACAAGTGTTTGGTGCCACAAGATTTTGTACTCTTGCACAACAGGGATGCACAGTATGAGAAGGCTGCACCGACATGAGTTCAAAACAACAGCGCATGTCGCAGGACATGTCTTTGCTGAACATCATGCAGTGACAGTACACCCTCTTCATGTATCCTTGGCTTCTGATCTTGCCCTTGCAGACAGTCAAGTGACCCAAAACATAGCTTGTGTTTTCAGACTGTACTTTGTAGGCATATGTTATATTGCATACTCGCCTGCTGACTGCAGGCCCAGCAGGATGCAGAAGCTGCAGCAGAGGCTGCCGCTGCTGATAGAGACTGTACAGTCAAGCTGTCTGCTGGGCAGCTGCACCGTCTCAAGGAGCGCAACCACACGTTCATGCAGCGTCGGACCGAAGCTGCCTCTGCCAAGCAGAGGGAACAAGAAGAGCATGCAGCCAGGCTCGAGGCATTGCAAGATCAGGTGTGCATCAAAGGGAGATCAAGCGTGCTGTGTCTTTTGCACATTGTTTTGCACACATACAATGTCGAAGGTATGTACATATTTAGTTGAGAAAGGGGTACTCCCATCAAATTAGGGGGTGTAGCTCATATGGTAGAGCGCTGACTTTGCATGTCAGAGGTACAGGGATCGATGCCCTGCTCCTCCACTGCTTTTGGGGGTTTCAGCTTCTATGCTTTTGTCGGCAGCAACTTGAGGGTTTGCATGATTCGACACTTGCAGTGATACATCGTGGCATCACAATGTATGCAAGCTGAATGCATTGCATTCTGCAGGCAAGTCTCGTCCCTTGCTGCTAAAGCAATATTGCAATTTCTGCTCACTGAGACAACAGGTGTGTCAGCACGTTCAACAGGGCTGAAATAGCAAGAGTGTGATGCAGGTCAGCGCTAAAGTCAATGCCAAGGTGCAAAAAGACCCTCAGCGCATTCTCAAGGTGAGCATGCAGTATTGCAACTCTTTCATATTCTGCACGTTCACATGGAGCAGCTCACTATTGGTTGCTGTGCCATCGACATAAGATGCTGCCCAAGCATTCCATAGCACTTCAGCCTACAGCTCGTAAAGCCGAACTCATTGCATTGTGGCAGTGTCTTCATGTGTGTGTCTTACAACAATAGCCAATTCAAACCAGCCTTGTGAACAAGATGCTGCCTCTGCAGGCAACAGCAGCAGCTCAACAGAGGCTGACGGCAGAGCAGGAGGACAGCCATGGGTCAAAGCCCAGTGGATTCATCAGCAACGTCTCGAGTAAAGCAGTGCCTGCTTGGAGGCAGCCGCTGAAAGGCATGCAAGTTTGAATGTAAACGGACAAGAGTGTCAAACAGTTCCACGGTGTTTGTTTATGGTCTTGGTATGTTTGGCAACGATATTGGTACTGCAGTCATGCCGACCGACTTTGTTGACACCTACGCTCAGCAAGGGGCCTGGTCTGCCGTGCTCAGGTCCAATTTGCGAGGAGGCATACGTTCGGGTGAGTATTACGCCCGAAAGATGGCATGTTACGTCTAGCGCACCTAACGCTCGCGAATAGCGCCAGCATTATTTGGCGCAAGCCGACGAACCTCCGCTGACGTCCGACACTGGTTTGGCATATACCGTATTGCAGGCGTACGGCACTCATACAGGTCCGAAATACTAGGCGACTCCACTGCCTGGCTTGCCTCAAGAACGAGAGCTTCGTTCTTCGGGACAAGTGGTGCAGCTGCTGCGCTCTGATGGTTCTGCCGGCCTGGCCAGACCATACTTCTACAAAGACAAAGTTTCGCAGTAACACTGGGGAAGTCGTTGCAGTTCACAAAAA
>JAABUK010007005.1_pt1 | contig 16484 bp, 18 predicted proteins | sample 5559141 | NCBI WGS metagenome assembly JAABUK01 (sample SAMN10711869, study PRJNA513367) | rock metagenome | isolation source: Antarctica rocks | place: Antarctica: Victoria Land, Pudding Butte nord | collected 2016-01-03
GTTGAAGGGGAGGGATGATGAGTATTGGAGGGCGGTGGTGGGGATGGAGGGGCCCAGCAACAGTGGCACAGATGGGGCTGGGCAAGGGGTGAGTATTTGGGAGGAGGAAGAGGTTATGGAGGCGGTGGCGAGGGTTACTCGTGTGAGGAGGAGAGCGGGAGAGGCTGACATGGGTGGAGATGGGACTGGGGTGGATGTGGAGATCGTGGCGAGGGAGGCGGGGATTTTCGTGGAGAGTGTTACGAAGGGTTTGGAGGTGACAGGGCATGCTTAAGCTAGTTATCTCAAAACGGAAGTTGTGATAGTATCAGACTGGATGGCCGACTCAGCATATAGGGGAGAATGTTGAAGTGCATGGAGCCTCTCAAGAAACTCTGACTTAATTACCCTCGACCCATACTCCTGTAATCTTGCTTGAGCTTAGATAAGCACCACGGGAAACTTCCGAGTGTGTAGAGATTACAGAGGCTCTGATAAAAACCCGAGTCGAGTCGGCGAGGTCGTTCTCCCAAGAACATCATCATCATCATCATCATCATCATCATCCGGGATCCAATTCCAAAGCAACGAGCACACAGGCAGCAAAGTGGCGACTCTGCATCAAAGCGATCTAACTAACCAAGAGCGAAAAAAAGGTCCACCTCGGTTCTGAATTCCGGGTCGGGTAAAATGCGAAGCCTCGAATGGACGGACGGACGGACGGACGAGAGCTCACCTCTCTCCTATCCACTAACTAGCTTGACTACGGAGCCACCACGCATGTTTAGTTCCATGCAAGAGATTCCCCATCGCAACCGCAGGTGTCCAATCATGATCAACGGGGGGGGGCAAGTTCGGACGCAAAAGCCAGTCGAACGACGATGCAGAACGGCGGCGGACGTGATACCGATGAATACTGGGGGGGGTGTCCATATGTGTTTTGTGCCTTTCCTCACACCGTCATGTTTCTGCGGTCGCAAGATCAGACCGAACGTTTTTGTGTGATTACATCTTTGCTTTGTTTCAATACTGAGGGCAACTGGGTGGCATGGCGCCAAGGCACACATTCGGATGAGATCCGGATCTACATGGTTCTTTCTGTGGTAAAATGAGCTCACATTGGGGAATAGCCTGAGCTAGGCAGGGAAGGTCGAGAACGAGCGTTCTTCATCTGAAAAGGCGATAAGAGTGCTTGTCAGGGTGTCGGAACCGAGTTTTAGTGATGTCGAAGCATATGGAGACAGTGACGATGATGGTCGAATTATGATGTACGTACGCAGTGCATTGAAGACCCAGTCATAGGAACTGTAAAATTGTTGGGAAGATGCACTCTTGCAGACGCACCATAGCATTGATCGATGAAAAGTCCTCCACCAAATGAAAGAACAGAAAGGGACCCAACGCACTGCACCATCGAGTTTTGGCACTTGACTGCTTCCATAAAGCTCTCCAACATGCATGGTGCAGATGTGGCCAAGGGGTAGGTACTTACACAGCACGCAGTAGTTCTTAAATAGTCCAAGCTGTGATTGCAGTCCCATATGGTGCTAACCGTTGTTTCCAAGGCCTTCTGTGCAGGGAAGGGCAGCACATCTGTCAATTCTGGGCGTACAAGAGGGCGTACAAGAAGGCGTTTTCTGTAGCACAGTGACACCTAAGATGGAGCTAAAGTGGCGCGGCCATTTGTTTGGTGCGAGTCCGTAGCACTGCAGTGGAAGTGCATCCGCAGAAGTTTGGGGCCTAGCCCGTGTGAGGGAATGCGTCGCTTTGGGGATTACTGGCATCGAGCAGGACGGCTTCGACGTTTCCTTCAGTGGTATTCGTGTCGACACACGAGTACCGAATGGAGCGAGATGGTATTTTACTGATTCCCATCTGACGGTTGACATTACGTTGCCATCGGGATCACACATCAGCGGGTGCTTGGTGCCCTCTGCCAGTCCATTGTGGTTGGTGCAGCTGGGGTTTGGTGAGTCTGGATGATGGACGGGGATGGCGGATGGGGATTGGTCGATGCATCCGCTGTGGGTGACTTGGCAACGCGCCTGACAGGGATCTCTAAAGCGGAGACTGCACAGCTGGGAACAATGGAAGTGAAAGAGACACGTCCGAGGAGAGGGCCACCCACATCATTGGTGCGGATGTGGAGGCTGACGGGAACCTGAGCAATCGCATGGATGCAAGCGTGAGTCTGGGTAACCAGGGTGCTCTCGGAGCAAGATGGGATCTCGAATCTCCGACGGCCCAGGTTGCTATGTCCCTTGGCAGCATAAACACTTACAGGCTCAAAGCAGGCGAGAATTGGGACGTGAAGGTGGAGCCAGCACCAGCAGCATTAGTGGTGCTTGCGCTCGTGGAAGGAGAACACCCATCTCGCTGGTGGACGAAGCGGAGGACGTGTGAGCCAAGGTGTTGTACTCCCGTGCGAGATCAACGCTGATCAGTAAAACTCTGTCTCGCATTACTTCGAGATGATGTTACAGGGCAGATCTCGCGACAGGGGAGAGTGTTCTCCCAGCTCTCGGGCTCAGTAGATGAGATGCCAGAAGAAACTTCACGAAAGGCTTGTCCTGCCCGGGGCAAAAAGCTTGGAGCACCAGCGCATGCTCTCTTGCGGTCGCCCAACTGCCTCCTTGCGGTTCAACCCGGATGCTGGAAGACTGGTTGGGAAGCTGCTCTATGGGGGACGGGTCTGTAGGCCAACATTGTAGCTCCTTACACAGGCGGTGGAAGCTGTGGATTAAGAAGAGCTTCGCAGTGATAACACGCCCAGCAACGGATGGAAGATTGTGCTGCACAGATATGGAAATGTTGGCTCGCCAAGAAGGGTCCCAGATGGGTGCAGTGCTAGCGAGATACCAGTGCTTAGGTGGAGGGCATTAGTTGGTGATCCTTTGGCCACCCGTTCGTGAGGATCGAGAGATCAACAATCAGGCCACCTCGTATGCTGCAGAAAATAGGAGGCACTTTTCTTCTCATGGGACCGTGTGGAGGTAGAATGCACAGTGCCGGCAACCAGTAGGAGAGGAGGCGGTGTCTCCCAACAAGGCGGCAGGCACACTGCCATCACTTCACAGAATGAGACGGCACTCTTCTGTTCACATGAAGCAGAAAGATACGAAGTACGAGCTGCGCATATCAGAACCAGTAGAAGTGGCTAGCTGATCGATGGTTGGCGGGGGCAGACACTGACACGATAATATCTAAAAGAAACACCTCTGTTTGAACAGCAGCAGCAGCAGCAGCAGCAGCAGCAGTAATCGGTAGTTAAACATGATTGGCAACGTCGGCACAGACTTCTCTGCAGGAACATCTTGATGCTGTGGTGTCACTGGTGTGGAGCGACAATTGTTAGCCTTTCCCCTTCCCTTGCCCTTCGCCTGGGGTGTTGAAAGGGTTAGAAGTCTGATTTCTTGCATCTCAAGTCCCACGAATGCTGACACTTGGACCCTCCGCCTACCAGGACCCTGCTCGGTTGCGTACAGAGTGACTACCACTGCCAGTGACCACTGGACGTCAAGCTCTGGCACCAGCACATCTTCCCTTCTCCCGCCATCTTGCTCCAGAGTGACTCCATCTCCTCCTCCAGGCCTCCACATCCCCCCACACCTCCCGTCATGGCCATGGCTGGGGCGTCTTATTCGTACCCTGGGTCGTAGTTGAGAACGATGTGCTTGTGTGGCCAGCTTCACCCACCCCGGGCTCCCTGCTCCAGACTCAGGGCTGCAAGAGTCACGACTCTCAGTTGAACCCCTCTTCACACCCACCCACCAGTCAGTCATGCACCCACCTCCAGGTCAGTCGTGCTTAGCGAGCCCATCATGACGGAATACCTGGGGTTGTGCACACGACTCCGCTATATTTGATAGAGGTGACATAACCCCTACGTTACTAATACTACTAACCGCTGCTACTGCTGCTGCTACTGCTGCTACTGCTGCTACTGCTGCTACTGCTGCTAGCATTCTCCCTCAGCAGGAGCAGGAGCAGCATCATCAAACATCGTCTTCTCCGTCTTCGCCGTCTTCGCCGCCCTTTCACACACCTCGTCCCCTCTCAATCCATACCAATCCACTCGCAATTGTCGAAGACACTCCACTCCTTTGCTTTCTCGGTGGCTGGCCTGTGCCACCATTCTGCTTATCAGCCCTGGACCCCGGAGTTATCTTTGGGGCGGCGAACCGTGCCCTTTCTCAACGCAGATCCCACCTCAACTCTCTCCGTTCCTGTTCCTGCCGCCAAAAAACGCTGCTTCGGCCCACCACCACCTTGGCCCCCGGACAACCGTAAGCAATACACCTGACTTCGAATCTTCCCACCACCATCCCTACATTCACTCACATGATTGTCAATGCGCACAGGCATCGTCTTCCTCCCGCCCCCTGCTTCGTCAGCCACATCAGCATCGACACCTGCCCCGTAGCTAGGGTCCTTTCACCACCTGAGCCCCGATAGTCTACACGATTGTGCTGCGTACCTCCTGTTTCCTGCCCTTGGCGCCTCCGAGAATCTTCACACACACTGTCACCGATCAGAAGCAACGCCCTGCGGTGTGACTGATCCAGGATTGGCCGGTCCTGATCGGTGAATGAGGATCCTCTTTCCGGTGGACCTCAATGACCGTTAAAGGTTGCCTACTGTCCTGAGCAGCTGGCAGCTGGAAGCAGAGACAGAGACCGAAGTCCGTTCTCACAACTGAATGAGCTCAACCGCTTGTGCAGGGCGATATCACCTCAGGTGTAGCCCTGCCACGCTGCCACCATGGCTCAGGCAGCAGAGGAGGACCTGGAGGCACTTCGCAATAGCGAAGAACCAGGCCTAGTCAACCCGGGTTCAGTCGAAACGCCCGTGACCGATACTGCCTCTATCAAGACAGCCTTGCACGTCGGTGCGATGTCGTCTCCAAAAGTACCGAGTCCTTCAAGCTCCGAACCTTCACCCTTAGCCACCAGATACCGCCCAAAATATCCCAATGATTCTGTCTCCTTCGGAGATGGCTATTTCGTCCACCATAACCATTATCGTAGTCCTCATCTGCGGACACCTGGGCAGCCAACATCAAATCCGTCCACCGCGAGGACCTCTTCGACCTCACTGATTGCACTGGGCGAAGAGGCTGACACGCTGGGTCTATTTCAGAGCCGCGTCATGAGCAGAGCAAGGTCCGCTCAAGGTTCTCGTTCCAGATCCCGTCAGAGGCGTGATAGCATGCACTCCAAGTCGCCATCCTTATCGAACATTGACCCACAAAGGACATCGGATGACCTCCCAAGGTGCCCAGATCAGTCTTTGGCAGCTCTTCATTCTCAAAGACCTGCTCCTCCACTACGGACTCGGAGTTCACACCCGTCACAAGGTTCTTTGTACGCCTCTTTCTCAGCCTCTCCCATTTCGGGTCGTGACCGAACACACTCTTCTCAGATCGCTAGAACTGCTGGAAACACTCCGATCTCGAGCCCGGGTCTGTTCTCGCCGCGAGGGCCCCAAGCACCCAATTTTGCTGCAATGTCTGAAAACGCAGCCAGCCACTCAAGTCCACACCTTCATCCATCGCATCTCTTGGCCCCAAAGGAGACCCACATAGCTGAAGTAGAGCATGACATGTTCACGGGGAACAAGCTTATCAACAGCTACGAGGTCTTAAGTGAGATCGGTCGAGGTGAGCATGGAAAGGTCAAGCTGGGACAGAACCTGGAGAACGGCAGTCGGGTAGCAATGAAGATCGTCCCCCGCTTTTCGAGCAAACGTCGGCTGGGTAAACTTGGTGCACCAGAAGACCGGGTTAAGAAGGAGGTCGCTATCCTGAAGAAAGCACGGCATCCGAACGTGGTCAGTCTGTTAGAGGTGATCGATGACCCTAATAAAAAGAAAGTCTACATTGTGTTGGAGTATGTCGAACGAGGCGAGATCAGATGGCGCAAGAAGGGTCTTCGGGAAATCATCCTCATCAACAACAGACGGCTGGAGTTCGAGCGTCAAGGCAGAGATGAAACCACAGAAACCTTTGACCAGGACATGCTGATAATGCGACGGGCACGCATGCACCGCCAACGTATACTGGATCGGGCGCGGGCTATAGGCCAAAATCCCGTTCCGCAGGGGAGCCCGGAGTATGGAGAGGACGAAGAGGATGACCCCGAATCACCGACTATCCATCGAGAAGTCTCGACAACAACGCATCGTTCAGGAGGAGCCGGCACGAATTCGGACGACAGAAAAAGTGTGCCTTCAGAGCGTGGCTGGCAGGACCCCTCACCACGGAATGTTCAGCTACGCGAAGAGAGTCTTGCAAACACGAGCACAATTTCCCATCAGTCTTCCGAGCATTGGGAGGATGAGGATGATGAATGCTCCTACGTGCCTACCCTTACCCTGGCTGAGGCGAAGTCAGCTTTCCGTGATACCCTGCTGGGACTAGAGTTCCTGCATTTTCAAGGCATCATCCACCGAGACATCAAGCCCGCCAATCTTCTCGTCTCAAGTGATGGTCACGTCAAGATATCTGATTTTGGTGTATCGTATCTCGGAAAGCCACTTCGGGACGACGAATTTGATAACCTCAGCGACAAACTCAGCGAGAAAGAGGCCAGAGAGATGGACGATCCACGTCTACTTGCCAGAACCGTTGGCACACCTGCATTCTACGCTCCTGAATTGATTTACTGGGACACCGACATTTTCGAGGGCGGAATTGCACCAACAGTCACTGGAGCGATTGACCTTTGGGCGCTCGGGGTAACGCTATACTGCATGATATATGGCCGGCTCCCATTCCTTCCAGGTGATGCAGACCTCAGTCTGTTTGAGAAGATCATGCATGAAGGGGTATTTCTACCAAAGCAAAGACTCAAACCTGTCGACTTCGGCCAGGATTCTCGGGCAAGTTCCCAGGTCCAGATGGACCACGTGGTGAACAGCGCGAAACGTGCGGAGCATGAGCTGGTCTATGAGGATGTACCCGAAAGTGCTCGAGACCTGATCAGACTGTTGCTCATCAAAGACCCAGCTTACCGCATGTCTATCGAAAACGCAAAGATGCACCCCTGGGTCGTGGAGGGAATAGAGAATCCTGGCCGGTGGATCGGAGACACTGACCCCAAGAGGCATGGCGAAGAAAAAATCGTGGTGAGCGAGACAGACGTGTCTCATGCTGTGGTAAAGAAGACAGTCCTCGAGCGTACCATCGAGAATATCAAGGGCATTGCAGAAAGTTTGATGACTAAAGCACGAGAAAGCCGGAGACGGGCTACCAGTGTTGCTACCACTGCAAGCGCTTCGGTCGAATCTGTTGCTTCAACTTCTGGCTCGAGCCGGTCAACCGTTGGCAAAGACAAGAACAGCAAGCTCCCGCGCCGAGCAAGTGTCCGAGGTGATGAGACCACCACTGCGCCTAGGGCGTCTCGAGACGGAGAACATCACCCTCTAGCGCGAAGTCAAATCGCAAGTCCGGCAGACAGAAATGATCGTTCTTACATTGACCCAGATATCACGGCTCCAGGAGTCGAGGCGTCATCGACGGGCTGTAGCCCACCTCCCGACAGTGAGAGGATGTCGCGTCCACGTGGTCCGGCGAGGGTGCTTTCGGCCTTATCGACTGCCGAGTCCACAAAGACTGTTCGAGCACCACAACCCAAACCCGGCCGATCAACCCTACTCGAATCAGAGCATCAAGAGTTTCACAGCCCCAATCTGTTTGAGACGACGGCCACAAGCATTGGTAATATCTTCTCAGGTGCTGGAAAACGTTTGTCTGGCATGCGAAGTCGAGAGAGACGACCGTTGGATAGCAGTCGCTCCTCGTCAGCTGATGGCAGATTCCCGGAAGGAACAGGCCATGCAGAGCCAAGCCTTGCGCTTAGTAACGCGACGGCATCAGGCAAGGTCGTCACGCCAGAAGCTCTCAGCACAGAAGTCGACCCTCTACAGGAGATGCCACGTCAACTTCGCCCGCTGAGTCCGCAGCCCCGTCGCATCTCTCTGTTTCAACCTCCATCATCCTCGGCAGAAGCTTTTGAACATGCACAAGAGGTCAATCAGCGCCGGCTGAAGCTTGATGCAGACATCGTTGCTGAGCGGGCTGCATCCCGGCTTGGAAACCGACAGCCAGACCTTGACTGTCCACCCTCCCCAGATGACGAAATCCATCACAGCCAGGTCCTTGACGATATGCAAGAGGCCGGCTCGCAAATCCTTCTCTCCAATCAACCGTCCGCAAGTACCATTGCATCGTCAGATGCGGCCGAGAATGGCGGCATCTCGCAAAGTACTTCGCATCCAAGCATTCCGTCAGTCGCGTCTGGTGCGTCATCCGTCTATCCAGACGAACCTTCGCCGCCACGGAAAGGCCCACCTAGCCAGCTTGAGACCAAAGATGCGCAGTCACTGATGAGCACCGGCGAGACTCTTATCGAGCATGAGAAACCTTTGACCATGCCAGCGGCAGGGATCCCGCAGAACACATTCTCAAATCGGGGGTCATCAGAAGAAGATGAGGGCAGTTCTGAAGACGAGGGCTTGACATTTGGACGGCCCCGCAAGCGAAGCACTGCGGACAAGACGAAGGCATGACCAGGTCAATGCATTGAACGATCTTGCCCTTTACGCCTTTTTTCTTATTAAAGCAAACCATTTTCTCAACAAAAACACTTTCAGATACCCGGATGTTACGATTTTGTGACGGGGCGTCAGGAGCACTGGTCTAAAAGGGAAGAAGAGACACGCATTTCCAAAAGACTCTGGCAGAGACCGTTTCGTACTGAGCGAGCATATAGACCTCGTTGCTTCCGTCCTTTTCGCTTCTGAAAGCCCACTTTGCCCGATTCATGCGGCGGTTCATGCGGCAAGGTGTAGACGCAGCGACTCCTTCGCTTCTTTTACCGTGTATAGGGGAAGGGGAGGGGAGGGCTGGGAGACGTTGGCAGATACGGGTGGTTCGTGGACATGTCTCCTCTCCTGTACTTTGCAGCTGGAATGACGGTAGCTTTGAGAGACTCTTTGATTTGATGGCAGTTGAATGATCCATCACTAGTAGCTGTACAATAACAATAGGGGCTCATGCGTTTCCAAGCCCTCCCAGCTGCGCTTCTTGTTGTGACCTCTAGTGGGAACGTTCCTGGAGCATGAATTGGTTTCTCGAAATTGCCATCGTCTGCGTGAGTCTGCCTTGCGGTCGCCGGGGGCATAACAGCAGCCTCGGGCGGTGGCAGTGCTAACTAAGCCGTCCATGGTTTCCCAACAACAACATACCATGGGGGCCGTAGATGCAATCATCACGGTGCGAGGAACAACGGACTTGAGCACTGATACCGTCGATGAAACTGTCGGATATTCTGCAAGGGCAACGACCCAGATCAGGGTGGCCGTTACCGGTGCGGTCGACCCGCAAAGCCTGTTCCCATATGACTGCTTCATACGAGGAGAATCATGCTTCAGATCAGCATCTTGAGCAGGTTCACAAAGGGACAACCAAGATCCGGTCCACCAGCCATTTGCCATGCTTCATGAAGAGTCGTGATGCATGGCGTTTGAAGCGTGCGGCCGGTAGATCTTCCCACCAGGACGAGAGGCGTGAGTCAATCGTCCAAGAGGGTTTAATTAATCTGGATAGCACACGGCATCGGACCTCCTCAGCCACGAGGCTTAGCAACGCTCTTTTCCAACCTTGGCCAACTTCTGCCGATACAGGGTGGCGAGAGAGAGAGAGAGAGAGAGAGAGAGAGAGAGAGAGAGAGGATGATGTGAGGGCGACACACTCGACCCACGCCCGCTTGGCCAACGGTGGGTGTACGTAGGGCTGGTGATAGCGTTGTGCTTAAGCCTTGCCGTCCAACTCGTTCGTTAGCGCGTCCCCTGCTTCCTTTCAGCCTCCAGACGACAGACTCCCGGAGAAACGACAATCAGTCGCTCGCGCATTGCCTCCATTTCCATATCTAATGGCCGTTTTCGATGCTTCTATGCCCGTTCCTATCCTTGTGACCGTCACCCGCTGTCATTTACCAGAAGCCTCTTCAGCCACCGACCACCCGCAGCCCAGTTAAGGGCTACTTCAATCTCCAGCTCGACGACGATATTCGACCAGCGCATGCCTCCCTCGCCATCATCATCGCTCTCTCGGTCATCGCTCGACTCAAAACCATTGCCAGCGGGCAGTCCCCAGGCTATTTGTTCCTTGCCCACGGCGTTGGTGCCTATCAACGCGCATAGCCTCTCTGCCGCTCATTCGTCGATCTGGGTCCTGAAACAACCTGAAACGATCCCGCAGAACTTAAGTGATCCCTGCGCTACAGAAACAGCCAAGGTACACACAGCCAGCCAGCCCGTTACCTGTACCCCATACCGTGGGTCTTACCTAAACATTGATCACACGAGACTGCGACAATCAGCGCTGCTCCGCCTCTACACACAGCATCGGCCGAAACCTGCTCCAAATTGCCTGTCCTGTCGTCTATTCTGGGAAACGGGTCTGCATGATGGACTATGACATACCAAGAGGAAGATCCCCCTCGCAAGGACAGTCGAATCACATAAGTCCGCAGCCATCTCCCCACCGTTACCACGATGCCAGCTCCGAGCTTGCTTTAGATCCTGCCGTCAATCACTCGACCTTCACCACTGGCAGATTTGTGCAAGGCGTTGCCAACGCCCCGCTTCGGTACCCTTCACCTTACACCGATTCCGCGGCGCAGTCTCACACCCTCCCTCAGACCCCAGGCGCAGATAGCACCTTGTACCAGAACAGTCATTTCAATCCGAGCGCTGTACAGAACAATCAGCCCGTGGGATTTCAAGACAATCAGACATTCGACAACCCGTTCCTCTTGAACAGCACCGAGTTTCTATTTGCGAATGAAAACAATACCATGCCGGGGGATTATAGCAACAACAATTTCGCTCTTGACCCTGCTTTCGATCCCAACCAGCAGTCAAACATCAATCCTGCAACTCTAAGCAAAATGCCCTCGTCTCATGCGTCGACACCTCCCAATCTACTGTCGCCAGAAAACCATCCATCTCCAGGTAGGCCGGGGTCCCCTGCCTCAACTCAAGGCCAGTTTTACACTCCACAGCATTCGCGACATCAATCATTGGATCCCGCAAGGGCTGCGTATCCACATGGCTCCGGGCCAACGGACTGGCAAGGGATGACTTTTCAACATCACAGAAGAGCCCCGTCAGACCAGTCGGAGATCTCTTCCAATGCGCCCTCGCCATTCCTGCCCCATGCCGATGTCAGAGAGTCGATCGAAAACAACCATTCTCCAATGATAGGTGCGCAACAAGATGAACTGAACGCTTTCGGCATTGAGAACTTCACCATCAACGATCAACAACAACAACCTCAGGTCAGCCCTGGACATAGTCCCTACATCTCACCTCGGTTGATACCGCAACAGAACCAGGGTCTGGGCATGGGCTCAGACTATATGCTTCAGCAAGGAATGCAGAATCCAATGGCAGGCCCTGGACCAGAGATCTACACCACTCAGCCGGACGAGTCTTTTGGGAGTATGTCTCACATGCATGCGCGGCACGCATCTATCGTATCAGACATGGGTCAAGCAGACCAATTTCCGGCGCCAACCATCAACATTGAGCCAGCCCCTGCGTCGCGACAAGCAAGCTTCGAGCCAGAAGCGCATAACCTAGGAGACAATCTATCTCCGCCAGCGAGTCAGTAATACTATCAATGCTTTCTGGTCACTGCTGACATATTCTTTAGGAGCTCGTGGCCGCAGCAAATCTGATCCTCACGTTAGCAGATCAAACGCAAGGCCAGTGTCCAGATCCACCTCCCCTGCCGCCCGACCGCATTCGCCTTCGCTTGGCGCTCTCTCAGACAGTGGTTCCGTCCGCTCACTCTCTCCTGGGCTGGGTCCACCGTCACGGGAATCGTCTCCAGGTCCAGCTTCAGGGCGCATCGAAAAAGGTCGTCGCCAGTCCACATCGTCGATCCCTACCCGGGATTATATTCTTGACCTTGCCGACCCAGGCCGACCAAACGCCTCTCCGTCACATTCTTCTACTCGGGTCCAAAAACATCCTGCCACCTTTCAATGCACCCTGTGCCCAAAACGATTTACCAGAGCGTACAATTTACGATCTCACCTTCGCACTCATACCGACGAGCGCCCCTTCGTGTGTACTGTCTGTGGCAAAGCTTTCGCTCGACAGCATGATAGGAAGCGGCACGAGGGTTTGCATTCTGGCGAGAAGAAATTTGTTTGCAAAGGTGAGCTGGGCTCTGGAGGGCATTGGGGCTGTGGTCGCAAATTTGCTCGAGCCGACGCTCTGGGCCGGCATTTTCGATCAGAAGCTGGCAGGACATGCATCAAGCCTTTGCTTGACGAAGAAGCCGCCGAACGAGCTCGAAAGAGCATGGTGGAGCAGCAACAGCAAGCACAGTTCGCAGCAGGCTCTCTTCAGCCTGTCCAACAGCCGATGATGATAGGCATGGATCCATCAGGCGGGGGCGGTTTCGCTCTGCCTGCTGCCCTACTGGCTCAATATCCGGCCTTGAGCAACATTGACTGGTCAGCTATGCCCCCAGGTGATGAGACCGGGGACCTTAGCGATGTCGGAATGGGAAGAAACAGCTATGATGCCAGTGGAGGAGAATTCGGCTACGATGAAAGCGACATCAACGAAGGCTATGTGGCGAACAATGGGATGAATTATGCTGGTGGTGTCCAGGGAGCTTGGTAAGCCCACCGGTTGCCAAGCACGCTAACGCTTCTTTCAACCTCATTCGACTTTTTCAGTTGCATAACGGTTGCTCTTTTACCACGCGCAGCGTTTGAGCCATGATGCCAAGTCGATTAATGGGGATCTTTGTCATTTGATGTGCTATGAACCATCCGATAGAATTTGGAGGAGTATGGATGGACTGGCGCCGAACATACTTTGCACAGCATGATACCATCTGAATATATGCTTTGTCTCCAATCTTTGCTTCTCGCCGTCGTCATTCCGACAGCTGCTGCCTGTTTTGTTTCTGTTGCAGATGAGAGATATCACGGTCACCAGTCCTGCCAAGGACGTTATGGCGAAGGGTTGGGCTGCTTCGAGGTCCTCCAATTGAGCAGCTTGACTATCCATCACAAGAGCTCTGTCTTGATGAAGCTTGAAGTGCGTTCTGTCCATTTGAAGATTCGTCCAAATCCAATGGCATGGATCCACAAACACCACGATGCGTTGCAGAACTGTCCGTGGGTAGGAGGTGTCTGAAGCGGTGCGCTTGCCGGCGACAGAATCAGAGTACATGATTGTCCCTGACATTGACACAGTGAAGCTCTTTGACTACAGCATGCAGTGTTCACGGTTTCTGGAGCTCTTGGCGATGATGTCGTGGCGATGATGTCGTGGCGACCAAAGCCCTAAACACACCGTTAATGCTCGCCGGCGCACTAAGACCTCACCGTCGTGTCAAGCTCCTCCAAAAATACATAAATCATAATCGTGAGCCCATCCTGACACACCTTACGCCTCCATCACCATTCTCATCTTACCTCCTTCAACACCAATAGCCCTCCAGAGCTTCATCATACCACTCATCTTACCTCCTTCAACACCAATAATAGCCCTCCAGAGCTTCATCATACCACTCATCTTACCTCCTTCAACACCAAGAATAGCCCTCCAGAGCTTCATCATACCACTCATTTGTCCTCCACAACGCAGCCAGGCCCCTTACTTGTCGCTGCTATGGCAGGAGCTGATCACTCTCCCCATCATGTAAGCATCCCTCTTGATAAAAGCAAAACAACGAATCTCTCACCTACATTGCTCTCATGTCACCATCCCAATCTTCTTTAGGTATGTGCTGACTGCCTTAGCCATCGGAGGACAACTGGTCAACGACAGACGAGGACTTGTCATCAGAGGAAGAATGGTCAACGGCTCCTGCGTCGCCGAGCGGTGTTCCCGCTAGTCCTATTAGACATGCCAACGCTGTGAAAGATGGACACTTTGTTCGGTGTTCTTCTCGCTGCCATGACTCCCCACGCCAAGCCCCTGACACCGCTTCCGCCTATGCTGGAGAGAAACCGGAGCCCGATCTTGACACAAGCTCCTGTCAACATACTGTCACTTCAGACCTTGCGCCCACCTCTTCAAATCATCCTGAACCTTTACCAACCACCGGAAAACCAAAGCTGCCAGATCTTGAAAAGGTCTTCGACATTGTTGATACTGTGGAGGCCGCGATGGGTCGGTTCAACAAACGAGCTTACCGTCAAGGTCATCAGACGCGTGAGTTCTTCGACTATCAACCGACGACTGACCGAGAGTCATCCGATGGGAACTCTACTTCCAGTACGACCGTGGCCGCCACCAATCGTCATCGTGCTGTTGTGAAAGGCATAGTCCAAGACTGTCCTGGTGCAGAGAACTGTACCGACTGTCAAGCTGGCCGCTCAGCTCCTATTCAAAAAGATGGCTCAAGTTGCTTGCCTGGTATGTAAAAAGCTCCAAGTTCTCCACATGCCACCCTTCTGTGATTCCACTTATGCACAATTTTCCTGACCATTCTCTAGCAGATATTGGAGCTGGATCTTCTGTTCTTCCTACATCAAATGACGGAAAGAAGACCGTTCAGAGCAGCACAACTTTCAAACTCTCTGACATGCATTATGGCCTTGTCCGTACCAGGAAGACCTCTGTGGAAGCTGCTATGAGATCTAAGACATCGACTGAATTGCAGTCCGAAGGATCGAGCAAGCCATGGGAGATCTTTGAATGTCTCACAGATAGGCTCCGACGAAAGGCTGCAGAGGATACCCTCTTACACCTGGTTCAGAAACTGGATGCAGACAAGGCTGAGAAAGGCTTGAAGACTGGCGGTTTTCCATTCCTGAAGGAGGATAATCTCGTTCAAATGATCGAAGGTGCAAAAGTCAGCTCCGAAAAGGTCACCAAAGCTGGCCAGCGAGAAGAATCTCACAACACCCCAGCATGTTCGACTCCCACGACGATTGCTCCGACTGCTGGTGATCGAACGTCATCCGTCACAAGTCAGAATACTACAGTCACACATGGCAGAGCCACGGAGAAGATGAATGACGGGCTTACTCTCGAAGAGCATGATGTTGCGGAGAAACTAAAGATCTGGACAGATCTCCTCGTTCAAGAGAATCGTAGAATGAGAGCAAAATGGATTGCAGAAACGGAAGCAAAACTAAAGTACGCAGACCACCAGACAGTTTTTCCACCTGAGTCGGTCGAAGAGATGAAGAAGATCTATGAAGCTGTCAAAGCCCAGGACGAAGCTGATCTGGAAGCAAAGCGCGAGACGGCAACATTCGAAGATGGTCTCCGTGTCTCGATCGGTCAAGCTATCAAGTCGCCGGTGCCATCCGACCTCAACGTCCCCTATTCGCAACACTACAGCGAGCTCCTGGCGAACGCAAATTTTCTAAAGATTGCCAAGAAATCCCTGAAGGATTGGTGTGTCAGAAGTGCGGTCCCAGCTAAGGACCGGAGGCCCGGGAAGATGTATTTGATTCTCTTGGGCACTGGAGAGGAACTTCCAAAGTATGCTTGGGATTCTACTTTGCCTCCTGTATGGGATCCGGCAAAGATGCACTGGATCTGGCAGGATTTCTCGAAGACTGATAAGGCCAAAGACACTTCTGCTGCTGTTTCACGATCAGGGAGCAAGGGCAAGGGTAAAGATAGCTCTGCTACTGCATCAGAATCAGGAAGCAAAGATATGGCCGAGGTGAGCAAGGATGGTTCTACATCACAAGCTATCAGCAATGAAGGGGTTGAGGAGAAGGCTTTTGCTCTGACGAAGAATCAGAAACGAGCCAAGGCGAGGAAGGAGAAACGCAAAGCGAAGAAGGAAGCTGGTGACGTTGGTAGCAACACAGCCGCCACTCCAGAGATTCCAGAGCAAAGCGAAGAAGGGTTTCGGCAAGCTCTCCAAGTCGCCGCTCCGGAGGTGCAATTTCGAGACGAAGAAGACGTTCAACAGGCTGTCCCCGCTGTCACTCCAGAGATACCAATCCGTACCCAAGAAGAGTTTCAACAAGCTGTCCAGACCGCTTCGGCTGGTGTCAAACAAGCTCTCGCCTCAAGATCCGGTCCAAGCACAAGCACTGAAACTGTCACGCGAGATGGAACGAAATATCGAGTGCCAGCTTCAGCCCGTGTGCACCTCTCCACAGCTATCAAGCTCGCGAATTGTGGTCGACTTCGCATCCCCATGTGTCCAGCTCTCAACAAAGGTGACGCAGCTCGTCTGTTGAAAGCATCCCACAAATTCCAAAGCGGAATCGACGCAAAGAAAATCGGGAAGGATCCCCACGCTGTCGCCCAGTTCTTGATGAAAGTCGACATGAAACCATCCGAGTACGAGGAAGTTCTGGAGCTTAACAAATTTCTAGAAGTCATGAAGAAGATGGAAGAGCTCGAGCTCGCCGAAGGCACCACTAACCGCGACGCCGAAGACGACGCCGCCGCCGCCGCCGCCGAACAATCAACCTCAACAGGCAAAGGCCAAGCGAAAG
>JAABUK010007006.1_pt1 | contig 16482 bp, 21 predicted proteins | sample 5559141 | NCBI WGS metagenome assembly JAABUK01 (sample SAMN10711869, study PRJNA513367) | rock metagenome | isolation source: Antarctica rocks | place: Antarctica: Victoria Land, Pudding Butte nord | collected 2016-01-03
TTGGTAGCAGTGTACTATCTGCATGCTTCAGTTCATTTTTGTATCATTGGATGACGGTCTGTCATCCCTTGGTCTGTCATGTTTCTCCAAAAGGCAGCTCAGAGTGTGTGCTGTACAAGAATCAGGTTTGGTAGTTTCATACAATGATAGGAGCGTCAGAGACAGCACTGGGTTTTGATGGTTTGATGTTTTTTTGGAATGTGCTTATGTGCAATGATGATGCAAGATGCCGTTGTATACTTTCACTCATCCTAGGGCCAGGTATGTGCAGTAAGTATAGAGAGCATATGTTCATCTTGTGAGGATGGTGTGTCATGACACAATTTGGTTTCATCCTTATGCACAGTGCATCTATACAAGGTACAGCTTTCAATGATCTAGGATGACAGCTGAAAGACTCGATCAGAGGCTTGGCCCTGTCAGCATGAGCCTCTGCAGGTAAACTTAGGGAATCTGTCTGGTTAGTCTCATCAAGGGATGAAAGCATCAGCATGCTTTGGGTGTTTACCCCCTGCCCTCCTTGTTTTAAAATACTCTTAAGCACATAGTCTCATCCAAGGACGAGAGCGTCAGCGAATGCACAAACAATTAATGTCAGTCCTAGGCAGCAAAATACAGTACGATATGCATCAGAAAAAAAAAAAACATCAAAGAACGGCAGTCTTTCATCCCTTGTTCAATTGTGTTTCTCGAGAGAGCAGCTCGAAGTGTATGCTTTTGAAGATCCAGGTTTGGTAGTTCCATTCAATGATAGGAGCGTCAGCGACATTCTTTTTGTTTGGGTTTATGTTTTTGGATTCTACTTAGCAAATGCGCAATTACAGTCATATATTTCATCCTGAGGCGGAACTGGTCTGTAGTGAAAAAGGGGACGCAAGGCCATCTTAGGATGACTGCTTCTGGCATTAGGGTCACCCAAGCCTGTGTCAGCAAAAGAAGTGTATCATCTAAGCATCCTGTGACATCATGCTGTCCATAGTGGGCTGTCGTCCTAACACTCTTGGATGAAGGTGAGCATGGATCAGAACAGATGGTGGAGTGATATCACTATCGAGATGACTTGCAGGGATAACATGTAGGAACGACCTGTAGGGATCACTTGTAGGGCTGACTCCAAGCCATTCTTGGCAGTGCTGTCTGACCTGTGATTGGAACAGGAGTGGACCGCTCTTCTCATCCTTTTTGATGGAGTGGATCAGCAGCCATATAGAGAGCGCAGCGATCAACAAGACAAGTTGGAAATGGTAGGATGAGTTCGGGGTCATTATCGCCTTGAAACATTGGGATCATTGGGATCAGGCATTGGGATCATTGGGATCAGGCAATGGGGTTAGTCAATCTCGAGTCTCTGCAACCTGTGACAACCAACTCATCAGCGGCCGTCCGCTTTTGCTCCAGCTCTGCCACCGCTCTACACTATCATCGTCGCAGAACGCGACACCCATCACCTGAACCTGCTTGCTGGTGCGACCAACTATGAGGCAACTGCCTCTGCAGCACATACGTCAGCTCTGTTGCGTCCCGTTCCGAAGCGGTCACCTCAATGCGACATCCGCGCCCTCCGGGAATGCGTATTCAATGCATCGAAACTTCGCGCGGCAGGCAAATCTGCGATCCACAGTTGCACAAGCTCGCAAGAGCTTGATGTTGAGGGAGTTGGCAAGCGGCAAAGCAGATATGAAGGAGGATGACGATGATGGTTCGATACCCTCAGGTCTATATAATCATGCATGAGTATTATTTGTTTGCAATACGCACGATCGCCTTACATGCTGACCTTTCTGCATCCTCACTGCAGTTTCTAAGTTAGAGTGGGAGTCGCCGCTAGACATTGTGCGGTACCCTGACCCTCGACTCAGAGCAAAGAATGCTAGGATAGCAGTTTTTGATGAGTCCCTCAAGCAGCTTGCTGCTGAAATGTTTGAAATTATGTACAGGTGATAGGCTGAATGACTTTTTATGCAAGTTCCACCTCAGCATTTCACAGACATGTCTTTACTTGTAGCTTGCAATGAGATACGCCTGCTTGGTCTTTGCTCTGTTAAAAGCAGCCATTTGTAAGCTAACTGCTTCGCTGACATGGCATGTAGAGATGAAGGTGTGGGTTTGGCAGCCCCACAGGTGGGGGTCAACATCCGATTGATGGTGTACAATCCTGAGGGCGAGAAAGGAAAAGGGCGGGAATGGATTTTAGTCAACCCCAGACTGATCAGCAGTGGCAAAGGGACAGAGACTATGGAAGAGGGATGTCTCTCGTTTCAGGATGCCAGCATAGATCTGTACATACGAGGAGGTGTATCAGTAAGCATATGCACACAGTTTGCCAGACTTGACACTCTGCTGTTTAGTTCAGCACGTCATGCTGTCAGCTCTCATTAGCTGTGCTGTTTTGTGATTATCCACTAAGTGCCATGTGGTTTTTGTGCAGAGACCAAACACAGTTAAGATCAAGGCACAAGATGAAAAAGGCGCCAAAGTGTCCCTTTCTCTTACAGATTGGCAAGCCAGGATTTTTCAGCATGAGTACGATCATCTACAGGTTAGTCTGATGATCAGCTGATTGTGCTGGCTTCCGTTTTTCAAGTCACCCAGCTGCTGACATGGTTTCCCGATGTGTGTATGTGACTTGATGTTGCAGCCAAATATCATTGAAACTGCTTTTGCACCTGTGGGCAAGACTGAATTTTGTGTATGTAGGGTACATTGTTTCATGACAGAATGAATCAGGAAGAATTTCAGAAAGTCAAACCTGAGCTAATTTTCATGGAGAAGCTGTTTGAGAAGCACAACCCTGATGTGCAAGTGCAATCAGTCAGCCGGCAGTGATTGGACCAGGCACTTGGAGGCCTTGCAAGCCAACTCACTTTCAAATGAATCCTTGTGTGGCAAGCTATGACATGCTATTTGTACATCATTGGTTGGATGTTACTGTATAGACACATCGTGCAACACGTTCATGGCCTTGCTGATTTTCCAAATTGATGTCAGGATCCTTACACTTGTTGACATCAATCGCCTCATCAACCACACATTGAGGCACTAGCAAGCTCATCCATTGGGGCACCAGCCAAAAGAATGTGCATCAGCAACAGCTGATGCTGGAATACTCTGCTTATGGAAGGCTGAGGAGGCCAAAGCTGCTTGCATGAATCGGTGCAAATGCATTGTAATGTACTACTTTTGAGCACTTAAGTGGACAAAGTGCCTCAAGTCTGAATGCTCCTTTTCATTCCTGACTATGACCATTTCATTACCATGTCACCTGTCCGTGTCATGTCCTCGGTTGCTAGTATGAAAAGCTGTGTTCGTGAGTGATTTTCTATGCTTTGTTTTGTATACGCATGGCATTGCAGCCAGAGCTTTCAGAAACACTGGGTTAATCAAGGGCCATGGTATTATGACAGGAGCATGGCATTGAGCTTTGTGCTGTTACGCTCTGTCGGAAACCTGCGTGTGCACATCATTCTGTTTCTGGCCAGCGGGGCCTAGTACAGTTATGCAATGTCCGTAGCACAGACCCTTGTAGGGGGATGAAAAACACATCACATGGACAGATAGCATTGCCAAGTGAAATGTTATGAGAGCACATGCGCACCTGGCGCAGTTGATGCTGTAGTGATGCCAGCTGAGCTTGTAAGGCTTCATTGGTTTTGTGGTGTGTTGCGTCTTGCTGAGCAATGTTTTGGTTCAACAGAGCAAAATTGCTGACAACAGCATTTTGCTTGAGCTCTGCTATCATGCTGATGAGGCTCTGGCCAGACAACACCATCTTCTCTGCCAAGACCTCAAGTAGATCTCCAGCAACCCTAGCGCCCTACTTGCAACATACACTGTCGAGTCAAGCAGACAGCCACAAAAGCTTTCACCCACGACTATCAACCCTTGGCACAGCATACTGTTTGTGTTGAGTGGTCGACTCGGAACAAGGGGCGCCAAGCGTAGCCGAGCAGCTCTTTTGCAGTGCAGCAGCTCAACTCACAAACGGTACAGCTCAATAAACGATGACTCCAGACTACCTTGGTGGTGTTGTCATCAGGCGTGTCGACCCGGGAAGCTTTGACCAGGTTCGCAAAGTTGTCAGTGAATACAGCAATTTCAGCATCAAGCCGTTGCAGCAAGGTGGACATATGGTGATGTGTTGATCAGGTGAATTCTTGCTAGCTTGTTGACTCTCAAACTTCTCGCTATTTGCCCTGATCGGGCTGCAGACCTACCTCAACATCTATGCTGGCATGTTACGCATTGCCTTGTCGAGACACATTTGACATCTGACCTGAATCGTTGCAACTTGCTGCATCACTGGTTGTTTGGTCGGTTTATATGTTCAATGTTCTGGGGGGCCTGCTCTCGCAGGGGGGACTCGCAACTGGGACCCAACAGACAAAAATGTTCACTATAGTGAACCAAGAAAGGTACCTGTGATGTCTGATACAGCTCACAGTATGCATGTGTAAATTAAATTTGTAGATCTCTGCCTAGACGTGTTGACATTATTGCTTACGAGGTAACAGACTATTGTTGGAGCCCACGTGATGGGCACCAGCTGGCTCACCAGTGTGTGCAGGTACCTGCAAGAACTAATGCACAACTGACAAAATGTTTGGCTGCAAGCCTGTAGCGCTTCAGCCTATAGGGATACTAGTAGGCTTGAACATGTAAGAGTAAGCCTAAGGGTAGTGTTTGTTGATTCCCAGTTGCCCCCCAGTTGCCCCCCAGTTGCCCCCCAGTTGCCCCCCTTAAAGACAGGAAATGTAATTTCCTTCTCTCTCTCTGGTTCGGAAGCCGCTGCAGGTGGCCCGTTTGAACATATTCCAACTTCTCCTGTCAGTCAAAGTTGTTGAATTTCCAGAGGCACGCCGAGAAAGGTCTCTTGCAAAAGTGTAGTCGGACCATGAGTCGAAGATTCATTCCCGACGAGAGATGTCTTGGTGGTGTTCAAGAGATACATGCGGATTACACCAACATGCGTCGCAAGCTTTTGACCGCAAAGCCTCAGGTGCCAACAACTGCAGACCTGCAGCCTGCCACATCTTGTTTTCCTGATACCTGAAGGCAACACTGCTACTGCTAGGTTGAGAGCTTATTCTACGATGCGCTGAGCACCAACAGGGAGTCGTTGCTCCGACAGAGAGCTCAATCTGCACAGGTGGCCCTGTCATGCCTTGCAGAAGCACTAAGTCCGAAGATTTGCAACACTGCTTCTGGCAGGGCACACTTTCCTGCTGCACTGTTGCGTGCCATAACCCGTCTCATATGCTTGCACTGGTATCACGTCCAGCAACCATTCCACGTCGGGTGTCTTGCAGGCAGGCAAGCGGCAAAGACGCGCAACTCACAATGCCCTTCCATCATATGCTGTAGCTGCAGCTGACAGACTGAGTAGCAACAGGTAGGAGCCATCATTGCTCACAAAACACCAAATGAGGTCTCTGGGGCAAACGTCTTCAGCCGTCAAACTATGATGCTTTGTATGATGCAGAGCTCTGAAGCTGGCTGCGACAGATGCAACCACTCTTACTCACATCAGGAACATCTACCACATGCATAGGCGCATGGATGAAACAGGCAGACGCCAATTCAAAGCTGAGGTCAAGGCTGAGTCTGAGCCCTACAAGCTCAAGCGCTCCAACCGGGACTCTTTAGCCTTTAGCCTCACATCTTGGATACCCAGGTGCCTATTTTGCTGCTGAGGATTCTCTGTGTCTGAAAGCATCTGGTTTCACATGCAAGTCATATCTTTTGACAGACCATGCTTGAGGCACAAACTTGCATGCAATGATTGCACTGCCGCTGCTCTGGCCTCATCAACCGTTCTCTTGTACGGGGTACATATCTGTCCAACATATGCCACGCAGTATTATCCAACGGCCAGGCTTGTGCATGCAATCAGGAGTGCTGTGCAGCAGGTGCATTGTCATCAGGCACGTTGTTTGAATGTGCTGCAGGCAGCAGCAGCGGTGCTCACTCTGCTCAGCTGAGCCTACAAGATCATCCATAGCAACACTCATGGATCCCACCACACCCTTACCCTGCGAGGGTCCATGTAATGCTCCCACAAATCATGAAAAACCTTTTATGTTTCTCTCATACACGTCAACGGGGTGTCTATTCATGGTCGTTTGCTCTTCTGAGCAATGCCTTGAGCTTGCAGTAGCATCAGATACTGTCATACCATTGTCCAGGAGCATCAACGTGAATCTATACATTTCACTGTTGCTGCATACCCATGTATGCATACTGGCTGCACATATCACATTTCATGCTGTCAACGCTGACTCATAGGCACCACTGACTCATAGGCACCACTTGTTGCTGTGTCTTATGTATGAAGTATACTGTGCGGCTGCAGTGACACCATATCGCCACCTGCAGCCAAGTTCAATCAGCAAGCAACCTCAGGGCAGCTATCACAGCCAACGGTTGCGCAGCAGCTATACAGCATTCAAGATTGCCGTGCTGAGTGAGATCATTGACAGGCAGCTTTATGAGGAGCGACAGCTGAGGCGCCTCTTTCAAGCCTATCTGACACACAACAGCCTTGCAGACATGCAGGTCGTGCGCTTGGTCATTGCTGATTTGCAGGTTGAGATGAATGTACAGCTGAGCTGAGTAGTCAGCCTTTGCAGCCGTTTGATATTATATTTGCGATCTGGTTCTTGCACGTGCCTGTAGATACTATACTGTATGTAACAGGATGTTTGACCCTGACTGATGCCATCATTATAGGCAACTTGTTGTGTCAAGCCAACGTTTCCTGGTAAACTATTGTTAGATGCAGGGTCCTATTGAGTGCATTGTTATTTGGCACCACAAGACTGTTTCCAGAGTCCTTTCAGCTCAAATATGAGCTGTGCGATATTGCAATTGCATGGCGCTGAATTTGTCTGAAGCATCAGTCAAAGCACTGCTTGCAGCTACCAATAGGCAATTCGCAGTCTCAGAAGCCAGTACTTCAAATCACAGTACACGCTATAAAGGGTGGCAGCCCTCACTTGCCCAGGAGCATCATATTGGCCTGAATGTGGCATCAAGTCGATGTTGAACACACACATTATTACACTGCAACTTGCACAGGCATGTGCTGGCCAAAAACATGTTCAAGCCTTGCCCAAAAAACTCTTTGAGTGCCAAAAAGACACATTGCCGGCCAAAACTATGCTGCTGGCTGATTGCGTCAATGCTTTATGAGGAATGATGCTCATTATGTGACAATGCACAAACGCCAGTCTAGGTTCAAGATGCATGTTTTGTCAAGTGCGGTCCTTCCCTTCAATTCAGCGAGGTTGCTTGCATGCTCAAGTTGGCCCCTTCCCAGTCTGCACAAGGCCAGACGCAGGCAGAAATGCCATGGACAGCTCTTGTCCTTGCTTTAGCTGCACACGACCAATGTTTCTCCTTGCATGTTGCACCTTCACACCAGATAGGTTGACAACTTGTTGCATTGCCTTAAGTACATGGCGGCCAATGTTGAGGTTGCTTTCATGTGTCTAATTAGTGTTGTCTTAGCACGTTAGCAACGACCTCTTTTGCAAGGATCCTCATGTTGCGAAGCAGGTGTGGCACAGCAAACCTGCATGTGGCAAAGCAGCTGCTTTGAGAGCAAGTCTCTCAGAAAAGAAAGAAGCTGTCTACAGTAACAATTACTAATCTTGAGCAGTCCAACCACTCACCTGCCATGGGGTCCAGACAAGGCATGATCATATGCTGAGTCTACCCAAATGTCAAATCTGCACGGTAACGTCAATCGAACCGTAAGGTACCATCATGCTGCAGCACGGGTAGGCAAACAAGGCTTGTGTCTTACATCCAACCATATTGTGGGTGCCATATAAGCTTCCGTTTGTTGAGCAAATTCTTTGGCAGGATAGCTTTATGTTTTCCAGAGAAAACATCCACCAGGACTGCAGACTGTTCCCTGCAGTAACGGCCCTCTGTATCAGTAAAGCCACTCAGATTCATACCAATACACGCAGAGACACTGCACTCAGCAGATTCGTCGATAAAGAACCCACCCTGATCCTTTCTGTGACTCGTTTGCGCTCATTCCGGTCACGATGTCAAAGTTTGCATTGTTACTCCGCCTCTCCTTCTCTCCTCGCCCAGACAGCGTGCAACGCCCCTGCAAAATGATGCAGAATTCTGCTTGCCTTGCACGCTGGCGTTTCATTTGTCGTTCGTTTTGCAGGAATCCAAACATGCTCATGCCATGTCATCCTGATACTACCTGCCAGGTCGGATGAAATTGTTTCCGACATCCACAGGACAACTTTGAGCTGCATTACCAATTACCGCAGCGCCTGATCTATTTTGCCACTTGTGGCTTGTTTGACACTGCAAGTATTCTTCCTGAGCAGCTTACCGACAATCATGTCCAGAAAACTTTTCCAGCAGCTGCCCAGGCTACTTGACAACCGGTACGCGGCCAAGCATCAACGACATGCATTTGAACATTTCAACGCAAACACCAAGATGCAACGCGTGCGGCAATGCCCTCTGCCCATGTCTTCCCTAACTCAGACGGATCTTCCCTGCAGTGTCCGCGGAGCACATACGATCTCTTTTGGTAAGGGCGTCAACTATTTTCCATCTCTCAGTAAGCACGGACGTCCCGCCTCCATCTCCCAGGTAGACAACAGTACATCAAGCCAATAATTGACGCAGTTGATTTCTCTTTGGGACGATCTACAGACCATCTACAGCAGAAACCCCAGGAGGCAAAATATGTGCGGAAACAAGCCTGCAACAAAGCTAGCAACAACTTGCTGACTGTTGCGTAGGGGTCTCAGACGCAGCGCAATGTCCGGTCTTCTATGTCAGATCCAGACATGTTCTTGAACTACACCCCTACTTCTGCTGTGTCTGATGCTGGCAAACAAGCTGGCAATGCCAGACATGCATTTCCAGACAGTGTCCACATTCCCGAAGGTGTGTACAAGGCCATTAAGCAAGCTGACTTTGAGTTTGCCAGTTTGTTGCACATGACTTGCCTGCCGGTACCCTCCGCCTTGGCAAGCTGGCTTACCAACATGACAGATGGTTATGATGATCATTGCTGCTTGCCCAGGCATGCATGCAACGCTTCTGTATCATCACCAATACATTTTGCACTCTTACAACAAACAGGTGTGAATACACAATACGTGCACCAATTCCATGGTCACCTCACCTGCTACCTGCAGGCGGCAGAGCTGTGTCCACACCCGATTATCCTGAGCCCCTTCGTAGCAGTCTGACAGATGCAGATGGCCTCAGTCTGCAACGCGATCAGTGGCCTCGCAAAAACGTCCCACAGCCAACTCAGGTCCCGCATGTGACTTCAGCCATTCCTGAGCCCCTGCAGAACAGCATGGCTGATGCAGAGTATGTAAACGTTAGGCGGCCCCGGCAGTAGGCCTGTGTTGTGTGCCACACAGTGCACATACTGTTTGGCTGGTGGTGGGCCATGCCACTGGGCAGAATATGTATTTCTCATGAGTAGCAGATATCACAGCACTGCTCATTGTAGGCCATGTTTTTGAAAGTCGTCTTCACAATAGCTTGTTAGGGCCAAGTCAGCAGTCAGTGCTCATGGTTTTGCTTGAGCGACAGTGTAACGTTTTCATGTATTTCATCAGGACAAATGGTCATTGCAACATCCATTGTCTTGGCACTGGTGTAACATTACATGGTTTTGTGTGTCTGCAAATGAACAGGGCAATACACAGGTGGCCAAGTGGCAACATGTAATTGGTTTCATGTATATGCAGCCCTGTGTGCACGAAACACACGACCGATTTCTTTCTCTGTCGGTGGACCCCATTTGCTGCAGCTGTGTCTGGAGAGTCATGGAGGAGCAAGCTGCATACACAATGGCTAGCAGTATATTTGTGTCGTCAGGTTGCCTTCAAAACAAAACTAATGTACGGAAGAAATGCGCTGGAGCACGCTGCGCTCACGCTGCAATGCCCTTTCAAGCTGCGGCAACTGTAAGAGTGACTGCACCTGCACAAGGCACATATCACCAACCTCAAACCAGGTTAAAGATCAGGAGCCTGCAGTCACCTGATCACATGAATTATGAGGCCATGCCACAGATGTGAATGCCTTGTTAGACTGTTGCAGTCCAAGCAGACAATAGCTGGTCAAATATTGTGATGCCCAGACACTCCAAACATGTACAAGGGGAAAGTGTATCTGAGATCCATACTATCAAGGAAGTTTGTACAAAGCATGCTTCTGCAGGCAGGTTTGAGCAAGCCTCAGCAGGCACAGGCATTTTGATTGCATGAGGTATACCTGTCTGATACAGGAGTTGATGAGGCCAACGATAAGCAGCAGACTAACGGAGCCCAGTGAGGTTCCCATGGTCTTGTCACACAACACATCAAAGTACTGAGCAGCAGTGGCCAAGATGGCCACAAGCAGTGCCCCCCACAACCTGGTCACGCGCATTGTCTGTGTAAGGAAACGCTCTGTTGCTGGACCAGGACTGACATTCTCCACACCAGCCTCTATCTGGAGGCAGCATCATCAACTTTCTCAGCGCTCCAACTTGTGCCAGTACCAAATGATGGAAAGCATGTATAGCCAGCAGCAGAAACAATGTATTATGTGCAGGGTTGAAGCTGCTGCATGCTGATACAGCTTGCTGCGCTTCAGCTGATGCATGTGCAATGTGTTGTCAATGGGCAGCCCTTCCTGCAAGCTCACAGGCAAGCTGTGCATGCAGGTCATTCAGTGGCATGCACAAGGTTTGCGCCGGTTTGAGTGCAGCAGACCCACTGCATCAATGGCTATTCGAGCGCGCCATTGACTGCAACAGCAAACAAGAAAGTGTTGACAGGCAAAGTTCAGCATCATGTGAATGGGACATTGCAGCGAGTGATTGTCAATGACCATCAAAGTTAGCAACAATGTGTACTCACCGCATTCAGGTACTTTGTCATTTGGCTTGGTGTGCTTTCCCCAATCTGGATCATGCCAAAGAGGAACACCACCAGGCCATAGATGACCGGGTACCACTTGCCCTGTGTAATGAAGTGCATAGCTGCCAGCTGACCTTGGAAGCTGAACATGCCCACAAGAGCAGGCAGCTGGTACATCAAGCTGGCAAACAGCAGGGCTTGCATGCCACTGGGGTTCAGGCTGATTGGCAGGTAGGCGTTGTTTCGCTTGACCTGCTTTGTGGAGCCGACTGCTGCCGCTGCCGCTGCCCTTTTGTCAACAGATGCCTGTGGTGCCTGCAAACAGTATCAGAGCAACAATTCAGCAGCAGGGATGGTATGAACAGCTGCAGGAAGATGCAGCTGTGTTATTAGTATGACGTCAGTGATATGCGCATTGACATGTGCTTTGACATGTGCATTGGCAGGCAGGCAGGCAGGCAGGCAGGCAGGCAGGCAGGCAGGCAGGCAGGCAGGCAGGCAATAAATCAACCAGGCAGGCAGGCAGACAAACAGGCATTCACATGCACACACAGCATGACAGAGATGTACCTTGGACCTTCTCTGCTTATAGTAGATGAGGGGCAAGCGCAGGCTCAAGCTGTTGATGAACACTGCCAGCATGACCAACCCAATATAAGCTGTCACCAGCAAGCCAACAGTGGTGGCTGGTACATTCCCCAAGCCAACAATCAGCGCTGCTTTGTTCAGTACTACTGCGTAGTCTGCACAGCAAATCAGGCTAGTCAGTGCCAGTGTTGAGGCTGTGCTGTGGGATGTCAACAGGTGAAGGCTGGGAAATTTTGAGAGGCCTGCTGACACTCAATTGTGTGAACGTCAGAGTTGTGCTGCTGGAGATTGTGAGGGCCTCCGTACAAGCAAGTCCTCAGCAGCTTTGCTGGCAGACTTGCATGTATAGCATATCAACTGGCAGTGTGCCCCATAGAAGCCATCAATAAGATATACAGTCCTTGCAATCAAGGCGTATTCATGAAACAATGATGTGCAATGTATGCATGTGGTTCCCATTAAGTCTGGGAAGCCGTAAAATTCTGCAGGATCTGAAAGATCGATACAAGCTCCTGTGCTACAAGCAGGCATGAGTCATGATTGTGCTTTGCATGACTCACTGCTGACAATGTTGAGGGCAATCAGCAAGGAGATGCCGTCTCCTAGACCCCGGGCTTCAACACTATCTGACAGCCACCGTAGGACAGATGTCCCAGCAGCCAAGGTGATCATGGTGAGAAAGACGAAGGGCACCCCTGAGGTAGACCGGGCGAAGGGTGCAATCTTGATCCCCTCACTTGCACCCTACATGACGCAATGGAGTTGACAGTCACATCTGCTCAAATACAATATCCTGCAAGGTTTCCCACCGGCCTAAAAATATACAAAAGGAGGGGGCATAAAACAGACACAACAGCCTAGAAACTCTCTGCATACAATGGCAAATGCAATCTGAGAGCGCTTCTGGCAGTCAGTCACCAGTTGCATGGTGGTCATGAAGCATTGCGGTGACACATACTCGTTCTCTGTTCTGGGGCTGGGGACTGGGGAGGGTATCTAGGTAAGCCTCATGCACACGTTGTCACATCATGTATCAGCCTGAAATGTCAGCTGGCTGTTGCTTCCCATGCTGCTTTGTGTCAAGATTGACAGTTTGTTGGGTGTATATAGCTTGTGTCAATACAGAAACATCACATTTGCTTTAAAGTGTTGATCAGGCGTGTTTGGAGACTGGCACCAGGCATCTCTGTTTTGAGAGAGTGTAAGAACAAGCTAGGTTTTCAAGTGTCTCATACATGCACTTGAGCAACATAGGGAAGGCCCTTACAATGCTCTGCCTGCGTCCCTGTCTCACTTTCACATATCTGCAAATGCATTTGATGCTTCTCAAGATGGTGCCACTTCACAGCAGGGGCTCATGTGCTCCAAAGATACAGCACTTGACAATGCAGCGCGTTCTTTAGAACACGACAGGCTGCATTGCAGACATGCAAGAGAAGCAGTGACAGCGTACCGCCACAATCGCAAAGACGACTCCAAGCCAGTTTATGTATCCACTGATGACAGCCGCTCCCTGCATGCACAGCAAATCCAATTTGGTGCTGCCTCACAGATATGGGTCTCCCCACCTGGCCCTATGTCTTTCAGGTGCAACAGAGTTGCCTTGCACCATGTAAGGTCACTTCTGATGCCAAGCTTGAAAGGGAATCACAAGTCACAAGTAGCAGTCACGTCAGACAACAGGAATGGTGCCTGATCAAAGACTCAGCCGATGCACAACACTGACAGGTTGCTACAGGCTGGTGGAAGTGCTGAAGTAACAAGCAACTTAAAAATTACAGATGTGCTACTGTGTCTGCTATGTGTCTGCCAAGTCAGCAACATTGCAGCTTCAGACTGAATCAACTCCCATAAAACATGCTGTTGAAAGGCTATAAGACACACACTTGGCCAACAGCACTGCATCAAATTTCTTGCAGTGACTGATGTTGCCACCCTTAGTGACAACTTGAGAGTGGACGGGGTGTACAACTCAGCTGAAGCAACTGGCATTTTTTGTACGCAAATGCAGCAAGTATACCTCAGAACCTGACTCTCTCAGGAAGTCAATGCGGGCCGCCATCTGTCGGGGGAAGAACTTTTGCTGAGCCAAGAACACAGATGCAAAGATGCTGGCATTCAGTATAGGGCCCACGCCAAGCAGAAATATGTTGTATGGCATTTGCACTGAGCCACCAAACATAGCGTCCACTGCACCTGCAACAATGTGGCTTGTCACAAGTTTGGTCTGCTCAAGTGTGTCATGCTTGTATTATGCAATGATTGCTTTGCGTCAGGCATGGCGGCATTTGCTGGGCATCAGCTGCCTTCCACCTTCTGGCGCTTGCCATTCCAGACAGCAATGGTCACATGCAAGCTAGTCAAAGCATGCCAGTTTTGTACCAAGCAGGACGGCGGCTTACTAGCTTTGTAAGAAGCTTGTGGCACAACTTGAGGGTCCAGATATGGAAGCTTCATGTACAAGCCCAGCCGGGCAATTGCAATGATCATCACAGTCCAAGCAACTCTTGACACCAGCTCCTCATTGCGCAGCAGAGGGAAGACGCTCTGCAGCCAGCTTTTGCATATTGCCACTGGTTGTGCTAAAGGTTCTGTCGAAGCTGTGCCGACATCTTGCATTGCCTGTAGGCGCATGTTGCTGAGCCGGTGCCTCTGCTGTTGATGGCCAGAGTTGACTGAGGCTGCATGATGCAACACGTTCTGTGCAGACTGGGCAGAACCTTCGTATTTGCACCTGCTGGAACCTATACTGTGCAAACACTTCAGGCAGGTGAGGTTGACTACAAAAGCTTGTACAGACGACAAGCTTGAAGACACTTACGGCTGCATTGTCGGCTTGCAAAGCTGTCATGTTTGCTTTGCTTAACAGGAAAGACAGCGGTTTTCGGGCTGCGAAAGTGATCAAGTCTAAGACTTGCCACCGGTAATCTCACAGCTGTATTGCAGTTCAAGCAGCCTCGTTGCATACAAAGCTCGGCGAACACTGAAACACAAGATTGCTCCGATCAGGGACAACAGCAGCAAGCAAAATCTCTAAGCAGTAAGGGCTGTCGGCATGCGGTATCAGCGATTGGGCTGCGCGACACTTCCGTAAAGCAGCACAAAGCAAGCGCTGACCGAATCAATGTGCGTGGCTGCTGGTGCTGCGCGCGCGCGTCTACAATCAGGATCAGCTTGGCGACGCCAAAGCTTTCGCGTTTCTTCCGAAACTTCGCAGCGGCGGTGGACATGCTGAATGTCCCCATGCCGCCGCTGGTCGGTCAACAACCAGGTCTTTTGGATTGGAGGTGTGTGGAGGTCAACGCAAATTTCCTGGAGGTCAAAATATCTCGAAGGTCTTTTTAGGTTCGCGACTGAATTGGCAAGCAGAAGCGCTCCGAGCTCGTTTCAGTTCGTAGTCGTGCACATGTAGCCGCGTATTAGTCAGCGCTTGCATCGCATGACAGCCCGACTCGTTCTCGGTCTTAGTGCAGCCCTCATCTCGGTACTGAGGTACGACTGAAAACCGTCGCAAACATCTGCATGTTACGCATTATGCATAAGTGAACTATGCCACCAGCTCATCAGTCTTGCAGAAACAGAGCACTCTGGAAGCCTGCTGTCACAATAGGTCACAAAGCTTGGTATAACAGCTCTGTAGGCTGCAAAATTGAAAAGCCTTCTTGAGGTGCTGTCAACCACAAGCAAACCTGTGCACACAGCTGTTCTTGTTGAGATCTGATGGCTGAAGCAACACCAGCTACAGCAGTGCCTAATGCAAGGCTGTCGGGTAGCAAACGCAAGAAGATCCCAGGTAGCAGCAACCCTAATTGGGATGCATACTTGCACAAGGTTCTGCAAGACAACCATCCGGGTGTGAAGATCACCAAGGAAGCTATGCAGGTTTGGGCTGAAGCCCTTGATGCTTGGTTACAACAGCTTGCCCAGGAGATAGTGCAAGAGCATACTTCACAGGCTCTGACTCCAGCAAATGTCCAAGCATCCCTGCAGCTGTTGTTGGCAAAAGGTGACACATCCAAGGAGAACTCAGCACTTACAGAATCAGTTGCCAAGCATCACAATACAGGCTCTTGATCGCTGTACATGCTGTTGATTGGACTTGCACCTATGACTCTCTGTTCAGTTGACAGACAGCCGTTTCTTACCGTTGCTTCCGTACAGTATGGTGCTTACCTGAAATCCATCTATAAGTATCTTGCATTTCTGTGCTGTGACACATGTCTGCTGCTAAGTCCTCCCTAGCTGCTATTGTTAGTTTGTTCCAGTCCATTGCATTCAGATAGCTGTGTCTCAGCAATGTCAAGGTTAGCGGTCTGCCAAACAGCTTTTGCAGCACAGAACAGCACCATTTGCTGAAGTTCTTTGCTGTGTATGGTGAGCCGGACATGGTAGTGAAAAGCCATCTCCTAGGCGGCTCAGCTTGCAGAGATGTCCACAATTCCTGAGTCAGATTCATTGGTAGTGTTCTCCGCCAAATCCCGGCAGAGTTTGCAGTTTTGAACTCTCTCAGCACTAAAATTGCAGGCTTCTTCCTGTCTGCTGGCAAACACAAAAAGTTGTTTTCCTTCACCGTATCCACGTCATCCTGTGATATGGTGGCTGCAGACGCAGGACACTGTAGGAGGGCCACCCGGTTAAGATCGCAGCGCAGCGGAGGAATCATGGTGTAAAAGGCTAGCAGGAGGCGTTGACGTGATCCCTTGGCTAGAGAGGTACGTACCCTAACCACATCTCTGAGGTCGACATAGCCCCGCTGCTGTCTGGCAGAAGGCTCATTTGCTTTTAGCCGTGCCTGTTGCTGAGCTTCAAGCTCTTTGGAAGCCTGTAGCCATATTGCTAAGGCTTGCCGGCAAAGGCTGTTCATTGCTGGCATACGTTTCAGAGCAGCCAACACTGCTGTAACCAGGTTCTTTTGCGTTGCAAGTTCTGGATATTGCTCTTGTATCCATGGGAATATGACCCTAGGCTGCATGGCCAGCTCAGTTATTGG
>JAABUK010007007.1_pt1 | contig 16481 bp, 20 predicted proteins | sample 5559141 | NCBI WGS metagenome assembly JAABUK01 (sample SAMN10711869, study PRJNA513367) | rock metagenome | isolation source: Antarctica rocks | place: Antarctica: Victoria Land, Pudding Butte nord | collected 2016-01-03
AGAAAGTGTCCTGCGAGACTCCCACGTTGGTGAAGGTGAGATTAGCAGCGGCCACTTGCATGTCCGAGTGGGCCTTGCTCGTCATGGACAGCACCACGCCAAATGTCCCGCCTCCGCCGCCGCATAGAGCCCAATAGAGGTCGGAATTCTGGGAAGGGGTTGCTGTTAGAAGCTCCCCTGTGCCGGTGACCACTTCCCACTCGAGGACCTGGTCTGCTGCAAGACCGTACTTTGATACGAGGGGCCCGTGGCCACCGCCCTGAGTATAGCCGCCAGCAAAACCGACCGTTGGGCAATTACCACCCACGACAGTAAGACCATGAGCATGCGCTACCGCTTGCGCCTCAAAATTCTGGACGCCGGCACCAACCTTGATTGCATTTCCGATGTAATTGGATGAGGAGTAGTTTATAACCTGTATATCCTTCACATTGTGTGTCCATATACCTAGGGCTCCAGCTCCTGTTGACTTTCCAAAATAATCGTGACCAGTGTTACGTATCACAATACGAATGTTGTTCTTCTGGGCGAAAGCTATCGTCTTCTGATAATCCGACGTGGAACTAGCGTTCACCGCATACTGAACATAGGTACCAATAACACACTGGGCGCTTGGTGGAGTGAAAGGGTCACAGCTTCGGTTCGCAAAAAAAGGAGCCATGACCGACGAGGAAGACTCATAGTGGGTTTGAGGGAAACCCCAGACTGATTGTAATTGGGCGCACTGTCCCGCGTTGTATGATGCGTAAGAGTCATAATGGCAACTGCTGGCAATAGGAATTGTTGCAATAAGCTTTCCGCCTAGAGTACCGTTGAACTGGTTCCACTCTGCAGTGGTAGGCCAACAGGAATCCCCAGGAAAACAGCGACAGGAAGAAGTATTTTCGGATTGCGAGTGACGACTCTTAGGTATAGGTCTCGGAGCTGCGATCGCCAGAGCTGAGAGTAAGAGCACCACATAACCAGAAAAGATCGATGCAGACGCCATGGCGATGTTTTCGAATGCGGAAAATGACCAATGCAAGTATGAGACAGCGCCTTTCTCTAAACCACACCGAGCTGGAAATTGTGAAAGGTGGTAGGAGTTCAAACCTCGATACTGCCTGCCTCTAAATACTCGCAAGTAAGGAACCCAAACCTAGCCTGGATGTAAGACTGTCTTAGTTAAGGGCAGTGATCATCTTGCCCAGCCGGCCAAACGCCATTAAGATGGCCAGAGCCACGATCTAAGGTGTATAGTTCTAACACTTCGACTTGCCATATTAAGGCCAGTTCTGTCTGCTCCACGTGCCGTGCATGCGATGCAATTATTAAGGGGCGTGTCAGATAAGATAGATAGGGCCCCCCAAGCGGGGGTAAGCGAACAGACGTGTCCAGGCTCAGCTGTTCATACGAAACCCTTGTCCAGAGGCTTCCGCTAAAATGCAACTTCTAGTCGGTTGCGAAAGGATACCACCCACCATAGATTCCTCTTCTCCAACCCATGGTCTTACCTGCCAAAACAGTATTTGACTGGTATTTTCAACTAGCCTTGTATGCCCGAGGCCAGAGTAACGTTACTCGTGCATGGCCTGACTTGCAGCAAGGCATGACGCACAGGAGGGTCGTGCAAAGACGTGGAGCTTGGCATGTTCCAAAGCCATGGTAGGCTATGACTTGCTGTTGATGCTTGACGAACTGATACTTGCAATAGCGGTCAAACCCGAACATCGAGCTGGAACAATCTCTATATCTTCATTTCTCCTGTCGCTTCGTTTCGTCGTTTCTGATTGTGGCCGTCGTATACTACTTAATTTAATTACAATAAGATACTGCCTGACATTTCAAGCCAGTCATAGCAGCTGATGAATGCCCTTCTTGTCTTACATCCATGCTTTGAGTCTCGGTCTCCTAGAGGATTGTCGTGGCTACTTTAATTTGAATACTTAAGCTAATCAACTCGCTCCAACACTCCGGAAATGTCTACTAGCAAGGCAAAGGGAGGTTTGGGACAAACAGCTGTGTGTAATAGAAATTCCATCCAGAATGAAAACTGATATCAGCTAGGTTCGCAGTCTGGTGTTTGCCAAACACGTGCTGTATCTGATCTGGGAGTTCACTGAAAGCAATTTTTGTACATTCGTTCTACCAAACACTGCTTTTGGTGTTCTTGGAGCTTTTTCGGGTCCTTCACTCACACAAGGCCACGTCTCATCTATCGCTGAGATACTCCAAAGGCTTCCCCTTGTCGTTCTATTCAACTGGTCTAATGTATTCATATTCGACCTTGCCAATCAGAGGTCACCAGAGTCCATCAAAGAAGATCTTGCAAACAAGCCTTGGAGGCCATTGCCCACTGGTAAAGTGACCGCCGAACAGACGCGCAAAGGAATGTTAGTTGCCATCCCTGCCGTCCTTTTCTTCAACTACTGCTTAGGTGTGTGGCGGGAGAGCGCGCTCATTCTTCTTCTTACCTGGCTTTACAATGACCTCAGAGGTGGCGACGAAATTATCAGAGACCTCATTATCGCAGTGGCCTTTGGACTCTACAATGGCGGGTCTCTAAGCATAGCCATAGGGCCCGAGTCCGATATTACCCACCAAGGCTACATCTGGATAGGGCTAGTCAGCGGCATCGTTCTTACCACGATGCAGGTCCAAGATCTTAAAGATCAGACTGGAGATCGAGGGCGTGGTCGCAAAACCATCCCACTCGTACTAGGAGAGAATGTCTCTCGCTGGATGATTGGTCTGTTCGTTCCCATATGGTCCTGCTGCTGTGCTTTCTTTTGGGGTCTTCGTGGGTGGGGTTATGCTCTGCCGATGGTGTTGGGCCTCTATATTACTTTCCGGGTTGTACGGAAGTGCGCCCCGGAGGAGGATAGTCGGACATGGAAACTTTGGTGTCTATGGACGGCGGTGGTTTATTTTCTACCAGTTTCGCACCGTCTTCAGACGACTATGGAAATCCCTCAGGTATCCGTTGGCCAGGTATTCACACTCGGGTTGGGAGCCGTCGGGGGTCTACTAACTCACTATGGAGTGTTCATTCATGGAGAATGGCACACACAAGCTCCCAATATCCTACTATTCCATGCTTTTTTCTTTATGTCGCTGTTTATCGAAAGACACGTTTGCAAAGAGCTTGGATACGAGTGGCTTTCTGATGCTTCAATCTCTATTTGCACTAGTTACCTCGCTTCTCTTGTGACCAGCATTGTGTTGTACCGTCTCTTTTTCCACCGCCTTACGAGAGCTAGCTTTCCCGGACCATTCTATGCGCGTGTCACCAAGCTTTGGCATGTATGGCAATGCAGACATTCCAGGAATCATTTGGTTCTGGAGGATCTTCGTAGACAATACGGGGATTTTGTTAGAACTGGTGAGAGCACGAGCGTGATTGATGTATTTACAATATCCATTAATCTCTTGTATAGGCCCCAGCGAAATCACCATCTTCCATCCTGAGGTTTTCTCGGTTGTTGACGGCCCCAAATCTGAATGTATAAAGTCAGAATGGTATGACATTCTTCACCCAAGTCTTGCCCTCGTTACGGCACGGGTCAAGAGCACCCACCGAACCCGCCGCCAACAGTGGAATCGCGGTTTCTCAACTGCAGGTGCGTGAAAATCAAATGCACGCGCGGCGGCAATGCTGAGGGTTACTTAGCTATATCGCAGTATGAGGAGAAAATCCTCAAGTACCTTGATCAGCTTGACAGCTGCATTGAAGGCGATGCCAAAGCCGGTAGGATTTCGGAAATCTCGGACCTTTTCTACTGGTTTGGTTTTGACACAATGGGTGACTTCGTATTCAACAAGTCATTTGACATGCTACGAAATCAGCAATGGCACCACATCATTATTCGCTTACAGCGTGCTTTGTCTTTGCTGGGTCCTCTAAGCCCAGCTCCATGGCTGGTCCAGGTTGGGTTCAAGTTAATACCTCCAGTCGGTGTCCTGAAAGACTGGTTTGATATGGTAAGCTGGTGTGAGAAGCAAATGCGCGAGCGGATATCGGTAGGTCGCGCTCTTCGAGAGAAGTTTTGCGTAATATTTCTGAGTAGATAGCAGCAAGACGGGGATAAATCGCGAGTACCAGACGTGGCACAATACCTGATGGAAGATGCAAGGTCGAACAAGCTTCAGGAAGACAGTTGGTTTTGGCTGAAAGGGGATAGCTTACTGGCTATAGTAGCTGGAAGGTTCGTCACTTCACAACCCATCTGACACAGCATTTGACCCGTCCATAGCGAGCCAACTGCTTCTGCCCTCGTCGCCGTCTTTTGCGAACTTGCACGGTATCCTCATCATGCAGAGACGATACATCAAGAGGTAAAGAACATCGATGTCCGTGACATCAAGTTGGTAGCAGAACTTCCACACTTGAATGGGGTTATAAACGAAGCGTTACGCCTCTACCCTGCCCTCCTCACAGGAGGCGCCAGGAAAACAACTGAGAACGGAGCTACAATTGGCGGAACATTCATTCCACAGAATACCACGATCGTTGCTCCTCGATACTCGATATCAAGAAGTAAGTCTCGTTTCGCTTTGCCATAGCCCACTTACAAGACATGCTCGGTCTATACATGATAGCTGTTGACTCTATTTTCATTATAGGAGAGGATTGCTTCATCCAGGCATGGAAATTCATCCCTGAAAGGTGGTATAGCCAACCTGACATGATCCGCAACAAGGCCGCCTACACGCCCTTCGGTACAGGTAAGACTTCCCCACTCGCAAGACATCGCTCCCCACTAAATGAAGATAGGCCACCACAGTTGCCTTGGACGTGTTCTGGCAACCGATACCATAAGGTTCGTTACAGCGCGGTTGGTCAAGAAGTACCACACAAGCTACGCTCCAGAGGAAACAGGAGAGCGCGTAGCAAGGGATCTGAGAGACCAGTTCACGTCTAATCCGGGAAGGTTGCAACTAGTGTTCAAGCTGAGGGAAGAGTAGGTTCGGGCTTCTGACTCAACGTGAAAGGAGTTGATGGCTGTGGAACGTTCGTGTAATCCCATACCCACGATCGTTTAACTCAATCACCAAAGCTACTGCAGAGAATCATGTGGTCTGGCCACCTTAACGCGTCGAGTCATTCTTGTGTTTCCATGACGCTGCAACGTTGAGTGTGACTGCAGCTGGCCCAATGGTAGGCCATGGATCAACCCGTCTAGCGTAATTGATGCCTGGGGAGTGTGGTTGCCTTTCGTGCAGTCGAGTCCGACTTGGCTCAAACCTTACCATCCTACGCTGAATCCTGTGCGAGGGATTTTTACTTGCAGAGCAACCAGATAAAGATACTGCAGCGCTTTAGAAATATTGCAGTAAGTACACTATGGGGGGTCTCCTCGGCCCAAAGAGGAAGGTTACCATCATTGGGTAACTTCCAGAGCACCCCGTTCACCCCGGTCTTCACCGCCGAAAACGTTGTGAGGTTGTGAAGAACATCTCAACCCGTCTGAGCGTACTCTTGGAACTTGAAGATAATAAGCAAAGAGTAACGCATGCTTCCACATGCGACGTGTGCCTTCTTCCACAGCTCTTTTAACTCAATCGTCCATCTGTAATTCAATGAGCCTTTCGATCTCGACCTTTGAATTGTGTTTCCAGATTAAAACCGATAATGATAGCAACGAGATCGAGCCTGACCATCAAACGGAAGTAGTTAGGGTCTGTATTTTAACAATTCGTGCTAGTATCGTAAGCACGGTGCAAGGGGGCTTGCGAATAACAGTAACCAGAGAATAAAAGAAAAGGGTTCATCGTCCGATCTCAAATCCCTGCAGGGGTATTTGCTTCTGCGGCGAAGTCAAAAATGGGGCACTGCGCTGTGCCAGAGACCCTAGAATGAGGATTCTGGGGCCGTCCGCTCTCGCATGCATAATTATATTCTACGAGTGCATGGATGTCAACCACTTACCATGACTGAAAAAAACACCCCCCATGCGACTCGCGGGCAAGCAAACAACACACGCAACACGCATTGTTTTTACTACCTCTCTCTGAAGCTTCCGAGATTCTTCTTTCCTTACGACTCCAGATAAGACCACTAACCCGTTGAAGCGAAAAACCCCGCAGAAGCTGACCCGAATGTTGATTCCTAATTGCCAATTCCTGCAGCGGAACGTTAAGAGTCGAAATGGCAATAGCTAAGCCGATTGCCCTGTTTCTGAAGCGGGTCAGGCCATGCTTCCCATCCCTGACATTTATTCTCCGAGAGCACAGACGCTGTGATTTCCATTCAATAAACTTTATGTCAAGCTGCATTGAACGTTGGAATCCGATAATCCTCTGCAATTTTTCTTCTTCTTCTTGTTTGTACAAACCATCGGACCATTACCCATCATGCTGCTCAGCGAACACGGCATCTCGCTCTTGATATGGATCATCGTTTTCACTGTAGTCTGTACTATAGTCCTCTTCCTGCGCTTCTGGGCTGCGAGGGTCCAGAAAAGGCTCTTCTATCCGGATGATTTCATGGTGGTATTTGCGTACGTGAGTGTCGCCAGCATCGCTTATTTATGATGGACTCTGTTTGACGCTTTCAGGCCAATACACTTGCTTTGGAGGGGGCGACAATATGGGGCATCGCCAACGGGCTGGGTGCGCATACCATAGAACTCAATAATTATGAGCTTGGAGTGCAATTTAAGGCAAGTTTACTTGCAAAGCCAGAAGACTTTGCTGACCGATGCGGGATAGCTAATTGTCGCGAGCGGCGTGACCTGGCTTTTGGCAACTGTTTTCGTGAAGCTCTCCATTGTTTGGCTCTATACAAGGATCTTTTTTACAAAAAAATTCAAGTACTGCGCATGGGCTTTGATGGGCGTAATCGCAGGCTATGGAGTTGCATTCCTATGCGTATTCATGACCAATTGCCAACCCATTTCGCAATCTTGGGACCCGGTCCCTGATGGCTGGTGCAGGACCTTGACGGTCGAAGAATTAGCTTCGGTCAGCCTCAACATGGTTATTGACCTGGCAATTGTGATATTGCCGATGAAACCGCTTTGGGGGCTCCATATGGCGACCAGAAGCAAGGTCGCAATTAGCTTCATGTTCAGCATTGGTCTCTTGTAAGTCTACCATCGGCTATACCATGCGTAGTGCGGGTTGTTTTACTAACGCTTTGACAAGGACCGTGGGTATCATGTCTTGGAGGATTCAAGTGACCGTTCAGTCAGTCACCCAGAACGACTTCGTGTGGGGCCTAGGAACTATAGGTCTTATCAGCCACCTCGAGCTCTGGCTGGGCCTCATCGTTGCATGTGTACCGACACTCGCACCGTTGGTGAACAAGTACATCAGACCTACATTCACCAAATGGTATAGTGGCTCAAAAAGATCCGGGCCAGGCCAGCTTAGAGAGGCCCAGAGCACCATTGGCGGAACGAGCAAGAGAGGCCTTAGAAGAAATTATGGCGTGCTCAACGAGGAATACTTGGAGCTTCACAGAAGTAATAATTCGAGCGAGGCGGACGCAACGGCGACGCCAACCCTTGCGGCCGAGGGTGAAACTTGGATGAACGATCCAGATGCGATTAGGGTGAGACATGAAATTCAGGTTGACTTTGCGCCACACCGGCACGCAGCATGAAGTATGGGTGGCGCCTTTACCTCTCTATACACGGTGGACATATTGCCGAGTAACTCGGATTCCTACAAGAATTGTTCAGGTATCATAGCATAGTTCGCAAGCAGGGTGTTGAAGGAATAGGAGCTGTAGTAGGGGCAATAGTAGGAGCAGGAGGACTAGTCGTCCAATTCGGAACATAGTTCCTAATTAGGAACGCTACCCGCTAGCCTAGTTGGGGCTAGCGCCAACTGCGGCCAAAACGTAGATAGCTTCCTACTGTATGAATAGAAAACACACCTTTAGACACCTTACTGTCTAACCTCATCTTAGTCAGCGTTACTGAGTACCTAGCTAGTTACCTTAGACATGTACCTTAGCTACCTACCCGCAGTCCCTTTGTTTCCCTTTAGTCTGTCAAGGCCTCTCAACAAGTCCGTCTCCCTGCATCAGACATGACTTACCTTAGGCTTATATAGTAGGTAGGTCTTCGTGCACACCATGCTCAGCTCGAGATTATCTATGTCTATCATCAAATACCCGGCTTGATCTTGCTTCAAAGCCCCCAACACTTTGATTGCAATCTATTGTTGCTCGACATTCGTCGTCAGACTCAACATGAAGCCACCGTTGCCATCCGCAACTCCTACCTGGCACAACGACACATACCCCGCTATCGCACCTTCCCGTCCAGAATTGAGTGCTGTTGGGAAGACTGTCATCATCACTGGTGCCGTAAGTGAAGCTGTTTTATGTCATGTTGGAGCATTAGCTAGCTTGATAATTGCACCTAAGGAGTTGGAACGGAGCCAAGCTTTGCCAAAGCTACTTTCCACCTCCCACATACTTAGACCTCAGAGACCCAAGACTCTGGCGGCTTTCCCATTCAGCCAGGCAACTTTACCACAGAACTTGCTTCTACTCTCGACACACGCCATTGCACAACAAGTACGCTTACTGACCTTTTCTCCAGGGCAGTGGCATCGGTCGAGAGACGGCTTTGGCTTTTAGCACTGCCGGTGCCAGTAAGATCGTTCTGTTAGGCCGTACCGAGGCTAGCCTCAAGGAAACGGCATCGTACCTACCATCCGGGATATCAAGCTCCGTTCATGCCATCGACATCGCCGAGGAGAAAGCTCTGCAGGATGTTGCAGCCACGGTTGGAAAATGGGACATACTCATCCTGGCAGCGGGACACATTTCCACTCCAGGCCCTATCGTAGAGGCATCTTCAAATGAGTGGTGGCAAAGTTTTGAGGTATGATTAACTTGAATGATCACTCCTTGGACTCGTCTGACTTGGTTCCTTTGCCAGACGAACGTCAAGGGAACAATGCTGGCAATTAAAGCCTTCGTCCCGACGGCAAACCCATCTCACGCTACCGTTCTTGGGGTGACTACGGGGACTGTAGCATTACCGCCCGCAATGTTACCCGGATTATCGGCTTATATGAGTTCAAAGTTGGCGCAGGAGAAGCTGATCGAGTTCTTTGCGCTGGAACAACCAAATATGTTTGCTGCCACTGTCCACCCGGGCATGGTTGAGACAGCCGTCTTCACCAAAAGCGGAGCAAAAGCGGAGGCTTTACCAATGGACAAAGGTTGGTTACTTTTCTTAATACATTAACAATGACCTAGCAAAGCCTGCTACGCTCCCGAGGAGCATTCCTCCCTCAAAATCTCCGCAACAGCCGCTAACATCTCCGCCAGTCCAATTACCCGCTCACTTCATACTCTGGATGTCCAGCAGTGAGGCTGCTTTCCTCAAAGGCAGATCGGTCTGGGCAAATTGGGATGTGGATGAACTCAAATCCCAAGCTCAGGCAATTCAGTCCGGACAGCAAATGACAAGCGGAATCTATGGTTGGCCTTACCCACACGTGGGATGAAAGCGGCCACGATTGAATGTCATGCAGAGAGAATTGCAGGAGCGGTGCATCAACGATTACTTGCAGCTTCGCTTTGTGCCTGAGCGTTGTATTTCTTGTATGCAAGTCCTATTTAGCCGTTAGAATGAACTCCTCACTGCACGCCAATTCCGGCAAGGGTTTACATGAGTTACAGTCAGGTTCTGTTGCGGACAGATTGTGTGTCAACGAATCCCGGACTTATCGATCCTGGTGTTGTGGTGTGTCTAAACACGCTATCAAATGCAACCAGCAGAGGAATATGCTCAAACAGAACTCGCTCATTCGCGCGTGTTCGGAATGTCAAACACCCATGCACCCAAAGACCGAAGAATAGGGACAGCACATATACAGGTCCTTCCTGCAGCGGGCTGGACATTGCATTAGCAAAAAGCCTCTTAACAAGGATTATTTGTATGAGGGCGTAAGCCAGCTATACCTGAACAAGCCCGGCAACGCTTAAGCAATGTCCAGCCCGCTGCAGGAAGGACCTGTAGGTGTGTGGCGATAGCAAAGCTTGACATCCAACCATAGCCCCGTGCTGCGTCTCCATCGGTACTTTGGTGCTTTGGGTGGTATGAGCTGCGCAGTACGAATGCGGCGTGGTGTTCCAAATGTGGAGGGAGGGTGGCGGGGGCAAGATCACCCTAAAATTGAAGGTAAGGTAGCAAGGGTAGGCACCTAAGGTACAGTAGCAAGACCGAGACGCTTGGATGAGTCCTAAAGGAACGGGCCGGGCGAGATTGGTGGAAGCGTTGACAGTTGACTGTTCACACCAGCCGTTTACTAGTGTCGGGTGTATTATTCCATGTAAGGTAAAACTTCCAATGGCGCTGATACGGTATATCGGTGTACTGTACCTTAGTGGGTATTTAATGTATCTAATAGGTAGCCTGTTCCGACTAGTACGGTATTTACGCTCCTCGGCGATTAGAGCCGCGATGCCGTCTCCCACTGATGAAGCTTCCTCGGGCATTTGCAAATTTTTCCGAACAGGGAACTTTTCAAACAAGGCCGTACACCAACTTCATCTGCTTCATCTGAATAGGTCCAGCAACGCTTAAGGAACATCCAGCCTGCTGCAGGAAGTTTAGGTACTTGGTGTCCGGGGGTGGACTCGGCATTTCCCTATAGTGCTGTGGGACATGCTACCTGATGCTGTGTGACGGCCTTTCATTTGGAGACAGCTTTGCTATGCAATAACACACGCAGTTGCAGGTGGATCACACAACCAATGGCAAAAACACCTCGACGCACAGCTCGCATATCCTTGCCCGCAAGGCGACCGACAAGGTCTGAGGCAGCCGAGTCACTCAGCTTACCCATCAATTCACTTTTGCGGGGTACACCTTGGGCGACGGCGACTGTCGTGTAAGGTCAGAAGCACACCAGTGCTAAATGGTGCCTGTTGCAGTCGACCATACTCTCAAAACTTTCGCTCTGTGCTCTGATGCTTACCAAGCGTTTCAGAAGCCCGCTTCAAGTCGATCTCACCATTCTTTTCTTCCCCTCTAAGCCTATACCGAGCTGCAACAGCTATCTTTGATCGAGCACTGTTGGCTGCGTTTCACCTCTTGCGTGAACAAAAAATCTAGAATGCCATCCACAAAGCACGATGTTGTTATTGTTGGCGGCGGTACGGCAGGCTTAGTCCTGGCAGCTCGCCTGTCAGAGAACCCCGATGTCCATGTACTCGTGCTCGAGGCAGGCCAAGATCAATCCACTGATTCCAGAGTGACAACACCAGCGCTATGGCCTATGCTTCTTGGTACTGATGCCGACTGGGCATACCGCACCGTTCCACAGGTAAGTGCCTGTATTGCAATGACGGAGTGGTACGACAGCTGAATCACATTCGTTCTTCCAGCCAGAGCTTGGGGATCGAGAGATTGTATTCCCCCAAGGGCGGCTTCTCGGAGGATCCAGCGCACTAAACGGACTAGCCTTCGTTGCTACATCCAAATCCAACGTCGATGCATGGGCGGCGCTGGGTAATCCAGGCTGGGAATGGTCCACTGTGTCAAAGTACTTCAAGAAGTCGTACACTTTGACCAGACCATCAGAAGCAGCGGTAAAACATTTATCACTCGACTACATCGACGACAATGTTAGAGGCACCGACGGTCCGCTTCATTTATCCTTTCCCGATGAACCTGATAACGTCTGGGCAAAAGCATGGGTGGATACATTGACGGGCCTAGGATTCCCCATGTCGGGCGATCCATTTTCTGGCCAAGCTTACGGAGGATATGTCAATGCTGAAACCATAGATCCAGCCACTAGGCAGAGGAGTTATTCCGCAAACGCCTACCTCCAGCCTGCGAAGACCAGACAGAATCTGACGGTCATCACAGGAGCCTTGGTGGAGAAGATAATTTTGGACAACTCTAACTCGAATGAGGTCATTGCCACGGGCGTGCAGTATACTAAAGATGGAGAGACAAAGATTGTTGAAGCTCACAAGGAGGTCATTATCTCGGCCGGTTCTTTCAATTCCCCAAGGCTGTTAGAGCTTTCAGGCATAGGTAATCCAGATATTCTGAAGCAGCATAATGTACCTGTGGTGATCGATAACCCAAATGTCGGCGAGAATCTTCAGAACCACCTCATGTGTGGTATGAGCTTCGAGGTGGTCGAGGGAATCAAGACCTTGGATTCGCTTGCACGTCAATCACCCGATACCCTTGCAGCTGCCTCCGAGGCATATGCCAAAGGAGGCGGGCCCTTTGCCAGTAGTGGAACTTACGCCTCTGCGCTGCTTCCATTTCCTAACAACAACACCGCGGAAGGGAGGCGCGACTTGCAGCAATTGCTGAGTTCCACCACAATTCAACCTAAACAAAATACAGAAACAGCGGCATTTGTCCAAGCACACCAGGCATTCGTTCAATCCGTGCTCTCCTCGCCAGTGGAAGGCACTGCATGCTACATATCCTTCCCGGGCTACGCTTCCTTCAATCCAGACGGATCGATGGCGCCACCGCCACAAGGACCCGAGAATTACTTCACCATCGCCGTGCTACTCGCCCACCCGCTCTCAAGAGGTTCGGTGCACATATCTTCTGCTTCGCCTTCAGCCCCCGTTCGTATCGATCCCCGCTATCTGTCGCATTCGCTCGACCTCGAGGTCATCGCCCATCATGTGCGCTTCATCGAGAACAGAATAATTCACGCTGAGCCGCTTAAGGGCTTGCTCAAATCTGGGGGCAAACGCAGCACCGGTGCACCTGCCAGCTTGGAGGAAATAGAGGTGGCCAAGGACTACGTGCGCCGTGCGGGGCTTGGAGCTCATCATCCCACAGGGAGTTGTTCCATGATGCCGCGAGAGAAAGGAGGTGTGGTTGACGCGAATTTGAGGGTTTACGGTTGTAGAAATTTGCACGTCTGCGATGCTAGCATTATTCCCATCACACCTGGAGCGAATCCCCAAGCCAGCGTTTACGCGGTTGCAGAGCGGGCTGCAGATTTGCTTAAGCAATAGCTTCGCTCTGAGCGCTCAAGCATATGCAAAGCAGGGGTAGAGCTCTTTGGTAAAGTCAGCTGTCAGTCATGGAGTTTCATGGAACGTCGGTACTGTAGATACCAACTAGAAGAGACCAGAAAGCAATCTCATTCCCGCTCTCCAGAATTCGTAACTTTTACTATCATGCTCAAACTGAAGAGTTTTCTCAATACCTCTACTAGACATCTTCCCGTATTCGGCTCATTAGTGCTTTGAGTACACTAACAATCTTGAGTGCTTGGTCCAAGCGGAGAGTTCATCACAAACATGCAAATCAACCCTTCCTTGAACATAGGCCGGCACAATATAGGCCGAGATGAGGAGAGGCGTAGATGATATGTGAGAAGGAGCAGAGGATCTTCCAACAAATTTTCATCTTGGCACCTTGCCTCAAGTCGATTCACTGCAAAACCACCTTTGACATGAGAAACTGCCTTTTAAGGACGAGAACATCATGGATGCTCTGGATTCTGTCTTTGGCTGCCTGAGATGGCTCATCAGTGAGTGCTTCGGAGGAATTAGATGACGGATAAGCTGACGCCAAGAAGCTTGCTGGGTGTTCGATGAGCTGGAAACAAAACATTTTCTGTTCAGTGGTGGCTGTCGGGGAGCGCTGGTTGTCGCAAGAGAGGAGGGATTTCGGCTGGGTTCAGAAGATAGCAGTGACGGAGGATGGATACCAGCCAAAACGTCATGAAAATCTGATTGTTAAGGAATGGACCAGTCTAGTTCATATGTGTAGTGCAAGTCGTTCGAAGACGCGATATAATCACGTTTCCACAGAGATCAGTACAAATCCTGAACCTCATTCCCTAGTCTTCAAAGTCGATCGTATCCTTCTACTGAACCAGTGGCCTCGACATTGTATATTGCGGTAGTATCAAACTAGAGAGAGTGAAAGAAGCGTATTTGCAATTTACGTTCTTCTTCTTACTTACCCTGACTGAATGAGACATTCGAGAAATAATCATGACGAAAGAATTTACGATGAATAGAATCGCAACTTTGAATATGATGCTAAGGATTGTTGGTGAAACGAGATGTAAGTACCTTCTATTTCAGTGGGGTATGTTCTATAGAGAAAGAAAGACGAACTCAGTTTTCGAAGCAATTACTCAGTCAATGACATATATTTCGTTTAGGACTATTGCTGAAGACGATGAATTGTGCGTAGAAATCAGGATTCTAAGCATATGAAAGCAGTCTTGCGACTTGCGTAAAAACAAGTTGATCGAGTTTGCTATCTAAAACTTCTCAGAACTGCAGCCTTCAATGAATTCCTACATAGAGATCAATTAATACTCTTCATCTCATGCTCGACATCGGTGCCTATCATCCGATCCTCCGACTTGTCATAAACTTTCAATGTAGCCCCGCACGTTTTCTTGATTCTGGCCATCGGGTCACGTCCCATGGCAAGTCTCACGAGATTGGTCTGCCAGATGACATGCCCTCTGGCTTGCTAACGTCGACGATCCTTCTGTCGAGCTTTCTAGAATACCCAGCTTGGCTGTGGCATGCTACCGCAGCAAAACCTTCGATTGCACGAGAGGATTTTGCGTATTCAGTGTCCTAGGAAGGGTAAGTTTCACATTGGTAACTGACATAGTCGCAGTCCTGTAATATCCCGGTTCAAAGATCACACTTTGAATCCCGAAAAGAGAAGTCTCTTCTGAAGACAACTATGATACTCCGCGCGTAAACATCACTTGTTACAAGCTTGCTGTACGGGAACTAGTTAGGGTTGAAAGGAGAAAGGGGTGGGGGAGGCGAAAGTGGGTGGGGATAATCTCTGTTTGAATATGTATTTATGGTCACTAGCTGCATAATACGAGTAGCTTTGTGAAGCCATATATGGCAAGTAACACAAGTGTCGGCCTCAGGAAGAGAGAAAAATGAAAATCAAGGGGAGAAAAAAAGATGATGTAGCAGGGGCTGGGAAAGAACGAAAGCGGCGAGGTGGGAAGAAGAGGTTTTACTGACTTGTTTTTTTCTGCAATAACAAAGCGTATGTTTTCATAACTTGACGCGTGCCTGAAAAGCTGCCCGACGATGTCGACGCCGAATTCATCTTTGGCAGTGACCTCAAGGACAACGGAGGCAGCAACGTCATTTTCGTGGCCCTCCTGCCAAAGGCTCTCGAAAAAGGCAAACTCATCACGGCTTCGAATTCGCAAGTCGTCGAAAAGAGTCTCGACTGCATCCAAGCCGGTCTTGACCATCAGAAGAAGAGCATGTCCGTGCTGAAAATGTGGTTGACCCTTTGTGGGATGCCGAGATGTACGAAAGCGTACTGGTAGATGGTGTGGAGGAACACTAAAACATTTCGTGTAATAGAGTTAGTGAAAAGAATGAGCTTGGGCGATCTAATGTCTGCAATATGGCTCTCTTGCCTACCTAGGTAGCGCAGATGTGCTGCTGAGATCGAGCCTAGTCCTGCATGAATGGTAGTACGTCTAGGAAGAAAAACTCGGCAAGAATACTCCCCCGAGTTGTGCTGTCACCACTTCACCCTCATTTTTGAATTCTCTGTAAAACAAACTATGACCTCTTGTTGTGAAGTAGTAGAAATTGTCTATCTGAGTACAAGTCCTTACGACAGAGAGAATGAGAATGAGGGCTGAAAATTTTGAGATTATGTGCTTATAGTATACAATATGATTGCAGTTTGTGAGTAACGAAACTCTCTCATATGTCGAAGCCACGCTATAAACGACTTTCCCATCATGATCTTGTATTTCACTAGGGTCCATAGTATCATTATGTTCTTCAATACAATCATACTATTGATGAACCTCGACAGCTGTGATAATACGAGATATGCCATGTCCGAAAGTCCGGTAAGGTGAGAAGTACTTCTACTACCACACGCATGGAAGTCGGCTGGTGATGTCAAGGTCTTGATTGCCAACAAGCTCTACAACGTCAACGCGGAAAATGAGGTTGAAAGGCGTGTTCCAATTAGCGTCTAGGTTGCGATGAACTGAATGGCTTCTTCTCATCGAGCAAAGCCCGACTCTCAGCATGGCTTTGAACTTCGTGAATCTTGCGAGGCGTATCGAGAAGCGTATGGTCATGAATCTATATGAATTGAGAACGAGATGAAGCACATGCATAAGGGCTGACCTTGATTCTTAGTAGAGGATACATCGATTTCTGTCCTGTTTAAGTCCTGCTAAGCTGAATCTGACCGTGAGAATTGCATCTTGCTCGAGCACGAGTCTTCTTTGTGCTCCGCAGCTGAAGCGGTGTTAAGTCCTTGGTTTTTGAAGAGTCATGTGTGCATGCAACTAAGAAGAGGGGATGCATAAATGTCCAGCGATCAATGGATTCGGCTTGAATAAGAGACTGATGGCTATATTAACGAAAATTGCTTTCCATAGTACTTAATTTTACCGATCGAGCGCTCGCGTGCCCTTTCTTTCCAATTTGTAGAACAATGCCTTTGGATGCTTATATCTCCCCCCCTGAAAACTTTGATCAATAGCCGTACGGACCTCCTCGTTGAATT
>JAABUK010007008.1_pt1 | contig 16477 bp, 12 predicted proteins | sample 5559141 | NCBI WGS metagenome assembly JAABUK01 (sample SAMN10711869, study PRJNA513367) | rock metagenome | isolation source: Antarctica rocks | place: Antarctica: Victoria Land, Pudding Butte nord | collected 2016-01-03
AGTGCAACAGTGGCAAGACCGCCAGAATACGCGGCTCAAACCGCGTAACTGGCATTTCAAAACAGCGGATGCCCGCACGAAACTCGTTAAATTATACCCGACTATCTAATGTTTTTTAGCCACTAGCAGGCCATCAGAAAAAGTGGCGCACTGGAAAAAGTCAGCCCTCAGTCGGGCCGGCTCCAACTACAGAAAACGCGCGGTATCAGGCCCTGGCTTCGGTTATAATTTCACCCTAACCTTATGTCAACCATGAAAAAAGTGCTGCTAATGGCCGCCTGCGCACTAGCGCTGACTGCCCCCGCCTCCGCCCAACTGCTGAAGCCCGCCCAGGTACCCGCCGCCGCCCGCGCCACGTTCAAAGCCAAATTCCCCACCGTGACTACCAACACCTGGGAAAAAGAAGGCGACAAGTACGAGGCCGGCTTCAAGCTGAACGGCAAAACGATGTCGGCCCTGCTTACCCCGGCCGGGGAATTGCTGGAAACCGAGACGGATATGTCGCCGGCCCAGCTGCCCACGGCCGTGCGCGGCAAGCTGGCCAGCGACTACAAAACCTATAAGATTAAGGAGGCCGCCACCATCGTGCGGGCCGACGGCTCGACCGTGTACGAGGCGGAAGTAGCGCGGGGCGGCAAAGCCCAGGACGTGCTCTTCCACGCCGACGGCTCGCTGGCCAACTAACCCGCCCTACCCCCACGCCAAGGCAGCCGGATTGAATGCCGGGGCGGCATTCAATCCGGCTGCCTTGGCGTGGGGGTAGGGCGGGCCGAGCATAATTAATTCCTGGCCGGGCGTGGGGGTAAGCCGCCATTGAGGCATCCTGGTTCAGGGAAGGTTCACACAATGCTTTGCGCGGGGCCGCTACCCCCCTTTTTTTCTTGCCTGCTATGACTATCCGCCTTTCCTCACGTTGTTTTTGGCTGGCCTGGCTGCTGCTGGCGGGGCTGCCCGCGGCGGCCCAGCGGGTGGTGAGCGGGCAGGTCGTGGAAGCGGCTACCGGCGAGCCGGTTCCCTTCGCCTCGGTATTCGTGCCGCGCACCTCGGCCGGCATCACGGCCGATTTGGAGGGAAAGTTCCGGCTGGTGGTGCCGGCAGCAGCCGATTCCGTGGCGGCCTCGGCGCTGGGCTTCGTGGTGGGCCGCCGGGCGCTCACGGCCGCGGCTGCCCAAACGGTGCTGCTGCGCCTGCCTAAGGGCGGGGGGGTAGCCCTGGGCGAAGTGGTCGTGCATTCGCGCCAGCCCGAGAATCCGGCCTTCCGCATCCTGCGCGAAGTGCAGCGGCACAAGCCTCAGAACCAGCGGAGCGCCCTCACGGCGGCCGAGTTCGACTCGTATAACCGCACGGAGGTAGCGCTGGCCGATATTCCGAAGGCGCTGGCGCGGCGTAAGGTGGTCCGGGACATTCGGGCGCTGGCCGTGCGGCGCGGGGCCAGCGCCGCGGCCGACCCCGATGCCCCGCTGCCGCTCTTCGCGGCCGAGGTGGACTCGCGGGTGTACCAGAAATACGACCCCCTGCGCCGGCGCGAAGACGTGCGGCACCGCCAGCTGCGGGGCGCGGCCCCGCGCGAGGGCTCCGTAGCGGCCCAGCTGCTGGGCGGCGACCTGCAAAACTTCGACTTCTACCCCAATTCCCTGAATCTGCTCAGCAAGGACTTTACCTCGCCCCTGGCGGCGGGCGGGCGGGCCGTGTACGACTACGACCTGCGGGACTCCGTATTCATCGGCCGGAATTGGTGCTACCAGATTGCCGTAACGCCCAAGCGGGCGCACGATTTGGCGTTCAAAGGCACCATCTGGGTAACGGCCGGCAGCTACGCGTTGCGGCGGATTGACGTGGTGGCCAGCGCCGAGGCCAACATCAACTTCGTGACGGATTTACGGATTTTTCAGGAGTTGACCCCGCCCGCCGACGGGCCGGGCCTCTCGGCCCGCACCCGGCTCGTGTTCGGGCTGAAGCCCTACCAGGGGCAGGCGGCCCTGCGGGTGCGCTTCACCACGGTCAACTCGCACTTCGTGCGCGACCAGCCCCACCCGGCCGGCTTCTACGACGTGCCTGAAAATACCGCTTCGGCCGCCGATGCCGGCGCGGCCGGGGGCCTGCTGGGGGCGCTGGCCGGCGACAGCACCGGCCGCGGGCCGGGCTACTTCGACCAGCACCGGCCCGACACGCTCAGCCTGGCCGAGCGCCAGACCTTCGCCGTGCTCGACTCGGCCCGCGAGCTGCCTTCGGTGCGCAACGTGCTCGACTGGGTGGAGCTGCTGGTGAACGGCTACAAGCGCGTGGGCAAGTTTGACCTGGGGCCGATTCTGAGCACCTACGCCCACAACAACTTCGAGGGCAGCCGCATCCGGCTGGGCTTTCGCACCACGCCCGCCTTCAGCCGCGACTGGCTGCTGCAACCCTACGTGGCCTACGGCACCCAGGACGGACGCGTTAAGTACGGCTTGAAAACCGATTTTATCGCCGAGCGCCGCCACTGGACGGTGTTTGGGGCCGAGTACCGGCACGACGTGGAGCAGGTGGCGCTGCTCGACAACGACTTTCTGCCCGACAACAACCTGTTCGTGGCCGCCGCCCGCTGGGGCCGCTTTCGGCAGGGCCGCCCGGTGCTGCGCGATTTGGCTACCCTCTCGGCCCAGCGCGACCTGGCGCACGGCCTCACGCAGCGGCTCCTGCTGCGCTTCCAGCACTTGCAGCCGCTTTATAATTTCGCCTACTATGCTAATACCGACGACCCCTTCGGGCCTGACAACCCGCTGGGCACCACTTATAACCTGACGGAGATAGTATCCGAAACGCGCTACGCCCGCGACGAAAACCTGGTGCAGAGCGAGAACCGCCGCCGCGCCATCGGGGTGCGGCACTGGCCGATACTCACGTTTCGCTACACCCTGGGCCTGGGCGACGTGCTGGGCGCGCCCTTCGAGTACCACAAATTCAACCTGATACTGACCCACAGCGTGCCCACCGGCCAGCTGGGCCGCCTCAACTACCGGGTGGAGGGCAGCTACATTCCCAGTGCCCTGCCCTACCCCCTATTAAAGACCCCGCTGGGCAACGAAACGCCATTTCTCAACGTCAACGCCTTCAACCTGATGCGTTACTTTGAGTTCGTGACCGACCGCTCGGTGGCGTTGCGCCTGGAGCAGCACTTCGAGGGCCTGGGCCTCAACGCGGTGCCCGGCCTGCGGCGGCTCGACTGGCGGCTGGTGGCCTCCGCCAACCTGCTTTACGGCGGGCTTTCGACCGCCAACCAGAACCTGCTGCCGCCCACCGACCGCGCCGGCAATCCGCTGCTCCGCTTCCAGGCGCTGGGGGCGCGGCCCTACGCCGAGGTGGGCTACGGGGTCGAAAATATCTTCCACTTCGTGCGGGTCGATTTTCTGCACCGCCTCACCTACCGCGACCTGCCCGGTGCCCACAATTTCGGAGTGAAGCTGAGCTTCCAGTTCCGGCTCTGAGCGCGGGGCGGGGGAGGGCAGGCAAAAAAAGTTGGCCGGCGCGTGGGGGTAGCGCCGCGTTGGGGCCTCTAGGTGGTAGCATCTCGCAGGAGTACGCTGGGCCGCGCCACGTGCCGCCTAACGTTACGACTGCCTCATCAACTACCAGCACTTTCAGCCAGTGACCATCCTAGCGGCAGATTCTTCGCTTTCCGGCTCCCGGTGGGGGCGCTTTCGCGGCCTGCTGGCGGCGGGCCTGCTACTCGGCGGCCCCCGGCCGGCCCTGGCCCAGGCCCCGGTGCCGCGCACCGAAAACGTGGTGCTGGTTACCCTCGACGGGGTACGCTGGCAAGAAATATTCGATGGGGCTGACGCGCGGCAGCGCGGCCCCGGCGCGCCGCCGCTGGCTGCCACGGCCGCGCGGCGGCAGGCGCTGTTGCCGTTCGTGTGGGGCACGGTGGCCGCGCAGGGGCAGCTTTACGGCAACCGCGCCTACGGCAACCGGGTGAGCGTGGCCAATTTCCAGCATTTTTCCTACCCCGGCTACCAGGAGCTGCTCACGGGCTTCGCCAATCCGCGCATTCACTCCAACGCGCCAGTTGATAATCCCTACCCCTCGGTGCTGGCCTGGCTCAGCCAGCGGCCCGATTTCCGGGGCCGGGTGGCGGCGTTCGCCTCGTGGGCGGTGCTGCGCAATATACTGCACGCGCCCTGCTGCGAGTTTCCCATCAACGCGGGCTGGCAGCCGGCCACCGGGCCCGCTCTCACCGCCCGCGAGCGGCAACTCAACGCCTACCTGCCCACCTGCCCCCGGCCCTTCGCCCACGAGCGCACCGATACGCTCACCTTCGCCTACGCCTTCGAGTACCTGCGGCGCGCCCGGCCGCGGGTACTATACCTTTCCTTCGGCGATACTGACGAGTGGGGCCACGCGCACCGCTATGCTAACTACCTGCACGCCGCGCACGCCGCCGACTCCTGCCTGGCCCGGCTCTGGGCCTACCTCCAGGCTACCCCGCAGTACCGCGACAAGACGACCCTGATTATCACCACCGACCACGGCCGGGGCCGGGGCCGCTGGTGGTACGCCCACGGCCCCGGCGTGCCGGGCGCGGGCCAAACCTGGCTGGCGGTACTGGGCCCCGACACGCCCCCCACCGGCGAGCAGCGCGGCCGGGGCCAGCTCTACCTGAAGCAGGTGGCCCAGACGCTGGCCCAGCTGCTGGGCGTGCCGTATCGCGGCGAGCGCCCCACCGGCCCGGCCATCGAGCCGGCGCTGCCCGACTACACCAAGGCCGAAAGCCGATAGCGACCGGGGCTGAGCTGGCCGAAGCGACGGGCCACCAACCGGCCTAAAAAAAATACCGGTTCGCGTGGGGGTAGGGGCCGCCTCGCGCGTCTTCTCGCTGAATCGCTTACCTCCGCTTCTTATCTTCCGCGCCTGATGCACAGCACGTATCCCGCTATCCTTGGCCAGTCACAGCGGGGTTTCGCTACCCCCTGTCTCACCGCTTTCCGGCCCGTGGGTGGCCTTACCTCGCCAGGCCTGGCTCCGGCCAAAACCCAGGACTGGTACGATATCCTGGCGCAGTTACAGGCTCTTTACGAAGAGTTGCTGCCTAGCTGGCCGCCAGCGGCTGAGCGGCCGGCCCAGCCACTCGGCCTCCGCGCGCCTTCGGCCCGCAAGCTCACCCGCGACCTGGCGGGCTGGAGCCTGCCGCCGGCCGCGCCGGCGGGCGTGAGCCAGCCCGGTAACCGATAATGCCAGTAACATATTGATAGTCAATCAAAAATTCTAACTTAGCCTCTCATCCTTTCCGGCTGCTTCCCGATGCTTGCGCGCTACTTTATCTGGGAACGATGGCTCCGCTATGGCCTGGCCCGCGGGCTGCTGCTGGCCGGGCCGGCCAGGGCCACGCACATCGTGGGCGGCGAGCTGGATTTGCAGCACCAGACCAGCAGCACCTATACCCTGACGCTGACGCTCTACCGCGATGCCATCAACGGCGACCCGAAGGCGCTTGACCAGGCGCTCACGGCCGGCATCTTCGACAAGGCTACCAATAAGGAGCTGCAAAGCATGGTGCTGCCGCTCACCAGCAACACGTTCGTCAACTATACCAACCCAGCCTGCGCGGTGGGTACGCTCAGCACGCGCAAGCTGCTCTACGTGAAGGATATTACCCTCGACGCGGCTACCTGCGCCAGCGCCCAGGGCTACTACGTGGCCGTGGAGCGCTGCTGCCGCAACCTGGCCATCAGCAACCTCGGGAATCCCGGCGGGGCGGGCCAGACCTTCTACCTGGAGTTTCCGGCCGTGGGGCGGGGCGGGGCGGCCTTTATCGACTCCACGCCGCGCATCTTCCCCGCCCCGGGCGACTACGCCTGCCCGGGCAACCTGTTCTACTACGCCTTGGGGGGGGTAGACCCCGACGGCGATTCGCTGGCCTACGGCCTGGTAACGCCGCTCAACGGCCACTCCACGGCCCTCAACAACACACCCGCGCCCGCCGCCGCGCCCTACCCCCTCGTCACCTGGACAACCGGGCTGGGGACGGCCAACCAGCTACCCGGCGCGCCGGCCCTGGGCATTGACGCGCGCACCGGCCGCCTCACGGTGCGCCCCGGCCGGCTGGGTTTGTTCGTGTCTGGCGTGCGCTGTGCGGAGTATCGGAAGGGCGTAAAAAGAGGCGCGACGCGGCGCGACTTCCAACTCTACGTGCTCAATTGCCCGCAGAATTACCCGCCCGTGGTGACGGTGCGGGATAATGGCCGCCCCTACCGCGCCGGCCGCGATACGGTGCGCCTCAGCCCCAGCGGCCCGCGCTGCCTCACGTTGCGTTACCCCCCCAACCCCAACTCGGTGCTTACCCTCACCGCCCGGCCCGTCAACTTCGCCGGCGTGGCCCTCGCGCCGAGTTTCACCACCAGCACCGGCGGCACGGTGCGCGCCGCCGGCCAGCCCGCTACGCTCACGGCCACGCTCTGCTTTCCGCAGCGTGCCGATACCCAGGGCAAAGTATACCTGCTCGACGTGCTGGTGGCCGCCGCTTCAAGGGCTGGGTGGAGGTAGTGCCCTGAGCCGCCGGGCCGGACGCGGGCCAGCTATAAAGTCACTTTTTTTCATTCGCGCCGAAGTAATGAGCCGGCATTTTTCACCTTTTTTACCCTACTTTTTTATGAAACATTTTTCTTCCCGCGGACCTGCTTTCGCGGCCTTTACGCTACTGGGCTTAACGGCCAGCACCCTGCTCACCGGCTGCTTTGACAAAGAAGACAAAGAGGGCTGCAACCCCACCGGCGGCACCTGCTCCATCGCCGCTACCGTCGTGGACCTGAGCAAGACCACCGGCTGCGGCCTGGCGCTGCACCTGGCCGACAGCACTTACGTAGTGCCCACCGGCGCTACCTGGACTAACTTCCACGCCACCGTGGGCGAAAAAGTGCTGGTGGGCTACAGCACCGGCAAGCACGGCGGGCATGAGGACAACGACGCGGACGACCAGAATAGCTGCGCGGCCGGCCCAACCGTGCAGCTGGGTTGCATCAGCGTGAACCCCACGACGACCACGACGACTACCGGCAAATAGCTGATTATCGCCTTCCGCCGCCTACAATAAAGCCCCCGCCGGTACTCCGACGGGGGCTTTCGCGTAAAACCCAGAACTCAGGAACTATGAACCTGAAACTCTACTGCCCGTATTCCAGCACCCGGAACGTGCCGGGCACGATACTGGGGCGCGGGCGCGGGTTTTCGGTGGTGGCGGGGGGGGTAGGGCCGTAGTCGGCGGTGCAGGTGAAGAGGTGGTGCGTTCTGGGGTCGATAGCGATGGTGCGGGCACCTTTGGCCGTGGGCATATTGGCCACCACGCTGTACCTGGTGGGCGAGTCCTGGTGGATGACCGTGAACGTGCCCGCGCCGCCGTTGGAGGTCACGATGTTACCAGTGCTGGGGTCAAACACGGCCCCGTCGACGCCGGTGCCGATGGGCAGCACGGCAATCTGCTTACCGGTTTTGCTGTCGGTCACTACCAGCTTCTCGTTGTGGCAGGCGCTGAAGAGGCGGTTGGTTTTGGGGTCGTAGCCCAGGCCGGTGGGCTCTTCGCCGGGGGCCAGTTTATGGCGCAGGCGCACGGCCAGGGTTTTGGCGTCGAACTCGATGACCTCGCTCTTATCCTCCACGTTGGCAAAGATGTGGCCCTTGCCATCGGTGGCCGGGGCCTCAATGTCGCCGGCCAGCTCGGCGGTGCCCTCCACGGCGCCGGTGGCCGCGTTGAGCACCGTGGTTTTGCCACCGGCGTTGCTGAACAGGAACACGCGCTTCGAGAAAGCGTCGTAGAGCAGCGCGTCGGGCTTGGGGCCGGTCAGGATGGGCTGGCCGATGGGCTGGAGGGTTTTCAAATCGAACACCACGCACTGGTTGGCCCGGCCGCAGGTAACGTAGCCGCGCCCCGCGCCGGGCACCGCTTCAATGCCGTGCACGTTCGGCGTGTTCGGGATAGTGCCCACGACCCGGCGGGTTTGCAGGTCTACGACGTCCACCTGGGTGCCGTGCGAGAGGTAGAGGCGCTCGCCGGCCGGGTCCACGCTGAGGTAGTCCCAGCCGCCCTCGCCGCCAATGGTGATGGTGTGCAGCAGGTGGTAGGGCGCGGCGGCCGGGGCGGTTTGGGCCAGGGCCGCGCCGCTCGTCAGCAGGACGGCGGCTAAAGGTAGTTTTTTCATGAAAGCAGGTTGATTGAAGGCCAACGCCGCAAGGTGCGTCCTTATTCTGGCGCGAAGCTGTAGCGGAAGTTAGCGCTTGATAAAGGCGAGCAACAAAAAAGCCCGCGCCGGTCGCACGAGCCTTTTGTTACCTAAATAAGCTGGCCGCGCCTAGTGCTTGTTGCCCTTGTCGTCGCTCGTGTAAGCCCCGATGTCCGCGTTGTAGGTCGGGTTGCCCTTGCCCTTGGCCGGGGAGCCGGCTTGCAGGTGAAAGTCGCTGGTATTGGTGGCCGCGGTTACGTCTGAGTTGAATTTCACGAACAGCGGGTCATTGTTGGTTTTGGAGGTCGAGATGATGTCGCTGGGTTGCGCCTTGCCCACCGAGCCGGCGGGGTAGAAATATTTGCGGGTAGAATCGACGGCGGTGTAGAACAAGTTGTTGCCGTAGGTGATATTCTTGGTATCGGCGGCGGCGTTAATGTCGAGGCCGTAGTAGTTGTTCACCAGCAGGTTGTTGAAAAACTGCCCGGCGGCGAAGCGGTCTACCAGAATACCGCGGCCCGGCTCGGCGTAGCCCCGGCGGTAGCCGTTGGCCACCAGCGTATTGTTATTCACAGTCACCACGGTTTGCGGATAGAGCAGCTTGGCATCGGTATCGACCTTGATGCCGCTGCCAGCATCGGCCCAGATAACATTGTAAGCGATGGTACCCGTTACGCCATCATAAATGTTGATGGACTCGCCGTCGGTGCTGCCCTCGTGCTCGATGGTGTTGCGCTGCACGCTCACCTGGGCCATGCCCGAGAGGAAAATAGCATCATCAAGGCCGTTCTTAATCCAGCTATCTTCGATGATAACCGGCACGCGCGTAGCCAGCGTACGCTTGGGCGTGATGCGCAGCGTGGTGCGGGGCCGGCCCGTAGCGTCGGGGCCACCCGTGTAGTCGAGATGGGTCCAGCGCACGGTTACGGCCTTAGCGCTGTCGCACTGGAAGCCGCCCCACGAGCCACCCACGTTTTTGGGCGAGGTAAAGGTGGTGGGGCTGGCCTGAGTACCCTCAATGTCGAGCACGCCCTGCACGAACACGGTAGCGTTATTATTGACGGTTACCGTGACGCCCGGCTGCACGAAGAGCGTGTCTTTGGGACCAATCAACAGGTCGCTGTTGATGGTGTAGTTGCCCACCGAGCTGAGCAGCGTACCCCGTACCGCCCCCGAAAGGGTAGCGGAGGTAATGGGGTTGGACGGGGGCCGCACGGGCGTGGGGGTAGGCGAGGAAGTCTCGCTCTTTTTGCAGCCAGCCAGCGACAAGGCCGCCAGGGCCAGCCCGAATATCAGCCGCGCGCCCAGCGGGTAGCGCAGCAAACCAGACATTATTTTCATGGAAAATGGGGAAAGAAAAAGGAATAGGAGAAGAAAGAACCCGGCTTAGCGCAGCACGTAGCGCAGGCCCACGAGGTAGTCGGCCCGTGCCTCATCGCGCTGCACCACCAGCGACGAGGTTCCCACTTTAAGGGTGGGCGAGGTATTGAGCAGGTTATTGAATTTGCCGAAGGCAACGAAGCGCCGGCTTAGTCCCTTCTCCAGCGACAAGGCCAGGAAGGACTGCGGCTGGAGGTAGTAGTCCGGCCCGCTGGAATTGACGACTTGCAGGGTGTGGTCGGTGAACTGGTACGAGAGCTGAGCGTAGAACCGGGCCGGCCGCACGCGGTACAGCAGCGACATGTTGACTACGTTGCGGGCCTGACCCTGGAGAGGGCGGTCGATGATACTGGTGACGTTGCTGCCCGTAGTAGTATTGGAGTAAGTTTTCAGGACGCTAATGTTTGAATTAACGTAGGTGTAATTACCCGACAGGCCGATATTGCCCAGATACTTGGTAGCCACCACTTCCACGCCGTAGTTATCGGCCGTGCCAAAGTTCCGCGGCTGAAGCACCAGCTGCGAGCCGGTTACCTGCACGAAAGCGTACTCGATTGGGTCGATTATTCGCTTGTAGAAGACACCCGCCGTAAACAGTCCCTCGTCGGTCTGGTACAGCTCGTAGCGCAGGTCAAAATTATCGGCCTGCGCGTGCCTGAGCAAAGGATTCCCAACCAGGTTGGTTAGCGGCCCGATGGTCGTGTTGGCGCTGCGCTCGGCGAGGCTCGGCCGGCTGATGCCGGCGAAGTACGACAGGCGCAGGTTCTGGTTAGCAGTCAGGGCGTAGCGCAGGTGCAGGCTGGGCAGCACGTCCTGGTAGGGTTGCAGGTCGGGGATGGGAGTATCCAGAATACTCGCCGCCTGGAGGTAGCTGACGCGCTGGTTGGTATATTCAGTGCGTACCCCACCCAGCACCTGGAGGGGGCCAAACCCTACTTTGGCCTGCACGTAGCCATCCGTAATGTCTTCGGTACCGTCGTAGTTGCTGGGGTCACGATTACTGCTACCGCTCGGGTTGTACAGTATCCATTGCACCGCGTCTACATTGGTGTACACCTGAGCTATTCCCGATGCCTCCTGTCCACTTTTAAGAACGTAGTAATCTTGACGGTTATTACGGTTAGTATGGCGGTAAAGGCCACCGGCTTTTAGTTCTACGGACTTCCCGCTGATAGTGGGCTGATACGTGAGGTTGAGCAGGCCCGAGAGGTCATGGTTGTCGTTGTGCTGCCACACTCTCGTAGCCGACCCAAAGAAGCTTTGCGTGCGCCGAATGCGCTTGCCGGCTGGGTCGTTGCCGTCTACCTCGAGCCGGTAGTACGTATCTAGCGTAGCGATGTCGGGGTTGCGTTCCCGGCCATCAGTATACACGGCGGCCCAGTCGAGCAGCAGGTTAGGACGTAGCTCATGCAAGCCCTCCAGCTTGGTGTTGTTCACAAACTGCTGCTGGGTCAGGGTACGCAACGTTTCGTGAATCGTACCGGTACCGGCGATGGTATGCTGGTCTACAAGACTCGAATCAACGCTGGTACGGGCCTGGGCCAGGTCGGAAAGTAGCAGCAAATTGTGCCAGCCGATTTTGTTATGGGCGTTGATAATGTAGTCCAGGTGCGTGACCAGGCCCACGTTGCGCTGGTTGCTCGATGTGTTGCGCGGAGCCGACACGGTAACGAGACTGGCCCGCGTCTCATCGAGTAGCGGCTTCACTTCCGCAAACGAGCCGTTGGAGCCAAAGTACTGGTCCTGCCAGCTGGCTGCCGCGATAAAGCCCAGCCGCTGGTTCAAAAAGCGCCGCCCGTAGGTGAGCCCAAAGGTGGAGTTGGCCGGGGCCTGCTTGGGTGACACGCGCAAATTGTTGCGCGAGAAGTCGCCGGGCGTAGCATTTACCACTACCTGATTGCGCTCGCTGGGGCTTTTTTGCTGAATATCAGCCTTGTTAAACCAGTCATACTTGCGGTCGAGCAGCAATTGGTTGTACCCCACCGAGCCGGTCGCTAGAAACACCGTGGTGTCGGGGGCCGTCTTAGTTACGATGTTCACCGTGCCGCCAATGGCATCGCCCTCCATGCTGGGCAGCAGCGCCTTATGCACCTCAATGCGCTGCACGAGGTCCGAAGGGATAATGTCGAGCGGCAGGAAGCGGGTTTGCGCGTCGGGGCTGGCAATCTTAACTCCGTTGACGAGCGTGTTGTTGTAGCGCGGCTCCATGCCCCGGATGACGGCGTAGGCCCCGCCGCTGCCGCCCACCTGGCGCTGCACCGTCACGCCCGAAACCCGGGTGAGCACGTTGGCCACGTTGATGTCGGGCGAGCGCTCAATGGCACGGGCCGCGATGATGTTGAGGACGTTATCGGCCGTGTGCTCCGAGCGGCGCGAGGCCGCGTCTTCCTCTTTGTTGAGCTTGCCGGTTACCACCACGCTGCCCAGGTCCTGGCTTTGGGCGGGCAGGGCAAAGTCGAGCGTCACGGCCGCGTCGCCGGCTATCGTCACCGGCCGGGTCTGCTCGCGGTAGCCCACGTAGGAAACCCGGACGGAGTAGCGCCCGGCGGGTACGTTGCGCAGCTCGTAGCGCCCGTCCGAATCCGTGGCCGCGCTCAGGCTGGTGCCCTGCACTACGACTACGGCTCCGGGCAGCGCCTCGCCCGCCTTCCCGCCCGTCACCCGCCCCCGGATGGTCGCCGCCGGGCTGACTAAGGCCGTAAGCAGGAAACTCAGCAGTAGTAAAATTTTCATTATCCTTTGCACTTAATCCGGTGCAAAGGTCCCCCGGCAGGCTGGCAAGTCTGTTACCGAATCGTGAACGCTTGGTTATGTCATACTACCGGAAATGAATTTATTATGAGTTTGATAATCAACAGATTATGCACGTTTTTTCTTCAGATTTACTACGGATTAATAACAGTATCCGATGCTCCACGGCCGGAACAGCCAGCCGTTTACTCGGGCTGGTATTTCAGTCAGTTTATTTCAATTGAGCCTGTTTAGGATAACTCCCGATGACTGCTGTTTGCGGCCCGGTTAGCCAATCGTTTACGTGATTGAAACCGCCCGCCGGACGACGGCCGCCGACGGTAGCAGCGCCCGAACGCACGCTAAAAGCGCAGGCCCACCTGCACGCCCGGCCAGAGGCGAATGAGCGCGTGCTCCTCCGTGGTATTGACCCACAGCCACTGGTCCTGCCCGAAGCTCCAGAGGTTGAGGCGGTTGTCGCGGCGGGCCAGCGCCAGGTTCAGGCTGGGCCCTGCCACCAGCTGGAGCCGGCCGGTGCGCTCCAGCTGCCAAGCCAGCGCGGGCCGCAGCTGGGTCAGCAGCTGTTTCCCTACCCCATCGTCACCGCCACCCCCCAGCCACCACTGCATCAGGTCGAGGCTGAGCGTGAAGCGGCCGCGGGGCCGGCCAGCCGTGCCCAGGCCAAAACCCCCGGCCCATTCTACCTGGTTGGCAAAAGGCTCAGCGGCGACACCCAGCAGGGTGTAGTAGCGCCGGGTGCCGACCTTCACCACCGCGTTCAGGGGTAGACTCTCACTGGCCCACACCTCCCCGTGCAGGTAGCCGCCATGCCGCACCAGGCTGAGCAGCCCCAGCGGCACGCCCTGCACCGAATCGGCCAGATTGAGCAGCCCCAGCTGCACCCCATGCACCTCCCGCGCCACGTTGACGAAGCCAACCTGCAGGCCGTGCACCGTGCGCCGCGCCACGTTGAGCCCGGCGGCAGCCTGCACGCCCCGCACCGTGCCGGCCGCGTTGAGCAGGCCGGCTACCTGCGCGCCGCGCGCGGTGTCACGCACCACGTTGGCCAGGCCCGCTTCCAGCCCGCGCACCCCGGCGGCCCGGCCCAGCAGCAGGTTTAAAGAATAGCGGTTGACGGTCAGGGCGTTGGCAGCCCCATTAGTGCTCAGGGGCGGTGCCAGGGAGAGCTGAAAACCCGCCGTCGCCGACGCGGGCGGGGGTAGGACGTTGAGCGGCATTTTGGGCAGCGAATCGGGCCGGGCCGCCGCCAGCGCGGCGGGGGGTAGCACCCGTGCCCGGAGTGACCGGAGCGGCGACACCTCGCGGCCGGTTTTGCCGGCCGGTTCGCCAGCCGCCCCAGTTCTGACCAGTGCTTTTCCCGTTTCTTTCTTTCCTGCCAGCGTGCCCGAAAACGGAAGCGCCGAACCAGCGAACGGCTTTGAAACCGGATAATGCGTCGGCAGTACGCGCCCGGCCGGGCGATTTCCTACCGGGCTCCGCCGCCCGAGGCTACCGTGCGCGGCCCGGCGCGGCAGGATGTCGTCCGTTCGGGTCAGCGGGCGGCTTTCGGCCGGGAGACGGCGGGCAGCGGAGGAAGGGCGACGGACTATCGAAACAGAGCTTTGGACCGATAGCCTATCGGCCTGAGAAGCAGCTGGCGAGGGGCGGCGAGCTGCTGGGGTGCCGGCGATTTCGGGCGGCCCGGCCCGGCCGCCGCGGGTCTCGCCGCCCGGCGCGGCGGAATAGTCGGCGGCTGCGCCGTTGAGCTGCGTTATGCCCGCCGGCACCGCTTGCCGGGCGGGCCAGAGCACGAGTTGGCCATCCAGCAGGCCGTAGGACAGGTGGGTGCCCGCCAGCACCTCCGCCAGCACGGCCCGCAGGGGTCGGGGTGGGCCGGCGGGCAGGTAGCAGCGCCGCGCCAGCGGCACGCGGGAGCTGCTGTAGCTGAAGGGCAGGCCGCTCTGGCGCGCTAGCTCGGCCAGCACCCGCCCCAGCGGCCGGCTGCCCGGCACGGGCCGCACCGGGCAGTCCAGGAGCCCGGCACGTGCCTGCCCCCGCACCGCACCGGCGCTCAGCAGCCAAATAAAAAATAGCCAGCAAAAACCGCGCATAAGGATACCAGGGCCGCCGCGAACCACGACGGAAATGCTACGGGGCCAAAGAAGAACCCGCTGCCGAGGCCGGCGCGGCGCAGCCCGCCCCGTTCAGTACGTAGCCACCCTGGCCGTCGGTGGCCAGTTGGCTGCCGGTAGCCACCGCCACCACGGCCAGCACCTGCGCCGGCCGCGGGTGCGCGAAGGTGCCCGTGAAGCGGCAGTCCCGCAGGCCGGGGCTGCCCAGCGCCACGGCCGTGCCGAAGGTAGCCCGCAAGGTGCGCGCCACCTGTGCCACCGACGTTTCACGGAAGCGCAGCGTATCGGTTTGCCAGGCCCGAAAATTAGGGTCGGTTACGGCGCGGCGACGGAGCTGGTCCGCCGTGCCCCGGCCGGGTGCATCCAGGGCCCGTAGCGCCACCTGCGTGCCCGCCTTTAGCAGCACGCTGTCGGCGGGCACGGCCAGCCGCACCACCCACACCCGGCCGTGGGCCACGCTCACCTCTACTGAGTCTTCGGCCGCGAAGGCCCGCACGTTGAAGGCCGTGCCCGTCACGCGCACCCGCGCCGTAGCGGTGCTCACCACGAAGGGCCGGGCCGGGTTGGGCACCACTTCAAAATAGGCTTCACCGGTGAGCTGCACGGTGCGTGCGCCCTGGGCTGGGGCCGCCCCCACGCCCACGTAGCGCAGCCGCGAGCGGGCATTCAGCCAGGCCGTGCTGCCATCGGGAAGTAACAGCCGCTGCCGATGCCCCGCGCTGGCGTAGGTTAGGGTAGCCGGCGCGGGCTTCAAGAACCAGGTGCGCGCCGCCGCGTAGCCCAGGCCGAGCACCAGCGCAAGCCCGGCCGCCAGCCGCATGAGCGCCCCGCGCCGCCGGGTAGCCCAGGGAAGGCGCGGCGGCCGGGCGGCAGGCGGCGGCTCCGGGGTCCGCGCCGCGAGGGGGGTAGGCGGCGCGGCGGCCAGCAGGGGCCGGAAGCGCTGCCAGGCGGCCTCCACGTCGGCCGGCGAAAACAGCACGGGGCTGGCCGTGGCTTCGCCGGCCCGCTCCCAGGCGCGGGTTACGGTGGTCAGAATCTGGAGGTGCGCCGGGTCGGCCCGCACCCAGGCGCGCAGCTCCGCCCGCTCGGCGGCGGTGGCCTCGGTGGTCAGGTGGCGGGCCAGCAGCGCCCAGGGCGCGTCCGGCGAGTCGGGGTACAGAGGGGTCATAGCGGATTAGTCGGGTAGAAGAGCCGGCGCGAATACAGGATACGCGCCGGCTCTTCTACCCCCATCGCGGCTCACAAAATAAGTGGCGGGCATCCGGCACAAGCGGACGGTTTGCCGGGCAACTCGTGGCCACGCCGGGCCGGCGGCCGCGAGCCAGAGCAGCAGCCAGTACAGGTTTTTCAGCACGCCCGCCAGCTCGCGGCGCAGGATGCGCAGGGCCTTGCCCATCTGGTTTTCCACGGTTTTAGGCGAAATTTCCAACGCCTCGGCTATCTGCTGATAGCTCAGCTCCTCGTAGCGACTCAGCTCAAACACGACGCGGCACCGCGGCGGCAACTGGGCCAGGGCGGCGGCCACGGCCTCGGTGGCCTCGGCGGCGTGCAGGGCAGCCAGCGCGTCGGGGGCCTGCGGGGCGGTGGTGGGGGGCGCGTCATCCCAGGCCACTAGGCGCTGCGCGCGCTGCTGGTGGCGCAGGGCCGCGTTCAGTGCCATGCGGGAGAGGTAGGCCCGGTACGACTCAATGGCCGGCAAGTCAGCCAGGCCTTGCCACAGGCGTAGAAATACGTCCTGCAAAATATCTTCTACTACGGCCCGGTCGGGCACCACGCGGTACACCACGGTGCCTAGCGGCGCATAAAAAACCTTGAAGAGCTGCTCGATAAACGCTGCCGGGTCAGTCTGGCGCAGCTGCGTCAGGCGGGCATTCAGCGCAGCGTCATTAGAAACGGCCATTGAACAGCGTGAGGCAGGCAGCTATACTCGTCACGAATTGCTTTGCGAGTCGAGGACGTGAAATTTGAGCTTCATTCGGGACGCGAGTTCTGGCCCAAACTCGGGGAGCCGGTCAAAGAAGTCGAGGACGGCCGCCTTGAACTGGCCTT
>JAABUK010007010.1_pt1 | contig 16476 bp, 19 predicted proteins | sample 5559141 | NCBI WGS metagenome assembly JAABUK01 (sample SAMN10711869, study PRJNA513367) | rock metagenome | isolation source: Antarctica rocks | place: Antarctica: Victoria Land, Pudding Butte nord | collected 2016-01-03
CTGTGATGTGGGGAATTTTGCCAGGTTATTTTGTATTCCATGAGGTGTGTTGCAATGCCCGCTACAGAATTTGCATATGCACTGCAAATGCGTCTTGCCATTGACTGATATGACATTGGACATCGTGCAGGTTTCAAACAAATTGTCTCTTGGAGGGGCGTCCCTGGTGTGCAGTTGTACCATTGTCTTGGGCCTGGCAGAGCATTTGTCTGCAGCAAAAAGCAATCAGCAACCTGTGTGGTGACATGAAGCATGGACAAAGCTTGTTGATTGGAGTGCAGATTGTACAAAAAGGCTCGCTGGCTTTTGGCATGCATGTCACAGGAATCGTGCATTGTATGACAGGGTCAATGGAAATGACCCAGATGCATTAAGTTGAGCTTCGAATGACAGTGACAATCCGAAAATGTACAGCAATTTAGCTCAGTGGCATCAAATCATGACAATTGAAACATCAGTTGGCAGCACAGACACCTTTCGTGCGTTTAAAGAGATTTGCTCTGGTGCATTTACCAAAGGCAGTGCAAGAAGATGCATAGTTGCTAATGCACGTGTTGTGTAAGATGTCTGTATTGGCAATCACAACATCATGCTTACTTTGCAAGCAACTACTGTTTACTTATTGGGATGAGTGTGAATCAAGACATTTGTTACATGCAAACTCTTATACTAGCCTTTTACTGCTTGTTTGACTTCATGATGAAGGTGTGGGTGAAGACTGTTCAGTGTCAGGTTTCAAATGTCGGGCACTAATCAAGAGGGCTACATCATACACGATCTTCAGACCCCCACACAAGAAAAAGCTCCAACGCCACATGTTATTTGCTGCTAAGTAACCTGTTGCCAAGGGGCCAAAGCTCGCAGCTAGGCTCTTGACGACATTGACCACTCCTAGCATGACGGTGCGCTCTTGAGGAAGCACAATGCCAGCAACAAAGCTCTGCCTAGGGGCCACGTCCATCTGCGAGATGCTGTACCTGCATGTCAGCCACAGGCTCAGCATTGCTTGAGCTTGCAGTGGAGAAGCCATGATGTTGTTGACATCAAAAGCAAAGCAGGGAAAAAAGGGCTACAAGATCAGGCAATACGTTGTTATGATGTCTCTACCATCTACAACGCATTGCAGGGAAAAGGGCAAACTTGCGTAATTTACCTCAAAAACAGGATGAGCAGTGCTGTATTTAAGGTTGGCATCATTGGTATCATCAACACCAACACGTTGGACGGCAGGTGTGTGAAGACCATAGTATTCACCATTCCAAACTTTGTCGCTATGGGCCTGCAATGAGAAGATTTTGGCAAAGATGCATTGCGTATCTTGCAAACAAGCAGACAGCAATGATGTATATGTACCCAGAAGCTAAGGAGGATATTCCAGCAATAATGTTGCATACAAACAACAGACCACCCAGAAATACTGTGGACACCCCATAGGTCACCTGGAAGTAGTAAGCAAGCAATGTACCTGCAGATGCTCACAGGATTTTACTGAGGTCTTCCAAATAGCACATCTTATGCAAATGTATACTATGACCGGCAAGATTGACGAATAATGCTGCAATTTGCTAACACATGCTCACCAGTGAGAAGTCCCCCTGCAAAAGAGTCCAAGGCAAAGAGCAAGCTGAGGTGTATCATCACACGGTTAGATTTAGATGACATGCCCCACTTCTGGTTGTATTCCTCCCTTGCCTCGCTTGGCAATGTCTGATGGTAGCTGCCACTTGTAGTTGATTGTTCAGATGGTGACTCAGCTCCTGTGTTCAATGGCTGCAGCAACGCCTCATCGCTGATGGCAACCTCAATATGAGGCAAAGACAACCATTGCTTGAACCCAGCAACAACAAGGATCACTATCATTGCACCACCAATAACGCTGTACTGGAAGAACACAGCACGGCAGCTCTCAACAGATGTCCAGTGCTGCTTCAATTGCAAAAAATCAACAAGCTGGCCAGCCTCAGCTGACCCCAAAGCTGTTGCTAGATATCCCACAAAGTTGTACCAGGCAAACATGGCTGTCCTAGCTGTTGGTGCAACAAGCTCTGCAAGCATCGATTGCTCTAAAGCCTGCAACATACCACAAGACATGTGAATTTCTGCAACACTCACTGCTGGATATGGCTAACCTGGCTCACCTGAAACGGACCAACCTCGTTGCCTGATGGAGATACAACCCCGATCGTGGCTGCTGTGGTGAGAAGCCAAAAATTTTGGGACCAGGGAAAGGCAAACATAAGACCTGCCAACAAGATGAGCAAGCATCCAAGTAGCTGCATTCGCCACTTGCCTACTTTATCTGCGATTATTGTTATGGCGAGGCTGATTACAGAGTCACCAAGCAAAGTAAGCGTCAGCAGCATCCCAATACGCTGGTCTGACAATCCCAGCTCGTGTAGATACACTGCGAAAATGACACCCACAGATCCAAAACTGAACATTCGCAGGCTGCGAGTGGCGAATAATAGCGACTTGTCTAGCATCCTGCAAAGCAATGACACCTCAAACATTGGTGTTGGTGCAAATTGCCGTCGCCAGGGTGCCTGCGTCGTTTAAAGAGAATAGGCTTACTTGCGAATTTCGCTTCTCACTTCTTGATCAAAGAGGTCACTGCCCGCTTCGCAGTTTGGTCTCCCACTAGCCAGGCATGAAATGGTCAGAGATGCTCGCAAGCAAGTTGTACAGCCTAGCTTGTCGTCCGTTCACACATGTACAGGCTTGAGAGGGAGAATAGGATTCAAAAGCGCGCACGTTCAGATTACCATTTGCTTACTTGATCTCAATCCCCTTAGGGGTTAGCGTTTCTGACAGCCGGACCCTGCAAATAGACACCTTCTTCGCTACACCAAGCGCTGCCAAGCGCTTGGCAGCGCAGTCTCTCCGTGCTTCCTTGCTATCTGCTACTTTTCCTTTATCCACCATCACTTGGCGTATGGCACTGCGCCATGGCTTCACAAACAGCGGGCAGAGCTTGTTTACTGTACGTGACGGTGCTGTTGAGTGTGAACCAGCTGTTAGGCAAAGCGTCTGCTCAGGTGGCTTGCCTGTCGGCTAGCTTTCGATTTCCCGCTTACGCCTGCGGAAGTGTTAGAGTGCGTTAGCTTTGGCTTTCAGGTCAAAGTTTGTTGTTGCACAGGCTCAAGGTTGCGGATGTACATTCATTCCAGGCTGTGGAGAAAGTGTCGCAGATATTGCAAGACTTTGTCGAGGTAACAGCGTCCAGCAAATCCTTGCTGATGGCTGCTGTACGAATGGACAGTCTGTTCAGCTCCCGCTGAACACATGTCAGCCAAACTGCACTTCTACATTTGACCCAGCACCCAATGGATTTTTGACAGTGCTCACCACATGTCCAAGTCCTGTCCTCAACGCTACACGTCCGTTGCCATCCTTGGCCATTTATGGCAGCCTCAGTGCTGCCCCATGTGCTGTCATTCTGTGGGAGTTTGAAGCACGGCAGGTTGAAGATCCTATGCTTTGGGTACTTGTCCTGCAGGATCACTGCATCTTCCAAGATAGCCTTGCGCCCCTCCTTCAGGAACTCCAAGTAGTTAGCCGCTGCCAGGTCCACCGCATCTTTTTCGCCTTGCCGTATGCTGTGCTTGTTGTGCTGCGCGCAAACTCAATTAATCACACCATGCGTGAATTGCATTGTTGCTTCATGCAGAGTACAGCTTGTGCCGCTGCGTGGCAGCCAGAATCTACTTGAATTGCAGCATGAGTGGTGTCTAAGAAGGCGGGAAAATGCCAGTTGATGTTTGCTTGATGAACAGAGATTGTGCAAAGAAGGACAGGTTGTAGCATATCTCACCTCAACTTGCTCACTTGTGCTTCTGCTCCACCCCCGGGAAAAGCATGTCCAGCAGCTCCTCGTCAGCTTTGACTGTTGTTCTTGGAATGAGGTGGACATGGTTTTGGAAGCCAGCACGAGCAAGCACTGCGCTCACGGGGATGCCATTGACGTAGCTCTTCACAATATGCTCATTGCTCCATTTGCCCAGCATGGCTATATCCTTCAAGTCGACACTGCAGCCACCGATCCAGTGTCATGAAACAGAGGTAAAACGTAGCCCAGCTGCTCTTTACAGTCATGCTTGCATACAATGTCTTGCAGCTGACTGAGCAACAGGCTTGGTCCGATTGAGGGCCTAATACAGATGCTGTGCAAAGCTCAACATGCAACAGGCCTACAGACATTGATTCACTCCATCAGCAATGTACAGCAATATTTTGTGTGAGTAGACCACTCAGGAAAGTCAGCCTTAGCTCTTTCTTGAGGTCGCATGAGTCACGCGCTCCAGGCCGACGAGGTGCATGAGTCTTCTTCCTGGACATGATGCCTAAATCCTGGAAGCTTGCTCAGAAAGCTCAAGTGAGTGACATATGACAGCTCCTTCTCATGGTCTCGTCCATAGAACAGGTGTTGATCGTACCTGCAAATCAGTAAGCCTCTGTACTTACAACAAAAAAATCCGTATTGGACTGTGCAATTCTATAGCATCAAACACAATCAAGCATGCCAGCAGAAATGTGTTGCTGAGCACAGGCGTTGCAGCAGTGCTGATGAACCAAATGGACAAAGCTGCATTGTGAGCATTTTCTGATTAGCAAGATACCTGATTGACCAAAAGCACAACAAAGATCTGTGATGAAAGACAAGGAAATTGCTTTAGGGTAGTCATGGCTTCAAAAGCTCAGAGCAGCTGCATTTGCAATGCCTTTCAAACACACCAGTCATCTCAACTTGAAAAGTCAGGATATTGATGATTATCCAAGAACTCGTAACGCCACAGCAACCACCTCAGGACAGCTCCAATACCACACTGCAGTTGGTCCTTGTGGCGCATGATCCATGCAAACTCCTCGCGCCCATTCTGCACTTATACTCACGCGGGTACTCAAAGTGAGTGTGGCAGTGTAGGCAACCACCCTCTTTGGCATAGTCAACAACATGCTGCTCTAAACAGTCAGCATCTAGCACAATTGTGAATCATGTTGGTCTACTATTCAACAAAATGACTAGATTAAGACCACTTGCTGGTTGTCCCAGACATGTCAGTAGCATAATTGCTGTCGAGTGCAGAAGGCGTGCATCTATTTCATGACAGACTTGACTGACCTGATGTGGGCTCATATATGAAGACAATAGAGGGGTTGGCAACCAGCTCTACAGCAATGGTCAGCCTCTTACGCTGCTCAACAGACAGGCCATCCTCCCCTGGACGGCCCACCACAGCATGCCTCATGGTCTGCAGCTCCACCAAGCCCAGCACCTGTGCCAGCACATCTGCTGAGTAAAGTACCAGGTAAAAAGAAAGTTTGAAATTGGGATGGCTAGCCCTGCAATTGCATGCATCACACAGGTCTTCCTGTTCCAGACATATCTTCTGCATGTCATGCAGACACTCTGACATCTGCATATGAGCATGGCATGAAATCACAGATATATAGTTTGCAGAGTGGCATTACAGAACAGATGTGCATATCACAAAGTCAATCAGGTGGTTGTGTCTCTTCTTTGCACAGCATGCAGATGAATCCTTCATGGCAGCTGTGGGGCTATGGCGCAAATTGCATGCGTTCTGAATGATCTGGACTGTCAATCCCAACTGAGGCTTGGGGAAAATCTGCGAGCATGCCTGGTCAATAAAGGTCTTGGTGGTTGCAATGTCCACTTCTCTGCCGTTGCGCAGCGTGCCGCTGAACACTAGAGCCTCGTACACAGTGGCAGCTGCTGTGTGGGTGTCAAACTGCTCCACATAGCCAGAGACGCGGGCAAATGTTTCCTGCTCCTTGGGGTGACCATTGATGCGCACATCACCCTCAATCTTACCCGCTGCAAAGATGCCAGCTCTGCAATTGGGTGATTGATGCATGAAACACTTCCTGGGTGCAGGAGACTGAAGCGAACCTAATTGAAGATCTGAGCTGACATATGTACAAAAAGCGTTTTGATGATTGTGAGCACTATGTTTTGCGGGCTGCTCTGCACAGCTCCTTGCTAGATGACTAGATAGTTTGTTCAGCTGGCACCTCAATAGTCTTGCTTACAAAACAAGCATTGCACCGAGACAGATCCTATGATCAGCGCATTAGCATGTATGCAGGTGTAAATCAGCACATCACTTGCCAAGCAATCTTGGCTTTGCTGGCTTTCTGGTGACATGCGGCCCCAGGATAAACATGTCATGCCTTTGTGGAAGCTCTATCTCCTTCCTCACTGCCACTGTTTGCATCAATGCAATTCAGTGCCGAGGCCACTCTGGCCCAATCAAGATAAAATCCACTTTCTCATCCTTGATTTTCCTGACAATTGGCCCCATGAGCTGGACTGGACCATTGATGTACAGCAACTGCTTGCTTCCGGCCTGATCTCTCAAGACCCATGGTTGCACCATTGCATCCACCCCCTTTGTTCCTGGGCAAAGATACTTGGAGTAGAACGCCTCTGGCACCTTGGTAGTCGTGTTGCTAGCAAAGACATCCAGTGCAGGCTTGCGACCCTGGAGCACTGGGTCCCGTAGCAATTTCTGAGACACCTCCTCATGCAGGACCCACTCAGAGTTGCCTTCCATTTTGGTTTTTTGCATGTGTTTGATAGGCTGTTGTCCCATCCATTGACCTGTTGGTTAGCATGCCCTCTTGGTTTCCATTCCACATCTATCTCCACATCCTCTGCAGCGCATAACAAGCGCAGCTCCTTCACCACTGGGAAGGTGGAGGCATTGCCCTTCATGCGCATGACGCTGTGGAAGCCTATTTGGCTGTCTGTCTCATAACAGAGCCTCTTATGCTGTGCCAGCTCTGGAGCATGTTCCAGCAAGACCTTGACTGTCTTGAGGATGCATACAATCTCCCTGAGGGTGCTGGAATACTGCTTTTGCTTCTGCAGCTGCAGCTCATGGTCTGTGAAGGTGACCACAATGGGATTGACCTTCAGCTCTCCTGCTGGAGTGTATGCCAAAAACGCGTACTCTGAAGCATCTCCTGCCACCAACATCATCTGGTCTCGCTTCCACCAGTTGATGCTGCCACTGTGTCCCTGAAACACTCCATGTCTGCTTGCAATGCAGCTGAGGATGGGTACATGGAGTCCCAGTCCAGCTCCCTAGTCATGACCTTGTACATAGCCCCAGCATACAGCTTGGACAACTGAACAGCTGGGGCTGCTGCTATCATCTTGCCAGCCATCTGAGCCAGCTGCCTACTGGACACTTGTGGCTGTTGCATGATGGTCTCAGCCAAGTGCATGATGTCCAGCCGCTTGTCTTCAGGCAGCAAGAAGCACTCCTGGGCTGAATCTATGAGCAGGCCCAGAAATCTGATTCTGGTTTTAGGCAACCAGCTGGCTTTCTGACCTGATGGGTCTGGGATGTTGAGCACTGTGCCTATGCCTATCAAAATCTTGCTGAGAGCTTCTGATTGCAACCTGGCTCTAGCTCTGCTGCTTTCTGTTGCAGCCCTACCCGCATCCCACAAGCATCTTAATGCCTCTCAATGCCTGCTGACTGCTGCCTATTTCAGTGATGCCATGCAATGATACTACTCATTAGCTTGTTTTACCTGTCATCTATCAAGTACCCCAAGCGAATTCCCCTAAGCCTCAGGGTTCTGTAAACCTCCTGCTTGACTGTTGAGTAGATCCATGGCAGCACACTGATCCCAAAGGCTGTCATGCGCCAGACGATGTATCTGTCCTTCCATGCCATGCCCATGTATTGCCACATGTCTGGGTGCAATGGCAGCTGCCAGTAGCCTGACTTGTCGTCTGAGGTGGACATGAAGTCTCCTAGTTGTATGATGTCCACCAGGTCCCGGACCCCTTCATACTTGACTGTAAAGTATTCCATGAATACATTGATGTACATGGGGTTGATGCAGAGCCTGTTCTTCTTGCCTTCTACTACCTTGAGGCCGTTGACAACCTTGGGAGGCTCAGCAAAGGGCCATTCCACAATGACTCCCTTTGCCTCAGCCTTAGCTAGCTCTGCATCCACAAATGCTTCATGGCTGACTTTGGGATCATGTAGAGTAAACAAGGAAGACAGTGTGGGGGCTGGGCCCCAAAATATGTTTATGAACTTGTTCCTGATGGCACAATTTGCCGGACAATCAAACACAAAATAATGTTCATCCTCTGCTGAACCAGAAGCGCAGAAAACACAATGACGTTGTTCTCTACGCACCTGCTGTGCCAAAGGCAAAAGCCTACCAGTATGTACATGAAGACCATGACAGCCACATCTAAATCTGCTGATGAGTTTTTGGCTCTTGAAGCCCTTGACTGCTGAAAGATAAGGTGCTAGGACATAACCTAGCTGCAAGGGTTGGTACCTAGCAACACTGCTGAGAGTATTCTGATGCCATGTCTGTGCATAATGGTTTTTGGCGCTGCCAATAACAGTACCCACATCTCACTCATGCTCAATGTTCAAACCTACAGATTGACCCTGGAGCCAAGTGTGAACTTTGTGGCTCCAAAAAAGGTGTGCTGGATCATTCATACCCTCAACAAACGCACACTTGATCAGACAGATCGTTGATGCGATTATGATATCGCAGAATTTGTTGCCACCAATGGAAACACAAAGGGAAACGGCCTAATTCAGCTAGTACAATAACATTTGCAGTGCTGTCCCTAACACCAAGTAAGTGCTTCAAAAACTGTCTATGCAGTAGCTCTGCCGCGTCACCTATCCTGAATTCAGGCCTTGCCAGCGTCTGACGCATGCTCTCCTTTTGCGATCTACCACCTGCTCTGGCTTCTGCCCTGCCTTTGCCCTACCCAGGTCGACCAGTTCTTCAGTGCATTGCTCTTGCTACCCTGTTATATACCTTACCTTGCCAAGGCAGGCCTTTTCTATTTTTTATATAATTACAAAGACTTGTCCACCTCAAAAATGACAATTTCTTGAGAGTACGTAGCGGATACGATACCTGTGTGAAGGGCAAGTTTCCCCAGGTGTAAATGCAGTGGCACAAGCATGCTGCGAGGCTGTTTTACAGAGCAGCACTGAACAGTGGGGAAGCTATGTTGCCCTGACCAGTGCTGCAGTGCCTTGGTGTTGCATGACTGCACACCTGTATGAACAGCAAATCTCCACAGGTGTGGTTCCAGTGGCATAAGCATGCTGTGAGCCTGTTCCACAGAGCAGCACTGAACAGTGAGGAAGCTTTTCTGCCCTGACCAGTGCTGCAGTCCTTTGGTGTTGCATCACTGCACACCTGCATGAACAGCAAATCTCCATAGGTGTGACTCCAGTGGCACAAGCATGCTGTGGGCCTGTTTTGCAGAGCAGCAGTGAACAGTGAGGAAGCTTTTCTGCCCTGACCAGTGCTGCAGTGCTTTGGTGCTGCATCACTGCACCCCTGTATGAAGAGCAAATGTCCGTAGGTGTAATTGCAGTGGCAAAAGTGCCTGCTATGAGGCTGTTTGGTAGAGTGGCACTGAACAGTGGGTAAGCTATTTTGCCCTCTGAAAAGCAGATTGACAATAGGCACGTGTCAGTGCAAAGACACCTGTGAAGATGTGATAATCATACAGCAGTGCAGCGACCCAACACCAGTGCACTGCAGCACTGGGTGTGGGCAAAATGAATTTTCCACTGCTCAGTGCTGCTCTGCAAAGCAGGTTGACAGCATGCATACGTCAGTGCAGAGACACCTGCAAAGATTTCTTGATCATACAGCTGTGCAGCAACCCAACACCAGTCCACTCCAGCACTGGTTTTGGGCAGAATGCATTCCCCACTGCTCATTGCTGCTCTGCAAGACAAGCTGACAGCAGGCTTGTGTCATTGCAAGTACACCTATGGGGAATTGCTGTTCACACAGCTGTGCAGCGACCCAACAACAGTGCTCTGCAACACTGCTCTTGGCAAAATGCATACCCAGCAGCCTAGTGCTACTGCAACTGCACAGACTGATATCTGCATTGCATGCAGGGCATAATGGCAGTGACCCAGACGGCAGGAGTTCTGCTGTGGACAGTGCTGTGATGCAAGATCACTCGCCCACTGCAGGCAGTCAGGCACAGCAGCCTTGTGCCACTGCAGCAACACTGACTGCCATCTGCAGCGCATACAGGTTACTCTGAATTACAACACTGTCCACAGCAGAAGTCCCACCGTCTGGGTCACTGATGTTGTGCAGGCCAGGCACTGGAGCCTTGTGCCAGTGCAGCGACACTAATTAATATCAGCAATGCGTACAGGCCTGCAGTGAGCAAGCGATATAGCAAAACTGCTGCCCTCTAGGTCACTGCTGTTTTGCAAGCTAGACCAACAGCAGCTTGGTGTCATTTTGCAGCAACAACCATGGACGTGTGCAGTACATACAGGCATGCAGAGAGCAGGTGATCTTGCATCACAGCACTACAACAAGGCTCCTGCCCTCTGGGTCACTGTAAAGCTTGTCTTCCCACGCATCGTTGTGCCAAAGTACTGCCAGTGTTGTAAACAGACTTTTGACGATAGCTGTAAGCTGGGTCAAGGGTGTTTTGCATTCATGCATTTGAGTGGTCATGATACCAACACAGCGGCGTCAGGCTCAGTCGGAAATTTCGCCAATACTAGGGCTGCATTGCGCTAGTGCTATGACACTGCACAGGTGCATGCAGAGCCAATGTTCATCGGTGCATCCAGGCAGCAAAATAATCTGCTGTTGACTGCTTGCCAGCATACGCGGCTTTTTTGTGACAAATGCAAGACAGGCCATTCCAGGGTCAGCCTGCCAGCAGCCTGACTTCGCAACTTATCAAAGACAGCTTAGAACCCTTTTCTGTGGCGGATGAAAAGAGTGAATGCAAGAAATCCTCTTACAGAATTTGAAGTTGTCAAATCTGGCAAGTGTGAGGGAAATTATTAGCGCGGCAATGCTGAAAGCAGTGAAGCAGTAAAAGGCATCAATGGGACTATCTGGAACAGGGGGCATGGCAATGGCAGCATAACATGGACATTCACAGTCAATTTGCAAGCACTGTTGTCGTGAGCCAGCTGTCAAACATCTCTAGCAATGTGTTGGGCAATAACAGCATATGCCAACCAAAAGTTTATGTCAGTGGTAGTACGCTGTGACAGAGTGAGCAGCACTCAAAAGAGTGGCGCATCACCTGGTATCCAAATGAACCTGGCTGGTGCAGCAAGCCAACACATCCAGTACAGATGGATAGATTGCGAGGACAGGACTAGTTCAGTAGTGCTAGCCACATAGCTGTACGCTAACACATGTCTGCAAGCAAAAGCAGTGTCACTAGCAAATTGAACTCCAGACGTCAATACAGCGCAGCTTAGCCTAAGAAATGCAGCTGGTCTCTGCTCCTATATTCCTTACAGTATGCTGACAGGTCTTGCTTACAGTCAAAAACCACACTTAACTCTGCAGAACTCTTGTACCTGCTTTGACGATGGGTTCAGGGGCAGCATTGTGGATAAAAAGGACTAGGTGACTGCGCCACTAGCCACCTTGCTCATGATCTATGCTGATTCGAGTTGTGAGTCCTTCTTGTGGCGTGTTGTAATCATGATATGCCATCAGCTTGTTGTGGGTTACAAGGGTGAAGCTGGATGTACTGCAACAAACTGTGCTGTTGTGCCCAGGCCTTTACAGTGTTGCACCAGAGCGGAGCTTGCATCTTTGTTTTGATTGTTCATTTGCTGACCATCGTATCGCGCTAAGGCTGGTACAGCAGGCTCAGCCAGATCACTAGGTGAGGGAGGGCGGGGGCCGAAGTGCTGACTTCCGCGCCTTGTAAGCTGGTATGTCTGTACGTCTCCGAACCCGTGCACTGTTATTTGCTGCAATAAAGCCCAACTGGTCCTCTGCGGAGTTAAGTACGATGACAGCGTTTGGGTCGAATGGGTTTGTGTGATCTATTTGTAGCCACGCCGCATCGCCAACACGAAGCTGACGTATGTGATGAGCCCGATCATCAAATGTCACTCCTACAACAAGCTGAAGCTGCAGATAATGAGCAGTCATGGTTGCGCGCGTTCTCCAATAGGGGCCATGTTTTCTAGAAAAGTTTTCACAAATTCCCCCGAAGCCCACCTGCCCCGCAAGCGCCCTGGGGCGCAATGCCGGTTACCTTAGATCCGGAAGGGCATGAAGGACTACTGGGGGTCTGGCGCATTGTTGCAAGCACAAGTCAGCGTGCAAGCATCAATGGGGACGCTGCACTTGATTTGAAAAGCGTTGCATTACCTGAGAGCACATCTGCGGTTTGCAGGCACTCTGAGCTTACTGTCGCAAGAACGGCTTCCCTGCCTCTGGTACCCTGTCCCAGCTATGCTTATGCATCACAGCAAACAGCTCAGGAAATCGTTGTTGCGTGCATTGAGAGTCAGGCACTGCTGACATTATGGATTGACTTAGCGGTGCAGTTAGCTGATGCGCAGCATAGTCTGCACGGATGAGTCCAGATATAGAGTAGTTATTGGCCAGAGCCTGTAACAGACTTTGGTAGTCTTTATGACAGAGCATCTTCACGCTGCCCCTGTGCACCACAGACAAAGGCTCAAGGCTGACCTTGATCAGCCAGTCAGTACTGGTGTAATGACTGATATAGCGCTACAGGCCCTGAAGCCATACAGATGTCGCTCAATAGCAAGCCTAGTTGGCTGCTGACTTTGTCACACAAAGCCTGCAGCTCATGGTAGCTGCCCATTGGCATTCTGCCAGTAGCCAGCTCCTCAAGCAGATGCCGGGCCTCAGATTCTGGTAGCGGAACAACTTGTGTATGAGGAACAAACAGAACAGCGTTTGGCCTTGCATGGTAAGAGCAACTGGCACACCTTTTGAGGAGACATTTAGCACTCGTTACCATTGATAGTTGCAGCACCATCTGGCATGCAGCACAGGTGAGCTTCCTGTTCACTCCCATGGCCTTGCCATCTATGATGATGGAATAGCCATGTTCTGTACAGATGGGAGATGTGAACACAGACTCAAAATCAATGTCAGGTGCTGCTATGCGAGCCTGTATGATAGTCCTGCACAAAGACAAAAACACTCGCCACAGCTATACAGCAGTTTAAAATGCCCTTTGCTCAGCATTACAATGTCATTAAATGGTTTGAGTTTGGCTCAAGCTTCAGCCATCTTAACATGATGATCATGCTTGCACAGTAGAGGCTTGCCTATGAGTGCCACATGTCATGCTCAGCTCTATACGATCGCTATGCTTGAACCTGTTACGTTTCTGCTGATGGGGTTCACTGAATGGCAGCCTGGACTGAGCCATGTTGTCTGCATACTCACAACCTGTCTCGTATGTGATCATGTACTTGCTAGACCAATTGAAAATGCTGTCCTGGTCTGATAGGAGATTTGTCCATTGCAGCACCTGCACCAACAGCATAAGGCATCTGCTGCTGTGTGAGACTGACAGATCAGCAATAGGTACGGCTACTACACCTTGCCTATCAGAGCATTTGTGGTGATACACAGAGACCTTCTGGTCACTTGCCAAGGAGACCAGGGTGCACCCATGCAGTGACCCAGCCTTGCTCATCAGGGTTTTATCATCGCACTGTGCAACATTGCATACATTGCAGAGGGTGCCAGCATCTGTTGGCATTGCAGGGATACAGTGACGACACATTTGCCGCTCTTGTATTCTTGTGACGAATTTTGTAGCGCTTCTATGGCTGCCTAGCCCTGCGAAATGCGACTGTACAAAGGGCTGTATGATAAGTCATTTCAGTGGGTAAAATAGGGACTGAAATATGAAATAGCATTGACTGTCATAGCAAGCAGCGGCTCTTAGCATTATGTCTAGATGCACTAAAGCCAGCAGTACGGTGTGTGTGCTGGCTTCTGCTTTCCCAGAACACTTGTTGCATGCATTGTACGACTGTAAGCGGCCAGTATGCCCACTGACGCTGGCTGATCTCTTGCATCAGTTTGCCAAGGTATGACAAACACGGAGGCGAAGAAGTCAGTCAAGCGCACCATTACCGTTCCCCACTGCACGAGTTTCAGGTTTCAGGAAAACCAATTCTCAGACCAGCTACTGCTGATGGCAGTGAAAACAGCACCTCTGACATGCCCGCAACACAGAGACAAGGTGCAGGTGCAGGACAAAAGTGCCTAATACCTTTCAGGGCTTCAGAACAACATGACCGTTGAAAGACACCAGACTGTGCCTGACTGGTGTCTGACTTTGCCCTGAGCAGTGTTGCAGAGCATTGATGCACGGTCACTGCACACATGTATCAAGAGCAAATCTCCATAAGTGTGACGGCAGTGACACACTGCCTGCTTTGAGCCTCTCTTTCAGAGCAGCAACAAACAAAGGGGAACTCGATTTGCCCTGAGCACTGCCTATTGTAAGCTTGTTTTGCTTGGCAGCACTAAACAAAGCGGAATATAATTTTGCCCTGAGCAGTGTTGCAGAGCATTGATGCTCGGTCACTGCACACATGTATCAAGAGCAAATCTCCATAGGTGTGACTGCAGTGACACACTGCCTGCTGTGAGCTTCTTCTTCAGAGCAGCTATGAACAAAGGGGAACTTGATATGCCCTGAACAGTGCTGCAGCGCATTGGTGCTGGGTCACTGTACACCTGTGTGAAGAGCAGATCTCCACAGGTGTGACTGCAGTGACATACTGCCGGCTATGAGCCTGTTTTGCAGGACAGCACTGAACAAAGTGGAATGCAATTTTGCCTTAAGCAGTGATGCAGAGCACTGGTGCTGCGTCACTGCACATCTGTATGAAGAGCAAGTCTCCACAGGTGTGACTGCGGTGAAGCACTGCCTGTTGTGAGCCTGTTTTTCCAGCAGCACAGAACAGAAGGGAGCTCATTTTGCCCGGAGCAAAGTTGCAGAGCATTGGTGCTGGGTCGCTGCACACCTGTATGAAGAGCAAATCTCCATAGGTGTAACTGCAGTGAAACACTGCCTGTTGTGAGCGTGGTATTCAGAGCAGCACTGAACATAGTCGAATGCAATTTTACCCGAAGACTGCTGCAGTGCATTGGTGCTGGGTCACTGCACACCTGTATGAAGAGCAAATCTCCATAAGTGTGACTGCAGTGACACACTGCTGTGAGCCTGTTTTGCAGGACAGCACTGAACAAAGTGGAATGCAATTTTACTGTGGCTCCAGCTTGTCTGACATGCCAGGTGTTATTGGAAGGCGGTGGACAGCATGCAGTCTCCAACTCACTGATTGTTCATCCACATTGATGGTTCTACATGTTGACCCAGCGAGTGAATTGTGTGTAAGTCTGCCAGATGCAGCAGCCATTTAACCATTTGGTGTCAGGATGTTCTTGAGCTGATGTGCCTTCATGTATGGCTGCCGTTTTACATGAAAACAGGCAGTCACAGGGGCACCCTGGGGATCCAACTAATTTGATGACAAGGCTTGCATGTGCTCAAAACACAGAGGGCTTTGACAAGACAATACAGGCAACAGGTATCGAGAACACCATGTTTGCAAAGTGTCTCAACTGCCTACAAGCTCAGCTTGCCTATGTTCCGTACCATGGCTCAAATCTGCTTGAGTCTGTCAATGACTTGGCTCCAAGCCTTGGACAGCTCCAGGTTGAAGAGATGGACATGCAATTCAGACAAGCCTCCCCAAGAATTCAACCATGAACAGGTTGCCTGCACCTCATGCTCAAAATTTACCATCTTACACAACATAGTATAGTTGTTATTAGCTCTCTGAAAAGGTCAGGTTCACAGGGAGCCCAAGACAGCCTATTTAAGCAAACAAGCCTGGGTGACTGGCATTTGTCAGACATAACTAGTAGGGTAACAGTCACAAGACGTGAAGGTTAGTCTTGTGGGCTGCAAAGAATGAGTCGTCAAACACAGAGCCATTGCATATCTACTGCACCTGCATCTCCTATTGTTGCACCGTCAAGTGTCTTTGAAAAAATCTGGAGAGGTCGGCCTATCTCAACGAAAGCAGCAGAACAGAATAGCACAGAACAGAGCAGAACAAGTGTGGAAGCTTGGTAGCCTCTGCAAGTGGGTCTCTACAGCTGCAGTAAGCGAGAGCACCGAGAGTGTGCAGGCACGTGCTGACCTGCAGAGGTGCCTAGAAAACATGCAGAAAAGTCCATCTCGTGCTTTGTGGCCAAACATACACCTTTCCTTTTGTATACAAGCGGTCAATGTGAGTGACGCATAGAAGCAAAAATCGTGGCAAGGCCGACAAGGTGGTTGAGCGAGCTGTGGTCTACTTGGAAAATTGCCATCTTCACATCTCCCCAAGTTCTGTCTTTCAGGCTCCAGCAGTCAGACGCCATCGGATTGCCGTCTCAAGTGTTAACGGCTGTACTTCGCGAAACGGGCTGAACTGCTCACGCAATGATACCCTAAGCCATCTGCTTCCCACACGCACAGACAGAGTTGCACTTGAAAAAGCACAGTCTCGCAACCTTGCCTGTTCATCCCTTGGTCCTGGCTGCTTTATGGCGTACAGTTGCCGGTAAAAGCATGGTGTTACCTGGTGCAGCGTC
>JAABUK010007011.1_pt1 | contig 16474 bp, 21 predicted proteins | sample 5559141 | NCBI WGS metagenome assembly JAABUK01 (sample SAMN10711869, study PRJNA513367) | rock metagenome | isolation source: Antarctica rocks | place: Antarctica: Victoria Land, Pudding Butte nord | collected 2016-01-03
TAGACAGCTGTGGCTGCGTCTTTCTGCACCTGTGTATCTATTTTGCTCACTTTCTGCAAACCTTTGTCTACCTTTCTGCAAACCTTTGTCTAGTTTTCAAGACACAGATGCAGAGGGCCCCCTCAGTATTGATTTGTGAATGCTACAGAAACACAGCCAGCCAAGATTTGCAATAGTGTTTACTTGCCATGCAACAACAGGAGGGCTAACATCTGGGCATGAGCGTGATACAGAAAGTTGACCAACCAAGAATTGCAAACAAGCAAGAAGGCATCTGTGAGATAGTGCACACCGTTGAGTCTGTGGGGAGGGGAGAAAGAGAGTAAGCAAGAAGGGCATCTGTGAGTCAGTGCACACCTTTCAGTCTGGGGAGGGGGAAGGAGTAAGCAAGAAGGGCATCTGTGAGTCAGTGCACACCTTTGAGCCTAGTGGAGTAAGCAAGAAGGGCATCTGTGAGTCAGTGCACACCTTTGAGCCTGGGGGTGAGGCGCTGCTGGGCATGCGTGAGTCAGTGCACAGCTTTCAGTCGGGAAGGGGGGGGGAGGCGGGGAGGGGACGAAGCAAGAAGGGCATGCGTGAGTCAGTGCATACCTTTGAGCCTGGGGGTGAGGTGCTGCTGGAGCAGGGCCAGTGAGGGCTCCTCCCTCTCAGCAGCCCACATCTCATGATGATCCTCCAGCCCTGGCAGGCCGTCCCATACCCACTGCACAATCAGGGATACCGTTACTACATATATCAAAACCGATGGACAGGTGACAGAGCTTGTAATGGTCTTCCAGCCCTAGCAGGCCCTCCCATAGTATGGGACCCATACCCACTGCACAATGCACGGATGCCGTTACTAGACATATAAGGACAGGTGGTGTAGCTTGCAATGGTCCTCCAGCCCTGGCAAGCCGTCCCATACCCACTGCACAATCAGGAATGCCGCTACTAGACATATAAGGACAGAGGGTGTCACAGCTTGTGATGGTCCTCCAGCCCTAGCAGGCCATCCCATACCCACTGCAGAATGCAGGGATGCCGGCACTACACATACGCTGTCACACACAGGGACAGGTGTCGTAGCTTGTACGGGTTTCCTAGCTTTGACAGGCCGTCCCACTCCCACTGCACAGTCAGGAAAGTTCCATAATGCTTAAGTTTCGGTGGTCTGGATGCCTGACTGATTGCTTTTGGGTGACGAACAGGCATGCTGTCGTTAGACACAGGTGACAGACAGACTGATGGACAGACGTACAGGTGTCGTAGCTTGAAAGGATTTCCCAGCCTTGGCAGGCTGTCTCACACCCACTGTACAATCAGGAAAGCTAAATAGCTCATGAACAGACAGACATATATTGTAGCTTTTGATGGTCCTTCAATCCTGGCAGCTGCAGGTAGTCCCATACCCAGAGCACAGAGCAGGCATGCTGTCTCTAGACACAGGTGTGAAATGGACAGACAGACAGATGAAGTAGCTTGTGATGGTCTTGCACCCCTGGCAGGCTGTCCCATACCCAGAGCACAAAGCAGGGATGCTGTCTCTAGTCATAGGTGTCAGGTGGACACACAGACAGATGCAGCTTGTGATGCTCTTCCACCCCTGGCTGCCCCATTACACAATCAGGCTTATCCCTGGGCAGCCCCATGTGATACTTGGCTTCTCACTAAATTCAAGCCAAGAGGTGTAGTCTTTTCTTTTCTTTTCTAATCAGGCTTACCGCGGCTTGGTGAAGACAAGCAGGGTTGGGGGCTGGATGATATGGTCAGGGGTTGGTGGTTTGTTTGGAGGCTGAAGGGTTTGGCTGGATTTGCATGCTTTCAGTCAACAACTTACACGTCCTGTCTTTTGGACTCATGATGGTGTAGGGGGTGGAGAGAAGCGGGGTGACGCCCACATGTGACTGGAGCTGACCTGGAGGACAAATTTGAGGTCCTTGACAGGTATGGGACGCAGCTTACGGAACTCTGTCAGGATGCCGCATGCCCTGCATCACACACCAAGTTTTGTTGAGAGGAAGAAGAAGAGGTCAAGGCAAAGGACAAGGAAGAAGAGGAAGGGGTGAATGGTACAAGATGCAGCTTACGGAACTCTGTCAGGACGTTGCAAGCCTGCATCACATACCAAGCTTTGTTGAGAAGGGGAAGAACATACAGAAGAAGTGGAGGAAGAGGTCAAGGCAAAGGACGAGGAAGAAGAGGAAGGGGCAAAAGGTTTGGGACGCAGCTGACGGAACACGGTCAGGATGTTGCAAGCCCTGCAGCACACACAACGCTCCAGTGAGAAGGAAGTATACAGACAGGAGATAAAAGAACATTTTGAGACAGAAGACGCCGAAGAGTAGGAAGTGGTGAAAGTTCGTGAGGTAGAGAGGTATGATTATTTATAAGTTAAATACACAAACAATCCTAAAGTATCGATTAGTAAATATACAAATACAAAACATGACAGAGCATAAGCTGCAGACCTGGTCCAGCCATCCATCTTGTGGTCCCTCTGCCACCCATGGCTGGCAATGCACAGCAGGGCACAAACTGAATTGCACACAATAAACAACGTACCGAGAGTTACCAATAAAGATAAAGAAATAAATAGACCGAATAACTTTCATGAGTATTGAGTGGGTAACACAGCATACCTTTCCCAGCCATCCATTGTGTGGTCTTTCTGCCACCCATGGCTGGCAATGCACAGCAGGGCACAAGCCCAGTGGCGGGGTTCAGCCCTCACGCTAACAGCCCTCACGCTGACAGGGACGGCCATGTGGAGCAGCTCAGCAGCCCTTTTGCAGTCCCAAGTCTCTGTCAGGCCCCTGCAAAAGAAAAAGTCAACACTAGGCTTGTGTTGATTTGAGAAACGCCCAAGGGTGAGGTGCATTGGCTCTGTGGCTCCTATGCATAGTCTCACAGCACTAGTCTGCTGGTCAGCTTGACAGGGACGGCCATGTGAAGCAGCTCAGCAGCCCTTCTGCAGCCCCAAGTCTCTGTCAGGCCCCTGCACACGACCTTGCAACTTTTTTAATTCAGGCTCCAACCTACTAGCTGGTAGACACTGATCAGGCTACAATCTACTAGCTGGTAGACACCAATCAGGCGCCAATTTGCTAGCTGGTTGAGGCGACATTGTGCAGCGCTCATTGCTTATGTGCACAGATGTGGTCAAGGGGAGGTGCGATTAAGGGCAGGTGTGGTCAAGGGCAGGTCGGGTCAAGGGCAGATGTGATCAAGGGCAGGTCGGGTCAAGGGCAGGTGTGAGCAAGGGCAGGTCGGGTCAAGGGCAGGTGTGATCAAGGGCAGGTATGGTCAAGGGCAGGAGTGATCAAGGGCAGGTGTGGTCGACGGCAGGAGTGGTCAAGGGCAGGTGCGGTCAAGGGCAGGTGTGATCCAGGGCAGGTGTGGTCGGGGGCAGGTGTGGTCAAGGGCAGGTGTGATTCAGGGCATGTGTACATAGGAGATGCAAAGCTTGCAGGATCTGAGTCATACTGTACATACGCATGTTTGAATAGATGAATTAATGGATGAATGAGTGCATGCATGATTACTTGAGATGAGCAAGATGATTAAGTGAGCAAGTGAGCAAGCGAGTTAGAGGACAAATGGATGATGGAGTGTCATGCTATACAGGGACTTTGAACCAAAAGCACATGAAACTGGAGAAACCACATCTTTCAACGGAACAATTCCTGACTGACTGACTGAACGAATGAATGAACGACAAACAAATGAATGAACGAACGAACAAATGAATGAGTGAACGAGTATTGTGCTATACAAGTACTGTGAACAAAAAGCACCTGAACAGCTCCCCCAGCCTGATGTGAGTGAGTGAGTGAGTGAGTGAGTGAGTGAGTGAGTGAGTGAGTGAGTGAGTGAGTGAGTGAGTGAGTGAGTGAGTGAGTAAATGAGGATTATGCTACACAAATACTCTGAACAAAGAGTACCTGAACAGCTCCCCTAGCCTGATGTGTTTGAGTGCATTCTCCGGGAAGGAGTCATAGTGGTATCTGCGCTCTGTGTCAAAGCAGGCCAAGAGGTGGCACTTGTCCACTAGATTGTTCCTATCTGCAGCCACATGCGGCTTTAATTAACATCAACTTCTTTTGTTTAAGAAGGAGTCTGGATGGTATCTGCGCTCGGTATCAATTGAATAACTTTCCAAAGCAGGCCATGAGGTGCCAATCATCCACTACATTGTTGCTTTCTGCGACCAGATGCAGTCTTAGTCAGCGTCATCCTTGTCTGTCTGGGAAGGTGTGCGTAAAGTCTGTGGGAGTTATGTCAAAGCAGGCCATGGGTCGACAATCATCCACCAGGTTGTTTCTCTCTGTGACCAGATGTAGTTTCAGTTAGTATCGTCCTTCTTTGTCTGGGAAGGCGAGCATAAAGCCTGTGGGATTTGTGTAAAAACAAGTGGAGAGGTGGCAATCATTGTTCCTGATTGCTTGGGACTCGAGCCAAAATTGCTGCAGCATACCAAATTGCAATGCAGACACACACAAGCAAACAGAGTACACAACTCCTGACCAGAGCATCATGTCACGTACCAAGGTCACACAAAGCAAGACATGCAAATGAACATGCAGGTCAAGCATCCTGACAGACAAACGTACAGACATACAGACAGACATGCAGACAGACATGCAGACAAACGTGCATACAGACGTGCAGACAGACAGTCAGACAGACAGACATGTAGACAGACTTGCAGACAGTGGCAGCTGTTTCTGCTGAGTGTGTTGTCTCTGGCATACAGGCCCAAAATCCACCAGAGAAAACAGTCTCAGCACCATGGATATTGGCCATGGCAGCTACCAACAGATACATACACACATAAACGCACACATACACACACAGACACATACACCTACACAGACACACACAGATACACAGCACAGATAGCAGCTGGATGGATACCTGAGAAAACAGAGTCGACAAGGTGGACCTTGGCCACAGCTTTGGCAGTTGCACTTCTATCCCAGCCCATCTTGCAAGACATGTGATGCAGCAGCCTGCCCGTCCCATATCCTCCAGCACTACATCTTGCATGACTATTAGGGTTTAGGGTTCAAGTTACATTCCAGCATTTCATGTGGCCCATGTGACACACCCCACTTGCCACCCCATACCCACTGCACCCCGCATTAGACCCCAAGCCCTACACACGTCTTTCTCCATGCAGTCACGCATTCGTTTCTTGAAAATACCTTTCTGACAACCAGTACACCCTAACTTGCAGATCCTGCTTTGTGAACATATCACTGTCATGCAATCACATATGTAATACATGACAGTGCTGTTCCCCCCCATCCAGTCCCCTTCTTGCAACCACTCTTCAGCAAGCACTGAAACGCACCTCATCATACACCTAGGTTGTTGATCCAGATTAAGAGCCTGAATTATTTTTATATGCATTGTATCAAATCCTTAAAGTGAAACTGTTGCACACCCATCTCTTGCAACCAGTCAGCATCATCATCACAGAGCGCATGACATGCTGGGACCAAGAGGGGACGGGTTGGTCCTAAGGCAGGGGTTGCAAAGGAGGGCATCAGATGCGGGGCGAAGGGGAAAGAGGGCACTGGATGGGGGAGGGGCACCAGATTTAGGGGGAGGGGCGATTGCACTGAATGGAAAGGGAGATGGGATTGGATGAAGGAATTGGATATGGGGGGTATTTGAACGAGGAGGGGGTGGGGGGGGGGGGGAGGGGGCTTGGATGATGAAAGCAGGGGAGGCAATAAATTGGAAGGGAAGGAAATTGGGAGGGCCATTGGATGTTGGAGGGTGGGCGGGTGGAGGGGCGCTTTGGGGTTTGCTCAAGGTGGCAAGGAGATCAGGAGCTTCACCAAAGATATCATGATCGTGTCCATCAATCATCACTACCTCCAACCAGTCATCAGCAGTGTCAGACACATGCACATACTGCATCATGCCCAGCAGCTGCAAGGCCTTATCAGGTTGCCCCTTGCAGAGCTGAGACTGTATCAGGTCAACCAGGTGGGTCAAGTCTCTCTCCCTTGGGGTGACCCTCATGTTCTGTCTGTGAGTCAGTGCTCCAGCTAGCATACCAGCCAGCAGTTGCGCTGCTTGTCCATCTGCAGAAGGACAAGCACAAAGATTGCAGGATGGCTGCACAATCAGTGTCAAGTTGAGAATTCTGTCTTTGGGACTTATCAGAGGGGGTCTTTGGGACTGCTTAGGGGTTGGGCTTCCTTTGGGACAGATCAGGGGGTCTTTGGGACTCATCATGGGGAGTCTTGCATTCAACATGGCAAGGCGTTTGCTTGGAGTGAGGTATTATCCTTGTGTAAATGTTGATCTTATGAATTCGTTGCTAGAGGGCTAAAGAAAGGCTGATCCTGTCAGCAACTGTAAACAAAGCATTGAGAAGCAGCAACTTGGAGGTCTGAGCAAACGTGTACACACAGACTGTGACCCACATTTGAGCCCTGAATCCTACATGCAAGCCATACACTCTGTACCTAAGCCTTCAATCCTATCATCTGTTCAGGAGGACACAGGTCATCTGCCAAGGTGTCATAGGTCTTGTAGATGTATCATCAGGTCTCTGCAGCTGCACAAGACTCCAACAAAGCTTTGGGGTTATACCTTTGCTACTAGCTGCAACAGATTAGTCATCACTTGTTAGTCATAACAAAGTATATGTACTGTAGAGAAGGCCTTGCCAGCTCAGCTGGGCCTCTGCTGATGTGTGAGCAAGGATCATTGACCTGCAATAACAGTCATGTTTACAAGTGAATTAGTAATAACATTACAGTCATGTTTACAAGTACACTAATCACAACAATTAAAGAAATACAATATTGACCTCACACAGCTGACGGTAGAGAAGGCCTTGCCAGCTCAGCTGGGCTTCTGCTGGTGTGTGAGCAAGGGCCATCGACCTGTAATAGCAGTCATATGTACAAGTAAATCAGTCATAACAAATTGTTTATACATACTGTAGAGAAGGCCTTGCCAACTGAGCTGGGCTTCTGCTGGTGTGTGAGCAAGGATCATTGACCTGCAATGACAGTCATATTTACAAGTGAATTAGTAATAACAATACAGTCATGTTTGCAAGTACAATAATCACACCAATTGAAGAAATGCAATGTTGACTTCACACAGCTGACTGTAGAGGACGCCTTGCCAGCTCAGCTAGGCTTCTGCTGATGTGTGAGCAAGGATCATCGACCGGCAATAACAGTCATACTAACAGTAAGTTCTTTAACATTAATGGGAAAAACTTGAGGGAAGAAATGGATGGACACATGGATGAAAGGATGGATGGATGGATGGATTGATAGACGGAGGGATGGGCGGACAGATGGATAGACGGATGGATGGGTAGAAAGAGTGAATTACCTTTGTAGCTTGAGAGCCAACTCAAATGTGTCACCAGCAAGCTTCATCAGCAGTGTGGCCATTTCAGCGGCAGATGGACCCCAATTGTGCCACAACCACCACAGCACATTGTCTGCATGCAAGGAAAAAACCAATGAATTGAGAATGAGAAAATGATAAGACTATACCTTCTGGCGTCAATCCAATGAGAAGCCAATTGTGCCACAACCACCACAGCACATTGTCTGCGCAAATCACAAGCCTTTTGTCAACGTTTTATACTCTTTCTTGACTATAAGGCCACAGAGAGAAAAAAGGACTACACCTTTTGGCGTCAAGTTGATGAGAAGCCAAGTGTCATATCCTAGGCTGCCCAGGATGAACGACATTGCAAGCCTGATTTTGACGATCCCATGTCCTTTTTGGCTATAAGGCTATACACACAACAGTGATAAGTCTACACTACATAGTGTTAAGAGCATGCAAAGACGTACTACTATTGCAGATGGATAGTGAAAGGGGGTAGCTACTGTTGGGCATGTGCTTTGAGACGTGATTGGTCATTCAAAATGCCAAAACAGCCAGGAGGATTAGTAATGCCAGTGAACGTCGCCACAACAAACTGATCTGCAGTACTCTGCAAGCTGATCTCAAACGGTATCACTGGCATGGATGGACATGATCACTCACTGACAATGCGCAAGCACAGAAAAGGAGACAAGGCAAAGCACTAAAATACTCTCTACAGCAGATGTTGCGCAATGCATCTTGTGTGTGCATGCCACTGCATGCTGTTTATTTGAAGATATGCATGCAGTGCAAGGCCACATCTAACCCTCGCTATGTAGCAGCATTGGTGATGAGTGCCAGAGGAAGTGCTGTGAGAAAGAATACAAGACACCAAGCAGGAGATGTACGGAGACAGTTCAAGCGTCAGACTTGCCTTCTGGCAGGCCTGCCAGCTGATGTTTTTCAGCAGCGTCACGGCGCTGCTGCATCTTGCTGTCCTGGCAGTATGCTTCCCAGCTGGAATAGCCTTCGTGTTGAAGGATGGCGTCAGCGACTTGAGCTGCCTGCTCTGCAAGCCATTCAGTCCGGTCCTTTGGAGAGCCAGTTACCCTATCTGCTATTGCTTCGTCTGCACATGCAAGAGGCAGCAGTCAGTAGCTCTTTCGAACAAAATTACAAGACAGACTATGGCATAATCAGAACGTTCAGAACCATGCCAAATACGGTCAGGCCGTACATTGTTCGTTTACGACCTTGATCTTCGTAGTTGTAAGGAAAGCGCGCATGACGTCCACCACAGGGTTATCCTCCTCGTTCAAGTCATCGTCGTCAAATCCATAGTCTTTGGTGTCATAAGAATCGCAGTCACTGCCAATCGGAAAAGTGCCGCCGCACAAGGCTTGGATCCTGGCATCGATGGTGGATTCGAAAGTTGTGCCATAGGCAGCCTCCATATCAAAACCACCATGCCCGTCGCTGTATAAGGCAAGGTTTTCGTACCCACCGTAGTGATCGTCGATGATACCCATAGCTTAGACAGTTGTACGGACGGGCAATGTGAGTGCACAAGCTGGCACAGATCTTTGGTCATGTCATGCATGCTAAGCTTCGTTCGGCTCCCTGGAATAAGCTGCTGGGCAGATCTCGCTTCTCAGTGATCAGACTTGCTGGCTGGCTAAAGCATTGTAATCTCTCTCTCTCTCTCTCTCTCTCACTTTTCTTTTCTTTTATACGTGTGGTCAGACTTACTGTATACAGCATTGTCTCGCTTTCTCTATGCAACTGCAGAACATACATTTGCAAGACAGCTACTTGTACACTGAGTCTCAGTGTTGACACACAGTGACTGTGACTCTGTCAGAGGATCCAGGTACATGAAATATTGAATGTAAACAAAAGCCAAGAGCAGAGCGGAGAAATTGCCAAGAAAATATATCTGAACAAGGCTTAGCTATGCAGTTCACTCGACATGTCTCAGTTGGGTAACTGCATGTGATTGTCAGCCATTGCTCCAGTAGTGGCTTGATATCAATTGCTGCTGCACAGTTGCATGCATGTGATTGCTGCTCGATGTTGGTAGATGCTGGAGTAGTCCACTTGAGTGCCGCGCTGTGGCTGTTGAAGCAGTCATGGGTCCTTGTTTGCAGCCGCACAGCAGCTTGGAAAATTACAGGAGAAGAAGAAGCAGATGACTGTTAGCACTTGCTGGTGCCCAGTTGGCCTTTGAAGTTGGGATCAGTCTTCAGCTGGTTCTCCATGTCATCAAGGAAAGCCTGTGACACAGGCTGCTGTCATGTTCATGACTCAAAGCGTTTTGGCCCTTTGTGTATGCGCTGCATAACGACTTGGCTGCCTTTGCTGAGGACCTAGTTGAGAAATCTAGTCTCAACGGAACCAAGCACAGCTAGCCAGCACTCAGACAATTGCATATCGCACGTGACAGGGGTTGGACAGTTACTAAGCAGGTGCAAGCAGGATGTCACAAACAGGTGACTGGGCTCATGCAAATTCTGACAAGCTCATTGCTGAGTCAGCAGGCTGTAGACAGACAGACAATGGACAGACAGGCAGAGACTGCAGCTAGGCAACAAAGCCTGTGCTGAAGACAATGCCACAAGTGAGCTGCGATGGCTAATCTGGATGGTACGCATAATTTGCCTTATGCATGTAAGCACGGCAGCATACATTGACACTTGTTGATGCTTTCTTCAGTGCACATACCAGGGACAAGCAGTGCCATGGAATGTGATTACATTAGGCATGACGAATTTCACAGGTTAAGGTTTGGGTTGGGCGCTTGACTGATCACATGGCCAGACTCACCTTCTTGACAGAGACAACAGGGTACGCTATCAAGTTGACTCTCAGCCCTAGCTGGCCAATCATCAGTGCAGTGCTCTCAAACTCAATCACCTGCACATAAACAGTAACAATTATTAAACACTTTCCAGCTCACGATGAGCTAGGTACATGCAGCACAAGTCTCTCCAGAGCAGCCTGTCTTGTGCATCCCTGTAAGGCCTGCTAGTACGACAGTTATAACAACGATGTAATGCTGCTTCGTTGACCTGTGCACACATGCTGCGTCATTTATTGCTTGGTGCAATTGGTGTTGATAAATAGTCCATGAGATGTTGATCAATGGTTCTTGAGGACGAGCTGCAACTAGACTCAGGCGTTAGGGTTTGGGCTAAACCCTGGGCCCACAATTTGTACTTTAAGATATCATGGCAATCATGGCAATCATGGCAACAGGTCCAGGCTGTAACCTCCATGGTAACAAGCGTGACTCCCACTGTAACAAGCATGTTCTGCTGCAACCCTCACATTAACAAGCATGGCTCCCACTGTGACAAGCATGTTGCCCTCACCATAACATTCTTGTTCAGCTGTATTCCCTCACAATATAAGGCATGGTCTGCTGTGAACCTCAACATAACAAACGTATCCTCCTGTTATTCTCACCCTCACAAGCTGTATCCCTCACCATAATAAGCATGACTCTCACCGAAAAACACATTCTTGTGTCGTAACTCGTGTTGAAACAAGCATTGTTTGCCGTAATTCTCACCGTAACGAGCATGTTGCGCTGAGAGTCCAAGTGCGCTCCTAGGCCGCGCTCCAGTATGCAGTACTCCCACTCTCAAGACACTATTTTGCTGAAACCAGCAATGTTTGCCGTAGTTCACACCGTAACAAGCATTCTTTGCCGTAATTCTCACCGTAACAAGCATTGTTTGCTGTAATTCTCACCGTAACGAGCATTGTTTGCCGTAATTCTCACCATAACAAGCATTGTTTGCCGTAATTCTCACCATAACAAGCATTGTTTGCCGTAATTCTCACCCTAACAAGCATATTTCGCTGTGACAAGCATTGTTTGCCGTAATTCTCACCGTAACGAGCATGTTGCGCTGAAAGTCCAGGTGAGCTCTCAGGTCGCGCTCCAGTATGCAGTACTCCCACTCTCAAGACACAACTTTGCTGAAACAAGCATTGTTTGCCGTAATTCTCACCGTAACAAAGATATTTCGCTGTGACAAGCATTGTTTGTCGTAATTCTCACCGTAACAAGCATGTTGCGCTGAGAATCCAGATGAGCTCCCAGGTCGCGCTCCAGTACGCAGTACTCCCACCCCTCATGGGTAACCACCAGCCTGAACTCGGTCCGTGCGATGTCTCCAGGGAGGGACATGAATTCCTCAGCAGGCGTGAACTTGTAGAACTCGGCGCCTGTGAGATAGTCCGGTCGCTCTGCCACTGGAAAAGCTTTCTCTACCAGGTTCTTGGAGATACCCTGCATGTGGCAGTGTTGACTCAGCACACTATGTAGAGCCAGGTTTGTAGTAATCAGCGCCTGTGAGGTAGTCTGGTCGCTCTGCTACTTTCTCTGCCAGGGTTTTGGAAATACCCTGCATGTGGCAGAGTTGACCTAGGACACCTTGAAGAGCCAGACTTGTAGAATTTGGTGCCTGTGAGGTAGTCTGGCTGCTCTGCTACTGAAAGGCCTTTTCTACCAGGTTCTTGGAGATATCCCTGCATGAGACACTGTTGAATTAGGAGATCATGTAGATCCAGAGTTCCTTCAATTGGAGATACCTGCATGAGGAGGCACCTTGAGTTAAGACATCACGCGAATCCAGAATTGCTGCATGTTGGTCTGTCAGTAAATTGTTTGGTTCAATGTTACAGATGGATCACTGCTGTTCAGATGAGCTTAAGCTCTGTGTGATGGACTAGTCTAGCTGCCCTGTCACTGAACCTGCAGTTCCAGATTGTTTAATCTTTGGTGTAGTTTGTGTGGTTGCATTGTTGGTTTTGCACTGCTGTTGGTCTGTTCTGCTCAAGTCGGATGGTCAGCTCAAACTCGCATGCCCTAAGCATCAACAAATTATTCACCACGAAAACATCTCGAAATGTGCACTGCACTGGTGTAGCTGTGACATCACTGGAAAGGTCTTCTTTGACCTAGATGCCATGGACATCTGGCACCAAGGGGCAAAGCAAGCAGGAATGTCAGGCCTGTTCAAAATGTGTCGTGGTGTCATGCAGTGCCTGGGCTGCCTTTGAATGAGCCTATGAATTGGTTTCACAAATATGCAGGTGGGGATGCTCTTGAGTTCAGATTGTTGCACAGCCCTGATTAAGTGGGTGCGTGAGAAGACCAGGCCCACCTGGTAGGCACCTAAACAGTGCTGGAACACTATTGCAGAAAATGCATGCATGACTTTTACGCACAATTTGTAGCACTCTGGTGTATGCAAGGGTGAGTCAGCCTTTAAACTGCTGTGTTTGATCTACTGTCAAGCACAATTTGCATGGGGCTGAGCAGCTGCAGCTGTTGTGTCAAGGTTTGCAAAGCTGAAACTTGTCCTGTAATTCTAAAACATTCCTACAATTAACATGACATGCTGTGATACATGACACTGACACAGAGTAGAAGCTGGTGGGACTTTAAGTGCACAGTGCTTGCGGTTGTATTAGTCAGCCTGCTTTGAGGCTTTGCTGAATGCTTCAATAGCATTGTCACCTAAACTGGCCTCGTACAGGGATATACTCAGAACTGTATGGATTAGACACTCAGAGACGATAAGCACTGAACGAATCAATGAGTGAACAAATGCAAGTTACCTGCAGCGCATCTACAGTCTCTATGGGCTTGAGTGCAAGGTGCGAGACCTTGGTCTTGCCAGAAGGGTTGTACCATCTCACAAAAAGGGAAACTGATGTCGCAGATGTCTTGCGCCTTCTGACGCGCGGGGCCTGCATGCAAACACTAAGCTGATAACTGATTGCACTGAGTTTGCATACAAGCATTGGTCGTGACTGAGAGGTTGTCATGTCACTTCAGTTTGCAGCTCAGCTTGATTGACAAAATCAATAGGCAAAAAGCTGGTCAAAAGCACTTAAGTGCTCAGAATGCAGGCTTTGACAGTGGTCAAGCAGGACTGACCTCTTTGGATGTTACAGCCAGGCAGTCAGATCCTTCCTCTGCAAGTCTCTTTTGTCGTCTGGTTCTTGGACCTTGTGGACTGCACTCTGGCATGCTGGTGCTGGCTTCTCCAATACAGACGGTCATTCACAGGCTCTGGAAAGCTGAACAACCTTGTGCTTGTAGACAATCTGACAGGTCTACAAGGTGTTGCAGCCCGTGACTGAGGCGTGCCACTGTCAGCACAATCCATGACAGGCAGCCGAGCGAACCCCGCCCTGCCCCAGGCTGCCAACTGGCCAAACACCAGTTTCCCCCAATCAGTACATGCTTGCCGATGCTAAAACGGTCGAGAGTTGTCCAGTTGCTGGTCAACTAAGTATTGTATAAGTCTACGACCTTTGCATGCTGTCCAGCTGCGAAGTTCCGAGAAGACTAAGCAGCCGAGGGAAACAAGGCTAATCCTCACAAACGTGTCCACTGTTGAACAGGATGCTGGAGAGGGCCTCAAGTCCGTTCCCGCAAGCAGAGAGAGACAACCAAGTCATAGAGTCTGGAACAGGAAGAAGAAGAGGTGTCACCGGTAACGGTACGTGTCTCCATACGGTAATTGGACCTATGCCTCTGCTGCTTCACTCACAACTGCAACACCGCGCCGGGCAAGCAGCCCAACTAGCACACGTCACGGGCGTTCGGCTTTGCAGTCTATCACGGTTTTTGAGTGGTCCAACTCAACATCGCAGCAAACACTGTTCTGCCAAATCACTCAGACTTGCTAGCGATCTGCGACTGGCCACACACCGCGAGATCTTGTCCATTTGTGCGTTTGAGAGTCATCAAAGCACAGGTGGACAGTGAGGCCCACACAGACAGCATACAATGGGCAGGCCTTTGGGCGAGGGCCTCAGATCATACTACAAGGCAAAGATAGAGGAACTCGAAATACAGGCTAGAGACAAGCAGCACAATCTCAGACGTCTGGAGGCACAGAGGAACGACTTGAACGGCAAAGGTAATGCTGCTAAAGCATAATGACCTGAGTAAGGCTCTGTAACACCATTTTGTGACTAACACATTGCAAACCTACAGTGCGCCTGCTCAGAGAGGAACTGCAACTGCTACAAGAGCCTGGCTCATATGTGGGAGAAGTCATCAAGGTCAGCAGATGCATTTGACTGCCTCAGCACTCTTGCAAACCCCACTTGTGTTCCAGCCTAGACCTAACCTGACAACAACACCTGGCTGAGCAGGTGATGGGCAAAAACAAAATTTTGGTCAAGGTTCACCCTGAGGGCAAGTACGTGGTGGACCTGCACAAGGACATTGACATCAACAAAGTTGCTACTGGTGCTCGAGTTGCCCTGCGTAATGATAGCTACACGCTGCATCTGCTGCTGCCTACCAAGGTGGATCCCTTGGTCAGCCTCATGAAGGTGGAGAAGGTTCCAGATAGCACATATGACATGATTGGTGGTCTTGATCAGCAAATCAAGGAGATCAAAGAGGTAAACAAGCTGCGTCTTTGCTTGTACTGTTGCACAGATCATCATCACACCAAATTGAGCTGATGTTTCATCAACTGACGATTGACATGCTCGGAGTAAGTTGCAGCACATGAGTCATGTGGTAATGGGCAAACCTTGTGCAATACATGACTTTCAGCACAGCAGCAATCATTTCAGAGAAGCTGCACAAGATCATAAGCCAAGCTTGAGCAATGCACTGGCTGGGCACAGTTCGTGCACTGCACAAGTTCTGCCTATTATCCTAAGCATCCCCTGCAACTGCTGTTGCTGTCTGAGATCTGGGCAGCCCGGTATACAACTTGGCTTCTCATTAAATTGACGCCGAAAGGCGTAGTCTTTTCTTTTCTTTTCTTTTCTTTTCTTTTCTTTTCTTTTCTTTTCTTTTCTTTTCTTTTCTTTTCTTTTCTTCTCTTCTCTTTTCTTCTCTTGCACCTTCCAAGCAAAGCTTGGCCTGCACCAGCTCTGTGCTTTGCAATCTTACCAAGTGTAGTCTTCGCACCAGCATTGATAAGTTGCCATTTGGACAGTTCCCTTCAAATGGCTCGTTTGCTAATCAAAAATATGTGCCTTAGATGCAAGCACCTGATTCTAGTCCCCAGTCAAGATATGGATGACATTTAGACTACTTCCACAGCACCTCCAAGAACTGAGGCATCTGTACGAGACTGAGACTTTGATTTGTGCTGCAGGTGATTGAGCTGCCAATCAAGCACCCAGAACTGTTTGAGGCCTTAGGTGTAGCACAGCCCAAGGTAATTTGCTGCCTCTTGTTTGCAAATAATAGTTGTAATGATAAGTTAGAGCTGGAAAGCATTATTTCTTATCATCATCATCACTATTACTACTGTTATTATTGCTATTGTTTCCAAGTGCATTCTGTGTTTCTCGATCATGGTTTTCATTAGTGCCACTGCATGCACAAACTGACCTTGTAGGCATTTTCGTTGCAAGATCCTGCGGCCCTCAGGTCCCTAAAAAAATAGAAAATTGACTAAAAGAGAAAAATTAAGGTCAGCCTGCCAGTTGTTAATGTCTCCATTCAAACAGTAACATGGGTCTGTTGGATGCACCTTTTTCCATCTCATGAATGGTGGCAAAGCTGCCTCAGAGTCACAAAACCTGCTTACAAACAAACTTTCTGCACAGTAACATAGTGCATGTGCAAAGTACCTATACTGTGACGCGCACATACACTGTCACGCGCACAAATGCTCAGTCTGGCTTTATATCCGTCAACGCATGACACTGTTGGCACGCTGACTGCTAAGACAGGCTCTTGTATAAGGAGCGTCCTTTTTTCTGGAGAAAAAAGACAAGTATACCTAGATATTGAAACAAATAAACAACATTTCAGGGTTGTACACACTTGACCCTAGGAGGTCGTGAATGATGAAGTGAATAAAATGGCTGAATGAACGAATGAATGAATCCATGAATGCATGAGTGAAGCAATGGTGAGGGCGTATTTGCTTCTGGCCGGCTGCTATATGGCACCCTGGGCCCCGGCAAGACCCCAAGGAAATTATGTGTGCTGCAGGGGTCAATGAGTCAATGTCTGTGTGTGTATGTGTGCGTGTGTTCTTCAGCAGCTTTGCTCTCCTGGTTCAGGCAAGGCCCCAGGGGAGAAGACAAGTGTCAATAAAGATCAATAGCAACATGAACAAATGGGTGAATGCAT
>JAABUK010007012.1_pt1 | contig 16474 bp, 12 predicted proteins | sample 5559141 | NCBI WGS metagenome assembly JAABUK01 (sample SAMN10711869, study PRJNA513367) | rock metagenome | isolation source: Antarctica rocks | place: Antarctica: Victoria Land, Pudding Butte nord | collected 2016-01-03
ATATAGTATTAAAGTAGTTAGAATAGTATTTATAAGTATTAGTATACTTTAAGTCTATAATAAAATAGGTTACTATTAGGATAAAGTATTATATATAATTATAGTATAAGCCTAGGCTAATATTTTATACTAATATTTAAGAAGATTAAGGTAATCTTTAAGTTTCTTTTAATACTCCTTTATAGTAGCTTACTCTAATTATAATTAAGTGTACTTAATAGTAATAATAAGTTTACTACTTTCTATAATAAACTATTTTTAATTAATAAGAGGTATAAGAACTTAGTTAATAATCCTTAAAAGTATAGGTTACTTCCCTACTATAATATTACTTTTAGTTAGTAGTTAGGATATTTTAATATTAGTTTATTTAGTTAATAAAATATGAATAGTAAAATATTTAATATTTAGCTTACTCTCTTAAAGAAGGTGTACTTAACTACTACTTTAATAAAAATAAGGTCTTTATATCTAGCCTACTAAATATAAATCTTAATCTAACCTCTTCTAATATTTTATTATAAGGGTTTCCCCTTACTAATTTATTAATTATAGGATGGAAAATATTTATAAATCCTTATATAATTCTTAATATTCTAGTTTATAATAAACCCGTATACTCTTATAAAGTAATAGAAATTTAGGATTAATTAAGCGTATTTAAGGTATAAATCTAGGAGGTTATTTATAAGCCTCTTTTTATATAATCCTAGTAGTATCCTTAAAGATAATTTATTAACTAAATAGTCTTAATAGGGGTATTCCCCTAATATACTTATATTCCTCTTATAAAATATCCGTTTCTTCCTAAAGCATATTAGATATTAATAAGGAGGTAGAGTTATTTAATAGACTTATATATATTTTATATCTTTATTAAGATAAAGTAAAATCTATAACTTCTATTAAATCCTTTTAACTAAGTTACTAAGTAAATATTAAAGTATTAATAGTTATTAATACCTTAATAGTTACGTTATTATATAAGCTATTTAATAAGACTTATTTAAGGTGTTACTACTAGATATTAAAGTTATAAATTTACTACTTATTTTTAGGTAGATTCTATCCTGCTTATATAATTTATATGTATAAGCTTAGCCCTATAAGTATGAATTAAGGAAAGTTACCTGAGGGGTCTATTGGAAACTACGCTAGTCCTAAAAGAAATCACACTTTAGATGAGTACAGTAGCCTGGCCAAGGCTGTGTTAGCTTCTTTCGGCTAGAACTGGCGGGGGAGGTCCTAGCCTCAGTCGTAGGCGAACCCAGCACGCGGGTTTCAAGATAATTCGGATACTTAGTGGGTTCCGAATCATTTTGGGAGCTTGGTTTCCTCGTCAGCAAACACCTTCCTGAAAGGGACACATGGATGATGAGTACTTCGTTGAAGAGACAAACACTACAAAACACCGCATAAGACTCCCTGCGATTTCATTGCTGAACAACGGGGCGCCAATTATTCAATCGCTAGGCGTCGCGTACCCTCGTCCAGGACAAGCAAATTCAGAGACTCGCGTCTCATGGCGATCGTCACGCTTCTCAGGATAAGAGACATTTGATGAGAGACACTTGATCTGAGGACGCCCGAAGGAAAAGTAGACGACGGGACGGTTTCTAACGGACCCGTATTAGGTGGGAGCGCAGCGGATAGCATGACTTCCAAAGGGAGGCCAGCAGAACAAATGATACCTGAATAGCTCACGCTTGATGGGATCGCCGATATGACTGAATGGGAGTCCCGGTTGTTGGGAAAAGGAGCGTCGAAGCCCCGGGTCCTGGGGACCGCTCGAGGGGCATTGTAGTACCAGAGACCATAGCATAGCCGCTAGCAGGTCTAGGGAGGATAATCTTACGGTTAGGAACTTTGCACCTGGGAGAAAAGACATAGTCAGCGTATAGGTCATCATCGCATCGGATTTTCCAAAAAGTCTGAACTGGTTTCGTTTCGGAAACTCCAGTTCCTCGGTTTACTTCTTTGACTTGTTGATGAAGGTAACGTCATCCCCAACTCATAGCTCCTTTCCATTCAAGATTTCGTCGCGTGGAGACTTTCTCTGCACATTCCCAGGTTTTCTGTGGGTAGCGCTAGCGTCCATGGCTTTCGGCGTCAATGCGTGCTTGTGAAAGTATCCAAGGCCGAAGAAGGATGTAGACAGAGACGTCTGAGCTAATGGGGAATCACGAGAGTCCTACCGCTGATGAGAGCAGCAGAAACAGGCGTTCATCTCGTAACGGAATTTAAACCCAAGCTTTTCGACGACAATGGATGTGAGACGTGTGTTACCAACACCAAAGGAACCTCCCAACAATATCACTGTGTCATCACTTCATGCCCATAAGGCGTATTCATCATGGCAAAGGAGCCACCGGTTGGAGATCCAATCACCATTCCCTAGCCAGCTCCGAACATCTTGGATTAGCTTGTCCAGGTACTGCATGCCACTCAGCTCTTGTAGACGCTCTTCTTGTTTGTGGAACATCTTCAGAACGTCTCAAGAGCCAATTGTATGCATGGTGCCAGAGAATATGTCGTATTGTGCCTACACTCGGCACCCAGGTGGGCGACATGTTGCCGCATATTAAACCACGCATCCTATTCGAGGATTTCCCTTGCTACTCTAAGAAGAGTACTGTTGTCGATATAACAAGCAGCCCCATATCAATATTCCAGTACGCTGCGATAGAATTCTATGAGAGATTCTGGAGGCTTTTTTCAAGTGAAGTGCGGCCACGCCGAGTGCCTATCGGCATTGCTAGGATTATGGATATTCTCTGACCAATCTCCATTACTTCCTGAAATACGGTCTAACAGGCCAACGCATATCGACAAGGATGCGGTAGCGCGCGATAATACCTACAATCGCCTTAAGGCTTGTTATGAGGTCATTGTACTGTGGAGAATGGTTCAGATGCGGCCTCAAGAGTCTGTCAGTATCCCCAAACACTATGTGCGCATAGCTGATGAGGAAGCACATACCAGCACATGGTAGTCCGGCTTGTATGGAAACAATGTTCATGGCTGAGCGCCGACTTCCTTGAGAGCCACTGGGGATACTCACAATAGCTCTGGTCATGATCGACATGTGGCCCCACTGCAATTTCCACTGTTCTTGTAGTATTGGTCCTCACCTCTCGATTAAGATACACTAACAAAATGTATAAATGCAGCATTGCCTTCTCACGAACCCAATTCACAACACAAGAGGGAGCGAGAAATAAAAACCCCCTAACGATTTGGAAATGATTGATGCTGGAGCAGTCGCTCTCTATCACAATTGCCAGATACATGCCACTGAATTTATCAGATTGCGGCTCTGCACTTGGGAGCTGTGGCGGTGAATATGCCTAGCACGTTCGGCGCAGTCATAGTTCTCGTCCCGGTGGCTCACATGAGAAATACGTTCTGTGATTTAGGAGCCTTACTGTTGGAATAGATATTGCAGATTCAAAAACAACCCAAATCATAGAATTCGAAACTGGTCCCTTCTGCGAGGAGATGCTCATAGACTTTCGTAAGCAACCGCTGATCGATGGCAGGTTGCTGGTTATCCAAGGCCCCATCAATCGTCCGATTGTACCTCTTCTGGCGGAGAGGCATATGTCCGTCGTTGTCTCTAAATCTCTTGCCAAAAGCTGTAACAATCCACCTGTCACAAAGGCCCTGTGTCTCTGCAGCATGACTTCGCTCGTCATTTAGCTTACGTAGGAATTATATCAATCCAGATTAGCTATAGTCCAGCCACCTTTACAACTTTCTCTGTGATACATCGAACCGGTAGATATTATCATCTGTGCTCATGGGGACATTGCAAGCGCGCTATGAAGGTAATGCGGGTAATCATTAGGACTGGAAAGAGCAAGACCATCCTCTATAGAGGCGTGGAAGAGGGCGATCGGAAATTGGCTTGTGCTCACTGCGATGGCTGCGAATATTGGCTACTTCCGATGTCCTGGTCATGGACTTATCATGCCATTTTGAGTTCACCGACAAGGATGCGCGAAAGGAGCCAATTCCAGGGAAGGCTGAAGTGTGATTGGTGCCACGAAAGGAAGACTGGAGGTGCTGTTCCTATCGTGCCAATTTGGGCCTGTGCACTTGGACCCATGTCACAACCATCGAAGTATTATTTTGGTCAAGGCGCGCGGAAGCCATTGTACGAGAATAGGTGCATCCAATCAAATCAAGTATTATTACCACTGCCCCAATCCTTATTCGTACTTGGTGTGTCCCGTTCAGAGTTCTAATATCACAGTAATGTAACCCCTGAAGTAGCACCTAGCAGGCTAAATCTATGAGGGATACCTTAGGTAGGATTTAAATCTTTTACCTACTGTGGTGTCCACCAAGACTACCTGGATACATAGTAAAGCCTACAGAAGCTAGATCCCGGAGCCTTTAAGCCCCAACAAGTTAGCCGTCCTCTGAGCGGTTTCCGTTCCGCTGGTAACATGAGTTCGAACCGTACAATCGAGATTGTTCAGTCATGACCTCCTCTACGTGGGCAGCTAGCCAGCTATCCCAACTCCTTCCACTCGACGAAGCCTCTCTCCAGCAAATCCTTGACTACACCTCCACCCTGCCAAAAGCTGCTGCAGCCGAACACCTCAAAAACTTACTAGGGGACTCGCCCAAGGCCTTGGAATTCATAAGCTCTTACAATGCACGTCGAGACGCACCTACTACAACGACTCCGGCTTCAGAGCCATCGACGAACACCCGCAAACCGCACAAAAAGAAACCGCCTCTGAACAAACTTCCTCCTCCGCGGCAAGTAGACGATTATGGAAGTACGGCTGGCGCATATAGAAAAGTGGAAGAGATGGATTACATGGCAAGGAAACAAAGGCCGCAGGTGGAACCGACGCTGGCGAAGACATTAGCCTTGTCAGACCAGCCGGACGCTCGCCAATTACCCAAGAGTACCCCCGCTACAATCTCCAAGCCTCCACCCTCAGCAGCTGGACCTCTTATCTCAGACCTTCCCAATGTTCGCTCCGGCTCCCGTACCTCCTCTCGCACCTCATCTCCGGCCCCGAAGACCAAGATTAGCGTTCAGGGTGGCGCCTCCATGCACGGCGCGTCCACGACACTGCAGGATCTTGTATGGTTCCCCTTGATATCTTGATAGATCAACTATTGACCTGATCTTTACAGGACTCCGCGATCCGCACCCTCGAACTCCAAACCAATCCATCTCTCTCCACCGCCTCCCCCGCCTCGCGCCGATGCACATGCCTCGCAACCCGCCATCCCCTCCTTGCTGCTGCCCCCAATTGTCTTTCCTGCGGTAAGATCATCTGCGTGAAAGAAGGCCTCGGTCCCTGTACTTTCTGCTCCAAACCCCTCCTTTCCTCTGAGCAAATCACATCGATGATTGACTCCCTACGCCATGAGCGCGGCCAAGAGCGTATGAACCTCAACAACGCTTCCTCCCGCCGCGCAGACCTAGCTTCAGCTCCGAGGCCTTTCACCAACCCATCTACAACCGGCGCTACCTCATCATCAGCGAACGCAGACGGGACGCTTGACAAAGCGCTTCAACACCGCAACAAGCTCCTCTCTTACCAAGCCGACAACGCGCGCCGTACACATATCATCGATGAAGCTGCTGATTTTGAAACGCCCACGTCTGGGCTTTCGATGTGGTCTTCGCCCGTGGAGCGAGCGGCGCAGTTGAAGAGGCAACAGAAAGTGTTGAGGGAGCAGGAGTGGAACGCGAAGCCCGAGTATGAGAAGAGAAGGGTGGTTGTCAGTGTGGATCTGGTTGGAGGCAAGGTTGTCAGAAGGTTGGGGGAGGTGGAGAGGCCAAGGGATGAAGAGACCAACGGTAGTCAGGACGTGGATATGAATGGTGCAAGTGATAAGGGAGACAGGGCCGAGGGCGGTGCGTTCAGCAAGAACCCGCTATTGGGGAGTCTGATACGACCTGTCTGGAAGGGCAAGGGACACGATACTGATGCAAGGGATGGGGAAGAAGACAAGGAAAACCAGCCAAGGAAGAGCGTGTGGCGGCGGGTTCAGGACGATATCAACGACAACGAAGCAATGATTCTCAATGGAGGGGCATACGGCGGTAATGATTATGAACGGAGATTGGGCGATGAGGAACATTCTTTTGGATGAATAGTTGCCCAGTCAGACAATAATCAACAATACCAGTTATACATACGACATTCAGTAGCGGGGATGCCCTCCTCATCCCACTTCTCACGCTCACACTTAGACACCTGCTCAAGATTCCTGTTCCTTCCATTGCATCACCAAAGGCGCATTATCGTTCAATGTCACAAGGTGCTTCAATCGCCAATAAGTCTTCCAAAGAGCACAGTGAAGAATGTCTTGATCTTTCCCTCCTCTTAATCATCCTTGCCGTACAGATTCTGGCTCATCAGACTCAATCTTTCTCAAACCTCGTCTTACGCATAGTCTGGTGGCTCATAGGATCTCAATTTCCGAGATGCTAGCATTCCGAAACCTTTTGACGTAGGTGCCAGATGAAAGAGCAAAGATGCAGCTGTACATACGTCCATAGCAGACTCTTTCTCATGTCGACCTCAACTCAGACCTTCCAAGGCAGCCATTGCACCAAAATATAGGACCAAGGGCCGTGTGGAGTCTTGGCTCCAGTGCCGCGCTTGGAGTGAAGATTGATGAAGCCGGTAGGAGGATCAGGCCTTCAAGGCTGCTAGGGCGTACCTCCAGGAGAAAGCGGTGAACATTGGTCGACACTACCGTAATGCATCAGCGGAAGTCCAACGAGTAGAGGCGTCCATAAACACGAGCAACGACCTACCACACTCAAAGCTCCTGAAGTCATGACCTCGATCAAAAGATCCAGCCACCATCACCAATCTACCCACTCCAATGCACACACATATCCAAGCCAAACACCATCCAGCTCCATAGCCCCACCCCCTCAAAAAGATCTCCCCCGATCAACCCTCCTCTCTTCCCTCCCCTCACTCCTAGCCTCCAGCTGCGCAATCTTATCCTCCAGCGTAGTCCTCCTAGACACAAGCCCCATCCTCGTCTGCTCCAGAAGAGCAATCCGTTCAGCTGGTGTAGCTTGTTTGCGAGCTTCTGCTTTCTGTGGATTGTATATAGCGTTAGCTGCTGTGTAGAAGGAGGGAAGGGGGAAAGGAAGGGGAAAGGGGAGGGAGGTAGTTGGAAGGAGCTGTCGAACCTGCTTGATCTCGCGGGTCTCTTTCAAGCCGGCTCCGTACCAGGCGCCGATGACGGCGATGCTGGCGGTTGCCGCGGCCATGCTTATGCCCCAGGTCTTTGATGAGAGAGGCATCGTACAGCAGAGAGTATGCGGGTGAGCGCAGAAGTGGCAGAGTTGACTGTCACAGGGTGACACAAGTCGTCGCACACCCTAACCCACAAACGGCTAGAAATGCGTCCCCAGTTAGTACTAGGGTGTGCGACGACTTGTGTCACCCCCGTGAGAACTTGATCAAGGCTAGCTTGAGTGGATTTACTAAATATGCGCCTAGGCTGTGCCACGATTCTCTACTAACAACAGCCAGTGACTACAACGACTGTATCAACGTTCTGCTCTCAATCCATTTTCCTCCACAGCTGGCACCATCCTACTTCTTAAATTAGATGTTGCAAAGTGCTGAGTCAAGTTCGGGTGACGACTGGACCTGCCTGAGATCTTATCTTCCATACATGTGGCAGCCTAGAGGGCCAACACTGGCTCCAGTCCGCGGCAAAGCAAGCATTGACTTAGTACCGTGAGTAGCTGCCTCTTCAATCACTATGCTGAGCGATGCGTTAGCCATCGCGGGCGGCATGTCGTCTCAAGGATCAAAATCGCAAGAGACGCTATCTGCGGACTTCATGAGTCTTCCTTTGGAGTTGAAAACTGCGATCGTGCGGGCTTGCGAACCTGCTGACATTGCAGTACTGGGTCAGCTTGCCACGCACATCTCTTCAATCGTTGCTGACGAAATGGCAGCTCAAACGTCGAGTGAGATGCGGAGCATCACTCTACTGGTCCTCTACAGCTCTGTTGATTTGAGCTGTCATCGCGACGAGGGGACTTTCGTGTCGGGGCTGACAGTTGTCGAGTCTGACAATCCTTTGAGGGTGGAACGTGACGGGCGGGTAGATCAAATCATCCGAAGGCAACTGGCCTTCGTGCGTACGATCTTAGCGCACCCAGAGTATGCCCTGCTGATCAAGTCTCTGGCTTGGACATTTCTCAATCTACTGGACGAGTCCCATAACGGGGAAGAAGTGAAAGAGAGGCCTGTCTGGAAATGTTTCAAGGCTATGAGAAATGTCGAAATACTGGACTTCTGCTCTCTTGCCATGTCGCGAGAGGTGCATACTCCCCCTCCATTATTTTCTTCGGCCAAGAAGATTAGCCTCGGAGGTCTGATGTCTTTCGCCATGGCAAGTTCAATCCTCCACTCTGGAAATCCTGAGTTCATTACCTTTCTGGAACTCAACGACGTGCAGGATCATGGCCAGCTCCGCAAGGGCAAGAGTCTTCTAGGCAACGAAAAGCCGTCGGTACTAAGAGAAACCATGTATCCTAACAAGACTCCTAAAATCAGACATCCCGGGCCTATGCGCGATCACTTGCGTATATTGACAGGCAAATGCCTCTCTCTGAAAACCCTTATTCTACGCAGCGTCGGTCAGGACTATATAGCGTGCAATTTTTGGTGGTCCCCCCTGGATGAAATCAGATACAAGCAATGGGCCGCTTTCGTGGATTCCGTAAGGAACACGTTACGGACATTCGAATTCGAGCAGGGCCTCCCCGCTCGCTACCATATTCCAGGTGGCTATACTTATGGCCACCGTCAGCTGCCGCGCCAATCAATAAGGCCGATGGACGATAGATATCTCAGATATATTGCGCCTGTGCTATTTCACGGATCGTGGCCAGAATTGAAAGACGTTGTCATTCGAGGGGTCGGAGGAAGTGTTCAAGATCATTTTGTAGACTGTAACAACGGTGGTGACTTTTGGAGAATAGCAGAATCACAACATCGATTGCAGCAGGCACTGGAACCTAACGTACTGCTCACCCTTGAGCAGGAGGCGACCAAAACATTTTACCTCAGAAGGAGCACCAATTGGTTCCATAGATAAAGATTCCTGCAAGACTCGACAGACTGCCCAGAATTCACATTCTTACCTCGGCTTTTATGCAAACGAAATTCAATGCCCTACTAAGGCACCTCTTAACCTCATCAAGCATCAACAGAGACGATATAAGCACTCAGAAAGGAGGTCTTGATCTAAAATTACCTTATCCACCATATACTCGTCAGCAGTATCCTTAAATCTATTTTTCTTGACTCACCAGATGGATATTTGGACCACATATCTCAAAACACCTTGGCGAGACCATTTGACCATATGTTGGCGCAACTTGCTGGGTTGTTCAGTAGACCAGTATCTTGAATATCTTAGGATATTTCAAGATTATCAAAAAGATTGTGGATCTACTAAGGTCTGCGTATGTCATGGAGCGAATTCAACAGCGTCTGCGTTTCTAGAGCTGAAGTTGATGGTGACTATATGCTGAATTGTGGCTTTGCCGTGCAAGACTGTGGGCTCGAAAGCTCTCACACCGTTTTCCTCTTTGCCATTTTCCTATCATCAGCAGGAGGTGATGCATAGGTGAGACCGAAGCAAACTCTAAGCCTCCGTTTGAGGCCTTGTCAGCTCAGCCGTGTATTCAATTAGATTCGGAGCGCACAAGCAGTCTTGAAATACTAGCCTGGAGGACCTCCTGCGGACTCTTCACATTTCGAAACTTATCAGATTGTATTCTCCTACTATACCAGTGCGACATTTCAGTCATAATATATCGAAATCCCCACACCTCCAGTCCGGGCCCATCATGGAGGCAGTCTACGCTTCTCTCTTAACATTTCTCAGTATCAAAGTCATACACGAGCCGAACACATCCACTGCTGCTTGGCCTGCAAACGAGGACTTATTACATCCAGCATAGCGCCGGAGTAAAATCTCGGCCAGCAGCCTAAAGCCCGTCCCTGCCGACCACCAAAGTGGTTGGAGGCACAAAGAGGACGAACTGAAGCGTGCAGCTACAGAAACATCCGTTGCCGTTTCGAGTATTGGACTCCAATCAGTTACTAAGAGATAAGCATTGAAGGACGAGGATGGCGAGGCTCCTAGCTTTCAGTATATGGATCAAGGTACAGAATACTGCTGATGTCGGCAGATCCGGTAGTCCTACTCTGCTGATGAATGTTGGTTAACATTGTTCACTGCACATGCAGGCTTACCACATGGGGTAAAGTGGAATTACCTTTCTGCCAAGTACTTTTAGGGCGCCCGGGGGGTAGGACAAATCATATAGGGAGGATATCTATAGATATTCTTAGCTAATAGATTTCCTTAATTAAAGTATCCTAGGATATATATATATAGTATCTAGGCTACGAGATTAGTATTTAAAGATCTAAGTAAATACTTTTCTTACTAAAAATATTATATAAAGGAAATATTTATATTTAAAGATAAAAGGAAATAGCTACTTAACTAGCTATATTTATAATAATATTAATAACTAGGCTTATCTTATTATTAAGTATATTATACCTTTCTTTATAATAGATATTAACTATTATTATTATATATATAATATTTAAGAGGTTATCCTTATAAGAAGATTACCTAAATTAATTAAATCTAGCCTCTAATAATTAATAATATTAATAGGTAATAATATATATAATATCTAAAAAATAGCTTAATATATTAGAATTAAGATTTATATATTAATACTCTTTATAAGATAATATCCTTAGTATAGAAATATCTATAATTATTAATAGTATAAGGATACTATTATATTTATAACTCTACTTTAGGTAATACTTATCTATATATAATATTAATATATTAGAAGGATATTAGTATCTTTCTACTAGACTAACTATCCTAGTACTATTTACTTGACTATCCTAGCGCCCTTAAAGTATATAGCTATAATAGTTACTTTTAGGGCGCCTAGAGGATAAGATAAATTATATAAGAAGGATATCTATAGATATTCTTAGCTAATAGATTTCCTTAAATAAAGTATCCTAGGATATATATATATAGTATTATAACGTACGTTAGAGTATAATATAATATACTTACCTAGTATATATAGGTAAGTATAGTATTACTTAGCGGGCTAAGGTACTAAGTAGTACTACTACTTAAGAAGCTTAGCGACTAAGTAGACTAAGTATTACTCTTAGCATAGATTTCCTATATCTATATAGATAGCGATGTTTCCTAATAGATAAGAGCTCTATACTTAACTTATATTATAATTCTAATAATCTCTTAAGTACTAAATATAATACCTTGTATTAGACCTATTTAATATAAGCCTACTTATCCTACTTCCTTAACACTCCTCTTTATAAGAATTAATCATAGGTCTATCTTATTTATAGACGGAGTAAACTATAATACTTTAAATACCCTTAGAATAAGTACCCTAGAAAGTAAAGACCCCCCCCTAAGCGTCTAGAGTTCCTGACGCCTAATCATGGATAGTAAAGATAGATCTAAGGTTACTAGACCTAACTTATTCTACGGCGAAAGAGAGAAGCTTAAAGACTAGCTTATATAGCTTCAGCTCTACTTTACTTTTAATAGATAGACCTTACTAATAGTATAGTAGCCGGCCTTCATTATTATATATATAAGAGGACGAGCTTAGAAGTAGGTTCATCCTTTACTTAAGAAGTACCTTAAGGATAAAGATAATCCAGATAATTAATATATCTAGAACTAGATAGAAAGCTTTACACGGTTTTATATTAAGATATAATGAATCTTTAGTCCTTTAAATGAAAATAAGGTAGTTATACGAGTTATTTAATACTTATCTTAGAAGAAGTCTACTACTAAGTATTCCACTTAGTTTCAGTAATATATAATAAAGATAGACTAGGATAATAATATATTAATAATAATATACTACCATAGATTAAAGTTTAATATTAAGGAAGAATTTATATAAACTAGAATATAGATTAATAATCTTAATACTTTAATAGTAAAGGTTATAGAAGTTAATAACAAGCTCTATAAGTTAGTAATAGAGAAACGATATAATAGTAGAACCTCTAGAATAGGATAATCAGGAATCTTCGCTAGTAATAGACTAGGAAGATAATAGTATTAATAACGCGACCTATATAAATATATATTAATAGAACTAGACTTCACTTAGAAATAAAACAAGGGAAAATTCAGGGGTAAGAAGTAGTTTAAAAGAGATAAGAAAGTAGTAACCTATTATAATTATAATAAACTAGGCCACTTCACTAGAGACTACTAGTTAAAGAATATAATACTATGACTATAATTAAATATATTAAGAAGAGTTCTATATAATAAACCTTCTAAGGATCTAGAGAACTACGACTTAACCTACGAGTAGATAGAGGTAAAGAAACTATTAAAGGAAGTTATAAAGGGAGAACGCTATTTTAAATTCGCACGAAAGGTGTATTAATTTATTAAGAATCTGAAAGACTATAGAATATTATCCTAGGATATTAATATAAGAACTACGAGGTATCTTATCCTAATAGGTTAAGAGGACATAAAGCTTGAAGAAGTTCTAAAGGACCTAGTTATTAATATTTAGATAGAAGTGGACTAATTATAATAATAACTTAAAGACATTCAAGAGAAGAAAATAGAATAAGAATCTTTAGATAACGGCGAGGTTCTAGAGTATAATTTAGAACTTGGATAAGAAAGTTAGGAGAGTTTAGAAGAGGAAGCGCTACGTTATAAAGTTAGTAGGGATACTCCGGATAGCTCTCTATCTTATACTACCGCATCATAAGGATTAAATAAAGGAAAAAACTTAGAGAAAATATATTATAAAGAAAAGCTTTATATTAAAGACTACTAATTTGATTTAATATACCTAGAACACGGTATTATATATTAGATAGCCTACGCTAACGACTACTACAAGTACTACTCCTAAGTTCAGTTAGAACTAGGAAGGTAGGCAGTAGGTGCGTCTTATAAATAGATGATCTAGAAAGACTATATAAGTAATAGTTATAACTAGTATCTAGCTAGTAAGCGATTTAACTTATAATTTCCAGGATTAACTATAGTATAGCATGATAGTATTAGGAATCAGCTAAAGTATAGCTAAAACATAATAGAATACTACCTACTAGAATAGTATACTTACATGCACGATAAATATAAAAAACATTAAGAAATTAAAATGATATACGGTTTTCTTCTTAAACAGGGAAAAGAGTAATCTCTTATATCACGGGGAGATATAAGTAGATTAATATACTAACCTTAAAGTAATTCCTATATATTACTTAGTATAATATATATATGAATATACTAGTACTAATTAATAGTTAACAGATTATTATAATAATAGATTCTAGAGTAACTAGTAACTTCGCTTCCTAAGACTTAGTACGGTTACTAGGCCTACTAACTCGAGGGAAGAAAGAATAGTATAACTTATAAATAGCCGACAGGTTAACGCTATTAATAAGAAGGATAGATAAGGAAATATACTCGCTACCTATAATAATTTAATACTACTATAAGGAATTAACCTTTAATATAGTTAGGATAACTACTTATTATATCATTTTAAGAATGCCTTAATTAAAGAAGTATAATCTAGTGATTAACTAAAAGAAAGGAGTACTTATATTTATAAATACTAGGGATGTTACTAGTATATAACTTATACGCTAATAGAGGATAGTAATAGATAAGAAATAGAATTAAAGACTAATTAAAGCTTATTACACTTTAGTTTTAAAGAAGGATAACCTTAGACGAGGATCTAACTTAGTATATATTAATAAGGGTTAGCCGGATAATTAAGCTAGAGTTATTAGGGGAAGTAATAAACCTCCTAATATCTTATAAGAGTATAAGAAATAGATATATCTCTTTATAAAAGAGATAATAGTAAAAGCTTTACTTATATATTAATCTTAAGATTATAAGATTAAACTTAAACTAGGAAAGGAACTAACCTTTAGACTAATTTATATATTATTAGAAAAGGAACTTACTATACTACGCGGGTATATTAATAAGAACCTTAAAAAGGGATTTATTTAAGAATCTAAATTATTAGTAGGTTATCTAATCCTCTTTATATTAAAAAAGGATAGAAAGCTTAGGCTATATATTAATTATTAGAAGTTAAATTATATTATTATTAAGAATTAATATCCTTTACTAAATATTAGCGAGCTATAGGATAGACTCTTACGCGCGAAAATATTTATTAAGCTTAACTTATAAAGAACTTATAACTTAATCTAAATAAAAGAAGGAGAAGAATAGAAGACTATATTTAAGACTTAATATAGATATTATAAGTACTTAATTATACTATTTAGACTTATTAATATATTAATAACCTATTAAGTACTAGTTAATAATATTATTCAAGCTTATTTAAATTATATTATAATTATTTACCTTAATAATATCTTAATCTACTCTAAGATTAAGGAAGAATATATCTAGTATATATAGGATATCTTAACCTACCTATTATAAGCTAAATTACTCCTTAAGCTAGAGAAGTACGAATTTCATAAGGAATTAGTAGAATTCCTAGGATTTATAGTAAGTATTACAAGTATTCATATAAGCCCTGAAAAGATTAAGGCTATAGCGGAATAGCCTATATTATATAATATAAAATTAGTCTAGAGCTTCTTAGGATTTATAAACTTTAATAAAAGGTTTATAAAAGGATATTTAAAAATAGTATTACTATTTATAAATATTATAAAGAAGGAAAAAGGATTTTAATAAAGACTAAGTTAATAGAAAGTATTTATAATATTAAAGGAAGCCTATTAAAATCTATTAATACTCTATACCTTTTAAGTAAATAAACCTACTTATATTAAGATAGATACTTTAGATCTTATAATTAGCGCCTGTCTATATTAGGAAAAGGATGGTAAATAGTACCTAATTACCTATTACTCGCGAAAAATGTCGGTAGTAAAGTAGAATTATAATATCTATAATAAAGAACTATTAGTAGTAGTATATATACTTTAGAATTAGAGGATATATATTAAGAGTCATTTAGAACTTACTATCTTTATAGATTATAAGAACCTCTTAAACTTTATTATAATTAAGGAGTTAAACTAAAGATAGATCCGTTAATCTAAATTACTAAGATAGTATAAATTCAAGATATTATATACCTTAAGAAAAGATAATAATAAAGCGGACGCCTTAAGTAGGTATATAGATTATATAGAATCCAAGGATATTATAAAGAAACTAATTCTTAAATAAGAAAGAGACGGATCGTTAATACTAATATAGAATTTAGTAATAATTATACGAATCATGACCTAGAATATTACGCCGACCCTGAAGGAAGGTTATATTAATAATAACCTAGTATTATAATTAAGGAATTAATAATTAGGACAGGAGCTATTCTAGTATAAAGGGAATATATACTTATCTAAGAAATATATTAAAGAAGTAATCTAGGATTATTATAATAATCCTTTATTAGGATATCTAGGAATCTCTAAGATAGTGAAGCTCCTCTAACGAGAATATATAACGCTATAACTACGGACGTACGTTAAGAAATATATTAAGGAATATATTTAATACTAGTAGAATAAGTCTACGCGCTACGCCAAATATAGGCAAATATAATTCGCACTAGTTCTAGATATACTATAGAAAGATGTAATGATAGACTTTATTATTAAACTACTAAAATCAAAAGATCTAGTTATAGGGGACATCTTTAACTTAATAATAGTAATTATTAATAAGTTAATAAAGTATACGGTCCTAATTCCTTATAAAGAAATATGTAAAGTATATTAATTAGGATTCATCCTGTTAAACAAGCTAATAAGGGATTATAGTATACCTGAATCTATTACTTTAGATAGGGATAGACTCTTTATATCTTACTACTAAAAGACTCTAATCGCCGTAATTAGAATGAAGTTATGAATGTTAACCGCCTACCATCTAGAAACAGATAGTTAGATAGAATGCATTAATTAAATAATAGAAGCGTACCTAAGGTACTACGTTAGTTACAAGTAAAATGATTAGGTCTTATTACTTCTTATAGTATAATTAATACTTAATAATAATAGATTAGATACTACTAGACTATCTCCATTCTTTACGAATTATAGAAGACACGCAAACTTGTTTCTAGAATCAGGGGAGGATTCTAGGGCGAAGAAGGCGACGGTGCTAGTATCTAATATAAAAAAACTATATAGTAATATATAGTAAATAATTAATAAGGTTAATACTAAGACTTAATAATAAGTTAATAAAAAGAGAAAAATATATCCTTAACTAAAGAAGGGGGATAAAGTATACCTTTATATAAAAAACTTGAAGAGTAAAAGACTAAGTAAGAAACTAAACTATATTAAAGTTAGAC
>JAABUK010007013.1_pt1 | contig 16471 bp, 17 predicted proteins | sample 5559141 | NCBI WGS metagenome assembly JAABUK01 (sample SAMN10711869, study PRJNA513367) | rock metagenome | isolation source: Antarctica rocks | place: Antarctica: Victoria Land, Pudding Butte nord | collected 2016-01-03
GGGGAGAGGGAGGGGGAGGGGAAGAAGAGTGGGACAAAAAAGCAAAACAACATGAAGAAGAGCAAGAGGACAAGGACAGGGAAAGCAGCCATAACGACAAGGAAGAAGAAGACCAGAAAGAGGAAGAGGTAGAGCATCAGGACAAGAAGACCAGGGGACAAACATGATGTACAAGAAGAAGACAGCAGGCATAACGACAAGGAAGAGGAACAAGAGCAGGAAGAGGAAGATGTAGAGGAGCAGGGAGAAGAAGAGGGTATCTGACCTTGCTGCCTGCTTTCCTGACAAGAGCCTCTTCAGCCCGAGAGGTGGGAATCAGGTTTGCAAGTGTGTCTGTGGCTGTAGGGTCTTTCAGCACACTTGCCTTGATCTTCAACCTACAACAACCATTTAGGGTTTATATTTATAAATATATTTAGGGTTTGCAAGTGTGTCTGTGGCTGTAGGGTCTTTCAGCACACTTGCCTTGATCTTCAACCTACAACAACCATTTAGGGTTCAATAAGTTTTATGAATTTATAATGAATACGTTTAGGGTTTGAAGAAGACAGTGAGGATGCACTGAGGCAATGATGATGAGGCTCCTGTCATGCTTGTACAAAGGCATAGACTTTTCTGTTTCTGTCTCTACTTGTTTGCACGGGGAACAGCCAAGCAGCAAGAAGAATTAAGGTTGCAACAACGCTAGAAGGTGTTGATGCTGTCTTACGAGCTGGTTGACATGTATGCCTGCCAGCATGATTGCATGCTTCAGCATATTTGTTGTTCTAGGGTTGAAACCCTAAATGCAACAAAGACAGTAGCGCAGGCAAACACAGCTTGCACAGAAGTATGCGCGGCATTTGTAACCTGGTCAATGCTAGCAGAATTCTGTCAAGCTTACTTGCTTGGCAGAGTGTAGCCTATATAGGACTTGGGGTCAAAGGAGCTGCGCACAGTCCCCAAGGTGGCCATAGCCTCCCCTATATCTGCCTACAATCCACAGGACAAAGGGAATAGATCTGCCTTTCGAGACCTGACTGAAAGGCAAAGCTGCAAAGGCAGTGGTGACAGATTTGCCTTGGGAACCCGTGACTGAAAGGCAGAGCCAGAAGGGCAACTGCTGTGTGTGCATTGTGCACGGCATGACTACAGCATTGCTATACATCTTCAAAAACTGAGATGCAAGCACACTCATTGAGTGTAAGGCGCAAGCTGTGATGTCGAAGATCAGCCTGGAATGTTGTGCTGGTGTATACACTTGCCATACATGGAAGGAATGCTCAGTAATGCCGCAGAGACAAGGTGCTTGGGGCATATTTTACACCTCATTTTGGCCGAGGCCTGTAAGAGTAGCTTGAAACTGACTTACCACCTCATCTTACACTCAACAGCAAAACAGTCTGTGTTTGGCAAGACATGCTGTGAGCACAAGCCACAGACGTGCTACGCTTTGTCTGCTGTGCTTAGGGTGTGATCGTAACTTACTGGAGCCTTGCCAGAAAATGTTCCATCAAAAAGCCCAATTGGTCCACAATCAAAACATGCTTTGCGCTGTTGCACACATGCTGTGCTTTGCAAGCTGCGCTTTGCATGCTGCGCTTTGCCCGCTGTGCTTTGCATGCTGTGCTTTGCATGCTGTACTCTGCTTGCATGCCATGCAGGCAGTTGTAGAGTGCTTTCTTACCCACTGTTACTCCTATCACAAGAGCCTCAAAGGTTGCACCACCAAATTCAAAACATGCTTTGCGCGCTATGCGCATGCAGGTCTGCAACGCATTCTTACCTGATCAACCTTGAGATCCACCAGGGTAGCCTGAAAGTGCCCGGCCACCAAGTCAAAGTGCTCCAAATTCAAACCATGCTTTGTGACAAGGTGGAAATGCGCTGCTTTGAGGTCCTTGCCCTTGTACTCGGCACTCCCGCCAAAAGCATACACCATGAATTGCACCTGCAACAATGTAGCTAGCTGTTACTACTACACACATATACACACACATGTTGCTGTTGAACTGTGCTAGAACAGAACAATATTCTATATGCAGCTGGAAAACTGCTTTGTTGATAATGTTGTCCACAACGCAACAGCTGTTGTTCCCCAACGGCAGATCATGTGATGCACATGGTGAGCTGTCTGGTCATTCAGAGTCCAACTGTTTTTGAAGGCACTCTACACTCTGGTGACTGGCACTGTGCACAGGTTCTGTCAATGCATGCTGTACACCAGCGACATTAAAGCAGGTCACGTCTAGCCCCATTTATCCTGTGCACAATCAAACAACAAACCGTTCCACTGTTCCTCGTCTTCACATGGCTGTACAAGTCATACGCATCCCGTGCAGCACTGCAACAAATCAAAATGCAAGCAAAGCAGTGAAAGCTGATGCTATAGCCCTGTGCAGCCCAGTATAATATTTGACTTCTGATCAAAATGATGCCGAAAGGTGTTGGTCTATTCTTTCTTTTCCTGATGCTACAGCGAGCTGATCTTAAGTGTACATACTTGAGTCTAGGAGACCATTTATGATGAAGCAATGAATGAAGAAACCAATGAGTGATTGAGTGAATGCATGTATGAATGAGTGAATGGCTGCTTGGAAGGATGAATGCATACCTGCTTGATGACAAGCCTCATCATATTTGTGCCCTCAAAGAAATGCTTCAGCCTCTCATCAGCCAAAACCTTCTCATAGAACAGATCCACTGCAGCTTCTAGGGCATCAGGCCCTCCTAATTTGTCGTATAGGGTTCCATTTGGGGATGCAGACACCTCAGAAGGAGCATGAGAGCGACCGGTCTGCATGATCGGATCAGCCGGGATGATCGGGGCATCAGACAAGATAATCTTGCCTGGCATGGAAAGATCTGGATCATCAAGCTCAGTAGGGGCCTTTCCAGGAAGCCTGCAGAGGCAGTACACCTGCTTGGTGCTGCGCAACATGCAATCTGTACGAGCCCTAGGGCAGGGCCTTTGGGCATGCCCTGGGGCTCAGGGCTGCAACGCCCATGAAGAACTGGAACAAATTGGGCTACTGTGCATGCTCCTGCATATTCACATCTTTCTGCACAAGCAATCAGTCATGCTGAAGGCAGCAGCCACAGAGACAAGTCCAGCAACAGCTTCATTATCCTCTCATGGTGCGAGGATCTGACGCAATGCTGCATCTAAAGTTGCCTTTGGTCTATGGAATCTGTGGTCCTACATCCTTTTGGCAGGCGATGTGAGTCTCAAAAACAGCCCTGTGTTGTTTCATCACCGAGGCAACAGTGAGACACCAGTGCACGACTAAATCCTGAACCCTGAACAGCATGACTCACCAGGGCATGGTCTCAGGAACAGCCTGTTGCTTCTTCAGCACGGGTGCAATGACCTGGTCCAGTGTTGCATCTGCAGCGCTGTCCCCTCTACTGGGCATCCTTGCAGGCAGTGCACTGTGAGGCCTCAAACAGATGTCATCACTGCTGATCGCCTGCATTGCAGTGTGCGGCCTCAGACAGACATCATGACTGCTGATTGCCTGCATTGCTGTGTGAGGCCTCAGACAGACATCATCACTGCTGATTGCATGCATTGCAGTGTGAGGCCACAGACAGACATCATCACTGCTGATCGCCTGCATCAGCAGCTTCTCTTGCTGGGCAGTTCATCTGAAAGCACGGTGCTGTGCGCGCTTTGCAAACGGTGCAACATGTGCGGTGGATTTGTCTGACAGGCCCGGACAGGCAACTAAGCACATGATGCATCAAGTGTTCAAGTGTCCTGGAGATGATTGACATTCCAGTCGGTTGGTCAAATGGTCATAGCTGCCTCCCACAACCTTGAAGATCGAACGGACGGACGAAAGTACAAACAGGCATACGAAAGAACGTGCGATACTCAAGTCTATGCAGTGTATGCAGCAAATTGGGCTTTGCTGGGTGAGCTCCTTTGTAGAGCTGGCTGTAGAGCTGAACTCAATGGCTTTTGTAGCTATTGAGTGCTCAAAGCACATCAGGAGTTTAATGTGAGCAGGCTACATGTGCATGCTCATTTGGTCCACATGCAACTTAAGCTGCTTTTGAGCTGACATGGCAGTGCACTTTGAAGCTGTATGCAGGTGGTGTTGCTGCAAAATGCACGTCTGAACATGCAGGCTGCCAGCTGCAAATGCTTGTCCACACTCATCTGCATTTAGGGTTTAGGGTTTATGGTTTATTCTCATCTGCATTTAGGGTTTAGGGTTTATGGTTTATTCTCATCTGCATTATTGCTTGCACATGTGCAACGACAAGTCTGCAGCTGCTTGCTTTGCTGTGTGCCCTATTTCTATTCTCATGCCAGCATTGCGAGCCATGGGCTGCCCAGGGAAATCTGACTTGCGAGTGACTGCATGAAAGTGTAACCGATGCCATTGTACTAAGCATTATCGTGATTGGGTTGAATGCATGAAACTCAGCTGAGACTCTTTTATGAGCTCAATGCATGAAACTCACCTGAGACTGTGAGGTCCGCAGTGACTCCAAAGGGGAGCGCGAGTTGGTCCGAGATGCCAGTCTTCGAGGATCCTGCAACAAAGCCACTCAAATATGCTGTGAGCTTCTTGAACAAAGGGCAAAACTGCATTCAGTAGGTCTTGCATACAGGAATACCACGGTGTTGCTGCGCTCAATACATGTTGCTCTCAGATGTGACCTAGTGACATATTTAGATTGCTTGCCATAAGATGCGACACAGGCCACGAAACAAGAGGCCCTAGCAACCCTGATGATGCTACTGCAACGTCACCATCTTCACACACAAGCAGATGCCTGACTTCATCTGATTATGCTTTGATGGAGTGCAGCACTGAGGGCAGGGCAGATGTGCGCACACCTGAAGGCCCTTCACAGAAAGCTCGCTGCTTTGTGCCCTGCTGCTGTATGCACTGGCATCAGCTGGAGGTCGCACTGGTGCATCAACATGCTGCACTGACGCTGTCTGGGAATCTTTGCCAGGAGATGGTACGCTAGGTGAAGACCTTTGAGCTGCAGCCTGCTCGAAAGGGGTTGCAAGGCTGACAATGGGTGAAGTTGGCTGCACTGCAGCCTGGGTGCTCGGCTGGAGTGTCTGTGCATGGCTCCTGCACACCAAAGAGAGAGTCCAGTGCCGCAGAAATGTGAGGTTTGTCTACGAGGGTGCAGTCGTGCGGTCACCAAAGAGGTGCTGGTCAGCAAAAGATCCTACAGCAAGACGAGTAGACGTGTGGTGGACCTGATCATGCACGCTGATCGCATTGCTGACTTGTGCAGCTGCAAGACGGCTTACCCATCGTGACCCTCCTCGGTGTGTTCATGTCCAGCACAGCCGCGAAAACACTTGAGGCTCAGCACCCCCATACCTTCACACGAGACCGAAGAGCCTCTGCTTTTGTTCTCAAGATGACTGATGCACACACCTCTATTGCAAGACAAGACTTGCCCTGAGTGGCTTGATCACGATCCGCCTGCAATTATCCTCTTGGAGGGAGGTATCCGTTGACCACATAAACGTGAGACCTAATAAACCACGTTAGTCATCAGCAGTTCCCCTTTCACAGCTCACCACTCACAGGGCAGTCCTCTGTTGATTTTGCTTGCATTGCCATGTGCTAGCACTGCTTTGTCCTCAACAGACGGTCGTGACCTGCTGCATAACCCAATCCGGCTGTGGTATAGCTACAGCCTGATCTCATGGTGTGCAATTGTCATGCAGCTAGCTGGCAGCCCCCAGTGCATCTTGCATTTTACTCTGCGTGCAGACCCTGTCTTTGAAAACCTCACTTCATAGCATGTTGATTGTTGAGCTGCATTAAATGAGTACTGTTCTGGCCTACACCGTTAACTTTAACACGGGCACATCAGAGTAATCACACAATGGCATCCTAGAGCCAGACACGTGTACCTGTACAGACACGTGTACAGACACCTGTACAGACACGTGTACCTGTACAGACACGTGTACCTGTACAGACACGTGTACCTGTACAGACACGTGTACCTGTACAGACACGTGTACCTGTAAGGCTGCTTGGAGAGTGTGTCCTAGGACAGGCCTGCTTTGGCCTAAGTTCTCACATAAGGGCTGCCCCTGTATATGTACTTACGTACTTTACGTACCATGTACCTTACCTACTTACACAGTTTGTATACATACACCTCCATTTTCTGGTACTCATTCGCTAGATCTAATACTGAATTTGTGATGTCAGTGATGCGAGGATGGCTAGCAGTGGATTGCTCACCTGCAGCTACAGCCTCTGAGTCAGCAGTCATCAGAAAGCGGTGTACACTACCTCAGGCATGAATAATCATTATGGGTTCAAGCGGATTCTACAGATATTTGTAAGTCTGACAGACTCAGAATGCCATGTCAATGCTTCGAATTCGCTAGCTTCGAAGCTAGATGTCAGCATCCATCACAACATGTTTCTTGATCAATAGATTGGATCTCAGATACACTTCGGAAGTGGGAACCCCCTAGGAACTAGCACAACATGTTTTGGCGTACACCGTACCTGTCAGGTACAGCATAAAATGAGCATGTTCCATAATCAGGACAAACCCACAGTGTCATGAAGCATAGCTGCTGAAGTATTGTGAAATAGATTCAAACTGACCAGCTATGCGAAACTGAGTTGCCTCACCGGTAGACCTCCATCTTGCAATGAGAGCTGCGAGAGCAAGAAGTTACATGCAGCTGCGGGCGCTGCTGTAGATCATGACTAAACGCAACCAGCTGGGTGCTGGCTGGAGGACGCGTGGGTCCAAAATGGCTTCCTGCGCCATCTTGCCGCAGCGCTGCTTCGCTGTGCACCTTGCTGTACATGGCAACTTCTCACAGGGCCCTGACCGCTCGGATTGCAGCGGGAGCCGACGACAGGGCTGGCCGCAGCGCTGCAACCATATAATCTTTTAGGTACTGAGCAGTATTTGGCTGTCGCAGTCCCTTGGTCTCGGATAGCACTTCCTTCAGCCGTTCAAGATCAACTAGCGCTATTGTTGCTCAGAACTTGCGTCGGATCCCAGACAGTCGACGCAGGCGCAACAGGTAGGACATAGCTACAGTATGCTGCATGCTGCACCGCTGCGCGAGCATCACGCCGCGCTTTGTATATCCGAGCGCAAGTCTATCAATTCCTAACGACTTGTTTTGATGTCGGAAACAGTTATTTCAGCTCGGTGCTTGAAGCCTGGCGTTTTCAAAATATACCGTTAGCTGAAACTGGCTGAAATCCAGGGTGGGGACGTCGGCCGTCTGGTGAGACACACTTGTCGTTCAAGCAACACCAAATTACGTTCTACTGTTTGCCATGCAGCTAAACGGGTCTGCTGGCTGCGCGTGCTCGTGTGTGTCTGCACTTGTGTCGTGCGTTTGAAAGTTATAGTCTCCAGCCCAATAGCAGACCAGGCATAGCGCTTGATCATCGCAGATTCCACTGAAGCATAAGCATGGCTGATCACATCACTTAAATACTGTGCATGCTTGCAGGGCAGAAGTATGCAAGGCAGTGGTGGGTTTAGGGATGCTAAGAGGGGATGGCAAAGGACACAGGAGAGTCTGGGCCAAGCTTGCCGGCATAGGCACAGTCGGCTGATGCTGCTTGCTCCTTGTCTGTTCATCTTCCTTTTGCTTCTCTGGAGCCCATCAGTGAGTACTCTCCCAAAAGCTTATTGCAGCAATAAAAACTATATTTGGCATGCGAAGTTGTTGCTCCAGCCAGGTTCTATGAGATGCATCATACCGACTTGATGTGTAATGCTGTAGCCAGTTTGCCCGCTCAAACTGCATACCTGCAAAAGATTCTAATCCAAAGTCAGCAACATGAGATGCAGCCTAAGCAGTGCCCCAATGGCTGCATCTCACACGCTGTAGTGCTGCAGTCTTTAAGGCCTGCTGTGCTTCTCCCTAGCATCACAGTATTGTGATCCCTGTTGTGCGCTGGTGACTGTGTTCCAGCTGTCAATGCTGGTGACATGTCTAGACATATGCCTCCCTGCATACAGTAGCAGACAGGGCCAGCAGGGCCTTTGCCAAGGGCCCTCTGAGCGCATCAGCTGAGTAGCAAAGCATGGCTGGCTGGCTGCTTTCAGCTCAATCAACTTGCATCAGGCGGCATGCAAAGTCATTGCCAAGATATGCCAACTCTCTGCCTGATGTGCGCATCATAAAGATGTATAGCTATACAGTTATATGCTGCGTAGGTGCATCCTGGTTTGAGCGTGAGAATTGAAGCTCACACTCAGAAGTTCAATGAGTCTCACAGAGCCATGCAAATGTCATTTGTCGCAGCTCAGGACTCTACCAGAGCAGCAGATGTTGCAGCTGATGGCTTCACTTTGGACATAGTTGATGGCCTGGTTGACTCATTAGCTGCGCCTGCACCTTCCTTTGTCCAGGACGATCAGTCAGCTTACTCAGGAACCCATGTTACAGCTGACTCAGACACAAGTATGAGTCCTGAGCATGAGGGCAAGGGGGGGATCCAGTCTGTTGGGGTGCTGCAACAGCATCTGCAGAATGCCTCTGCAGCAGCACAAAAAGCCACGTCAGCTGCTGTCCAAACCCTAGAGCTAATTCAACCATCCCTAAACCTGAAGCCAAATTCCAGCTCCACCCTCTTCAGCAACTCTCCCTCCTCACCTTCCATGCCAGCTTCCACTGACTCCGCTGGATCAGCATCCCAGGTCCACATGGGCTTCAACAACACAGTCATCCATGACTCATACTCTTCTGGAAACTTTTCAGCTGTCAATAGCACGGATGTGGTGCCAATCAGTGAGATGCCTGATCAGGATACACCCATGCCATCAAGCACTTCAGCAGATTGGGCCCAGATCATTGAAGATGATCCCTCAGATGATCCCTCAGATGATCTGTCGCTCCCCACCACGTCAGCATCAGCAGGCAAGGTGGACTCAGGATCTCGTACTCAGGATCAGATGACTGTTGATCCAATTGGGTTAGCAGATATTGCAGGATACATCACAGAATCAGATGCCCATGCTGCCACAGATCAGATTTTGGATCTGAATTCAGGAACAAAATCAGCTGAGTTAAATTACGGCCGCTCTGAAGAAGATGAGGAGCTGAGCTCAGTATGGCACAGCTCTGAGCGTGCAGGCGCTGAGGAAGCAAGCCCTGAGCAGCTGAGCCCTGAGCCTGCGAGCTCTGAGGCAAGCTCTGAGTCTGAGTCTGACTGGATCTCAGTAGACCCATACTCTGCAGATCTGCAGGGGATGATCCACCCAACCTCCAGAGTCTTCAGAGCTCCTGGCAAGTAAGTAAATTCATACCTTTTCACTCTGAGCTGACCCATTGCTTCACTTCTGTGTCTAACTTACACACTGAGTGGCTGACCAAGCTGCATGTTGAGACCAGAGGTCTGTAATTTGCTTCACTGTGTGTTTGCATCTTGGTGTGTTTGGGTCTGTGCGAGCACAGTTGCACCTGTTGTTACAGCTTGCACTGTTAAGTGAGGTGTTGTATAGTCCAGTTCCATTCATTTGATGTCCAGCCCTGAACTTTAGCCAACATGCAGAGCTACAGCAAAACAGAGTATCTGGCTAACATCAACCCATGATGCATCTGCAGATTTCCTGTGACACGAGATGACCTGGTCGTTGCAATGCCCACTGATCAACGCCACTTCCCAATTGTGGAAGCCAGTAAAGCATGGAGGAAGGAAATGCGCACCTTTGTGGCCTTAGCAAATGAGACAGTTGCTTCTGAATACGCTCATTTTGGGGACTCCTCCTCAGAGGTTTGGGGCTACTACCCAGATGATGAACCCTTGAAGGGGCTACACCCCGGGGACAGCAGGGCCGCCCTCACCCCCTTTATGGCTCATGAGGTATGTAACATTTCCCTTACATACATCTCATAGTTACTCATATAACTAAGTTTACTCCCTACTGATTCAAAGCTATGCATGCTTTGTGCTTTGTCTAGATTATTTCTGTATCCTGCCACACTACACTTTGCACTCAAGTAGTATAGTATTGAGTTTTGCATTATAGTTGCATGTAACCCCACCCGACTAGCAGTGCGTCTGTTTGACTCATTTTGACTCATGTAGTATGTGACTGTGTGCAGGCATTTGAGGGGGACTATAAATGGATTCTGTATGGGGATGATGACACCTTCTTCTTTGTGGATGGTGTGCTGGAGCTTCTGCAAGACTTTGACCCTTCATTACCCTACTTCATCACAGGTATCCCATACCTAGAGCTACTACAACATCATGCGCTCATGTCACAAATCTGCCTGCACAGAATGATACAACAGCTGTGCTATGTTGGCATGACAGAGCACGGCTGTCATTGCTTTGTAGTCCACATTGACAGGGCTGAGGGTCACATGCAATGGCATGCTCTAGGGTGCATATCACACCCTAGGTGTGACTGCTTATCACAGCAACAGTGGTAGCATTGACATTGCCTACTGGCGTGACATCTGCAGCATTGCATGCAAGCTATGCTCTACTACTACAGCAGATGAGTTATAAAACAGGACTGACAAAAGCTGACTGTGCAGATCATTACTGGTGGGGAGATGAGCTGAATGAGAGCATGAATTACCACCCACATGAAAGGGCGCCAAGATGCCTGCCATGTCACTGGACTCAGGAAGATGAGGAACGGTCGCTTAGGGCAGATGGCTACCGGCCCTTCCAGCCCTACATAGGCTGCCCCTGCACAGCTGAGCGCATCTGCAAAACGGATGATCGGGGCTACTTTGATGATGCATGCAATATGCCTGTCTGGAAACCAGACACTGAAGGCCGAGACTTCAGGGTTTACACGTAGGGTCTCTGTCCTCACTTTAGGGTTTACCAAACCCTAAGCTTGAGACTCTTTTGCCTTTATATGGCATCATAAAGCGGTGGCAGTATGCATAGCATGATACTTCAGGCTTTCATGGCCATTTGGGCTGCTTCTGCCTGAGGTAATAGCATGCAGACTGCAGTGTTGTGTTCATGTATGCACATTCCCCATGACATCTGCATTCAATGGTATACTAGCTGCTTTGCTCTTCCTGCGTCACAAGGATAGATACCCAGCCAATCATGTCATCGACCCCAAATTCAAATTTAAAACATGCAGCAGCCAAGTTACATGGGATGAATGCCCAAACTGCATGCAATTGACTCTTTTGTGATGTGCAGGATGCATGGGGGGGCAGGGGCATTAATGAGTATAGGCCTGATGGAGCGGCTTCCTCTTAGCTTCATGGACAAATGCATGAAGGATCTCGCAAGATCATCCGGCGGCGATGCACTGATCAGCGTTTGCCTATGGCGAGCTGGATATGCTTTCACAGACCCCGGTTACAGCTTCTACCATTGGGAAGCTAAATCATTCGATCCTGGCCCAGAGAACAGCACAGCTTTGCTAGCATACTTAGAAGATGCCATCTCCAACAATTCAGACCAGTACTCTCTGGTGAGCAATTTCACCTGAATATAAATCATGATACTGTCTCATCATTGGCCTCATATGAAATATAATTGCTATTTTTATAGCCCTGTATACTGTGCTGTTCATTGCCAACTCAACTTCTTTAGCAATCTCTGCTACTGCTGTGTGTTGAAAATCCCTTTGAGCGATGTTGATGCATCCAAGCAAATTTCAAGAAATTTTCTTGATGGCATGCTCTGTGCATGACAACAGATGCTTCCTGATGGCCAAATTGCCTTGTTTCCAATGAACAGATGTTTTGGTTAAGTACTTGCATTTTTGCATATAGGTATCAAGCCACATTTGAGGCCCTGTCATCGTCTTCAGTGTCTTGTCACACTGCATGACCAAACATCTGGCGTGTGAAAGGCTGACTTGCTCTCTGCAGGAGTCAAAAGTCTGACATGTTGAAGGTGCTGTTTTGCTGTCTGCAGGAGCTGCTGACTCATATGGCAACATCTCACCTTAGGTCTGCTACGCAAGGGATTGACGGCGTCGTTCAAACCATGAAACATCTTGCTGACATGTACGATAATTGGCGCCAAAGGGTGCATTCAGTCATCTCCATGACTCAGATGCACGCAGGGCAGCATCAGAAAGTGATTCCCGCCCTTCAGGCCACCACCGGCATTGCTAATTGGCGTCGATGACTAACGTAATGACTAACGCTGATGGCAGGTATGGGTGCACTCAAGAGTCCTGCCTTTGCAATGCATTGCCTTGAGCATGGTCTGCTGGACTGTACACACATGTACATCAAGGAGCAATGCAATTGCTTGCTGCTTCACATTGTGTGGATTTGGTGCCCTGACTGGCAAATTGGCGCACTATTTGGCAAATTGGTGCACTGCTTGGCAAACTGGTGCACTGTTTGGCGAACGGGTGCACTGCTTGGCAAATAGCAATGACAGGAAAGCCCTCTGTACACAGTTGGCCTGCTGTTGCACATAAGGCTTGCATTGCGTCTCAGTTTGCATTGCACATTGGTGGCTCACCGCTTTCAAATCTGAAAAGACTTCCCTGACGATATTTGCTGCTGCTGCTGGTGCTCCACTTGGCACACAGTCTGGACAGAATTTGCATGAAACAGACAAAATGCCACTTCAATTAGCAACAAGAGGAACGCAACTTGTTTGACTGATGCTCTCAACACTGCCTGCAGGTGTTCTGTTGCCGTCATGGTCCTGAGTCATTTAGTATACATCAACAAATGGAGCCTTCCCTGACTTAACAGTATGTCTCAAGAGTGCGTATGTGTACCAAAAGCAAGTCAGCTGATGCAGTCAAAGTGCCAGTTGGTCATTGGTCAAACGGTTTTGTGTTGATCTGCTAAATGAACAGTCAAAGAATGACAAGCTGCCATGATTGGTTGTCCCATCAAAGAATGAGAAGCTTCCAGGTGTGTTGCTGAAGGCTGAAGCGCCGGAGCATATATCTAGTCTGCTATTTTATTGCTGAAACAAATGTGAGAATGTTCAATACATGCCTCTGACTTGAAATCTTCATGTTAGGTTAGCAGTTGCTTATTTGTTTTCGTGGTCAATGCGTAGCCTTAGGAGCATAAGCAGTGTTGGGTGTGCAGGGTAGATTGTACGAATGATACCAAGTGCTGCTCTGTGAGGTGGCCTGTCCAAGTGTGTTCCAAATGTACCAAAGCTGATGTAGCAAATCACTGGCACTGACATGTTGTGTTTATGAGAGGTTTCTTAAGAGCCTGTTTTATGTAAAACATCCGGCATGATTGATTCACTGTGCATGCAATCAAACTCATCCAAAAGGCTTTCGTTTTTGAGCAAAGAAGCCTTAGTCATGACAACTCATTTCCTCCTTCGAACGCCTGCCTGGCGTCGTTGCTCAGGTCACAACATAGCAACGATCAAGCCAGCATGCAACATCAGTGTCATATTGTACGTCAAGCACTAACGTGCCTGGGCAAATGGGTAAGAGAAGCTGATCGGTGAATGTCTCTCTAAGATCATACCTCCTGCAGCGCTGAGCAACCGAATGCTGAAGGCGCTTTGTTTACCCGTCAAACACTCAATTAGAGGATACTCAGACGCTGATGCTCAAACATTATCAGCCTCCGAGCGTCGACAACGAGTTTCCAAGCGGGTGGCTTATGTCACACGCACTGTCTATCTTGGTATACAGCTTGTATGCCTGGTGATACTGCTGCGATCGGACTCTGGGTTGGGAACAAGCTGGAGGAGACAACAAGCAAGCTATGCCTGGAGCTTCCTTGCTCTTCTGGCTCTGAATTTTGTGCTCTATTGCGCGCTCTGTGCATCCAACCCCGGCTTTTTACCAGTCAGAGACGCAGACCCAGAGCAGGCTCCTCTGACTTCTGCCGCAGCTGAGCAGGCAGGCAATGACACACAAGCTTTGCTCGGCACACCAAATCAGAGAGATAGCTATGGTCCGTTGCCATACCCCACCAATTATGCCAACTACATCAATCTGACTGCTCTTGGGAGAGATACAGCAGAGCCTAGAGCCAGCTCTCTTCCTTGGTGGGATCTGCCAAACCCAGGTATGCCAACAATGCCAATGCTGCTTTACCAAGAGCATACATTTTGAGGCTGCTGTGCACTGCTGGTCTTGGGTTATCTGAGTCTGTAAGCTTTTGTCACAGGACACCCTGCAGTAGCTGCCTCACTCTTAGGCATCAGCATCTCAAGGCGCTGCTCTAGCTCAGTCTGCTGACTTGATTGACTGCACATGTGCACACAAGGCAGGGCCTCTGCAGCGTGTCCAATTGCAACTTTCATCTGCAGGCCGGTCAACTTGAGCATTCCATACTGTACGGTCTTGGGCGCTGCCAAAAAAGAAACGCTCAAACTGTTGTTGGCTTACAGAAGACAATGGGTGCAGGTCGCTGGTGTGAGTATTGCCATGCATGGCAAGAGCTGAGGGCCAAACATTGCCATGTCTGTGCGCGCTGTGTCAGACGCTTTGACCACCATTGTGCCTGGACCAACAACTGCGTGGGAGAGCAGAATCATGCCAGGTGACGTATGACATGCTTTGCAGCTGCTTGTCTCATCAAGCATCTGTTCTGTTGGCATTTCCTCCCTGCCTTGTCCATTCTAGTAGAGTCCAGTTGCTGGTTTGGTGGACAACCTCTGCTATTATGCATTCACAAGCAGGCCTGGCTGGGTCACACTCATTTCTTGGTTCAGGGCTTCAGTACAGATTGGCTCCTGTGCAAACTTTGAAAATATGTGCATCTCTGTAACGGTCCTCATGGTCTTTCTCTTTGCAGGTTTTGGTCATTTCTGACGATACAAGGTATTTTGGGCACTTGGGCATTGCTGGATGCAATCTCAGCATGGAATTTGCATCCACAACTGAAACACGGTTTCCTACCTGGATTTCAAGTTTTGTTTGCATCTGTCGCACTGTTTCTGATATGCTTGTTTGACTGGGGTCTCTGGATTTTTCATACATTTCTGTTGGCTACTGGCAGGACAACAAATGAGCATGTTTACCGGCGAAATGGCCCAGTTGCATATCTACAACATGTTCCTAGGAAGGTGTCAGCATTTGACCAAGGCATTGTCAAGAATGTTTACGATGTATTCTGTGCTAGAGAGGCAGTGGTGTACAGGTTGCCTCCCAGGGCCCAACTGATAGAGTCTGCACAAATAGAGACCGTGTGGGACAACAGATACTATAGTTGTTGTCGCTAGTTCAATCAGTATGTGATCACACCTCAATTTACTATATTTACTCAACCATGCTGCGCAGACTTGCAAGCTTGACTTGACACATTTGTTGGTCCCACTGCATGCAGTATTACGCCTACTGGAGGACTTGATCGCTAACTGTGTTTTTGGCAAATCAAAGTCTGAAGCTTGTACAGTGCTTAACAGGCTGCCAGGACGCAAAAAGCTAGTGTGTAAATGCAGCGATCACAGAACCTGACTATTATTAGCATGTTCGAGTATGCTGATGAATGGTTTGACTGCATACTTCCACAACATCGTGCTGCCATGCCCATTGCTTGCCCGGTTACAGCCTAGGCGTGTATGCATTATTAGTCTCGCTCTGTTTGCATGCTGTGCTTACAAGCGTGTGTCACAGGGCTTCTCCTCATGCTCTCGATGAGTAAAATGCAATAGTTATGCAAGAGCTCGTAGACCTGATAGCACGTTCGTTTTATTGATTTTTGCTCAGACTCTGCCCTGGCAAGCAATGTTTCAGAGTCCACTGCACACTGCTAGAAGATGTAGGAACAGTTGGTCAACCCTTACATGCTAGGCCATCTGCATGCAATGTGGTCTCTATGTACATCTCTTGATTGCGCGGCCTAATACAGTCTTGCATGACTGCATACTGTATCCATCACAATAGTTATGATCCAGGCATTTCACCGGGCTCTGCAAATCAGTGCATCCTTGGGGACATGTCTGTGAGATCCAATCCATCAAGGGTGCATCTCTCTAGGTGCATCAAAATTGTGCTGCCATAAAGACAGAAGAAAAAAACACAGCAACTGATAGTGTATGCCATGTTTGGCGCAAACATGTGTGCTGTGTGGTCAGCAGTAGGAAAGGTGATATCATGCCAGAAAAATTTGCACTACAATAAAGAGTAGGCCAAAGGCAGCCCAGCAATCAGATCCCTTCTCAACACAAGCAATACATGTGAAGCAAGATAATCAGCCACTAAATAACACTAATGGAAGGCTGTGAGCAGGAGTACATAATAATAGTAAGTTGTACACAGCATAAGAATGCTACACATTAGGCCATTCTTCGTGTCAACCAGGTGTCTGCCTCAGGCATGAAGCGCAAACAGCATTATAATAGGCCAACTTCATGTCTGCACACCCACAGAACAAACACAATAAGAACTAGCACAGACCAGACTGACTTGCCTAAAGCAGCACATCAAGTGCTATCTTGTGAACTTACGTAGGATATGCCTTCACCTAGATAAGCGTTGGGGGGGGGGGGGGGGGGGGGGGGGGGGTGGGGGGGGGGGGGGGGGGGGGGGGGGGGGGGGGGGCGGGGGGGGGGGGGGGGGGGGGGGGGGT